>Ga0315906_10000686_pt1 | contig 52727 bp, 57 predicted proteins | sample LakEriMetagenome_4_FD_203526 | JGI IMG/M metagenome (GOLD analysis project Ga0315906, IMG submission 203526) | Freshwater fungal communities from buoy surface, Lake Erie, Ohio, United States - Buoy 2 MA122 | ecosystem: Environmental > Aquatic > Freshwater > Lake > Lake biofilm | place: USA...
AGGAGCTGAATTGACCGTTGCAGACACGTTCGATGACCTGACAGACGACGATATCGATCTGTTGGTTGCCAACATCGAGCAGTTTGACTCTTCGGAGCAGGAGGAGATCCTGCAGATTGCAGAAGCCCTGTCAGGCAGGCGTCAGGCCCAGCGTTGTCGGGACGATCTGATCGAGTTCTGCAAGCACATACAGCCGGATTACAAGGTAGGTAAGCATCACCGGATCTTGGCTGACATGCTGATGGCGATTGCCGAAGGTAAGAAGGATCGGGTGTGCGTGAACATCCCGCCCCGGCATGGCAAAAGCCAGCTTGTGTCGATTTATTTCCCGGCGTGGTTCATCGGCAAGTACCCTACCAAGAAGGTGCTGATGGTCTCGCACACGTCAGATCTTGCCGTGGACTTCGGGCGTAAGGTGCGTAACATCATCGACACCGATGCTTACAAGCAGGTGTTTCCTACGGTGTTCCTGGCCCAGGACAGCAAGTCTGCGGGTCGGTGGAATACAAATGTAGGGGGCGAATACTACGCCTGCGGCGTAGGTTCCGCGCTGGCTGGGCGCGGTGCGGATTTGCTTCTGGTGGACGACCCACATAACGAGCAGGACATCATCAACGGCAACTTTGAGGTGTTCGACAAGGCGTATGAGTGGTTTACATACGGTGCCCGTACGCGTCTCATGCCGGGTGGACGTGTTGCCATCATCCAGACCCGCTGGCATTTGAGTGACCTGACGGGTCGGGTGACCAAGGATATGGGGCAGAACCCCGACGCAGATCAGTATGAGGTAGTGGAGTTCCCCGCGTTGTTTGAACGCAATGGTGGTTCGCAGAGTGCGTTGTGGCCGGAGTTCTATGACGTCTCTGCCCTGCTACGGACCAAGGCGTCCATGCCGTTGTTCCAGTGGAATGCTCAGTACCAGCAGAACCCCACCGCCGAAGAAGCGTCGGTCATCAAGCGGGAGTGGTGGAACACTTGGGAAGGGGAGGACCCGCCCAGGTGCGAGTACGTCATCATGTCCTTGGACGCGGCAGCGGAATCCCACAACCGTGCTGACTTCACGGCGCTTACTACCTGGGGTGTGTGGTTCAACGATGAGGAAGATTGCCACAACATCATCCTGCTCAACAGTATCAAGAAGCGCTTGGAGTTCCCAGAATTGAAGGCGCTGGCGCTGGAAGAGTACAAACAGTGGGAGCCGGATTCGTTCATCGTTGAAAAAAAGTCCAGCGGTACGGCGTTGTATCAGGAGATGCGGCGCATGGGGTTGCCCGTGCAGGAATACACCCCACACAGGGGTTCCGGGGATAAACTTGCCCGACTCAACTCCGTAGCCGATATCGTCAAGTCCAAGCTGTGCTGGGTGCCACAAACCCGATGGGCTGAAGAGGTTGTGGAGGAGATTGCCGGGTTCCCGTTCATGTCGAACGACGACTTGGTGGACTCCACGGTGATGGCGCTGATGCGGTTTCGCCAAGGTGGGTTTGTACGCTTGCCTACGGACGAGCGGGAAGAACAACGGTACTTCAAGAGCAGCCGGCGTACTGCTTACTACTAAGGACAGATCATGGCTACAAACATCGACAGCGCACTCTCCCCGATGGACCCTATGCTCATGACGGACGAGCCCGCCATCGAGATTGAAATCGAGGACCCTGAAGCCGTAAACATCGGAATTGGTGGGGTCGAAATCGAATTAACGCCGGAAACCCCCACGGCAGAAGATTTTGACGCAAACCTCGCGGAGTTCATGGACGAGGGGGAGATGCAGTCCCTAGCGTCTGAGATCATTGCTTTGGTGGACGCGGACATCAACTCGCGCAAGGACTGGGCTGAAGCCTACGTCAAGGGGTTGGAAGTCCTGGGGATGAAGTATGAGGAGCGCACGGAGCCGTGGAACGGTGCTTGTGGTGCGTATTCCCCGCTGCTGACAGAAGCTGCAGTGAGATTCCAGTCAGAGTTGATCACGGAGACATTCCCGGCTCAAGGACCGGTTAAGACGCAGATCATCGGGGAGGAGACCCAGGAGAAGAAGGAAGCCGCGATACGCGTGCAGGACGACATGAACTTCCGTCTCACAGAAGAGATGGTGGAGTACCGGTCGGAGCACGAGCGGATGCTGTTCAACCTGGGCCTGTCGGGGTCCGCGTTCAAGAAGATCTACTTCGACCCCAGCCTTGAGCGTCCTGCTGCTCCGTTCATTCCCGCAGAGGACATGGTCATCCCGTACGGGGCGTCGAATATCTACAGCGCCGAGCGTGTAACCCACGTGATGCGTAAGACCGAGAACGAGATCAAGAAGCTGCAGGTAGAAGGGTTCTACCGTGAGGTAGAGCTTGGGGAGCCCGTGCGGATCTTCACGGACGTGGAGAAGAAGAAAGCCGAGGAGCAGGGGTACTCACTCACTGACGACGACCGGTATCAGATCCTTGAGGTGCATATTGACTGGAATATGCCTGGGGATGAGGACGAAGACGGTATCGCGCTCCCTTACGTTGTCACCATCGACCGGGGCACATCCACGGTTCTGGCTATTCGACGTAACTGGGACGAGTCGGATTCCCGCAGGCTCAAGCGCCAGCACTTTTCTCAGTACACGTACGTGCCTGGGTTCGGCCCATACGGCATTGGCTTGATCAACCTCGTGGGCGGGTACGCCCGTGCGGGTACGTCGATTCTGCGCCAATTGGTCGATGCTGGCACCCTGAGCAACCTGCCCGGTGGCTTGAAGAGCCGTGGGTTGCGTATCAAGGGCGACGACACGCCGATTGCTCCGGGCGAGTTCAGGGATGTGGACATCCCCAGCGGGACGGTCAAAGACAACATCATGGCCCTGCCGTACAAGGAGCCGAGTCAGGTTCTGGCGGTGTTGCTGCAGCAGCTTACCGATGACGGGCGGCGTCTGGCGGCTATTGCTGACCTGAAGATCAGTGACATGTCTGCCCAGGCCCCAGTGGGTACGACGCTGGCTATCCTTGAGCGTCAACTCAAGATCATGGGCGCTGTGCAGGCCCGGGTGCATGACAGCCTGAAGATGGAGTTCAAGCTCCTGAAGAAGGTTATCCGTGATTTCCTGCCACCGGACTATTCCTACACCCCAGAAGGCGGTGATCGGTCGGTCAAGCAGTCTGACTACGACCAAGTGGAGATCATCCCGGTCAGCGACCCTAACGCGGCCACTATGGCGCAGCGGATCATGCAGTACCAAGCTGCACTGCAACTCGCACAAGGGGCTCCGCAGATCTACGACATGCCGCAGTTGCACCGGCAGATGCTTGAGGTTTTGGGGATCAAGAACGCGGCCAAGTTGGTGCCTATCGAGGACGATCAGACGCCGAAAGACCCTATTTCCGAGAACATGGCGTTCTTGACGGGCAAGCCGACCAAGGCGTTTATCTACCAAGACCACGAAGCCCACATTGCGACACACATGGCCCTGATGAAGGACCCCATGATCATGCAGATGCTTGGGCAGAGTCCGATGGCGCAACAGATGATGGGAGCGATCATGGCCCACATTTCGCAGCACTTGGCGTTCAGCTACAGGGCCCAGGTGGAAGAGCAGTTGGGCGTGCCGTTGACCGCGCCTGATGCTGACTTGGATGAGAACACGGAAGTCCAGTTGAGTCGTCTCGTGGCGCAAGCCTCGCAACAGTTGCTGCAAAACAACATGCAGAAGGCCCAGGCACAGCAAGCGCAGCAGATGGCCCAGAACCCTGAAGTACAGATGAAGCAGGCCGAGCTGCAGTTGAAGGCCGAGGAGTTGCGGCGCAAGGAGGCTGACAGCCAGCGGGATTTCCAGATCGCTCAAGGCAAGCTGCAGATTGAACAAGCCCGGTTGGCGCTTGATGCCCAGAGAAAGCAGGGTGAGGACCCCCGCCTGAAGGCGGCTATGGCGCAGCAGGACATGCAACACAAGGAGCAGCTTCACCAGCAGAAGGTCAGGCAACAGACCCAAACAAGCCAGATGCGCATGCAACAGCAAGCGCAGCAGGCCGCACAACGCGCTGCACAGCCCAAGCCCAAACCCCAACCCAAACAGTAAGGACGAGTCATGGCTACCACTGCGTTTTCCGTGGTATTGAAAGAAATCGAAGAGCGGCGCGATGCACTCGCGCAGGTTCTCATCTCGGGTGCTTCAAAAGATTTCCCCGAGTACAAGTCGATGTGTGGAGAAATCCGGGGTCTTTCTCTAGCGCATTCCTTTATCACCGACCTCGTGCGAACTATGGAGCAAAATGACGATGAGTGAACTACTCCTGAGCGACGGCCAAAACACGACCGTGTTGCCGCAGACCGACGAAGAAAAGGCCCGACAAGTGCCTGATCCGGTGACTTACCACCTGCTGTGCGTACTCCCCAAGGCAGAAGAAGAGTATGAGAGCGGACTTGCCAAGGCGGGTCAGACCATGCACTTTGAAGAGGTAATGAGCCCGGTGCTGTTCGTGGCAAAGATGGGGCCAGACTGCTACAAAGATCCGCTGCGCTTTCCCAGTGGGCCTTCATGCAAAGTTGGTGACTTCGTGCTTGTCCGGCCTAACACGGGTACGCGGCTGAAGATCCACGGCCAAGAGTTCCGCTTGATCAACGACGATAGCGTCGAGGCGGTTGTGCAAGATCCCCGTGGCATCAAGCGCGGTTAAGGAGTAACTCATGCAAAACCACCAGCACGAAGAAACTTTTCGGTTCCCCGACGAAAAGCCGGAAGAGATTCAGGTTGAAGTTGAAGGCGAAACCGAGATTGAGGTTGTAGACGATACCCCCGAGGTAGACCGGGGCCGTACTCCGATGAAGGACCCCCCTGCGGAGGTCACGGATGAGGAGTTGTCGCAATACAGTGACAGCGTCAAGAAGCGCATCCAGCACTTCTCCAAGGGATACCACGATGAGCGCCGAGCCAAGGAAACCGCGTTGCGCGAACGCGAAGAAGCGCTACGTGCAGCGGTAGTATTGGCCGAGGAGAATAAGCGACTCAAGGCTACGGAGCGCAAGAAAATTGTCGATGCTGAGTTGGCAGACGCCAAACGCAAGCTCCAACAAGCGTATGAGACGGGGGATTCTGGACTTCTGATTGCAGCGCAGGATGCACTTGCCGCAGCAAAAATTGAAGAAGACAAACTGAAAAGCGGGGAAGGTTCTTTACAGCGCGAAGAAAGTGCGGTACAAACCCCTCCGGCAACTCAGTCGCCGCCCCAAGTTGATCAAAAAGCCCGTGCGTGGCAGCAAGCCAATCCGTGGTTTGGAGAGAACGAGGAAATGACGGCGGTTGCGTTGGCAGTACACAAGCAACTTGTGAGTTCGGGGGTAGACACGAACAGTGATGGGTATTACGACGCGATCAACACCCGCATTCGTAATCGTTTTCCAGAAGCGTTTTCCTCTGGAAAGACCCGGAAGTCTGTCGTATCCCCAGCCACGCGTAGCACAGCGCCCAAAAAGATCGTGCTGACGCAATCACAAGTGAGTATCGCCAAGCGGCTCGGACTGACCAATGAACAGTACGCCCGTGCGGTTGCGGAAGAAATGAGGAAACAAAATGGCTGAGAATAGAATTTCACGTGAATTGGACACCCGCGCAAAGGCTGAACGGCCTAAGCAGTGGATGCCTCCCCAACTCCTGCCCGATCCGAACCCGGAAGAAGGGTATGCTTTCCGTTGGATTCGCATCAGCACCCTCGGGAACAACGACCCGATGAACGTCTCCTCAAAACTCCGCGAGGGCTGGGAGCCCGTAAAAGCAAGCGAACATCCTGAGATTCAACTGGGTGGAGGCGGTTCAGGTCGCTTCCCCGACAGTATTGAAGTCGGTGGTCTGCTGCTTTGCAAAACCCCAAAGGAGTTCACTGAACAGCGTAATGCCTACTACCAGCGTCAAGCTGAAGGGCAGATGCAGTCGGTGGACAACAACTTCATGCGCGAGAGTGATGCTCGTATGCCGCTGTTCAAGGAACGGCGCAGCGAAGTATCGTTCGGACGCGGTTCTTAATTCAAGGAGTCTCTAAATGGGATACCCCACGCTAGACGGACCATACGGCTACAAGCCGGTCAATTTGATTGGCGGTCAGGTATTTGCGGGTTCTACTCGTGAGTACGCAGTCGCCTACAACTACGGCACTTCGATCTTCTTTGGTGATCCGGTCGTCATCACGAACGGTTTCGTCAACATCGCAACGCTGCCGATCAACACCACCAACACCACGGTCGGTGTCTTCATGGGCTGCTCGTACACCGATCCGGTGACCAAGCAGAAGCGCTTCAGCCAGTACTACCCTGCCAACACCCTGGCTGGTGACATCAAGGCAATCATCTGTGACGATCCTGATGCGGTCTTCCGTATTGCGGTTGTGACGGCTGCTGGTGTGACCACCATCGGTTCGGCGTCTCAGTTGACGGTTGGCGTGAACTTGGCTGGCTCCTCCACCACGGGCAATGCAGCGACTGGCAACAGCACGCTGGGTGTCGTGGGCGCTGCTGCCACCACCGCCAACGCGGGCTTCCGTGTCCTGAGTCTGGTTCCTGATACCCAAGTTGCTACCCAAGCGACTTATGTGTCCGGTTCTGGCTCGACTTCGGTTGTGGTGTCTGGCCTGACGGTTGGTCAAGTCCTGCCGATTGGCACGGACATCTACCAGTTGGTTGCCGCGACGGGTCAGCTCCAGTTCACTGGCGCTTCTCTGACCGCTGCGACCACGGTGACGACCACGGGCAGCACGACTTTGACGGTGACCAACTCGCCTGCCAACTCTGTGACTGGGCCTACCCTGGCTCTGATCCAGACTCCGGAAGTGCTGGCGAAGATCAACTTCAACGTCCATCGCTACAACATCGCCTAAGGAGCATTCATCATGGCAATTTCACGTGCCCAACTACTCAAGGAATTGCTCCCTGGTCTGAACGCTCTGTTCGGCATGGAGTACAAGCGCTACGGCGAAGAGCACAAGGAGATCTACGAGACCGAGTCCTCAGAGCGCTCGTTCGAAGAGGAAACCAAGCTCGCCGGTTTTTCCGCAGCCCCGGTGAAGAACGAAGGTTCGGCCATCCAGTACGACAACGCACAGGAAGCCTGGACCGCTCGTTACAACCACGAGACCATCGCTATGGGCTTCTCCATCACCGAAGAGGCGATGGAAGACAACCTGTACGACAGCCTGTCCGCTCGGTACACCAAGTCACTGGCTCGCGCCATGTCTTACACCAAGCAGGTCAAGGCTGCAGCAGTCCTGAACAACGGTTTCAACGCCTCCGTGGTCTACGGTGACGGTCAAGCCCTGTTCTCGACGGCTCACCCGATTGTCTCTGGTGGCACCAACAGCAACCGTCCCGCGACGGCTGCAGACCTGAACGAAACGTCTCTTGAAGCGGCTGTGATCCAGATCGCTGCTTGGACGGACGAAAAGGGCCTGCTGATTGCTGCCAAGCCCCGCAAGCTGATCGTTCCGCCTGCTCTGCAGTTCGTTGCTACCCGTCTGTTGGAAACCAGCCTGCGCGTTGGCACCACCGACAACGACATCAACGCCCTGAAGAACAACGGCTCGATCCCGGAAGGCTACACCATCAACCACTTCTTGACCGACACCAATGCTTGGTTCTTGAAGACTGATGTGCCCAACGGTCTGAAGCACTTTGTTCGCGTGCCTCTGGGTACGTCAATGGACCAAGATTTCGACACCGGGAACAACCGCTACAAGGCGCGAGAGCGCTACAGCTTTGGTGTGAGCGACAGTTTGGGTGTGTACGGTTCGCCGGGCGCATAACCCAACAAAATCAAGCACTTAGCGCGATTGAGAGGCCCCTTCGGGGGCCTTTTCTTTTTCCTATTGACACACGGCGTGTGTTGGGTGTAGCATTATGGCTCTCGAAACCTGTAACGGAGCACCCATGAAAGAGCCAGTTATTTACAAAATTCGCAACGTGGTCAACGGTAAGTTTTATGTTGGAAGCACTACAAGCACCCGAGAACGCTTTCGTAACCACAGAAAAATGTTGCGCGGCAACCGTCATCATTGTTTGCACCTTCAGGCCTCATGGAACAAATACGGAGAGGACTGCTTTAAGTTTGAGGTTGTTGAAACAGCAGTGTCTGAAGAAATGCTTTGGCAAGTTGAAGATCGGTGGCTGGATGAAAATTTCGGCAAGCCGCACTGTTACAACTCAGGGAGATCTGCTGCTGCGCCAATGAGAGGCCGCACAGGAGAACTTAGCCCCAATTACGGGCGTGTTTGGGGGCAGGAGTTCAAAGACAGAGTTTCTGATGGCGTCAAAGCTCTTTATGCCGCAGACCCGTCCAGTCACCCAAGACTTGGTAAACAGCACACAGAGGAAACAAAAGCAAAGATTAGTGCCAAGGTTCAACAGGCTGTAGCAGAAGGGCGTGGCGGAGCGTTTATACCCTCCGACGAGACTCGTCAGAAGATGTCAGACGCGCTTAAGGGTAACCAAAACGCCCTTGGCTACAAGCGAACTGACGCTGAACGCGAGGCTATCCGTCAACGGACGCTGGGCAACAAGAACTTCCTTGGCAAAACCCACACTGAGGCGTCCAAGGAAAAGATGCGCAAGAAGGTGCTGGAGCAGACCTCAGGACAGTTGTTTGACAGCCTGACCGCTGTGCTGACGCACTACCAAATGACCATGCCCACGTTGCGCCGTGCTTTGGTCTCCGGCAAACCAATTGGCAAGGGCAAGTTTACGGGGCTTGTGTTTGTTTACGCTTGACTCCCCCACCCCGCTATGCTACCCTGCTACAAACCTAGACCTTCACGCTTGCCGACCGACTAGGCGGACTTCTCCTCAGAGACGGCAAGAGCAGATTGAGGACAAATCATGGGATTTTCTACGCTCTCTGGCCCGGTTCGCATGGGCACCCAACGCTACGGCGCTGGCACGAACACCGGCCTGCCGGTTCTGACCCAATCCACCAACGTGCCGTTCTCTGCGATGGCTACATCGCCCACGGCGCAGAACCTGTTCACGCTCCCGGCAGGTGCCAAGATCCTGCGCTTCACGGTTGAGAAGACCACTGCCATCTCTGGCGGCTCGGTCACTGCGGTGAATACGACCTTTGGCAAGGTTGGCACTGCCAATGCGTTCCAGACCACGATTGACATCGGTCTGACCACGGCTCAAACCGCTCGGGCGACTCTGGACGCTGCGCTGGTTTCTTCGGCCACCGACAACATTGGTACGGCGGATGTGGTGGTGACGGGTACGTTCACTGCGGCGGGGGGTAACCCCACGGCGGGTGCGACTGTGGTGACGGTGGAATATATCCAGCGTGCAGACAACGGCGCTCAGGCACCGACCACGTTCCAGAACTGATGAACCCAGCCCCGCTTCGGCGGGGTAGTCTTTTGGGGGCCGCATGGCAAAGACCAACTTTAGTCCGACGTTCCCGATGTTTCCGGGGGACGCCGCTGCAGTCACGCCCAGTGACACGAACAACCTGCGTGAGCCTTCGGTGATCTTTGTGGGCACCACGGGTTCGCTGCGTGTGTTGACGGCTCAGGGCAGTGATGTGACGTTTGCTGCTGTCCCGGGCGGCACGGTGGTGCCGTTGCAGGTGATCCGCGTGTTTGCGTCTGGTACGTCCGCTACCAACATTGTCAGGATTTTCTGATGTCGTTCGGGTTTGGCTTCGCGCTTCCTGCGTACCCGTTGCGTGGTGGCACGGGGAACAACCCGTTCAATCAGCTTGGCCCGACGTTGGACCTGTCTTTTGCGGGGGTGGTGACTGACCTAACCGACCCAAACGGGTACACGCTCAACACCGATTTCATCATCCCGCAGTATCAGATTGCTGCTCAATATGTAGTTTGGGAGACCGGCGTGGGACTCGTAGACAAAACCTTCTCGCAGATCATCACCTTTACCCGTGCATCGACGGCTACCTACTTCGACTCTGCCGGCGTGTTGCAGAGCGCCGCCATCGACGCCCCCCGCCTGGACTACAACCCGAGCACGCTTGCTGCGCAAGGCTTCTTGATTGAGGAGGCGAGGACGAATTCACTGCCGCGCAGCGAAGAGTTCAGTGATGCAAGCTGGACAAAGGGCGGGGCTACCGTAACTGCTGATTCAACGACAGCGCCCAGCGGGACAGCCACGGCAGACACGCTTGTTGAAGACACCTCAACCGGGCAGCACCGCGTTTATCGGTCGGTATCTGGCACGACAAACACAAACCCATATACCTACTCAATCTTTGCCAAGGCCAGCACACGAACTCGTGTCTACGTTGGTATTGCAGAGGGGACTACGTTTGTTCGCCAAGGAAATGCTGTTTTTGATTTGTCGGCGGGCATTGTTGTGAGTGCAGGGGGCGGAAGCGGAGGTGCTACCGGAGGTTCAGCAACAATTCAAAACGTCGGCAACGGCTGGTATCGCTGCACTTACACGCTGACCCTTGGCGGCACGGACACGACTATCTTTGGCGACATCAACTTAGTCAGTACAGGCACAACGATCAGCTACACCGGAAATGGAACAGCAGGCCTGTTCATCTGGGGCGCTCAACTCGAAGCCGGAGCCTTCGCCACCAGCTACATCCCCACAACGACAACGGCACTGACGCGCTCTGCTGACGTTGCCAGCGTGAATACGTTGTCGCCTTGGTATAACGCGACGGCTTCGACGCTTTACACCGAGTTCAACACTCCTGTGCCAACTACGGTAACAAACTCCGCAGTTGTTGCTGGGTATGACGATGGAACTGCAAACAATCGGTTCTCAAACTTTTATACGTCAAACACAGGTGCTGTAAACACTATCCAAGTGACCGGTGGCGCAACAAACTACACAATCTCCGCTGTCACTGGGCTGGCGCTTTCCAACGTGCAAAAGCAGGCAACACGCTTTCAGGCGGGGAGCTATGCGTCATCCGCAAACGGCGCGGCGGCGGTAACGGACTCGTTTGCTTCTGCACCGCCTACAGTCAACACGCTAAGGTTCGGTCTGCGCCCAAGTGGCACTCAAGCAAATATGTGGCTTCGCAGGGTGACTGTGTATCCACGCGGCCTCACAAACCTAGAACTGCAAACGATCACGCTGCCAGCGGGTGCGACGATTACCACGCAAGACTACTCGTTTGATTCCAACTTCACCGGCAACACGGTTGCTATCGGGTCGTAAGGAGCGAAGGCATGCCAACCGTAACCACATACCCAGGCGTTTTTGGGCCTTACAGCCCGATCACCTTCACCCGTGCCAGCACGGCCACGTACTTCGACAGCACGGGCACCCTGCAGAGCGCAGCCATTGACGCTCCACGCCTGGACTACAACCCCAGCACGCTGGCGGCTCAGGGGCTGCTGATTGAGGAGGCGAGGACGAACAGCATCCGCAACAACACCATGGTGGGTGCGGTAGCTGGGACGCCGGGGACGCTGCCGACGAATTGGACTACAAGCCTTGCTGGAGGCGTATCAAGGGAAATTGTTGGTATTGGAACTGCAAACGGCATCAACTACATTGACATCCGTATTTTTGGAACAACCACAAACACAAACCTTGCGCTCAATCTTGTGCTTGAAGGAAATACAATTGCTGCTGCGGTTGGACAAGTTTGGACAAGCAGTGCTTGGGTGTCTCTTGTCGGCGGCACTACTACAGGAATAACTAACGTATACCTTACTCAGACTGAAAGATCCTCCGGTGGTACAGATTTAGCGTATTTAAATGGAACAAGCTTTCTTTCAACAATAAATTCAAATGTACGCAGAACATATTCTCCAACTTTAAGCAACGCATCCACTGCTTTTATTGTTCCGTCACTTTGGGTAACGCATACAGGTATTGGAGCGGCTGTTGACTTCACCTTGCGCATCGGCCTTCCCCAGCTAGAGCAGGGCGCGTTTGCCACCTCCGTCATCCCCACCACCACCACCGCGCTGACCCGTGCCCAAGACCGTGCTGTAGTCAATACGATCAGCCCTTGGTACAACAGTGTGGCTGGCACCATTTACGCGGAGTTCTCGCTCACTTTGCCTGCGTCTGGGGGTAATCAGTTTTTTACGCAAACTAGCGATAATAGTTATAACAATCGTATTGTTAATAACATTAGTTCTACTGCTTTTCCAAATACCTCGACAGTGTCTGGCGGCACATCTGACGGATTTGCTTCTACAGCCGGTGCAGTAACGGCAAACACAACAGTAAAAGTCGCTGCGGCTTATGCGTCAAATGATTTAGCGATTTCTTTGAATGGCGGAACTGTAGCCACTGACAACACGGTAACCATTCCAAGTGGACTAACGCGCTTTGATCTTGGTTCGGATCACTTGGGTTTCAACAACGTCAAAGCAGGCTACCTCCGCCGCATAACCTACTACCCCACGCGGTTGTCCAACGCCCAGTTGCAGGCCATCACAGCATGACCCACTTCCTACGCGGATTCCTAGACGGCTTGGCGTTGATGCCGCTGGTGCGCTGGATCAGGAAACGCAAATGACCTACGACCCCTTCGACCCATTCAACGAGGTGCCCATGTACCACGATACCTTCCTGAAATTCGCTGACGAAGCCGAGGCCAACGCGGCGCTGTTCACCGAGCAGACCAACGTGCAGGGCGATGTGGTCGAGACGGTGCTGGTGCCCAAGTACGCGGCGGTGGATGTCGTTGGCACCATCTACAAGCCCACGGGCAAGGTGCTGCCTGCTGAGGACGAAAGCGGCGAAGCGGTGGATGAGATGGCTCCGATTGACGGCTGGCATGTCAACGTGCGCCACACCGACGAGGCCCCGGAGTTGGCACCGTACCAAGTATTTCCGGTAACGCCTGCGAGAATGTGGGCCTGATCATGGCTAAGTCGCCTGCTTGGACCCGGAAGGAAGGCAAGGCAGAATCAGGCGGTCTGAACGCCAAGGGCCGTGCCAGCTACAACAAAGCCAACCCCGGCAAGCCTGGGCTGAAAGCGCCGCAACCCGAAGGTGGCCCGCGCCGAGATTCGTTCTGCGCCCGGATGAAGGGTATGAAAGCCAAGCTCACCAGCGAGAAGACGGCCAAAGATCCGAACTCTCGTATCAACAAAAGCCTGAGGGCATGGAAGTGTTGAGATGGAAGCGACAATACTCTGGAACCTCGTCCTGACCATCCTGATCGGTGCAGTGGCGTTCTTCATGTCCTCCAAATTCCGGGAGCTTGACCGCATATCTATCCTGCTCAACCGCACGCGGGAAGAGATTGCCCGTGACCACATCACGCGGTCTGAGTTCCGGCAAGACATGAAAAGTCTCTTTGAGCGTTTTGATGCCATAGAGAAAAAATTGGACAATCTGCGTGAGCGCAAGCGGGAGATAGACTGATGGCCTCTCAAAAAGAAGATGGTGATATTCAAGAAATACACCCAACAGAAGTTTATAAACCTCCCGTTAAAAAACTGGATGCGAAAGAACGTGCGCTAAAAGTTTTGAAAAATTGGAGGGGCTCTCCAACAGCATTTAACCCTGCAGTTGGCGCTTACACAGATATGGCGTATGAGGCATATAAAAAGTTAACCGGCAATGCTCCGCTGGAAGACTTGTCGGATAAAGTGCGAAGGGCAGCAAAAGACACCCCCAAAATGGCAACAGAAAAATTTGCTGCTGGTGGTAAAGTCCGCCAAATTGACGGCTGCGCACAGCGCGGAAAGACCAAAGGGCGGGTGGTGTAGTGCCCCTTAAGTCGGAAGCTCAAAAACGGTTCATGTATGCCTCTCTCGCTGGCAAGACGGATGTCCCGCCTAGCGTAGCGAAGAAGTTTGTCGGGCCAGAGGCCCATAAGGAGTCTGAGATGGCTGAGTCGAAGAAGATGATCGGTAAGGAGTTGGCCTTCATGAAAAAGAAGGGCGCTCCGAAGTCCATGATCAAGCACGAGATGGCCGAGGCCAAAGGTAAGGGTTACGCCCGAGGCGGCGGCATCGAGTCCAAGGGTAAGACCAAGGGCAAGATGGTCAAGATGGCAATGGGCGGCAAAGCCTGCTAAGAGGTAAATCATGGACTACGCAGCCGAAGCTAAACGAGAAGTTGGTTCTCTCAGGAAGCGCTACCCCGAGAAGCCGCCTGCAGGCATCCGTGCCGAGTTGGACGCCATGAAGCAGGAAAAGGCCAATGAGGCTGGCATGAAGGTCCATGAAGGCCGCAAGCTCGCCAAAGGCGGCTCCGTCAAAGGCGGCGGCTGTGAGCAGCGTGGCCTGAGAAAGTGCAAGGTGATGTAAGTGCGTGCATCACGCGGTATGGGTGCCATCCGCCCGGAACTCAAAGGCAAGGTCAAGAAGCGCCGTGACAACACCGACTTTACCGAGTACGCCGAGGGCGGCGAAGTTGGCCTCTACGCCAACATCAATGCCAAGCGCAAACGGATTGCCGCAGGATCGGGCGAAACCATGCGCAAGCCGGGTGCTCCCGGCGCTCCTACTGCCAAAGCGTTTAAGCGTTCCGCAATGACGGCGAAGTGAAATGACAACCTCCGGCACCACTACATTTGACATGGATCTCAACGAGTACGTTGAGGAAGCCTTTGAGCGCTGTGGTGCGGAGCTTCGCACGGGTTATGACCTGAAGACCGCACGGCGGTCCATGAACCTGCTTTTTACAGACTGGGCCAACCGGGGGATTAACCTTTGGACGGTAGAGCAAGGATCGCAAGTCTTGACACCCGGTACAAATACGTACACCCTTCCTGCCGACACGGTGGATCTTCTTGAGCATGTGATCCGCACAGGTGCGGGGAACGTCTCCACGCAGACAGACCTGACTATCACGCGCATCTCGGTCTCCACCTACTCCAGCATCCCGAACAAACTGCAACAGGCAAGGCCGATCCAGATCTGGATCAACCGCCAAGCGCCCGCGCCGCAGTTCACGGTGTGGCCCACGCCCGACAACTCGCAGACCTACACGCTGGTCTACTGGCGGCTGCGCCGCATACAGGACGCTGGTGCCGGTGGCACGTACACGCAGGACATCCCGTTCCGCTTCTTGAATGCTTTGGTCGCCGGTCTTGCATACTACCTGTCCATGAAGATCCCAGGCGCGATGGAAAGAATGCAGGTATTGAAGGCTCAATATGACGAAGCTTGGGACCTTGCCTCGACGGAAGACCGTGAGAAGGCTGCGGTGCGGTTTGTGCCGCGCCAGATGTTTATAAGCTGAGGTTCGTTATGCTCGACTTAAACATCAACGAAATAAAAAGACCTAATGGAGCTATTGGCTTCCAAGGTGTAGATGCGGAAAACATTCGTAGTATTTTAAAAAATGTAGCAAAGCTGCCCATACCAGAAAATGCTTCAATGCGTGAGATGGTTGATATTTTTAAACAAAACCCAGAAGCACAAAATAAAGTAAGAAGTTTAATGCTCAAACAACCTTTAGAAGGTTTTGAGCTACCTGATGGAACAATCTCCATAAAAGACGGGCATCATCGTGCGTTTTTGTTAAACCAAGTTGGCGACAAGACGTTGCCTGCAAGTATAAAAGACTACACCGGCCCATCAAAACCAAAAGCCGTTGGCAAAGCAGGTATTGCTGCAGCCCTAGCCGGTGGCGCTGGTGCGGCCAGCGCAGGAGACCTTCGCCGTGCAGCGGGGGATGTGGCCGAATCGTTTTTGCCGCTGGGGGTAACACCATCTACACTGGCCCCAGGTACACTGACGCCCGAGCAACGCGCCGCTTCTGATGCGGCGACACAACGTAAACGCCAGCAGGAAGAAGCAGCCAAGATGAAGGCCCAGGCGTTGCTGCGTACAGGTGTGCCAATGCCAGATGAGTACCGCCAAGGCGGTCGGGTCAGGATGATCTGACATGGCTAACAGGTTTGCAAACGGCGCAAAGGCATTCGGTTTCTGCGATGTCTGTGGGTTTCGTTTCGACCTGAAGAAGCTGAAAAATTTGGTCGTCAAGACAAAAAACACACAAATCCGTTCGTGTCCTTCGTGCTGGAGTCCTGATCATCCACAACTCCAATTGGGCATGTATGAAATTTCGGACCCCCAGGCCATCCGAGATCCTCGTCCAGACACAAACACTTGGTACGCCTCGGGCCAAACGGCTATCGGGTCTATTGGTGAAGGCAGCAGAGTGATTGAGTGGGGCTGGGCACCTGTAGGCGGGTCCAGCGGGTTTGATGCGCCCTTGACGCCAAACGCCTTGGCACCACAGGGTTTAGTAGGTACAGTCACGGTGTCCGTGACCTAAGGAGCGATGATGAAAGATGTCCACAAGCACGAGCGTGCAATGCACCCAGGTAAGCCGCTGACCAAGTTGGCAAAGGGCGGCAAAGCCTTCAAAAAGGGCGGCCCCACCACCGATGACCGCATGCGCCTGGGCAAGAATATGTCCCGCGCCATGAACCAGAAGACGGGGTGAGCCATGAAGACCAAGAAACTTGCTCCTGCCAAGTCCAGCTATCCCCAAGGTGCTGAGAACCCCCGTGACCTGTGCATGGTGGTTGGGAACTCCTCCAAGGAGGTTGCTCCCCCGGCCAAAACCTCTGGCGTGAAGATGCGCGGTGCTGGTGCGGCTACCCGTGGCTTCATGGCCCGTGGGCCGATGGCGTGAGGTAAACAGTGGCGCTCTCGTACTCGCAGCTTCAAGCTGCCGTGGAAGATTATTGCGAAAATACGTTTTCCGCGACAGATTTCGGGGTTATGACCGGGCTGGCTGAGCAACGTATTTACAACGCTGTTCAGTTGCCGATCCTTCGTAAGAACGTCTTGGGCACTTTGACAATTGGTAACCAATACCTCTCAGCGCCACCGGACTTCTTGTCGGTTTTTAGTCTCGCGGTTGTAAACGGCTCCAGTTACGAGTTCCTTCTGAACAAAGATGTGAACTTTATTCGGGAGTCGTTTCCAAATCCTGCATCTACCGGAGTGCCAAAGTATTACGCGCTGTTTGGACCGAATTCTGTGACCCCCACGGAGCAGACGTTTATTCTTGGCCCAACGCCAAGCGCAGCGCTGGTAACGGATCTGAACTATTTTGGATACCCCGAGAGCATCGTGACAGCCACCAATACATGGCTTGGCGACAATTTTGACAGCGTGCTGTTCAACGCGGTACTGGTCGAAGCTGCCCGGTTCATGAAGCAAGAGCCTGACATCGTGGCCGAGACGGACAAGCAGTACGTGCAATCCCTGACGCTGCTGAAGAACCTGGGTGATGGTAAAAATAGGATGGATGCGTATCGTAGCGGGCAGGTAAGAACGCAGGTGATCTGATATGGCTATTGTTCAAACGCAGACCACCAGCTTCAAGGCGGAACTATTCACAGGCACGCATGTGTTTGGGACGGACACGTTCAAACTTGCCCTGTATGCTTCAACTGCGGACCTTGGTGCGGCCACGACGGTCTACACAACTTCCAGTGAGGTGCCCGCAAGCGGCACTTACGCGGCTGGCGGCGGGGTATTGACAGGCGTGTTGGTCTCCAGTTCTGCCACGACGGCTTGGGTGACGTTTGACAATATCTCGTTCACATCTGCCACGATCACTGCCCGTGGAGCGCTGATCTACAATTTCAGTAAAGGCAACAAGAGTGTTGCGGTGCTGGATTTTGGCTCTGACAAAGTGGTAGCAGGCGGCACGTTTACAGTGCAGATGCCCATTGCAAACGCAAGCAACGCATTGATTCGCATCGCATAAGAGGTAAGAAATGGCAAATGCAATTTATCCGAAGTACAAGGAAACCATCCTTGGAGCAGCGACGAACACCAATCTGCTGTCTGGCACGGTGAAGGTTGCTCTGGTTGATACAGGTACATACACCTACTCTGCGGCGCATCAGTTTCTGACTTCACTGACTGGCGTGGTTGGGACGGCTCAGACGATTGGTGCCACCAAGACTGTGACCGATGGTGTATTTGATGGTGCTGATGTGACCTACACCTCGGTGACTGGCAACTCGGTTGAGGCGCTGGTCATTTATGTTGACACTGGTTCGTCGGCAACTTCGCCGCTCGTTGCATATATTGACACCGGAGTAACGGGTTTGCCAGTCACGCCTAATGGCGGCAATATCAGCATTACGTGGAACGCCAGCGGTATCTTTGCGCTGTAAGGTATGTCTCTCCCAAATGACTCAATCGCCGTCACCCCTGGCTCGGGGGCGACGGTGGCCACACAACTGGTGTCCTCCAAGGAGTACCAAGTGGTCATGCTGGCGCTGCCAGACGGGCACCTGAGTGGCAGCCTGCCGCAGTACCGCATGATCTGCCCCGCGCAGGCGGTGGGTGCCAACAAGGTGTTTTTGGACCTGTTCAACGCCACCGGAAGCGGGGTTTCGCTGCGCGTGCTGTCCGCGTACTGTTACGTGGACAACGACACGGCAGTGACGGGCACCTTGGGGGTTGAGGTCAACCTGACGCGCACCACGGCGGTAGGAACGGGCGGCACCGCGGCTACTGCCGATGGCACCTCGCTGACCGCCATCACCATCAGCAAGATGGATACCGCTAACGCTGCGCTGTCGGCCAACATCACGGCCCGTTCTGCTCCCGGTGGTGGAGCAACGGCTGGCGCTCTGATCGGACAGCGGTTTGTGTTCACCGAGGAGACCAACGCCGCCAGCGGCATTGCTGGGGTCTTGGGAGCGGAGTTTGTCCGCAACGAGGGCGCGGACTTGATCGTGCGCGAGAACACCGGCCTGCGGTTTGTACAAGGCTCTGTGGCGTCTGTAGGCAGTCTGTCCTTCGAGATCACCTTCGAGGTGTTCTAAATGTCGTTGCTACTGCTGTTTAGAGACAGCGGAAGCGGACCAGCGACACAGGTCCTAACTCCGGACCTGTACAACAACACCCAGACCTTTTACGGTCCAACGGTCACGCGTGGTACGGTCACGCTGACTCCGGCGCTGTTTACAAACAGCAACAGCCTTTTCTCTGCTACGGTCAGCGCAACAAACACGTTGACCCCGGCGCTGTACACGAACACTAACACGTTCTTTGCAGCAACGGTTTCTCAAGGCGGAGCAACTCAGACCCTTTCGCCTTCGCTGTTTACGAACAGCAATGAGTTCTTCAGCCCGACAGTAGCTCGTGGCACGGTAACGCTGCAACCGGCTCGGTACGATAACGCACAGAGCTTCTTTGTCCCCACCATTACTCGTGGCGCAGTTGCCCTTACCCCTGCACGCTACGACAACGAACAGACCTTCTACGGCCCGACAGTAGCTCGTGGCGCTGTCACACTTACTCCCGCCCGTTACGACAACGCGCAGAGCTTCTTTTCAGCCACCTTGACGCAGGGCACGGTAACGCTCCAACCGGCTCGATACGACAACAGTCAAAGTTTCTTTGCGTCCACGGTCACGACAAGCAGCACGCTGAACCCGGTAAGGTACGACAACGAGCAGGTGTTTTTTGCCCCGGTAGTCAGTGACGCGTATATCCTGACCCCTGCAAGATTCGACAACCCGCAGGAGTTTTACGCCCCTGTAGTTGCCGACACGTACACAGTAACCCCGGAACGGTACGACAACAGCCAGAACTTCTACCCGGCAACGGTTGATGGCGGCAACGTCGTTACCATAGTTTTGACTGGCGTGCAAGCCGTTGGGCTGTTAGGATACGTAAACGTCTGGGGGCTGACCCCTGGCCCACCAATTTTGGAGTGGGATGCTGTAGAAGATGCGCAAACGCCAAACTGGGCCGCAGCGGGTACAGTTCAAACACCTGGGTGGCTCCCACCATCAACGACTCAAGTCCCCGGATGGGCGCTTGTGACAGACACGCAAAACCCCAACTGGCAATAAATTATGGCCTCATACACCACAAGCCTTCGACTGGTACAGCCTGCCACCGGGGAATACTCGGGCACCTGGGGTACTCAGGTCAACAATGGCCTGACCGCGCTGGTTGATACGTCCATTGCTGGAACTGCCAGCATCACAATGACGGCGGCGAACTACACGCTGTCCAACAACAACGGTGCCTCAGACGAAGCACGGGCCATGTTCCTTGTGCTTGGGGGGACTCCAGGGGCTTCGTTTAACGTCATCTGCCCTGCGGTCAGCAAGCTGTACTTCGTGACCAACAGCACTGGTCATGCGCAGACGGTGAAGACCTCTGCCGGGTCAGGTATCTCTGTGCCCAACGGGGCATCGATGACGCTGCGGTGCAACGGCACTGACGTTGTTGTGGCTCAGAACTACTTCGGCTCTCTGACGCTGGGCGCGGCTTTACCGGTGGCTTCGGGCGGTACGGGTGCGGCTACGTTGACTGGGTATGTAAAAGGTGCCGGAACCAGTGCTTTTACTGCTTCTGCAACGATACCTGTTGCGGATTTGTCAGGAACACTTCCCGTTGGGAATGGCGGTACTGGTGCTACCACGCTGACCGGAGTGTTAAAAGGCAATGGCGCATCGGCGTTTAGCGCTGCAGTTGCAGGCACGGACTATGTGACGCCAACAGGGTCGGAAACTCTGACCAACAAAACGCTGACCAATCCTTCGGTAAACAACTACACCGAGGGTGTAGTTGCAATTGGTACTGTCACCACCTCACACACTTTTGTCCTAACTTCAGGCACGGTTCAAACGGCCACACTCACGGCGTCTACTGCCTGCACGTTCACAATGCCAACCGCTACAGCGGGCAAATCTTTTGTGCTACTGCTCAAACAAGCCGCTAGCACGGGTAATGGGTCTGCCACATTTACTGGAGTTAAGTGGAGCGCTTTAGGTGCCCCAACAATTACTTTAACCGCTGGCAAAATGGATATCCTTAGTTTTGTTTCAGACGGAACTAATTGGTATGGATCTTATGCTCAGGGATACACACCGTAATGTTTGCAGCTAAAAATTTATTTTTAGTTGGCGCTAATTTGCCGACAGGTCAACAGGCTTATACAACGCCTGGATCATACTCATGGACTGCCCCTGCGGGCGTTACGTCTGTTTGCGTAGTTTGTGTTGGCGGCGGCGGGGCAGGATTTTATAACACCTCCACTGATTATGCTGGGGGCGGTGGTGGTGGACTGGGATGGAAAAATAATATAGCAGTTATCCCTGGAAATTCTTACACCGTAGTTGTTGGTAGCGCAACCGGGGCGAGTTCTTTTATAAGCACAGGTACTGTTTTGGGGGGCGCGGGAGGAAATGGGGCATCTGGTACTGCAGGAATTGGAGGCACGTATACAGGTGACGGCGGTGGAAACGGTGGCGACGGCGCGACATACGCATTTATACCTTCTCCTTTCCCAAGCCTAGCTGGCGGCGGTGGTGGCGGAGCAGGTGGGTATAGCGGTAATGGGGGTTCTGCGGCAAGTAATGGCGGGAATGCCGGTAGCGGCGGCGGCGGCAGTGGTGGTGGCCCGGATTATGGATACAACGGTAATGATGGTGGGGGCGTAGGTATTTTGGGCCAGGGCTCAAGTGGCGCAAATGTTGACGGGTATCCATCTGGAATTCCGCCCTATGCTGGAAATCCAGGCTCTGGTGGAACCGGTAAAACCTATGGTGGTGGGCAAGGCGCCGCTACATCTGGTGGAGCAGGGACTGGTGCTGTAAGGATCATCTGGGGTATCGGACGCGCTTTCCCGTCAACTAATACAGCGGATCTGTAATGGAAATTCCTAAGCTCACCCCGGTTGTTCAGTTCTGCACTGCTGCGTTTGCACTGGCGGTGGGGGGCTTTACGGCCAAGATCAAAGAACTTGTAGAGGTCTAAATGGAGCCCGATCCCATCAAACTCCTGAAGGTCCAAGCTCAAGTTGAGCTTGATCGTCTTGAGGCGCAAGCCACTGCAAGAGAAGTGGCGTCTAAATCCATTGGCAAACAAGCCTTGGCGTGGATCTTCCTGCTGGTCTTGGTGGGTGTAGGTTCTAGCTTCATGCTTGCCCCCGAGGCGCTGGCTCCGGTAATCGGTCTTGTAGCTACAGCCACAATGGCTCTGATCCAAATGGTTTCAGGGATCGTTACCGAGACCAAGAAGGAAGAGAAGCCTGAGGTTGCCATCATCCGTGAGTTGATTGCTCGGCTTGACCAGCGAGAGCCTCCGATGCGCGTTGATGTGGCAGATGGCAAAGTCACAGTCTCCAAGGGAGATGACAAAGTAACAACGGGAGCCTGACATGCTGTCTCTTCTTTCCACCCTCGGTGGCCTGTTGATCTCGGGCTTGCCCAAGCTGCTGGACTTCTTCCAGAACCGTGCGGACCAGAAGCATGAACTGGCGCTTGCCCGCGTTCAAACAGAGCGGGAACTGCAACTCGCTGCCCAAGGTTTTGCCGCCCAAGCTCGGATGGAAGAGATCAGGACCGAGCAGGTCCAGATGCAGACTGAAGCCTCCATGACAGAGAGGGCTCTGGAGCATGATGAGAAGGTGCTGGAGAAGGCATCTCGTTGGGTGGCGAACTACGTTGGGACTGTGCGTCCGACCGTAACCTACATCTTCATCTTTGAGCTTGTAGCCATCAACGCAGCTATTGCTTGGTATGCGTTTAACCAGCCTGGGCTGATCAAGGATGTGGACAGCCTGATCCGCGTGACCGCTGTGATCTTCTCTGAAGACGAAATGGCGATGCTCGGCGGGATTATTGGGTTTTGGTTCGGGACGCGGAGTTGGAGCAAGAAGTGAAGTTACTCTTCGGCCAGACTCGCCCAGCGTTTGCCTTTTTCGATAAGGTAGATGGTGGAGGCGTGAACGCCAGCAATGATTGCCAAAGAGTTAGCGGAGACGCCGGCACGAAGAGCGCGTCGGATATGAATCACTTGCTGTTGGGAGAGCTTGTGCCCAGGAGCATTTTCTCCTCGCAAGTCAACAAGCCCCGTGGCCCATTGATGTTTGGTGTTCTCCGAAGGAGTTACCCACTCAAGGTTTTCCGGTCTGTTGTCCAGTTTGTTTCCGTTGATGTGGTTGACCGTCAGCCCATCCACAAAACCGGGCACAAAAGCCAGGGCAACCAACCTGTGAACAAAAACTTTTGGACGTATGTCGCCAAGTTTTGCAGAGACAACGTGGTATCCGTTGCTGCTGACCCACGGACGAATCTCTGTGGCTTGACGAACGCTGGTAAAAGACTGCTGTTTGCCATTTCTAGTTCTAATAGATGTGGTAACAATCTCTGGTCGAAAGATGCTGGCATCCTCGCGGACAAGCCACTCAATGCCTTTTTCGGTAACGGGTATTTGCTTCATGCTGTCAATGGTACAGTAGGACACGGGTAGAGGCAAGCCATGCGCTTATCCGACAAGGGCAAAGGGTTAATTCAGTTTTACGAGGGTTTCCGTAACCGGCCATACTTGTGTTCGGCGCAGGTCTGGACGGTGGGCTGGGGAAGGGTTCTGTACCAAGAGCAGATCAGGCTTCCTGTCGCAAGGGTAGGCGATTACACTGGGGTCATCCGCAAGGAGTACCCGCTGCGCCCAGAGGACAACCGGGTCTGGAGCCGAGATGAGATTGAAGAGCTTTTCAGCCAGGATGTCGCATCTTTTGAGCGTGGTGCTCTTCGACTGTCTCCTAATCTGGCTGATCGTCAAGGCGCATTTGACGCTGTTGTTTCTTTTAGTTTCAACGCCGGGTTAGGCAACTACCAGCGAAGCACCATCCGCATGAAGAACAACCGGGGTGACTTTGAAGGCGCAGCCGACGCGTTCATGGCCTGGACCAAGGGCGGCGGCAAAGAATTGCCTGGGCTGGTAAAGCGCCGCAAAGATGAACGTGCGCTGTTTTTGGGGTAACCATGCCGTTGAAGAAACTTCTCCCCGCACCCGGCGTAAACCGTGAGAACACGCGCTACACGAACGAAGGGCGTTGGTACTCCTGCGACAAGGTTCGGTTCCGCCAAGGTACGCCGGAAAAGATTGGCGGTTGGCAGCAGGTAAGCAACGAGCAATTCCTGGGGGTCTGCCGCTCTCTTTGGCCTTGGGCAGCACTGGGTGGGCAGACATATGTTGGTATCGGCACCAACTTAAAATATTACATTGCCCTTGCTGGTGGTGGCGCGTACAACGATGTCACACCTATTAGGGCGGTAACCGCCCCCGGCGATGTATCTTTCTCCGTCACTGTTGGGTCAAACATAATGACCGTGACAGATGTAAACCACGGCTGCGTTACAGGCGATTTTGTAACTTTTAGCGGAGCCACTGGGTTTGGTGGAAACGTAACTGCGGCGGTCATTGATCAAGAGTACCAAGTCACAGTTTTAACAGCGGACACATACACCGTCGTACTGCCTGTGGTAGCAAATGTCTACGATGACATCTACCTTGATCTTGACTTTGTAACGCCCGATTACGAAATCTGGGAAACCGCTGAAACTGCAGTAGCCACATACCAAATCAATGTTGGTGACGCAATTCAAACAGCGGTTACCGGCTGGGGCGCAGGTGGTTGGGGTAGTGGCGGCTGGGGGGTTGGAACAACAACTACTACGTCAATTCGTATTTGGAACCACTACAACTTTGGCGAAGACCTAATCTTCGGTCCCAAAGACGGGCCGATGTACTACTGGGATCAGACCGCTGGACTAACAACGCGCGGGGTCGCGCTTACGTCTCTCTCAGGCGCGTCTGATGTTCCCACGGTGCAGCACTTGTTGATAGTGTCCGACGCCTCGCGTTTTGTCCTTGCGTTTGGCTGCAATGATTACGGCTCGGCTACGCAAGACCCCATGCTGATCCGGTGGTCGGACCAAGAGACTGCTGTCAACTGGACCCCTGCCGCAACCAACCAAGCGGGCAGTCTTCGTGTATCGCACGGATCGGCCATTGAAGCGGTAGCTCAGGTCCGCCAAGAAATCTTGGTGTGGACGGACGTAGCGCTGTACTCCCTGCAGTACCTTGGCCCTCCGGTGGTGTGGGGTTCGCAGCTTTTGTCAGACAACGTCTCTATCGTCTCTGACCGCGCCTGGGGCACGGCTGCTGGCGTCACCTACTGGATGGGTAACGAGAAGTTCTATATGTACGACGGTCGCGTACAAAACCTCGTCTGCGACTTGCGCCAGTTCATCTTCAGCGACTTGAACTTCAACCAACTCCAGCAGATCTTTGCCGGGACCAACGAACAATTTAACGAGATCTGGTGGTTCTACTGCTCCGCAAACAGCACGGCGGTTGATCGCTACGCCATCTACAACTACGTAGAGAAGGCTTGGTACTACGGCAACCTGGGCAGGACCGCCTGGATGGATACGAGCGTAGCCTCCAATGTGCCTATTGCTGCGGACTACAACAGCCGACTGATCAACCATGAGACGGGCGTAGACGACAATGCCACGACGACCACGCTCCCGATTGAGTCCTACATCACTTCTGCTGAGTTTGACATTGAAGACGGACACAACTTCGGGTTTGTGTGGCGGGTCCTGCCTGATGTGAACTTTACTGGTTCAAGCGCAGCCAACCCGACGATGAACCTGACACTGCTGCCGTTGCAGAACTCTGGCTCAGGGTATACCCGAGGTGTGGACCCTGTTGCGTCGGTAACGTCCGATATGTCGGTAGCGGGGGACAACGCTTTCCCCGTAGTACGCAGTGCGACGGTTCCTGTTGAGCGCTATACCGGGCAGGTAAACATTCGGGTACGTGGAAGGCAGATGTCCATCAAGGCGGCTTCTGACCAGATTGGGGTTCAGTGGCAGTTAGGTGCTTGCCGACTCGATATCCGTCCTGACGGCAGGAAGAGCTGATGACTATCTGGTCAACCATCGTCAAGCGCTTCAAAGCGCCGTCATTGCCTAAACCGGAAACGCAGTACGAGCGCGTTTACTTTGACAGTCTCGTCAACATTCTGCGGTTGTACTTCAACCAGCTAGACAACCTGCTGGAGCAGATCGTGGCGACAACAAACGGCGTGGTGCCTGTAAGTATTGGCGGGACGAACGTAGATGCGTTTGGCAGGGTACGTGTTAGCCAGCCCTACACGTTGTTTGACTCCCAAAACCGTTACGCTATCGACAATCAGTTCGACACCAGCACGGCTACTGGGGGTTCAACCACGTACCTGCCCAATGAAGCCTCGGTGCGGATGGATGTCACCACCTCAAGTGGCTCTGAAGTTGTAAGGCAGACTTACAGGTGCATGCCGTACCAGCCCGGTAAGGGCCTGTTGATGCTGGGCACGTTCGTGATGAACTCGCCCAAGACAGGACTCCGTCAACGGATGGGGTACTTTGGCGCTCAGAACGGCGTCTTCATCCAGCAGAACGACAGCACCGTTTCCTTCGTCCTTCGGACTTACATCTCAGGCTCCGTGAGCGATGCGCGGGCAGTCAACCAAGCCGACTGGAACGGCGACAAACTTAACGGCACTGGAGACTCAGGGTATACCCTTGATCTGACCAAAGCGCAGATTTTGTGGACGGACTTTGAGTGGCTGGGAGTCGGGTCTGTTCGGTGTGGGTTCATCATTGATGGTGAGTACATCGTCTGCCACACGTTTGAGAATGCAAACGAAGTTACTTCTGTTTACATGACCACGGCAATTCTGCCGGTGCGCTACGAGATCACCAACACCGCAGCAACGGCAAGCGCTTCGTCCATGAAGCAGATTTGTGCCTCCGTAGTTTCTGAAGGCGGCTATGAGCAGACATCCATTGAGCACGTAGCGCGTAGAACTGCAACGCTGACCGGGATCAGTACGACCTTTGTGCCTTTGGTTTCCATCCGGCTTGCTTCTACGGCGTTAAACGCCGTGGTGCTGCCTGCCAAATTTAACGTGATGCCAACCTCAACGGGGGATGACTTTGAGGTAGTTCTGGCTAAGAACTGTACCGGGCTGACATCGGCCTCTTGGGCTGCGGTAGCAAGTGATGCAAATGTGGAGATGGATACTTCTGCCACTGCTATGACGCTGGGCACCATCGTGGATATCCAGTACGTAAAGTCCACCAATCAGTCCAGCGGGACGATCAACCAGACTGCCGGGTACAACTGGGATCTTCAGTTGGGGTCGTCCTTGACGGGGACGAGCGATATCTATACGCTGGGCATCCGGGTGCTGTCAGGCTCCTCTGGTGCGGCCATCGGGTCTTTGACCTTCTACGATTTGACGCAATGATCCCACGCCTTCAAACCGAGTACGAAGTAGAAGACGCAGCGGACGAAGACGAACTGCGTCGGATTGTGCGCGGCGCTGCGCCTGCGCCTAGCCCCGCTCCGGCTCCGGCCCCTGCTGCCTCCACCACAGACTGGATGTCAAACACCCCCACGGGTTGGGGCGGGTTTACTGGCGAGGAAAAGATACAGTATTTCAACCAACATGGGATAACGCCTGAGCAACTAGCGCCTTACGCCACCCCTGAAGAGATCCAGTATTTCTATGACCACATGGGGTACACGGTAGGGAAGCCTACTACTGCCCCTGCTCCAACTGTTGCTCCTGCTCCTCCTTTAACGCCATTTGACGTTTTTAAGCAGGATCTGTTTACAACAGAAATGTTGCCAACTGGAGCATCTCCGGAAACTGGAGCAGATCAGTTTCAGGCTGGCGCAAGAAGTTACCAACTAGGAAATCAAACCGTTGTCCCTGACGATCAAGGTGGCTACGTTGTTAACACGCCGACTGCGCAGGATGGCATTTACAAAGCCGAACGCTTTGATGCTTCTGGAAAGAAAATTGGCGAGTTCATCAATGACGCTCGCAATACGGACCTGCAAGATTTAGCTCAGTTAGCCACATTTGCCCTTGGCGTTGGCCCATTAGGTGGGATGCTCGGCAGCACTGTTGCTGGAGCACTAGGTATACCTGTAGCCACTGCAACATCAGCAGGGCTGACTGCCGCCCAACTAGCGGCGCTTGGAACTACAGTTGGCAGCGCAGGACTTGGTATCCTGCAGGGCCAAGACCCACTGGATGTCCTTCAAAACGCAATCAGGGCAGGTGCTACAGCGTTCCTGCCCAGCCAAGTCTCGTCTTTCATCCCATCGACAGGCACAGCAGCGCTTGATGCTGCGCTTAAGACTGCCACTGAAGCAGGTGTACGTACTGCTGTAAACGGCGGGGATGTTGAGAGCGCAGTTATTGGTTCGTTGGTTAACAGCGGTGTCGGAGCTGCTACGGGGGCGACAGGACTCCCACCAGAACTTGTTAACGCGGCAATTAATGTTGCCAAGTCTGGCGGCGATCCGCAGAAAATATTTAACGCGGTAGTTAGCGCTGGCCCTGCAATTCAAGGTCTTCAGAACTACTACAGCAAGACAGACACAGGTGACGAAACTGCCCGCCTTACGGCCCGGTATGGTACTGCATTTGATAATTTTAATTCATATCTAAAACAAGTAGCTGCAAACGCAGAGCCGTTTGAACCAACGCAATTTGCATCCCCAGAACAAGCAAGTATCTTTGACAATTTTGTAGAACAGTTTGCAAATGGGGCCGGAAGAGCGCCTGACGCTGACGAAACTACGTTGTTATTGGCACTAGCCAACCCTGATTTAGCCAACAAGTTAAATACAACAGTTACAGATACTGGCACATCTGCATTACATGAACTATTAAATAAAAAACCGCAAGCAGCATCATTGCTACAAACAATACTAGAAAGAACCCCAGGACAGGGTGATTTATTAGAGTTGTTAAAAAAACCAGTTCAATCTGGTGTGGCACAAACACCAGCATTGCCGCAGGCGGCAATGACAGCAAGAGATTTATTTAGGGGTGCCGGAAGTGAATACACCAATGTTTACCCTGGTGCTTTATTAACTTCAGGTACTGGTGGTCAAGGATGGTTTGCGGGTCCAGGAGCAGCTACGTTTGCGTCAGAAATGATGGGTCTAATGTCAGATCCAACCCTGACAGCAGAAGAGCGCGCATTTTTTACTGACCAGCTACGCCAAGCAGCGATGAAACCGGAGCTTGTCAATCAAGTACCGGGGTTGGCAACGTATAACCCATACATTTCGGATACGTCTAGGACACGAGAAGGTACATCTGCTACAAGCGCAGGCGGGGGGAAAGATGGCGGAGGTAAAGATAATACTGGTAGCGACGGGGGTGTAACCACACTGCCACCTTTTGTTACCGCTGGCACAAGAATTGCAAACCCTGCTGCCATTGATGCATTAATTGACGTTATTGGGGGAAGCTCTGTAGATCCTATTACCGGGTCTGTAATCCCAGATGGCGGGAATCAATTAGATACAGCCACAATAGTTGGGCAAGATGAAGATGGAAACCCTATAACCACAGGTGATATTTTGGGGGGTTCCGCGTCTATACCTACGTCAAGCATTAGGACTGCCGAAAATGTAACAACCCCCGATTTTGATTTGGACACAAGCCAAATAATTAACGACTACGTAAACGACATTTTGGGTGGGCAAGCTGTTTCAGATATTCCTTCAGTTACTCCCTCAGGTACGCCAGCGTTAGATGCTTACGAAGTGTTGTGGACTAATCCAGTCACCGGGGAAAATGTAACAAAAGAAGACCTTGGAGTAACTGCTACGGTAAGCCCCTCAGTCACGCCATCGGTTGCCCCTGCCGCTGCACCCGCCACGGGGACAATTTTGTCAACGGACCCCACGCAGGGCACGGCGCTGGTGGTTGATCCCAGCGGGAACACCAAAGTTGTTGATGTCTCACCCGACTCCAAGCCCGGAGATACCGTAAATATTGGCGCTGCACCAACGCCTGCACCAACGCCTGCGGCTCCTGCTCCTGCTCCCGCGTTGAATCTTTCCACGCCGATTGCCACTGATCCCGCAACTGGCGAAGTGCTTACGCTTGGCGATGTACTGCCTTCTCCGCCCCCTGCTCCAAGCCCCGCACCAAGCCCCGCACCAAGCCCTGCTCCTGCTACAACAACGGCATTGGTAACTGCGCCAGCACCTGCTCCGGCACCTAGCCCCGCTCCAAGTCCTGCTCCAAGCCCTGCTCCGGCACCCGCAGTTGACCTTACAACTCCTGTCGCAGTAGATCCAATAACAGGCGAGACGCTGACACTTGCGGATGTAACGCCTTCGACGCCAGCTCCGGCACCCGCAGAAGTAAAGACTGAAGTTGCTGCGCCAAGTCCTGCTCCTGCCGAAGCTCCCGCTCCTAGTCCAGCACCAGCGCCCTCAGAAGCACCTGCGCCCGCTCCAGCCCCCGCTAAAGTTACCGCTCCTGCTGAGGCACCGGCTCCAAGTCCTGCTTCAACGGAAGCGCCTGCACCAGCGCCGAGTACAACTGAGACCAAGACGGAAGCCCCGGCACCTGCCGCGCCATCTCCCGCGCCTGCCCCAACGACGACTGAAACCAAAACAGAAGCACCCGCTCCAGCCCCCACAACCACGGAAACCAAAACGGAAGCGCCGGCTCCCGCCCCGGCAACTACGGAAACTAGGACTGAGGCACCTGCGCCTGCTCCGAGCACAACGGAAACAAAGACCGAGGCACCTGCTCCGGCACCTACGACCACTGAAATTAAGACTGAGGCACCCGCTCCTGCTCCGACGACAACTGAGACTAAAACAGAGGCTCCTGCACCTGCCCCAAGCACAACGGAAACTAAGACCGAAGCACCTGCTCCGGCACCTAGTCCTGCACCGGCTCCTGCAGAAGTAACTACCGCAGCGCCGGCTCCTGCACCAGCACCCGCGCCAACAACTCAAGCTCCTACACCTGCGCCTCCTCCGGCTCAACCGCCTGCACAACCTCCAGCGCAGCCACCGTCTCAGCCCCCCGCACAACCTCCCGCGACCACACCCCCTGGAGAGGACGTTCTGCCGCCTGTGACAGAGGAAGAGTTGCGCGAGATTGTTTCCGGGCCTCCACCGGCACCGCCTGCGCCAACACCTGCGCCCCCAGCACCAACGCCTGCGCCTCCCGCACCTACGCCGGCACCTCCTGCGCCGACAGTTAAACCTCCAGCGGTTAAACCAACTAGCCCTGCGCCGTCTCCTGCGGCACAATTGGCTATGCCTAAGATGACGCCAGAGTTGGCTAACTTCATTCAAGAACTGATGCAGACGGACGAAGCAGATCTGCTCCAGTTGACCACCGCGCTCAAAGCAGAGCGTGAAGAAAAACGTGAAGGCTTGCGTGGCAAGCTGAAATCTAGAAAGGCTTGATCATGTCTGACGAGTTGGACCGCCTGGGTGAAGTTACTGGCCCCGCAACAATGACAGGGACCGAATATCAAGATTATTTGTCGGCGGCCCCAAACCTTTCTGGCCTCACCAGCCTGCTAACTCCGTTCAAAGGCATCTTTGACCGCTTGAAGTCTGGCAACACCACGGCCAATGATGTAAACGCGGCGCTAGGTGTACTTGGTTTGATCATGCCCAGTCTGAACAGACCTCAGACCGCCGGGTGGAAAGGCTCCATCGACATGAACAAGCAGTTCACCCGAACGCCGATTGCTCAGCCGGAGTACAAACCGTACGCTCAGAGTGCTTCGCCTGTGATGGGGCGACAGTTCTTTACTTCCTCGTATAGCGCTGCCCCCGCTGCGCCTCCTGCTGCCGGTGGTGCGTTGCCTCCACCCGCTACGCCTCCTGCTACAAATCCTGATCTGGACAGTCCATCTTCTACTGGCGGTAAGGCCAAAGGTGGTATTGCATCGCTGCGTAAATTTGAAGGTGGCGGCGATGTTGGCCAACCAAAGGCAGGCCCTCAGTTCTATGACTACCACGTTGGCGCAAACGCCAGAATGGTGGATGTGCCCGGTATTGAAAAGCCGGTGCTGATGTTCTTTGACATTCCTAACAACCGAGTTGTTGTCAGCGACGAAGGGTACTGGAACCCCAACGCTCCAATTGGGGAAGACCTAAACAAAGCCGTTGCTTGGGCGCGTGATCAAGGACTCCAGGCGGGCGTGGTTGTGTCGCCATATTCTTGGGATGCGTTTGGTAAAGACGCAATTGGCGAAGACCTTGAGTCCGGCTCCGCGCATCCTCGCTCCATGCCCGGTGCATCCTTTGACCAGTTGAAGGATTACATGAACGCTGCGGATTTTGTTGTGACTGATCCATATGTTGTCAGCGCACAAACCGCTACGCCGGGAGTTCAAGAGAAACTGATCCAGATCACCGGTATGATCGGTGATCATGCGCAGGAAACTAATAAGCCCGCATGGCTGGTGCTTGGTGGATCAACCGCTCCTGAGGGCACCGATCCAAACCTGATTTACAACTACACAGACAATTTGCTTGCCAATACGGCGAACAAGTTTAATCAAGTGTCTGTGTTTGAAGGGACGCGAGATCTACAGCCGGGAGCATATTTGCCAACGTGGGATTATTTGCAAGCGTCAAATGTTCTTGCAAAACACGGCATTCAACCAACAGGCACTTACGGACAGGCGTATGAAAACCAAACCTCAGTTCCTGCTACGCCCTATGTTGGGTATGACGTAGGCAGCATAAAAGTTGGATCAGTGCAGGACTTTTTGCAAGGTGCAGGAACATCATCACAAGCGCATTTCCAGCCTGGAGTGCATCTTGGTAACACGCCTGTTAATCAACCCGCCGCTCTCACTGGTCTTGCAGGGTCGCTTCCTTCCGGGTGGTCGGGCTACGATGCCGGCCAAAAGATTGATTGGTACAACCAAAACCAAGTGACGCCTGATCAGTTGCTCGGTGCTGGAGTGCAGCAAGATGAGCTTGATTGGATGGGCACACAAGGCTATCTTGGCGGCCAGCAGCAACCTTCGCAACCAATAGCGCAACCTGCGCAACCTATGGCTCAGCCTATGGCTCAGCAAACTGCTGCGCAACCGGCATCTCAACCACAGACCCCTCAAACTCCGCAGCGATTCCCCATGCCTAATTTTCAACTTGGACAAGGGGAAGAAGTTGAAGCCGCCCAAGGTGGCCTGATGGGTCTTGCCCGAGGTGGCAAGTTGCCACCTAGGTATCTCCGAGGCCAAACTGATGGCATGGCAGACAAGATCCCGAGTAACATCGACGGTGTGCAGCCTGCCAAATTGAGCCACGGTGAGTTCGTGATTCCCGCTGATGTGGTCTCACATCTGGGTAATGGCAACTCTGATGCTGGCGCAAAGGTTCTCTACGGCATGATGGATCGTGTGCGTAAAGCTCGGACAGGGACCAAGAAGCAAGGCCGTCAGATCAACCCGGAAAAATTTACACCGGGCGGCATCGCTGGTTACGCTGGTGGTGGCGCGGTTGCTTTCAATGCTGGTGGTGCTGCCCCCGCACCGCCTACGGCCCCGCTTGGAACTTCCACTGAGACCAACATCTCTTCATGGGCAGGCCCGTATGTGGGTGACATGCTCAGTAAGACATCTGCTCTTACTAACACACCGTATCAAGCCTACCAAGGACCGATGGTCGCCGGGACGGCTCCTCTGCAAAGCAAGGTGTTCAGCGGCCTAGAAGGTTTGAACTTCCCCGGCCAACTGGGGCAGTCGTTCTCAGCACAAGGTGCTTATCAACTTCCAAGCATGACTCCGGGTGGTATGACCGGGCAAGCAACTGGTCCGACCGGGGTTGCCTCTCAGTACATGAATCCGTACCTGAGTGCAGTGCTGACCCCTCAACTGGATGAACTGCGTCGGCAAAGCCAGATCACGCAGATGGGGACGGCTGGAAAACTGGCTCAGGCTGGTGCGTTTGGCGGATCCCGTCAAGCCATCATGGATGCTGAGACGCAACGTAATCTTCTGCAGGAGCAGAACAAAGCTATCGGTACTGGGTATGCAAACGCCTATGACCGGGCGATGGGGCAGTTCAATGTGGAGCAAGGCCAAGCCAAGACCCTTGCTGACATGATGGCCGGAGCGGGTCAGCAGCAGCGTGGCATTGAGCAAGAAGGTATCACTGCTCTTCAAAGGCAGTACGAGACGGAGTTGCTTGATCCATACACCAAGCTGCGGTTCCAGAAGGAAATGCTTCAGGGTCTGCCTGTTGCAACGGCTGCGACGACGGCGAATACGAGTCAGTTGGGTGAAGTTAGGGGTGGTTTGTCAGACTTGGTAAAGAGTCTTGAGGCACTGGGCCTGAAGGGTTGAAATATGTACGCACAACAATCTAGAACCGGGGTACCAGAACTTGATGCTGTTCTTGCAACAGCACAGATGGTCACACCCGAACAGACGCCCACTGTTGCTGCACAAGTAGCTCAGGCCGCGCAACAGAAATTATCCCCTCCAACAACACCCCCCGGCATCGGTGCTCTGATGCCCGGTGTTAGGCAGCAAGCCGTAAACGCGGCGCAGGCTGCGCAGCCCGTAACACAGGCTCAAATGCAACAAGCACTGCAACAAAGCCAAATGGCGCAGCAAAGCCAAGGCGTGGCTGGGTTGCCTGCTGACAACATGCGCACGTTCACTGCGGCGCAGGGTGGTGTTGTTGGTTATGCGGGGAAAGAAGGGTCATATGTTGATCCGCAGTTCCCTTCTGTGTACGAAAATTACGTTGAGCCGACACGCGAAGCAAGGACAGGCCGAGAAGAAGATGAGTTGTTTGGGCCGATGAAGTCTGAAAGACAACGGGTAATTGAAGCCGTGGCTGAAGAACTTTTGGGGCCAATGACAAAGGAGAGACTGGCTGCTGCTCCTCAGAGGCAAACGCAGCAAAGAAGCGAAGCGACTCCTGCGCCCCGTCCGCCAGCACCTCGCCCACCGGCACCTCGTCCTCCCGCTCCACCAGCGGCACCGTCAGCGCCTCAAGGAGGCATTGCACAGCTTGCTGCACGCCCAACATATGACACGGCGGGTATCGCCGTTGCTGGTGCGCCTTACATGACAGCAGGAGAAGGTGATGTCAACCGACTTCGTGAAGCAGAAGGTAAACGTGCTGAGTTTGAAAAGACACTGCCTGACCTGAGTGCCAAAGGGATCGAAGCGCTACGTCAACGTATGGCAGATGTTGAATCGGCGGAAGCGTCAAGAAAAGAAAGTCTTGGGTTAGACCGTGTAATCCAACAACTTTTGGGCGGGATGCAAGGTGCTGGCGGCGCGGCGCGTGCAGACATTCAGTTTATGAATGCTCAAAAAGCCGCAGCGGATGCCTTTAGTCAAGCAAGACTTGAAAATCAACGGGCACAACTACTGCTTGAAAAGGCCCAACAAGAGCGGCAACTTGGTAGGCTCGACCGTGCGATTGCTCTTGAGAAGGAAGCCTCCGCTCTCATGGAGAAGGCCCGTGACAACGCACTCAAGGCGCAGGAAATTCGACAAAGAAGCGCAGGGGCTCAGTATGAAGGTGCGGTGAAATTGCGCGGCCAAGACATCACGGCACAGACCGCTGCGGAAGACCGTGCGAATGCTTTGAAGATTGCAAATATCCGTAATACAGCAGGGGAAGCGAAAGGTGCTCTCACTCCTCGGGATATCGCTCGACTCCGTGCACAAGCTGAAAAAGATGTGGACGCACAACTGGGGAAAGATCCCAGGTACGTATCGATGAAAGTGCGTGACCCCGCCAACGCGGAAACGTACAGGACTAGAATGATCGACGAGCGGTTGAAGCGGGTGCTGGCTGAAGAAGGGTATGGTGCCGCTGCTTCCGCACCCCCACCTGCTGCAGGGGTTTCTCCCGAACTTCTTAGCCAGTTCAAAGTTCGTCCTGTAGGACAGTAATATGGCCTTGTATCGCGTCACTGCCCCCAACGGAAAAGATTACGAAATTGAGGGTCCAGCGGGGGCCAGCAACGCGCTGGTTGTTCAGGCACTACTTGCTCAGTACCCAGACGCAGCGAAGAAACCGCCTGAAACCACTGTCCTCGGTCAAGTCAAAGAAGGCTTCAAGGGGCTGGTGCCCGGTGCAGTAGGTCTTGTTGAAAGCGCGGCTGTGGGTGCCTCTGCGCTCCTGCCAGAACAGTACGAAAAAGCCGCTCGGGAGAAGATTGCCAGCATCGCTGGCGTAGCCAAGGCCCCGTTCGCTGCTTCCGCAGGATACGAAGACACTGTTGGGCGTAAGCTGGGCGAAGCCATTGGCTCAACGGTGCCGTTCTTGGCTGCTGGCCCCCTGGGTCTTGCGGGGCGCATCGGCGCAGTCGGTCTTGGTGTCGGAGCCGGTGCTGGGGAAGCACGCGGGCGTGCCGAGCAAGGAGGTGCCACTGCTGAACAACGCAGCACAGCCACGGCGCTGGGCATCATCCCTGGAGCGATGGAGGTCTTCGCTCCCTTCCGCATCTTGTCGCGCATTCCTGACGCTGCCACGGCTCAGGGCGTCCAGTTGGTCAAGCGGGCGCTTGTCGCTGGTGGGGAAGAAGCAGCACAGGAAGCTGCATCAGGCTTCGCTCAGAACCTGATCGCCAAGGGTGTCTACAAGCCCGAGCAGGAACTCATTGAGGGTCTGGGTGAGCAGGCCGCTTACGGCGGTGCCACTGGTGCCATCGTGCAGGGGTTGATGGACCTTGCGTTGGGTCGTCGCGCACGTGCTGCGCAGCCTGCTCCGGGTACTCTGCCCGGTGAAACACCAATTGAGCGTGCCGAACGCCTTGCGGCTGAAGTGGCAGCGGCCAAAGCCGCACAACAACCCCCAGCACCTCCGGTGCCTGCACCGGCACCTGAACCCCCAGCACCGCCGCCCGTGGTGGAAACACCAGCGCCACCGCCCATCGAGGAGCCCAAGGTTAGAAAGCCCGGTGAGCCGCCCGCTGGCGGTATGCAGCCTGCTGAGATCGAAGGGCTTGGCATCTCAAAGAAGCAGCCGATCTACCGGCGCATGCTGGGCAAGGACCTTGAGAACCCCGAGCAGCGTACAGAGGTGCTTGCTGACATCGAGAACTACCTGACCAAGGGTCTGGGTAGCGAAGAGTCACGCGCCAAGCTGACGGAGTTCAAGGCCAAGTTTGCTCCGCCCCCGGTAATTGAAACCCCTGCTGTGCCCCCGGCAGAGGCTCCGGTGGGCGGAGCGCCCGTTGTTGAACCTACACCACCTGCACCCCCAGTATCGGAGACACCCAGTGTCGCAACTACACCAACTGAACCAGAAGCAGGTGGAGCAGGCGCTCCAGTGGCTGGCGGACCCGCTGCCGTCGCCGCCCCCGAAGGGGCTGGAGCCGTTGAACCAACTGGAGTGGTTCCTCCTGTCGCGGATGCTGGACAGCCTGCTAGAAGAGAAGAAGCAAAGCCCGCTGCAGTAACCCCGGCACCGGCACCCAAGCCCGCACCCGTCACTCCTGAATATACCCAGGAAGACATCGACCGGGCAGTGGATACCGGACTCCTGACCGAGGAGCAAGCCGAGGTGTACCGCGCAGAACTGCGCGACGAAGGTCCACCCACTGCAATGGGCACTGCGTTCCAAAAGCAGGTGGATCAGATCAAGGCGCAGATGGATGCGCTGCGCCGTAACGGTAAGGCTCCGGCCAAGAAGTCACCCGCCCGTGCCAAGTACGATGAATTGCAAGCGCAGCTTGATGCGTTGGCACCCAAGGAAGAGGGTGATCTTGTAGATCGTCTGGAGAAGATGGAGGCTTCTGGTGTAGTGGGTACCCGTGGGGAAAGGCCCATCATCGACCTCGACGCTGTACGGGAGAACCTGATCAAGGCCCGCGCCGCGCCCAAGATATACGAGGCGATCCTGAACTACATCGGCGTGGATGCCGATGGCAACTTCCTGCCGAGCACCTACTCACGCGAAGATGCTGCTGAGATGGCGGGCCTTGCGCGAAGCACTGGAGCCAACGTGACCCGCGCCGCACAGGCGATGGGTATAACTGCCGATGTGGTGAGTCGGTTCCATGCTGGGCAGACGGACATCATCGTCCGTGGCAAGAACGTCTCTGAGGCAGGGACGGGGGCCACCGACCTGCAGCCCACTCGTGGTGTGCTGTACGAAGCGCCGAAGAAGAACCAGCCCGGAAAAGCAGCCGGGTTCCTGCGCGGTGCACTGACTTCTGACGGGAAGCTGGACTTCACAGGGCTCGACAACAAGCAGATTGCTGAGATCTACGCCCGTGCGTCGAACTACGACCCAAAGCGTGGCGGCAACCTAGAGGTCATCAAGAAGCTCAACGCTGAGATTGCTACTCGTACCAAGACAGACCGTAGGGGGATGCAGTCGGCACTCGACCGCGCCTATCGTGTGGTCCGTACTGAGGAAGAGGCTGCTGCGGAGCAGACTGAGACCGACCGCGTTGCTGAAGAGGGTGTTGAGGCAGAAGAAGTCGAAACAGAGGACAAGACGCGTCGGTTGAGCGATGAAGAGGCAGACGAGTCCCAATACCAACTTCGTCAGAAGCCCACGACTGGGATGACTAAGGAGCGGGTAGAGAAGGTAGTTGCTCAGGTCACTGAGGGTTGGACCAACCTACCACCTATCGAGGTGGTGCAGTCAGAAACCGACCTCCCTGCGAATATCCAAGAGCAGATAAAACGCGATAAAGTTTCGGGGCAGGTTCCGGGGCTGTACAACAACGGCAAAGTCTGGTTAATTGCGGACAACAACGCCGCGCCTGTAGAAATCTTCGACACCATCGCGCATGAAGTCACTGGGCACTACGGCCTACGTGGTGTGCTCGGAGATAAGTACAGCGAAACGATGGGTAGGATCTACACCAGCGATGCTGAGATTCGGATGAAGGCTGTTGAGAAAATGCAGCGTCAGCCGAAGTTGACCCGTGATGTGGCAGTGGAGGAAGTTCTTGCAGATATGCAGGAGAAGGACCGTTCGCGCCCGCTCTATAAGCGTATCGTTGGCGTCATCCGCACCGCGCTTCAAAAGATCTTTAAGGGTTCACATTACTTCAGTCGTGATCAAGTCGAAGATCTCCTACGACAATCACGCATTTGGGTAAAGCGTGGGAAGAAAGCAGAAGGCAAAACGGCAGCGACAACCGACGAAGCGCAATACCGCATCACCGCTCAAACCGAAGCTGCTGTCCAAGGTGTCGATGTCATCGGGGATAAGGAGCGCCAGACGCTCACCCAGCGCATCAAGACCGATCTGTCCAACAACCCTGCCCTCAAGGCACGGGTCAAGCTCACGGACTCTCTGGCTGCGCTGGAGGACTTCTTCGTCAACGCCTACGGCGGTGCGACCCGCACTACGAAGACCGGCAGGCTGAACCCGATGGTGCTCATCTCTCGGGCGCTCGACGCAACCCGCGTCAGCAAGGCGGCGCAGGAGCAAGGCGGGCTGGGCTTCGACACTGGGCTCATCGTTGCCACAGAACTGAAGAACGCCGATGGGCAGAACATCAGCTACCAGGGCGTCATGGGGCGCATCGCTGAAGCTGCCAAGCAACAAGGCGAGACCTACGAGCAGTTCCGCACCAAGGTAGACACCGTGCTCTACGGGCACCGGGAATACAACCTGCGGGAGAAGAACAAGACCCTGCCCCCTGATGAGCAGGTCGAGCTGCTGCTGGACGACAAGCAGATCGACGCACTGGAAGCTGCGTTCCAGAAGGACGACTTCATCAAGGGTGTCTCGTCTGACCTCGACACGATCCGTTTCAACCTGCTGGACACACTTGTGCAGGCGAAGCGCATTTCTGAAGAGCAGGCCAAGGACTACAAGGACGCCATCGGCTACATCCCCTTTGAGCGTATTGGAGAGTACGAAAACGCCTGGGCCAATGCGACCCGTGGTGCCAACCGTGGCGTAGCTGCACTGAAGAACATCCGCAAGCTGGAAGGCAGCGAAGAGCGCAAGACCACATCCGTCACCGAGAACTTCTCCAAGCTCATGGATTGGGGAACGAAGGAGGCGATGAAGAACGATGCGGCTCTACGTGCGCTGAAGGACATGGTGCTGATGGGCGCTGCGTTCAAGCGCCCCAACAAGCCGAAGACTGACTCTCCCGGTGACATGATCACCGTGTTCGACGACGGCAAGCCCGTTTCGTTCTACGTGCCTGACCCGGCGCATGTGGTGGCGTTCAGCATCGCTGACCCGCAACTGTCCAACGTACTCAAGGCATTCCAGCGGGGTTCGCAGGTGCTGCGTGCGGGTGTGACTTCCCTGCCACCGTTCGCTATCAAGCAGGTCTTCGACGACATCGTCCGCGCCTACACCTACGCAGGGGTGAAGAACAACGCCGCGCTTGTCAAGAGCGTGATGCTCAACTTCCCCAAGAACTGGGTCAACGAGATCTTCAAGCGCAAGCCCAAGGACATCAAAGCGCTGGAAGGGCTTGGCATTGTCGGCACGTTCGACTTCACACAGCAAGGCAACCTGAAGAACATCCTTGAGGAAGCCGGGGCGAAGAAGGAGAGCTTGGGCTCCTCGATCATGCGCGTGATGGAAGCTGGTGCCAAGGCATCAGACCTTGCGGTGCGCCAAGCTATCTACAACCAAGTGATGAAGGAAACCGGGGACAAGGCTCAAGCCGAGTCTGCCGCACGAGAGATCATCAACTTCAGCCGCCGTGGATCTTCAAGGCTCATGGGGCAGATGATCAGCATCATCCCCTTCTTCAACGCCTATGCGCGAGGCATGGACAAGCTGGCAACGGCTGCTGCGGGTAACGTGGTGGGGCAGGCTACAGGCACCGCCCGGTCGATGTTCTACAAGCGCATGGCAGTCATGACCTCGATGGGTCTGGCCTATGCCCTGATGATGCAGGACGATGAGGAATACCAGAACCTGCCTGACCATGTGCGGGATACGAACTGGGTCCTGCCTTACGGCAAGGAGTTAGGCTTCACTCCGGTCATCCCGATTCCTGCTGAACTCGCGTTCTTCTTCAAGGCTATCCCTGAACGCATCGTCCGGTACTACAAGCTGTACGGCACCGACGAAGAGCAAGCCGCTCTGGATGTGCTGGGTAACCTGACTTCCCGTGGCATCGACGTATTCTCGTCGCCCAACATCACGCCGCAGGTGCTCCGCCCGTTCCTTGAGAACATCGCCAACTACTCGTTCTTTCTTGGCCGTCCGTTGGAGAGTCAGGCGCAGCAAGCCCTGCGCCCCTTTGAGCGCTACGGCACGGGCACCTCGGACGCCATGAAGGCGATAGCCAAGGGGCTGGAAGACGCTGCCAACGCTACAGGCATCGAAGCCTTCGCTGTGTCTCCGATCAAGCTGGAGAACGCGATCCGGGGCATCTTCGGCACCGCTGCAGGGCTGGGCTTGTCGATGGCTGACATGATGGTCAACCCGGGGCGCACCGACCGCCCCCTGCATCAACAGCTTGGTTCTCAGCTTACGGGCCTGAGCGCGGTGACGAAGGACCCCATCGGCAGTCGCAACCTCGACTTCATCTACGACTTGGAGAAGCGCGTCGAGCAGGTCAACGGTACAGTGAACCGTTTGATGGAACGCAAGCCCGAGGATGCGGAGCAGTTCATCAAGGATAACATCGGCCTGTACTCGATCCGTGGTGCCGTGCAAGGGGTCATGGAAGGCATCCGCACGCTCAACAAAGCCGCGATGGCGGTCAATCAAGACAAGTCCGTGAGCCCCGAGGAGCGCCGCAAACAGATCGACCTGCTGCGTATCGACCAGAACAAGTTGGCTCAGCAGGCGATGATGCTGCGCAAGATGGCACGGGACATCCAGATGGGGCGGTGATGAAAAAATCCCCCGGAGGCTTGCGCCGTGCCGGGGGTAATCATCAGGAGAAACAAGCTGGCAACTGAACCAGCGGGCGCATTATGGGGTACACCAGACCCGAATGCCAAGCACTCCGTTCTCGATCCGCTCCGCCCAGACCAGCGGGTAACGGTTCTTGTAGTGCCGATCCACAGCAGCGAAGGTCTCCTTGTGCTTCAAGCTGGGGATAAAGAAGCTCTGCAAAGGTGCCAGCGCGTCGGGGATATCAAACTCCGCCCCCTTGATCCGCAGAGGGCGTCTGTAGTAGTTAAGCCTCTTCTGCAATAGGGATGAAGTCATCGGCTTGGAAACCTAACACCGCCTCTGCGTCTCTAATGCAGTAGGCATTCACCGCTCCAAAGTCTGCGTCCCACCCGGAGCCCATACGCTTCTTGACGACTTCCAGTTTCTGCTTGGTCTCTGCTTCAAACAAGTCAGGCAACTCACGCGTGTTGATGTACTGATCCACGCACCACCGGTTGAAGTCCTTCTGCACGATGAACAGGATTTTAGTATCAGGTTCATACCGAATGACAAGCTGACCTTTGGGCTTCACATAGGCTTGGTTCTGCAAGCCGTTAGCCCGTGAGGTGGCGTCCACGATCAGCATGTTGTTGACGTTCTTGTTGACGAACGATGCAATGGATTCCGATGCCTTGGTAGCTTGGAGCAGCATCTGAGCCCCAGCATTGGATACGAGCCTGACCATCTTACGGGCGATTCTCACGATGTTGTAAGAGACCAACCCAAGATTCTGCAGGACAACTCCTGCTGTAACCGCGCAGATCACTGCGTTTAGTCGATACCGTTCTGTCTGGGTCCAGTTACCCCTTGAGTAGATAGCGGCCTGCGTCTCCAACCACATGGCCTGCACCTCTTCTAAATGCGGGACAACGTACTTGAGAAACGCATCCCCGGCGTGGCCGTAATTGTCTGCCAGTGCGTTGAAGACCCTCTGTATTTCCAGAACATCTTTAGGAACGGGTGTCTGTAGGTAGATCTCGATGGTCCGCGCCATCTCACCCTGCGGGTCTACCTTGATCTTGCTCAGTTGGTCTTCTAGGTTGGCGTTTGTAGACCAGATCGAGGTGCCCTTCCAAGTGATGTCGTTCGTGCGCTCCGCGTTTCTACCCGCCTCCATGCGGTCTCGGGCACGCCCCTGCGTGCTGCCGTAGAGCAGGGCGGAGATCTCTTCCGGCGAGGCGTTGGTCATCTCGTCCAAGCACATGGCGATGCCGTTCCACACCCCCATCCGGTGCACCTTGGTCATGTGCGTGTCCTGCGCATCCTTCATCATGGCCTTGGGGTCACCGAAGATCGAGTTGACCATCCGCAGGATAGTGGTCTTGCCGGTGCCGCTGCGCTTGGAGTAGTAGTTGATCACCGCCCCGTTCTCGGGGGACAGCGCCATGAGCACACTGCCGAAGCCAGACAGCAGACCGAAGGCGTGCAGGTCGAACCGAGGGTCGTTGTAAGCGTTGGCGATCTCCTTCCACTTCTCCAAGGAGCCCCGTAGCGCAAACCAGGGGACGTACTTCTCAACTGACTTACCCACCGGGGAACTGACTACGCCATGTTTTGTGTACTCACGATCACCCACAATGAACGTGCCGTTCTTAGTCCATCCAAAACGAGTATGCACATCATCCGCCTTCATTCTGAGTTGAAGTTCTTGAATCGACTTGCCCACATAAGTCTGCAACTTGACAAGCTGCGCCTGGGCGAAGACTGCTACACCTTCTGCACTGAGCTTGTCCCGGAACTTGTCCAATGCACCGATGTCTTTTTGCGGAACCATGAAGTCCCGCACTGCATCATTAGGCAGGTGGTGGCGGAGCCAAACCACATCCCCTAACTCCGACTCTCGCATCCGTTTGTATACGTAGAGGTCATAGGGGTAGACTACCTCGGACTTCATCTCATCGCCAACTTTAACGTCGGTATAGACCCCGCCGTTCGCTCCACGGTAGTAGGGCCACGGGTATGCAGGAATCTCAAACTTCTTCTCTGCGATAATAATCTCAGTAGGCCCCGGTGGCGCAGCTTTGATCGCAGCACCGAGTTGGATCGGGGACGTTATCTTGCCACTATGCGGACAACCCGCGCACAGTGACGCAGTCTCCATGCCCTGAAAAGTCTCACAGGTATACGGACCCTTCGTGCCAATAGCCTTTCGCTCGGTTTCATCCGCCGAGTAATTCGGGTGCTTCTCCGACACCGCATGGATGGCCCAGTCACGGTCTTCGCAGTGTTGTGCAACCGAAAGTACGCCCCGCCAGACAGGCTCTGGTAGCGTATCAGATTGGTCAATCGCGTTTTGTATTTGCGCACAGCCATCTCCCTTGACTGATTTAGTCCAAATTATTTCGAACTTGCTAATTCGGTTAGGGTCACCACCTGCCAAACTTTTTGTCAGGCTCGATGGTGAAGTCTTTGAGATAGCCTTTGCCTTGTCAAAAGCAAAGATCTCTGGTGCCCCAATAGCCTTCTTCAGTTCTTCAAAGTCGTATTGGGTGATTGGGGTGAGCAGCGTAACGGTGCTACCGTTCTTGGAGTTGATCGTCTCAGGTACACGCAGGACGCGAACTGCATCCGCAGTGCAGACAGGATCAGCTTTGAAGTCGTGCTCTTTGCAGAGCGCTTTGAGTCCGCTGGCTACCTCGATCCATGAGTGGACAGGTACAGCGTCGAAGAAAATCCAGTGGGCGTGTAGGCCGTTGCCCGAATCCACGATGGTGGGACGAGGCAGGTTTGTTGTCTTACAAAACTCTCTCAGTGCTTGTGCACCCTCGCCCTTGTCAGCGTAGGGCTTGTTGGGACCGCAGTCCACATCAATGTACAGTTCTCTCTTGGCTACAGCGTTTTCCGATGTTGCGGTGTCTCCTGCCCCAAACCCAGCAGTGACGTAATAAACATCGTATCCATTATCAACATAAGTCTGTATCTCATCGGCCATATCTTGGACTGACGAGAAGAACCGATTGAATGCGCTGCCTGTTGCCTTCTTGATTATTCTGAGAGAGTACCGCGTTCCTTCTGGGAGAATGCCTTCTAGGAATCTAAGTTGAGACATGGTGACGAAGGGGTAACCACAGACGCAGGGTCGTGGTTCGGGTGGCGGGGGGCTGGTCAGGCCGGAGGAAGAAGGCGACGATAGTACGTCAGCACCTTGTCGCGCAAGTGCTTTCCGACCTCGTGTTTACCCGAGAACCACCGATAGACAGCGGCCTTGGAAACGTCGAGGTCAGTGCACACTTGCGCGACAGGATGCTTGAGGTATATGCACAGGCGTCCGAGTTGGACGCCCAGCATCGCCGGATCTGCATCCGCGTTCAGCCGAACGATCTTCGCTGAGTAGGTCATGGTGACAAAGAGGGGGCCGTAGCCCCCCGCCTTACTCAGTCGTCAGCGTCATCACCCCAGTCGGACAGGATCGACTTCACGCTCACAGGTGCTGCCGCTTTGGCTTCCCGCACCACGGGCTCCTCGACCACCTCAACGGCGGCGGGTTCAGCCTTCTTGGGCTTCTCCACCTTGAACTCAGCCTTGGCAGCGGGCGCTGCGGCTTTGGGCTGGATGAACACAGGCTGCTCCACAGGAGCGGGCGCAGGGGCAGCGGCTTCCGGCGTACCGTCAATTTCCGCAACGGTCATCGTGACTGCTTCGATGGCGGCAGGCTCATCCATGCGGGCCTTGACCATCTCCCACTCGTGCTCTTCCAGCGGGCGCACGGCGCTGAACACCAGCTTCATGTTGGCAGAAGTGTCGAAGCGCATCTCGGTCACCACTGCGTTGACTTCGATACCGTGACCGCCAAGGAAGCGTGCGTACTGCTGCAAGCCCATCTTGCGACCTTCGCCCTGGGCAAAGAGGCTCGACGCGTTGATGCTCATCGCGTAGATGTCACCCTGGATGTCGGAAGCCAGCAGCACTGCCAGACGACGGCTGTAACGGCAGGCCTTGGAGTCACCCTGCCCAGAGCCCTTGATGTCTTGCGGGCAACCCGTGCAGGACTTGTGCTGCGGGTTCTTGACGTTGGCGTGGGGCTTGGTGCTGTCATCAGACCAGCAGAGGGGGCGACCCTTCACACCCTTCTCATACTGAGAGCCGTAGAACGTACGGGCGTTGTTGTCCGACGCACGGACGACGATGATGTTCATGGCGCGGTCTTCGTTCACCGCGACCGACTTGCCACCCACCAGCATCGTGAAGACGTTGTTGTCAATACTGATGCGCTTGCTGCTGCCACCGCCCATCAGGGACTTGGTTAGCGAACTCAACTCACCCCTGCGCAGATGTGCAGGCAGTGCGTTACCGGATTGGAAAAGGGTCAGATCAGACATTAGGATCTCCTAACAGTTACTGTGTACTTGGATTCGACGTTCATACCCTTGGGCATTTGGTCGGGGTTTGCTTTGAGGTATTCCCCCATCGCACGTTGCGCAATGCGTCTCTCTAGCAGTTCAAGCGCGTTGTTCTCCTTGATGAAGTTGTGCATAGCCTCCCAGTCGGAGGTCCAGTAGCGTGTATCTACGCCACGAATTACCACGCCAACACCGGGGATGCTGACGTTGCCACCTGCACGCTTGCAGGCTTCTAGCAGGAAGTTCTCAACTACCCGCATCTGCTCTTTGATCTCTTTGTCTTTCGTCTCGTACTCAGCACTCAACACACTACGCGCATCGCGCATCTTGATGTAGGCCTTGACGAGCTTTTCAGTTGGAGGAAGTTCTTGGTCTTCCATGTTGGTCTCCTGATGAAGTGAGGGGATAAAGTTTACATCGCAACTTTTTAGGCGTCAAGCTCCTCCCGATAAAGATTGAGCAGGGTGTCCATGTCTTCGGTCTTGAGGTCCAGCGCGTCATAGAGCTTGCGCTCCACGTTGCAGCCACACAACCTCACGACGAGACAGGGGTTCTTCTGACCTGCCCGGTGCACGCGGGCGTTGGCTTGGTGCCAAATTTCGTTGGAGGTCACAGGACCCCACCAGACCACGGTGTTCGCTGCGTGTAGGGTCACGCCGTGCGATGCAGCCGCAGGCTGGATGAGCAGGATGCGGGGCTCGGGCTGGGTCTGGAAGTTCTTGAAGATCTCCGTGCGGTTGTTGACAGAGACCCCGCCGTGGATCACATCCACTGCGTACCCATCCTTGCGGAGCCGGTCGCGCAGCACCTCGATGGCGTGCCTGAACGGAACGAAGACCAGCACCTTGTGGGTGCTCTCCTCGATGGCTTCCACCAGCACGTTGTACCGGTGCGTGATGTCGAACTCCACCGTGTTGCCGTCGTCTGTGTACACCGCGCCACTGGCTACCTGCAATAGCTTGTTCAGGTTCGTCGCAGCATTAACGGAAGTGACGGTCTCCCCTGCCGCTGCCATGATGAACTGATCCTTCAGCATCTTGTAATACTTCGCCTGCTGCGGGGTCAACGACACTTCACGCGTGGTGTACAGCAGTTCAGGCAGGTCCAGGCACTCATCCTTGGTGAAGCGTATCGCGGGTTGAAGCACTCTGTTGACGACCTCCGCTGCGTTCTTCTTCGCCGCCCATTTGAACTGGGTGACCTTGTACATCACCTGATCTCTGAAGGAGTAGAAGTGCGGAGGTACGGAGGAAGGATTCAACATACGGGCTATGCCGTATGCGTCTATCGGAGACTGCGAAGCGGGGGTGCCGGTCGCCATCCATAACCACGTTTCTGGAGTGATGAGTGAGTTGATTGATTTCCATCTTTTAGTTGTAGCAGTCTTCACTGCATTAGCTTCGTCAATGATGACGAGGTCGAACCCCCCGGCCTTGAGTTCAGGCAGGACTGTCTCTACACCGTCGAAGTTGATGATGACGAACTCAGCCCCGGAGTTGATGACCTTGACCCGCTTGTCCCTGCTACCGTGTGCTACGTCCACAGTACGGTGCATGATGGTCTTGAACAGGTCCGCCTGCCATGCCGAGTTCATGATCGACAGCGGGCAGATGACCAGCACGCGTTTGACGTAGCCCTTGTCCAGCAGGTAGTCAGCAGCCCACGCGAAGCTGGCTGTCTTGCCCGTGCCTGGGTCGTTGAAGCAGAACGCCCTGCGGTGCAGGGTCATGAACGCTGCGGTCTCCCGTTGGTGGTCGAACGGCTTGAACAGCCCCGGCCATTTGTAGCGCCCCTCGATGGGTGAGGGGACGTTCTTGACCCCGAGGTTCTTCAGGACCTGAGCTTCCTCAAGCCCCCACCGCACCAGCACCTGCCCATCGTCCAGACGCCTGCTCTTGGGTATGGTGTTGAGCACCCGCTCGGGGTGCCGCAGTTTGAGCAGGAGCGCTTTACTGTCGATGATTTGCATTTGTTTTGTAGTAGGTCATGACAGCGCCGACAGCATCATGTACGGTAACGCCGCACAGTTGTGCTACGCTTGCGTACACATTTAGTGTTACTTCTAAAGCCTCTCGATTGTCCAAATCTTGGTCTTGAAGCATTTGAAGCATGAACCCGGCGATTTCTTTAAGTTCAGTTTGTGTAGCCATGATTACCTCAGTGGGAACTTAGCTTCTTCCTGCATCTTCAGCAGACGCAGGGCTTGGGTCTTGGCATCGTCCAGCGCATGATGTCCGGTGCCTACTCGCTCGATCTTGGTCTTCATGAACATCGCAGCGATGGTGCGGTAGCAGCGATCATTCCAGTAGTGCCAAGGCGTATCCATCTTCAGCGCCCGGTAGGCAGCGGCCACCAGCGTGTTGTCAAAGTTCGCTCCGTTACCCCAGACCAACACCGTGTCAATTGGCGGCATCCACATGGTGAACTTAGTCAGCGCGACATTCAGGCTGAACTCACCCTTGAACGCAGCGGCGCGAGCCTCAGCAGACTGCTTACCCCACCACTCCAACGTGCTCTTCTGTGCACGAAGTCCTGCTGCTTTGCAGGACTCAGGGTCAATGGTGACGTAGAATTCTTCACCCAACCCGTTCTCATCGAACTTCACAGCACCGATACTGAGGATGGTATCCCCCGGCCTAGTGCCTAGTGTCTCAATGTCCATCATTACGTTCTTCATTACCGACATTTTTATCTCCTGATGCAGATAGCAGAACGGCCCGATAGGGGGAACCCATCGAGCCAAGACCCTCGGTCTAGCGCCGAGGAAACGAAAGCATAGCCCCAGCGGGGCTATGCGTCAACGCCCGCCTGAGCGGGGACCTTTGAAATTTTTCGCGCTGTTGGCGCTGAAGCTCTTGAGCCGCACGTTTCCGGGCTTGCTCTTCCCACCATCCTTGATGGGGGTCACATGATCGAGGGCTTTGCCCTTTCGAGAATCCTTACCGTGTTCCTTGTCCCAGGCACGGCGTGCACGCTGCCGCTCGGACTGCTTGGCTCTGCCTCCGTTGGCGAGGAAGTCAGCGTACTCCTTCTTGTGGTCTCGGTCGGACATATCCTTGTAGGGCATGGCTCTTCTCCAAAATCAAGTTCCAGTTGAACCCAGTTCATCCGTTGGCTCCGTTGTGTGGGCAGCTTGTTACCACGCAGTGTTTCCTGCACAGACCTGACGGGTTGGGGTTCCAGACGCCAGACTTGTACGCCCCTTCCAGCCTGCCGATGTCCTGCATCCACTGCCGCCAGTAGTTCTTCTCCTGCGTCCGGTCGTAGTCCGCCCGCTTGAAGTCGTTCGCCACGACGAAGAGCAACCCTGCCCTGACCCTGCGGATCGCCGGGAAGTGCTTGAAGACCATGAGCGCCATCAGTTCCAACTGCGCCGTGTCGGCGTACTTGGCAGACTTGCCAGTCTTGTAGTCCACGATCCGGGCGATGCCTGTCTCCTCGTTGACGATGAGCAGGTCAGCCACACCCCGGCACCATACATCTTTCGCGTCGAAGGCACAAGCCTCTAGCTGCTGCGTCAGGCCCATCTTGTACTCACACAGCTTGGTCCCCTCGATGGACCGCAGGGTGTCGAGGTGCGACTTGACGTAGCTGAACGCCTCAGGCAGGGGGGTGCCATCGCGCACATAGTGCTCAGCCGCTTCGTGGAAACTGCTCCCGTACAGCGTTGCTTCTGTGAACGGCGGCTCCGTGAAGTTCCTGTAGACCTTGACCTCAGCAAACTGCTTCGGGCATGTCTTGAACTTCTTCAGGGACGAATACGACCAAGCACCGGGCAGACTCATCACTGCTCCTTCGTAGCCCGAATAGCGTTGTACGTCAGCTTGGCTTCAGCCATCGCAACCAGTGCGTGTTCAAGCGCGGCATCTATGTCGTTTTGCAACATTGCCTGATGTAGTTCCTTCAGTGCCTTCTCCGCCATCATGCACGGGTAGGCGTAATCAACAATCCCCATATGTCCTTCCTATTCCACTTTCACAGTTGATAGGGCACCCCTGTGCCCACTTGGGAACCCAGCGCATACATTCTTCAACGTATGCCTGAGCTTGTTCAGCTTCTTCCTCACGGGCAATGGCAGCTACAGCATCATGCACAGTCAGGACCACATGCAGCTTCTTGGAGATCTTCAGTAGCTGCTGCATCACAACGATGCGGGCCAGCGCTTGCACCACGTTCTCAACCAGCTTGCCACCGTAGATGTCCACCAGCCCAGTCTCATCCTTGTACTGCCACGCCTCCATCGCCATGCCGTTCTTGTTCTTCACCCCACGGTGCAGTTGCGGGTAGCTGATGTACAGCCCACTGGGCAGCTTGATCCCTTTGCGCCCTTCGACCAGCACGACACCTTCACGACCGAACCACATGGTCTTGTCACTGTGCATGGTCTCAATAGCTGCCTCACCTTCACGCCACAGCCTTGTGATGGCAGGGACTGACTGCCGGTATGTGTCAATGATCTGCTTGCATGCGTCCAGTTCCAAGTCCATGTTCATTTCGGACGCCTTCAGTGTCACCTGAAGTTTCACTGCACCGGTCTGGTATCCGCAACCAAGCACCACAGTTTTACCTACGAACCGTTCACGCTTATCGGCTTTCGTTACCTCTCTGCCGAATATCTTTCCAGACATCTTGCAGTACACATCAACACCGTTGGCGAAGTCTTCTACAAGATCTTCCTGCCCCGCCAGCCACGCAAGCATCCGCGCCTCGATGTTGGACGAGTCGCAGTCAATGATCACGTAGCCCGGAGGTGCCTCGATACAGCGCTTGAGCTTGTTAGCCTGCGCCCCACGAGCCGGGAGGTTTTGCAGGTTTATACCATCAGTGCCGCCCAAGCGGTGGGTTCTCGCAGCGGAATATCGCAGGGGCACCGGGAACAGCGGGCTTCGCCCCGCCATGTCAATGAACCGTTGCGTGCGGGTCTCCTCCAAGGTGCTCTTGACTCCCATCCGCGCAGCCACCACAGCCTGCACCCGCTCGTCGGGGTGGTCCAGCAGGGCCTTCATAGCCGGGTCAGTCTTGGCGAAAGCGAACGCTTGCTTGCCCGTGGTCGGGCTGATCTTCATCGGCGGAACAACCCCAAAACTCTCCAGCACCAAAGCGAACTTCGGGTTGGACATGAGGTCTTCCTTGGCGATGCCCGCGTTGGACAGCAGTTCCTCCTTGCGGCGGATCACATCTGCCAGATGCTCCTCCAACTGCGCCTTGTTGAGGTGTAGGACAGGCTCGGTGTACATCCTGATGAGCTTGTCGATGAGCTTGAGTTCCTGCGTAGGGTAGGGGTCCCGATGATCGAACGTCTCCGGGTTATACCAACCGTTGGACATAAGGAAGAACAACTCATGGCATAGCTCTACGTCATGCAGGCAGTAGTCAGCGTACTTGGCGAACTCCTCCGGAGTGAAGTCAGCCCTGCGTTTGCCCATCGCGTTCTGCACCTCAGTGCCCTTGTCCTCCAGCCCGTAACGCTTGGCAAGCAAAGCCAGCGAGTTGCCCTTCATCCCGAACATGGCACGGGCCATAGACAGGGTGTCCAGCCACGCAGCAGGCTTCACCCCGAACCGCCACGCGAGAATGGCGGCATCGAACAATGTGTTGTGCGCCAGCACCGCGTACTTGCCCCACTCGATGGCATCCAGCCGGTACTGCACCTCTGCTTCGGTGCCAGTGATGATCTCCTTCTTTCCGTCCGGCCAGCGTATGCCCAGCATGATGACCTCGAAACGTGGGTCCCGAACGTAGGCTTCCATCGTCATCTTCGATAATGAAAACTCCTTGTCGTAGTACGTTTCGAAGTCTACCGTTAGGATGTCCACAATGACCTTTCATGGAACCACTCTTCAAGCAGTTCCGTTGTGTCTTCACGCACTACCATAGCCGAGCCCCCGGCTTTGTGGATCTCCGCCATCTCGCGCTCTTGCAGGGCGGTGGGCTTGTTAAAGCCTGCCTTGCATTCTACACCCAAGAACATGCCTCGATAGCACACGATGATGTCTGGTATACCCGCACGACCGTAGCCGTTCTGCGCAGGAAAGAAGTAGTAGCCCTTGTACTTCTTGATGATGTCCACGCAGCGGGACTTAACTTTCGATTCGGGGGTGGCCATCGTTGAACTCCTCTACTTCAATCAGTTTCTGGATGTAATGCGCTGCTTTACGTAGGTCTTGCACGCCACCCTTGTGCTTCCAGCGGGACAGGTACTTGACGGCATTACCGTCGAGGTAGCCGAGTTCCCAGTCGAGGATTACGTTCCACGTTTCGTACTTAAATTTCTTGTAGTGTGTGCCGCCATGCTGCACATCATCAGCGTTTTGTGTTGGTTGCATTTTGGGGGTTGGTTGATTGGTTTTGGGGTTGAGGGGGAGAAACAGATTCCTAGCCCCCTCGGTCTAGGTTGGGGAGAGCATCACGCGCTACAAACTCCAGCGGGCACGCGTGATGCGTAAGAAAGGCTTCACATCTGTTGGGCTAGAACCAGTCCTACGGTATGCACTGCCCGCTAAATTAGTGCTACGCCTACGGCGCAGGCTTCTTGGTACTTGGATTTATGTGGGGCAGCATTGACAATGCAGCGTCCTTCTCGGTAGGAGTAGAGGAAGGGCCAGGGACGATCCGCTCCTCGGTCCAAAATTTGTGCAGGTTTGCACATTGGTAGCGACGGCGGCGCGATCCATCTTTGCGCATCCGCGTATCCAGAACTTCCGTCCATGTTCCGCACTCGGGGCATTTCATTCCTCCTTGTTCTCCGTAAATGATGGGCACTTCTCATCCTCCATGATCCACGGCCCCATCCACCACTGGCGGTCGGACTTCGGGTTCACGGGTGAGTTGGCTACGTTGCGTTTACATGCCTTGCAGTATTCAAAGCATGGGTTACCCGCACAGCGGGCAAAGTCTTGGGCTTCGTATCTCATCTCGACCTCACGCAACGGTACTCGTTAGTCTTGATACTCAATTGACGAGCGGCGTTTTCACACATTTCTTGAGCACTGATTTTGCGCTCCAAGACCTCTTGATG
>Ga0315906_10000687_pt1 | contig 52706 bp, 46 predicted proteins | sample LakEriMetagenome_4_FD_203526 | JGI IMG/M metagenome (GOLD analysis project Ga0315906, IMG submission 203526) | Freshwater fungal communities from buoy surface, Lake Erie, Ohio, United States - Buoy 2 MA122 | ecosystem: Environmental > Aquatic > Freshwater > Lake > Lake biofilm | place: USA...
GTCGGCTGGCGGAGGGAGCGGGATTCGAACCCGCGGTGGGCTGTTAACCCACACACGCTTTCCAGGCGTGCGACTTAAACCACTCATCCATCCCTCCGCAGGGATGTCTACGCGGGCTGCCGAACGGGCCCGGTCGTCGTGACGGGGGCGGAGTTTAGCCTACGGGTTGCCAGGCATGCCGTTGCAGCCACTCCAGCGGCACGAAGTCCAGGGCGCGCTGGTGACTGCTTTCCAGGATGACGGGCGGTGCGCAGCCTGCGGTGAGGGCTTCCTTCCAGCGCAGGGCGCACACGCACCAGCGGTCGCCGGGCTTCAGGCCCTTGAATCGGTACTCGGGTCGGGGCGTGATGAGGTCATTGCCGCGCTCGAACTGCTGGTTCAGGAACTCCAGCGTCATGCGGGCGCAGATGACATGGCTGCCGGCGTCCTGCGCATCGGTGTGGCAGCAGCCGTCGCGGTACCAGCCGGTCAGCGGGTCGTAGGAGCAGGGCACCAGGTCCTTGCCCAGCACGTTCAGCGCCTGACGGCCGACCGCGTCGTCTTCATCCGCCATGCCGGCCGCCCTTCATCAGCGTCATGGCCGAACCGATGAGCGCGGAGACCTCTGTCATGTTGCCCGGCACGATCATGGTGTTGTTGGCCTTGGCCAACTGGCTGTAGGCGTCTACGGCGCGCTCGGCCACCTTGAGCTGCACGGCCTGTTCGCCGCCGGGCCGCTGGATGGCCGCGGCGATCTTGCCGATGGCCTCGGCGGTGGCTTCGGCCACGGCGGCAATGGCCGCCGCCTCGCCCTGCGCCTTGTTGATCTCGGCCTGCTTCTCGCCCTCGGAGCGGGCGATGAAGGCCTCGCGCTCGCCCGTGGCGATGTTGATCTGCTCCTGGCGCCGGCCTTCGGAGGCGGCAATCAGGGCGCGCTTCTCGCGTTCGGCGGTGATCTGGGCCTGCATGGAGCGCAGGATTTCCGCGGGGGGTGTCAGGTCCTTGATCTCGTAGCGCAGCACCTTCACGCCCCAGGTGAGCGCGGCTTCATCCAGGGCGCTGACGACCGAGGCATTGATGAGGTCGCGCTCCTCAAACGTCTTGTCCAGCTCCATCTTGCCCACCACGCTGCGCAGCGTGGTCTGCGCCAGCTGCGTGATGGCGGTGAGGTAATCGCTGCTGCCGTAGCTGGCACGCATGGGGTCGGTGACCTGGAAGAACAGGATGCCGTCGACCTGGAGCTGGGTGTTGTCCTTGGTGATGCAGACCTGGCTGGGCACATCAAGCGGCACTTCCTTGAGAGAGTGGCGGTAGGCCACGCGCTCGATGAAGGGAACGATGAATTTCAGGCCGGGCGTGAGCGTGCGGTCGAACTTGCCGAGGCGCTCCACCACCCAGGCGTTTTGCTGCGGCACGATCTTGAAGGTGCGCGCGATGAAGACGATGGCGGCGACCAGGATGACGAGGGCGATTTCCATGGGCTTTTCTCCTCCTTGTGTGTGCGGGGGTGGTGGCGCGTGAGCAGTGGTGCAGCGGGAGCGGGCTCAGGCCGGCGGCGCGGCCGCGTCCAGCGGTTCCACATCCAGCACGTTGCCGTGCATCGCCACGATGCGGTGGGTGCCGGGCTGCGGGGCGCCGGCGCCGGCGTGGCGCACCGCCCAGGCGGCTCCCCGGTAGGGCACGCGGGCCTGTCCGTCGTCCTGCCACTGGGCCACATGCACGGTTTGTCCGATGTCCATGTTGACGTCGGCATTGGAGGCCGCAGGCGCGGATCGGGGAGCACGGGCGCGCTTGAAGTGCCACAGCGCCGTGGCGCCGCCGCCTACCAGTGCGGCGGCCGTGAACTGCGCGCTGCCGGCAGCCCCGGCGTGGGCTGCCACCGCAGCCGCTACGCTGCCCAAGGCCAGCATCAGGAGGTAGAAGGTGCCGGTGAGCAGCTCGGCGATGACGAGCGTGCCCGCCAAGACCCACCACAGCGTCGATGCCTGGAATTCCATCCGTCTGCCTCCCGCCACACTCTGATTCGAATCAGTGTATCGGCGGCCCTTGCAGCCCTACACTTCGCCCGTTTTTTGTGAAGCCGGGGCTGCCCGGACGAGGGCTGCCCAGATGATCCGCTTCCGCTTTCCCGTCGTCATCATCGACGAGGACTTCCGCTCCGAGAACACCTCCGGCTTGGGCATCCGTGCGCTGGCGCAAGCCATCGAGAAGGAAGGCTTCGAAGTGCTGGGTGCCACGAGCTACGGAGACCTCAGCCAGTTCGCGCAGCAGCAAAGCCGCGCCAGCGCCTTCATCCTGTCCATCGACGACGAGGAGTTCACGCCCGGGCCCGAACTGGACCCCGCCGTGCTGAACCTGCGCAAGTTCATTGGCGAGATCCGCTTTCGTAACGCCGACATCCCGATCTACCTGTACGGCGAGACGCGCACCTCGCAGCACATCCCCAACGACATCCTGCGCGAGCTGCACGGCTTCATCCACATGTTCGAGGACACGCCGGAGTTCGTGGCGCGTCACATCATCCGGGAAGCCAAGAGCTACCTCGATTCCCTCGCGCCGCCCTTCTTCAAGGCACTGATGGACTACGCCCAGGACGGCTCCTACTCCTGGCACTGTCCCGGCCACAGCGGCGGCGTGGCCTTCCTGAAGAGCCCCGTGGGCCAGATGTTCCACCAGTTCTTCGGCGAGAACATGTTGCGCGCCGACGTGTGCAATGCCGTGGACGAACTGGGCCAGTTGCTGGACCACACCGGGCCCGTGGCCGCCAGCGAGAAGAACGCCGCGCGCATCTTCAACGCCGACCACTGCTTCTTCGTCACCAACGGCACCAGCACCAGCAACAAGATGGTGTGGCACCACACCGTGGCGCCGGGCGACGTGGTGGTGGTGGACCGCAACTGCCACAAGAGCATCCTGCACTCCATCATCATGACGGGCGCGGTGCCGGTGTTCCTGCCGCCCACGCGCAACCACTTCGGCATCATCGGGCCGATCCCGCAGGCGGAGTTCTCGCCTGCGGCCATCCGCAAGCGAATCGCCGCCAACCCGCTGCTGGCCGGGATCGACGCGAAAAAGGTCAAGCCGCGCATCCTCACCCTCACGCAGAGCACCTACGACGGCGTGCTCTACAACACCGAGGCGATCAAGCACGCCCTGGACGGCTACATCGACACCCTGCACTTCGACGAGGCTTGGCTGCCGCATGCGGCCTTCCACCCCTTCTACGGCACCTTTCACGCCATGGGCAAGAAGCGCCCGCGCCCGAAGGACCAGCTCGTCTTTGCCACCCAGAGCACGCACAAGCTCCTGGCGGGCCTGAGCCAAGCCTCACAGGTGCTGGTGCAGGATGCGCAGAACCGCAAGCTCGACAGGCACCTCTTCAACGAGGCCTACCTGATGCACACCTCCACCAGCCCGCAGTACGCCATCATCGCCAGTTGCGACGTGGCGGCGGCCATGATGGACCCCCCGGGGGGCACCGCGCTGGTGGAAGAGAGCATCGCCGAATCCATGGATTTCCGCCGCGCGATGCGCAAGGTGGACAAGGAGTACGGCCGGGACTGGTGGTTCAAGGTCTGGGGGCCGGACAAGCTGGCCGCCGAAGGCGTGGGCCGGGCCGACGACTGGATCCTCAAGGCCGGCGACAAGTGGCACGGCTTCGGCAGCCTGGCCCCGGGCTTCAATCTGCTGGACCCGGTCAAGAGCACCATCATCACCCCCGGGCTGGACATGTCAGGCAAGTTCGCCAGGACGGGCGTGCCGGCGGCCGTGGTCACCAAGTACCTGGCCGAGCATGGTGTGGTGGTGGAGAAGACGGGCCTGTACTCCTTCTTCATCATGTTCACCATCGGCATCACCAAGGGCCGCTGGAACACCATGGTGACGGCGCTGCAGCAGTTCAAGGACGACTACGACCGCAACCAGCCCATGTGGCGTGTGCTGCCGGAGTTCTGCGCCGCCCACCCCCGCTACGAACGCACGGGCCTGAAGGACTTGTGCCAGAGCATCCACGAAACCTATGCCCGGGGCGACATCGCCCGGCTGGTTACCGAGATGTACCTGTCAGACCTGCACCCGGCCATGAAGCCCAGCGACGCCTTCGCGCGCATCGCCCACCGCCAGACCGACCGCGTGCCCATCGATGCGCTGGAAGGGCGCATCACCACGTCACTGCTCACGCCCTACCCGCCGGGCATTCCGTTGTTGATCCCGGGGGAGCGCTTCAACCGCAAGATCGTGGACTATCTCAAGTTCACGCGCGAGTTCAACGCCGCGTTCCCGGGCTTCGACACCGACGTGCACGGCCTGGTGGAAGAGGAGGCCGAAGGCGGCGGGCCGCGCCGCTACTACGTGGACTGCGTGAAGGACTGAGACAGTGGCTTAGAGCTCCATGCCCCCGGCCACCTGGCTGAAGCCGCCGTCCACGTAGGTGATCTCGGCGGTGACCCCGGCGGCCAGATCCGACAGCAGGAAGGCGGCGACGTTGCCCACGTCGTCGATAGTGATGTTGCGGCGGATGGGAGACTCGCGCTCCACCACGTCCAGGATCTTGCCGAAGCCCTTGATGCCCGAGGCGGCCAGCGTCTTGATGGGCCCGGCCGAGATGCCGTTGACGCGCACGCCCATGGGGCCCAGGCTCGCGGCCAGGTAACGCACGCTGGCCTCCAGAGAGGCCTTGGCCAGACCCATGGTGTTGTAGCCCGGCACCACGCGCAAGGCGCCGAGGTAGCTGAGGGTTAGCAAGGCCGAGCCCGGGTTGAGGCGGTGCGCCGCCGCCTTGGCCATGGCCGGGAAGCTGTAGGCCGAGATGTCGTGCGCGATCTTGAAGGCCTCGCGTGACAGGCCGTCGAGGAAGTCGCCGGCAATGGCCTCACGCGGCGCGAAGCCGATGGCGTGGACGAAGCCGTCGAAGGTGGGCCAGTGTTCGCCCAGCTGCTCGAAGGTGCGCTGGATCTGGGCATCGTCCCCCACATCGCAATCGAAGGTCAGGGAAGACCCGAATTCGGCGGCGTATTCGGCGATGCGGTCCTTGAAGCGCTCGCCCACATAGCTGAAGGCCAGTTCTGCGCCTTCACGGTGACAGGCGCGCGCGATGCCGTAGGCGATCGATCGTTGATTCAGCACCCCGGTGATGAGCAGGCGCTTGCCGGCAAGAAAACCCATGGAACCTCCACTGCAAAGACATCCGAAGTGTCCCACGGGCTGTCGCCGCGGGCCCGGGCGTTGCCCGCAGACGCCGCCGTGCATATAATCCGCCCTTCGCTGAATGTCGAGTGGGCGGTTTTTCCAGCCCATTTTTTTTGGCTCGACGCTTTCAGGCCCGTTGCGCAATGACCGTGACGGCGCGGTGAGGGCGCCGGGCCGGGTTACGTTTGGAGCGGCGCGGATTTTGGGTCAGCAGACGGGTCGATCAGAGCCATCCGGTGCATCTGAAGGTGTGTTTTCCGGTGCGGTGCAAGCCGCGCCGGGCGCCAGCCTGGGTGCCGGATCGCAGGCCTGCATCGAGCGCACCGTCACCGGTCTGGGTTTCGACCTCGTGGATGTCGAGCGATCCGCCCGCGGCCTGTTGCGCATCTTCATCGACCGCGTGCCCGGGCATGCCTATCCGGAATCCCAGGGCGTGGGTGAGTTTGTCACGGTGGACGATTGCGAGGCCGTGACGCGGCAACTCGTGTATGCGCTGGAAGTGGAAGGCGTGCCGTACGAGCGGCTGGAAGTCTCCTCCCCAGGCATCGACCGGCTGCTGAAGAAGGAAGCGGACTTCGTTCGTTTCTCCGGGCAAGCCGTGAATGTCACCTTGAAGGCGCCTTTCCAGGGGCGAAAGCACTGGCGTGGCGTGCTGGGGCGCTCGGAGGCAGGCTGGAGTCTGGCCCTCCAGGACGAGCGCGCGGGTACCGAACTCGCCTTCAAGCTTGATGAAGTGCGCGAGGCTCGCCTCGTGCCCGTGTTCGACTTCAAGGGGCGGGGCCGTGCCGCGCGCCCCGCAGGTTGAGGAAAGGTCTCAGACGATGAACCGCGAATTGCTGATGCTGGTCGATGCCATTGCGCGAGAGAAAACGGTGGAGCGTGAAGTCGTGTTCGCCTCCGTGGAAGCCGCGCTGGCCTCTGCCACGAAGAAGCTCAACGGCGGCGAGATGGACATCCGTGTGTCGATCGACCGCGATTCCGGCGAGTACGAGACCTTCCGTCGCTGGCACGTGGTGCCCAACGAGGCCGGTCTGCAGATTCCCGATGCCGAGATGTTGCTGTTCGAGGCGCAGGAACAGATTTCGGACATCGAGGCGGGCGACTACATCGAAGAGCCGATCGAATCGGTGACCATCGGCCGCATCGGTGCCCAGGCCGCCAAGCAGGTGATCCTGCAGAAGATCCGCGACGCCGAGCGCGAGCAGCTGCTCAACGATTTCCTGTCGCGCGGCGACAAGGTCTTCGTCGGCACCGTCAAGCGCCTGGACAAGGGCGACATCATCGTGGAGAGCGGCCGCGTCGAGGGGCGTCTGAAGCGCACCGAGATGATCCCCAAGGAGAACCTGCGCACGGGCGACCGGGTGCGTGCCTTCATCGCAGGCGTGGACCCCACCCAGCGCGGCGCCCAGATCATGCTGTCGCGCAGCGCGCCGGGCTTCATGATCGAGCTTTTCGCCCAGGAAGTGCCCGAAATCGAGCAGGGTCTGCTGGAGATCAAGAGCTGCGCGCGTGACCCGGGTTCGCGCGCCAAGATCGCCGTGGTGTCGCATGACCGCCGCGTCGATCCCATCGGCACCTGCGTGGGAGTACGGGGCTCCCGCGTCACCGCCGTCACGAACGAGCTTGCTGGCGAGCGGGTGGACATCGTGCTGTGGTCCGATGATCCGGCGCAATTCGTCATCGGCGCCCTGGCACCGGCCAATGTGCAGTCCATCGTCGTCGACGAGGAAAAGCACGCCATGGATGTGGTGGTGGACGAGGAGAACCTCGCCATCGCCATCGGCCGCGGTGGGCAGAACGTGCGTCTGGCCTCAGACTTGACCGGTTGGCGCATCAACATCATGACGGCCGAGGAATCCCAGGCCAAGCTGGCCGAGGAGTCCGACTCCGTGCGCCGCGTCTTCGTGGACAAGCTCGACGTCGATGAGGAAGTGGCCGACATCCTGATCGCCGAAGGCTTCACCAGCCTGGAGGAAGTGGCCTACGTGCCTTTGCAGGAGATGCTGGAGATCGAATCCTTCGATGAGGACACCGTCAACGAGTTGCGCACACGTGCCCGTGACGCGCTGCTGACGATGGAGATCGAAAAGGAAGAGAGCGTCGACGACGTGTCGCAAGACCTTCGCGATCTTGACGGCATGAACGCGGAACTGGTCGGCAAGCTGGCTGCTGGCGGTGTCCATACCCGAGACGATCTGGCCGATCTGGCCGTGGACGAGCTCACCGAGATGGTGGGCCTGGACGACGCACAGGCCCGCGACCTGATCATGAAGGCGCGCGAGCATTGGTTCACCGCCTGACCGTCATCGACAGCCTGCCCACCCTCCGACCGCATACGGCCCGGACACCGAAGGACCTTCCCCCATGGCAGTGACCACCGTCGCCCAGTTTGCCGCGCAACTCAACCGGCCGACTTCCACCCTGCTCGAGCAGCTGCATTCCGCCGGGGTGGCCAAGGCCTCGCCTGACGACGCGCTGACCGACGGCGACAAGGAGCGCTTGCTGGAGTACCTGCGCACCTCGCACGGCACGGCGTCGACCGAGCGCAAGAAGATTGTCCTGACGCGCAAGAGCACCAGCGAGATCAAGCAGGCCGATGCCTCGGGCAAGGCGCGCACCATCCAGGTGGAAGTGCGCAAGAAGCGCACCTTCGTCAAGCGCGACGAGGCCCCGGCCGCCGAAGACGCCGCAGCACCGGTGCCCGTGATCGATGCCGAGGAACAGGCGCGCCGGGATGCGGAGGCAGCGTCACAGGCCGCACTGCTGCAGCGCCAGATGGAAGACGCTGCCGAGCGGCAGCGTCAGGCCGAGGCGCAGGCCCAGCGTGAGCGGGAAGCCGCGGAAGCTGAGGCCGCGCGCCAAGCTGCCGAACTTGCTGCAGCCGAGGCTGCTGCCCGGCTTGCCGAGGAAGAGGCACGCGCGGCCGCCGCGATGGCCGCAGGCCCTGCTGCGAAGCCCGAAGGTGCAGCCTCTGGGTCAGCCGCCGAAGCACCTGCGCAGCCCTTGGCACCCGCTCAGCCTGCCGCCATAGCAGCCGCGCCTGCGGTGGCTTCAGCTCCGGCGGCGTCTGCAGCGCCTGCCGCAGAGCCCGTCAAAGCCGGGCTTCGTGTCGTCAAGGCTGCCGATGCGGATGCCAGCGCCCGACAGGCGCAGGCGGAGGCTGATGCGCGGCGCCGCAAGGCCGAGACCGAGGCCGCCGCCATCCGCGAGATGATGTCGCGCCCGCGCTCGGTGCTGACGGCCAAGAAGCCCGAAGAACCCAAGCCTGCCGATGCTGGGGGCATCAAGGGCACCATCCACAAGCCTGCGGCCAAGCCGGGAGCGACGGGCACGTCCGCCGCCACGGCGGCCAAGCCGGGCGAGAAGAAGCAGGTCAAGAGCGAGAAGCTGTCTTCGAGCTGGGCCGACGACGCCGCCAAGAAGCGCGCGCTCAAGACCCGAGGTGACTCAGGCGGCGCCAGGGCAGGTTGGCGCGCGCCGCGCGGCGGCCGCCGGGGCGAGCGCGATGAAGGCGCGACGTTTGTGGCGCCGGCGGAGCAGCAGGTGCAGGAAGTGCACGTGCCCGAGACCATCAGCGTGGCAGACCTGGCTCACAAGATGAGCGTGAAGGCCAGCGAGGTCATCAAGCAGTTGATGAAGCTGGGCCAGATGGTCACCATCAACCAGCAGCTGGACCAGGAGACCGCGATGATCGTGGTCGAGGAAATGGGTCACAAGGCGCTGGCGGCCAAGCTGGACGATCCCGAGGCCTTCACCGAGGAAGAACAGGCCGCCCAGACGGCAGAGAAGCTGAACCGGGCTCCGGTGGTCACGGTCATGGGCCACGTCGACCATGGCAAGACCTCGCTGCTGGACTACATCCGCAGAGCCCGGGTCGCCGCGGGCGAGGCTGGCGGCATCACGCAGCACATTGGCGCTTACCACGTCGAGACGCCGCGCGGGATGATCACCTTCCTGGACACCCCGGGCCACGCCGCCTTCACGGCGATGCGCGCCCGCGGTGCCAAGGCGACCGACATCGTCATCCTGGTGGTGGCCGCTGACGATGGCGTCATGCCGCAGACGAAGGAGGCGATCCACCACGCGAAGGCGGCTGGCGTGCCCATCGTCGTGGCCATGAACAAGATCGACAAGCCTGACGCCAACGTGGAGCGGCTGAAGAGCGAGCTCGTGGCTGAGCAGGTGGTGCCGGAGGACTTCGGCGGGGAGTCGCCTTTCGTGCCCGTGTCTGCCAAGACCGGTCAGGGCGTGGACGACCTGCTGGAGCAGGTGCTGCTGCAGGCCGAGGTGCTGGAGCTCAAGGCGCCCACCGAGGCCGCCGCCAAGGGTCTGGTGATCGAGGCCAAGCTGGACAAGGGCCGCGGCCCCGTGGCCACCGTGCTGGTGCAAAGCGGGACGCTCAAGCGGGGAGATGTCGTGCTCGCCGGGTCGAGCTATGGCCGTGTGCGCGCCATGCTGGACGAAGACGGCAAGCCCGCGCAGTCGGCCGGGCCCTCCATCCCGGTGGAGATCCAGGGCCTGACCGAGGTGCCGTCTGCAGGCGACGAGTTCATGGTGCTGGCCGATGAGCGCCGGGCACGCGAGATCGCCACCTTCCGCCAGGGCAAGTACCGCGAGGTCACGCTGAACAAGCGGCAGGCCGCCAAGCTGGAGAACATGTTCGACCAGATGGGCGAGGGCCAGGCGCAGACCCTGGCACTGATCGTCAAGGCGGATGTGCAGGGCTCTCAAGAGGCGCTGGCGCAATCGCTGGTCAAGCTGAGCACGGCCGAGGTCAAGGTGCAGATCGTGCACGCGGCGGTGGGCGGCATCTCGGAAAGCGATGTCAACCTGGCCATTGCGTCCAAGGCCGTCATCATCGGCTTCAACACCCGGGCCGATGCTGGCGCGCGCAAGCTTGCCGAAGGCAACGGCGTGGACCTGCGCTACTACAACATCATCTACGACGCCGTGGACGAGGTAAAGGCAGCTATGGAAGGCATGCTGGCACCGGAGCAGAAGGAAGAGGTCATGGGCATGGCCGAGATCCGCACGGTGTTCGTGGCCTCCAAGATCGGCACGGTGGCAGGTTGTATGGTCACGGCGGGACAGGTTATTCGCAACGCGCGTTTCCGGCTGCTGCGCGACAACGTGGTGATCTACACCGGCGAGCTCGAGTCTCTCAAGCGCATGAAGGACGATGTGCGCGAGGTCAAGGAAGGCTTCGAGTGCGGTATCAAGCTCAAGAACTACAACGACATCAAGGAAGGTGATCAGTTGGAGTTCTTCGAAGTCAAGGAAGTCGCGCGCACGCTGTAACGCGGCGTTGGCCTCGACTGCAGCCCCGCCAACCGACCGGAAGGCGGGGTTTGCACTTCAAGAGGACGCAAAAGCCCATGACACGACACAAGCGATCCACCCCCAACCGCGGCTTCCGTGTGGCCGACCAGATCCAGCGTGATGTGGCCGAACTGGTACGCGAGCTGAAGGACCCGCGCGTGGGCATGATCACGCTCAACGCGGTGGAGGTCACGCCCGACTACGCGCATGCCAAGGTGTTCTTCTCGCTGCTGGTGGGCGACCCTGTCGAGACGGAGGCGGCCCTCAACGAGGCCGCCGGCTGGCTGCGCAACGGTCTGTTCAAGCGCCTGGCCATCCACACCGTGCCCACGCTGCATTTCCAGTTCGACCGCACCACCGAGCGCGCTGCCGACCTGAGCGCCTTGATTGCCAAGGCCAACGCGCAGCGCGCCCGGGACGACTGATGGCCACGCCCGGATCCAAGCCTGTGCGCCGGCCGGTGCACGGCGTGCTTCTGCTGGACAAGCCCGTCGGTCTGAGCAGCCAGGACGCGCTGTACAAGGCCAAGCGGCTGCTGCGCGCCGAGAAGGCCGGCCATACGGGCACGCTGGACCCGCTGGCTTCCGGTCTGCTGCCGCTGTGCTTTGGCGCGGCCACCAAGTTTGCGCAGGTCAGCCTGGAGGCCGACAAGGCCTACCGCGCCACCTTGCACTTGGGGCAGACGCGCGTGGGCGGTGACCGCGAGGGCGAGGTCTTGCAGGAGCGCCCGGTGACGTTTGACGCCGCGCGGCTGCAGGCCAGCATCCTGAGCCTGACGGGCGAGATCGAGCAGGTGCCGCCCATGCAGTCGGCGCTGAAGCACCAGGGCAAGGCCCTGTACGAGTACGCCCGCGCCGGCATCGAGGTCGAGCGCCAGCCCCGGCGGGTGACCATCCACCGGCTCGAAGTGGTGGCGTGGAGCGACGCGGAGCTCGTCCTGGATGTGCACTGCAGCAAGGGCACTTATGTGCGCACACTGGCGCAGGACCTGGGTGAACTGCTGGGTTGCGGTGCCCACTTGTCGGGCCTGCGCCGCACGGCCAGCGGCCCGCTGCGTGTGGAGCAGGCCGTCACGCTGGAGGCGCTGGCCGCCCTGGACGAGCCCGCGCGTGAGGCATTGCTGCGGCCGGCCGATACCTTGCTTCAATCCTGGCCCGAGATTCGCTTGCCCGACGATGAAGCCGGCCGATTTCTTTCCGGCTTGCGCCGGCGTGTCCGGTTGGCGGACACGCCCGCCGTCCGTGTCTATGGTCCCCAGCCGCGCGCCTTTCTGGGCAGCGCGCACATCACCGGTGGCGAGTTGATCGCCGACCGCCTCTTGAGCCCCGTCGAGGTGCAGGCCTTGCTGGCCGAACCCAGCCCCCCATGAACAAGCAGATCCGCAACATCGCCATCATCGCCCACGTCGACCATGGCAAGACCACCCTGGTGGACCAGCTCCTGCGCCAGAGCGGCACCTTCCGTGAGAACGAGAAGGTGGCCGAGCGCGTGATGGACAGCAACGACCTGGAACGTGAGCGCGGCATCACCATCCTGGCCAAGAACTGCGCGGTGTCCTGGGCGGGCACGCACATCAACATCGTGGACACCCCGGGCCATGCCGACTTCGGCGGCGAGGTGGAGCGCGCGCTGTCCATGGTGGACGGCGTGGTGCTGCTGATCGACGCGCAGGAAGGACCGATGCCGCAGACGCGCTTCGTGACCAAGAAGGCGCTGGCCCTGGGCCTGAAGCCCATCGTGGTGGTGAACAAGGTGGACAAGCCGGGCTCGCGGCCTGACTACGTGATCAACGCCGCCTTCGAGCTCTTCGACAAGCTCGGCGCCACGGAGGAGCAGCTGGACTTTCCCGTGGTCTACGCCTCGGGCCTGAACGGCTGGGCCTCGCTGAAGGAAGGCGCGCCCGGCCAGGCCTGGGGCACCGACCTGAGCGACCTGTTCGACACCGTGCTGCGCCACGTGCCGGCGCACCAGGGCAATCCGCAGGCGCCGTTGCAGTTGCAGATCTCCTCGCTGGACTACAGCACCTACGTGGGCCGCATCGGCGTGGGCCGTGTGAACGCAGGCACGCTCAAGCCCGCCATGGACGTGCTGGTCATGGAAGGCCCGGACGGCCGCTCCTACAAGGGCCGCATCAACCAGGTGCTGACCTTCGCCGGGCTGGAGCGCCGCCCTGCCGAGGAGGCCGGCCCCGGCGACATCGTGCTGATCAACGGCATCGAGGACATCGGCATTGGCGTGACGATCACCAGCGTGGAGGAGCCCCAGCCCCTGCCCATGCTGAAGGTGGACGAGCCCACGCTGACCATGAACTTCTGCGTCAACACCAGCCCGCTGGCCGGGCGTGAGGGCAAGTTCGTCACCAGCCGCCAACTGTGGGACCGCCTGCAGAAGGAACTGCAGTCCAACGTGGCGCTGCGGGTCAAGGAGTCGGGCGAGGACGGCATCTTCGAAGTCTCGGGCCGTGGCGAACTGCACCTGACCATCCTCTTGGAGAACATGCGCCGCGAGGGCTATGAGCTGGCCGTGAGCAAGCCGCGCGTGGTGTTCAAGGAGATCGACGGCGAACGCTGCGAGCCCATCGAGATGGTGACCGTGGACGTGGAAGACCAGCACCAGGGCGGCGTGATGCAGGCCCTGGGCGAGCGCAAGGCCGAGCTGGCCAACATGGAGACCGACGGCCAGGGGCGGGTGCGCCTGGAGTACCGCATTCCGGCGCGGGGCCTCATCGGCTTTTCCAACGAGTTCATGAACCTGACGCGCGGCACCGGGCTGATCAGCAACATCTTCGACGGCTTCGAGCCCTACCGCGGCGAGATCGAAGGCCGCAAGAACGGTGTGCTCATCAGCATGGACGATGGCGAGATCGTCACCTACGCCCTGGGCAAGCTGGACGACCGTGGCCGCATGTTCGTCAAGCCGGGTGATCCGGTGTACGAAGGCATGATCGTGGGCATCCACAGCCGCGACAACGACCTGGTGGTCAACGCCGTGCGCACCAAGCAGCTGACCAACTTCCGCGTCAGCGGCAAGGAGGACGCCATCAAGATCACTCCGCCCATCGACCTGACGCTGGAGTACGCGGTGGAGTTCATCGCCGACGACGAGCTGGTGGAGATCACGCCCAAGAGCATCCGGCTGCGCAAGCGCTTCCTCAAGGAGCACGAGCGCAAGCGGGCCAGCCGCGAAGGCGCCTGAGGACTCCGCCTGGCCAGGTGCTGCGGGCCTCAGCCTTGTGCCGAGGCCCCCGAAGCGGGCGCCGCGGTGGCCTCCAGCGCCGCCAGCTGTTGCCAGGTGACCAGCAACCGGTCGGCCGACAGGCTCATGCTGTCAATGCCCATGGCCACCAGCTGGGCTGCCAGGTCCGGGTGATCTGACGGCGCCTGTCCGCAGATGCCGATGGTGCGCCCATGCCGGTGCGCGCCCTCGATGGCCCACTGGTACATCTTGATCATGCCCGGGTCGCGCTCATCGAAGGCCTCGGCCACCAGGGTGCTGTCGCGGTCCACGCCCAGCGTGAGTTGGGTGAGGTCGTTGCTGCCGATGGAGAAGCCGTCGAACAGTGCAGCGAACTCGTCCATCAGGATCACGTTGTTCGGGATCTCGCACATCATGATGATCTGCAGATCCGGCTGCCGCGCCAGGCCGTGCGCAGCCAGGGATGAAAGCACCTCGCGCGCCTCTTGTAGCCGGCGCACGAAGGGCACCATGACCTGCAGGTTCTTCAGGCCCATCTGTTCCCGCACGCGCAGCAACGCCTCGCATTCCAGCGCGAAGGCCTCGCGGTAGGAGGGGTGTACGTAGCGTGCCGCGCCGCGCAGCCCCAGCATCGGGTTCTCCTCGGGCGGCTCGAAGTCGCGGCCGCCGGCCAGCGCGGCGTACTCGCTGCTCTTGAAGTCCGACAGCCGGACCGTCACCGCGCGCGGCCAGAACGCAGCGGCGATGGTGCCGATGCCCTCGGCCAGGTGTTCCACGAAGAAACGGGCGCCGTTGGCATGACCGGCACACATCGTCATCACCCGCTCGCGCTCGGCCGGGTCTGTGATCCGGTCCGGGTGCAGCAGCGCCATGGGGTGGGCACCGATGTGCTCGCTGATGATGAATTCCATGCGGGCCAGGCCCACGCCGTCGCAGGGCAGGCGCGCCGTGCGAAAGGCCAGGCCGGGGTTGCCCAGGTTCACCATCAGGCGGGTCCTGGTCTTGGGCAGTTGCGTGAACGCCGTGCGCTGGGCGCGGAACGGCCAGCGCCCGTCGATGACGCGCCCCGTGTCCCCTTCGGCGCAGGTAACCGTCACCGGCTGGCCGTCGGCCAGGGTGGTGCAGGCCTGCGGCGCCCCCACCAGTGCCGGGATGCCCAACTCGCGCGCCACGATGGCGGCGTGGCAGGTGCGCCCGCCGTGCTCGGTGACGATCGCCGCAGCCGTCTTCATCACCGGTTCCCAGTCGGGGGTGGTGGTCGCGGCCACCAGCACCTCGCCGGGGCGGAACGTGGGCAGGTCGCGGGGGTGGGCGATGCGGCGCACGCTGCCCTGCGCGATGCGCTCGCCGATGGCGCGCCCGCGCAGCAGCGTGGCGCTGGCGGGCGGGCCGGGAGTGTCCAGCTCGTGGCGCTCTATCTCCCAGGTGGCCTGTTGAGAGACCACTGTTTCCGGTCGGGCCTGCACGATGTAGAGCGGCCCGCCGGGTCCGTCCTGCGCCCACTCCACGTCCATGGGACACCAGTGGCCTGCGCGCTGGCTGTAGTGTTCCTCGATACGCAGGGCCATGCCGGCCAGGGCCAGCACGTGCTCATCGCTGAGGCAGGGCCGCAGGCGCTCAGGTTCCGGCACGGGCTCGGTGAGGATCCCTCCGGCCGCAAGCACCACCCGCGTCAGTTTTGCGCCGATGCGGTGGCTCAGCACACAGCGCGCGCCCAGGCGGTAGGTCGGCTTGTGCACCACGAACTCGTCCGGGTCCACGCTGCCCTGCACCACGGCTTCGCCCAGGCCCCAGGCGGCGTCGATGCGCACGACATCGGGGTGGCCAGATTCGGTGTCCAGCGTGAACGCCACGCCGCTGGCGGCCAGGTCGCTGCGCACCATCTTCATCACCGCCACCGACAAGGCCACCTGGAAGTGGTCGAAGCCCTGGTCGATGCGGTAGGCAATGGCCCGGTCGGTAAAGAGTGAAGCCTGGCAGTGCCGCACAGCGTGCACCACGGCGTCCTCGCCAGCCACGTTCAGGAAGCTCTCGTGCTGGCCGGCAAAGCTGGCGTGCGGCAGGTCTTCGGCCGTGGCCGAACTGCGCACGGCCACCCGCAGGTCAGGCTCGCCGCACTGCTGCGCCAGGGCGCGCCAGGCACCGCGCACCGCGGCCTCCACGGCCACGGGCATGGGGCAGCTGTTCACAAGGGCGCGGGCCTGTGCGCCGGCATGGGCCAGGGCGGCGTTGTCACGCTTGTCCAGCTCGTCCAGCAAGGCGTGCAGGCGCGGTGCGGCGCCGCCGGCTTCGATCATGTCGCGAAAGGCCTGTGCCGTGACCGCGAATCCTGGAGGCACACGCACGCCCAAGGGGCCGAGCGCGCGCGTCAGCTCACCGATGGAGGCGGTCTTGCCGCCCACCAGTGCCACATCGTCCATCGACACCTCATCCAGCCGCAGCACGTATCGTTTCATCGGCAAGAGCCTCCTGTGGGGTGTGGGAGCGCTGGGCGAGTCCGGCGGCCTCGTACTGCTGGCCCATGATGGACAAAGCAGATTGATGTTGCGCCCGACCTCGCGAGCCACCGTTGAGGCCCGGCAACAGCCCCGCATGCGGCAAAGGCCCTCCGCTGCGGCGCAGGGCCTTGCGGTCAGCACAATCACGCGCATGAAGACACTCTTCGCTGCCCTGTTGCTGGCCGCCACCACCATGACCAGCCACGCCATCGAGGAACCCGACTTCGAAGTTGTCCAGCGCCTGGACACCCTGGAGATCCGGCAATACGCCCCCTACGTGGTGGCCGAGGTCACGGTACCCGGGCCGGCCGAGTCGGCCGGCAACCAGGCCTTCCCGCTGCTGGCCGGCTACATCTTCGGCAAGAACAAGGGCGAGCGCAAGATGGCCATGACGGCTCCGGTGACTCAGACGCCCACGCCTGTGAAGATGGCGATGACCGCACCCGTGACGCAAGCCGCCTCGCCGCAGGGCTTTCTGGTGCAGTTCGTCCTGCCGAAGGGCGTGACGCTGGAGTCCGCCCCCGAGCCTCTGGACAGCCGGGTGAAGATCCGTGAGGTCCCCGGCGCCAAGGTGGCGGCGGTCAGGTTCTCGGGCTTCTGGTCGGAGGACAACTACCAGCGCCACCTGGCCCAACTGACCACCGGCCTGCAGGCGGCCGGCCTGCGCTGGAAGGGCGAGCCCGTATATTCACGCTACGACGCACCGTGGACCCCCTGGTTCCTGCGCCGCAACGAGATCTGGTTGACCCTGGAGTGACGACGACGATGAACCATCAGCAGGACTTCGATTCCGCCGCCGTGCGGCAACTGCGCGCCGACCTGGCGCTGGCGTTGCGCGCTGCCTACCACTACGGCCTGTCCGAGGGCGTGTGCAACCATTTCAGCGCCGAGCTGCCCGACGGCTCCGGCCGCTTTCTGCTGAACCCGCGCGGCCTGCTGTGGAGCGAAGTCGGCACCGACGACATCGTGATGGTGGACGTGAACGGCCAGCGCCTGGCCGGCGCGCACGAGATCGAACCCACGGCCATGTTCATCCACGCTGCGGTGCACCGGATTGCGCGCAAGGCGGTGGTCATGCACACGCACATGCCCTACGCCACAGCGCTCACCCTCACGCAGGACCGTGCCCTGGACACCACGCTGTCGCAGACGGCCATGCGCTTTCATGGCCTGGTGGCGGTGGACCGCGTGTACAACGGTGTGGCCCTGGGCGTGGAGGAGGGCGAGCGCATCGCCACCGCGATGAACGGCGCCGACATCGTCTTCATGGCCAACCACGGCGTGATCGTCTGCGGCGAGCGCATCGACTACGCCTTCGACGACCTGTACTACCTGGAGCGGGCCTGCCAGGTGCAGGTGATTGCCGACTCCACCGGCCGGCCAGGCGCGCCCGTGGCGCCCGAGATGGCCAACCTGGTCGCGTCACAGGTGCAGGGCGAGCGCTTGCAGTCTGAACTCTTCTTCAAGGCGTTGCGACGCCGCCTGTGAGGACCCGCGATCTCGCTCCTGCGGGTCAGCGCGCGGCCAGCGCCTTCTCCACCGCTGCCTTCAAGGCGGCACTGGTGGGGCCGGTGCTGCTGCCAAAGTGGGCGATGGGCGTGCCGTCTCGCCCCACCAGGTACTTGTTGAAGTTCCAGCTGGGCGTTTGACCCGTGGAGCGGGCCAGCGACGCGAACAGGGGGTGCGCTTGCGGGCCGCGCACCCGAACGGCAGTGAACATCGGGAACTTCACCCCGTAGGTGTTGAAGCACACGTCGGCCGTCTTCCGGGCGTCCGCATCTTCCTGTCGGAAGTCGTTGGAGGGGAAGCCCATCACCACCAGCCCGCGTGCTGCGTAAGCGGCGTTCAGGGCCTCCAGACCTTCGAACTGCGAGGTGAAGCCGCAGTAGCTGGCGGTGTTGACGACCAGCAGCACCTTGCCCGCGTACTGGCACAGCGGCTGGGGCTTTTCGTCCTGCAGGCGCGGAACCGTGTGCTGCAGCAGGGGTGGGCAGGATGCCGCCCCAGGCGTTCGGGCGGACCGGGCGGCCTCGGTCGAGGTGCCTGCCGCCGTGGGGGTGGCCACGCTGGTGCCTGTGGAGGCGTGGGCCATCCAGGGCAGGAGCGCGCACAGGCCCGCTGCCATGGCGTGTGCGGCTCGGTGGGTGGGCGATCGCATGGTGGAGTTCCTTCCCCGGGGCTTGACGGCCCGCCGAGTGTCCCTCAAGACACCGGAACCCAAAGGCTCAGCGTCCGTGCTCGCGCCGCCAGGCCTCGAAGGCCACGCGGTTGGCCTCTTCCGTTGGTGGGTAAAGGCCCAGGATGGACTGACCCGCCTGCACGCGCTCGGTGACGAAGTCCTCGAAGGCTGTCATGTCCACAGCCTCAACCGCCACGTCGTCGGCGATGTGCGCGGGAATGACCACCACCCCTTCCGCATCGCCCACCACCACATCGCCCGGCCACACGGCCACGTCGCCGCAGCCAATGGGCACGTTGATGTCCAGGGCCTGGTGCAGGGTCAGGTTGGTGGGGGCGCTGGGCCGGTGGTGGTAGGTGGGAAAGGGCAGGCGTGCAATCTCCGGGCTGTCGCGAAAGCCGCCGTCCGTGACGATGCCGGCCACGCCGCGTTTCATCAGCCGTGTCACCAGGATGGAGCCGGCCGAGGCCGCGCGTGCGTCCTTGCGGCTGTCCACCATGAACACCGCGCCGGGTGGGCACTCCTCCACCGCCTTGCGTTGCGGGTGTGCGCGGTCCTGAAAGACGGAGATCGGGTTCAGGTCCTCGCGAGCCGGGATGTAGCGCAGCGTGAAGGCCTCACCCACCATATTGGGCAAGTCTGGGTTCAGCGGCCGCACGTCCTGGATGAACTGGTTGCGCAAGCCGCGCTTGAACAGGGCGGTGCACAGCGTGGCGGTGCTCACGCCCATCAGGCGCTCTCGGGTCTGGAGGTTCATGACCGAGGCTTTCAGAGATTCAGAAGATGTCCGGCTCCAGCACGGGGGCGCCAAAGCTGGCCTCGAGAAAGTCGAAGTCGCAACCCTGGTCGGCTTGCAGGATGTGGCGGCCGAACATCCAGCCGTAGCCGCGCTCGTATCGCGGCGGCGGGGCTTGCCAGGCGGCCTGACGGCGCTCGAACTCGGCCTGGTCAATTTCCAGGTGGATGCGCCGTGCCGGCACGTCCACGGTGATCCGGTCGCCCGTGCGCACCAGGGCCAACGGCCCGCCCACGGCCGCCTCGGGGGCGCAGTGCAGCAGGCAGCCGCCGTAGCTGGTGCCGCTCATGCGGGCGTCCGACAGGCGCAGCATGTCCTTCACGCCCTGCTTCAGCAGCTTGGTCGGGATCGGCAGCATGCCCCACTCCGGCATGCCCGCGCCCTTGGGGCCGGCGTTGCGCAGCACCAGCACGTCGTCGCCCGTCACGTCCAGATGGGGATCGTCCACCGCCTTCTTCAGCGAGGGGTAGTCGTCGAACACCAGGGCACGGCCCGTGTGTTGCAGCAGGTGCGGTGCGCAGGCGCTGGGCTTGATGATCACGCCGTCGGGAGCGATGTTGCCCCGCAGCACGGCCAGCGCACCTTCGGCGTAGATCGGCCGGTCCAATGGGCGGATCACATCGTCATGGAAGACTTCAGCACCGGCCACGTTGTCGCCGATGGTGCGTCCGTTCACGGTGAGCGCCGAGCGGTCGAGGTGGGGGCCCATGCGCTCCAGCAGCGCGCGCAGGCCCCCGGCATAGAAGAAGTCTTCCATGAGGTAGCGCTCGCCACTGGGGCGGATGTTGGCAATCACCGGCACGCGGCGGCTGGCGGCGTCGAAATCATCCAGCGTGACCGCGTGGCCCGCGCGGCGCGAAATGGCCACCAGGTGGATGATGGCGTTGGTGGAGCAGCCCATGGCCATGGCGGTGGCGATGCCGTTGGCGAAGCTGGCGCGCGACAGCATGCGCGAAGGCTTGAAGTCTTCCCAGACCATGTCCACGATGCGTCGACCGCATTCGGCGCTCATGCGCACGTGGCCGGCGTCGGCCGCGGGAATGGAACTGGCCCCCGGCAGCGTCATGCCGATGGCTTCGGCAATGCCCATCATGGTGGCGGCTGTGCCCATGGTCATGCAGGTGCCGTGGCTGCGCGCGATGCCGGCTTCCATCTCGCGCCAGACTTCCTCGCTCAAGCGGCCGGCGCGGCGCTCATCCCAGTACTTGAAGGCATCACTGCCCGAACCCAGCACCTGCCCGCGCCAGTTGCCGCGCAGCATCGGGCCCGCCGGCAGGTAGATGCAGGGCAGGTCCATGGTCAGCGCGCCCATCAGCAGGCCGGGCGTGGTCTTGTCACAGCCGCCCATCAGCACCGCCCCGTCCACCGGGTGGCTGCGCAGGAGTTCCTCGGTCTCCATGGCCAGGAAGTTGCGGTACAGCATGGTCGTGGGCTTGACCAGGGACTCGCTCAGCGAGATGGCCGGCAGTTCCAGCGGGAAGCCCCCGGCCTGCAGCACGCCGCGCTTGACGTCCTCCACCCGCTGCTTGAAATGCGCGTGGCACTGGTTGGCGTCGCTCCAGGTGTTGACGATGGCGATCACCGGCTTGCCCACCCAGTCGGCCGGGGCGTAGCCCATCTGCATGACGCGCGAGCGGTGGCCGAAGGAGCGGAAGTCGTCGGGCGCGAACCAGCGCGCGCTGCGCAGGTCCTGAGGGCGGGTTCGTTGAGCGGGTGCGGGTGTTGCCATGGTGCGGGGATGGATCAACAGAGTGTCACTCTGCCTTGATGCCGGCGGTCTTGATCACCCTTGTCCAGAGTTCGATCTCGCTCTTGACGAACTTGCTGTAGTGCTCGCTGCCCTGGGGCGGGATGACGAAGCCCACGCTTTCCAGGCGCTGGCGGATCTCGGCCGAGGCCATGACCTTCTTCATGGCCGCCTCCAGCTTGTCCACGACGGGCTTGGGCGTGCCCCTGGCCAGGGACAGGCCGCTCCAGGACAACGCCTCGTAGCCCTTCACGCCCGTCTCGGCGATGGTGGGTACATCAGGGAACAAGGGGTTGCGTGCCTGGCTGGTGACGGCCAGCGGCCTGAGCTTGCCGGCGCGCACGTGCGGCAAGGCAGCGTCCTGGTTGATGAACATCATCGGGATCTGTCCCCCCAGGATGTCCTGCATCATGGGGCCGCCGCCGCGGTAGGGAATGCCCACGATGAACAGCGGCTGCCCCTTCTCGCCGCCCACTTGCTTGAGCAGTTCCATGGCCATGTGGCCGCTGGCGGCGTGGGTGTAGCCGTAGTTCATCTTGCCGGGGTTCTTGCGGATGTAGGCAATGAGTTCCTGGAAGGTCTTGAAGGGTTGGTCGGGGTGGACCACCAGCACGTTCGGCCCGGTATGCACCTGCGAGATGTGGATGAAATCCCGCATGGAGTCATAGGAGAGCTTGGGGTCCAGCCCGTGGGCCACCGCGCTCTGGCCCACACCCGTCTGGATGATCGTGTAGCCATCTGCCGGGGCCTGCAGCGCCCTGATGATGCCGATGGTGCCGCCGGCACCACCGATGTTCTCCACCACCACCTGCTGACCCAGTTCCCGCGTGAGGGCCGCGGCCACCACCCGGGCCAGCACATCGCTGGTGCCTCCTGGCGGGAAGGGGCTGATCAGCTTGACCGGCTTGGTGGGCCAGGCGTCCTGGGCGTGGGCGCTCAGCGTCATCAGGCCGGTGGCCAGGGTGGCGACAAGGGCGGCGGCGTGACGCAGGACCCTGCGGCGCGGCGAGGAGGAAGTGCGGTGGTCCATGATGTCTCCTGGCGTTGAAATGAGGGGTGAGGATGTGGGGAGGGGATGTGGGGAGGGGATGTGGATTGGGTCGGCGCCCGGAACCTCCATCACGCCCTTGAGCCGCGAGGCTGCTGTGGGGGATGATGCGTCCCCGCAGCCGCTGCCTGCAGAGGGTTTGCCCTGGGCTGCAGGGGGATTCCCCAGCTCATCGGACCGGCCCTGCCGACGTGCCGACCGCCTGCAGCAGCCCGCGCGTGTAGCCGAGCGCAAAGCCCATGAAGCGTTCCCGTTCCGGGTCTTCGTCCGAGACCGGCACGTGGTCCGGGCACAGGGGCCCCGCGTAGCCGCTGCGCTGGTAGGCGCGAAGGGCCGCCAGCATGTCCACATCGCCCTCGTCGGGGAACACTTCCTCGAAATCGAGATACCCGCCGCGGATGTTGCGGAAGTGCACCATGAAGATGCGGCCCGTGGCGGCGAACTCCTCGATCACGGGGACAAGGGCCTCGCCGGGGCGCTCGAACATCTCCGCCACGGTGCCCTGGCAGAAGTTCAGGCCGTGGCGGGGCGAAGATGAAAGGGCCAGGAACCGCCGAAGCCCTTCGGCGCTGCCCACCACGTGTTCGATGCCGCCCAGCCCCCCGGGCGGATAGGCCGGGTCGTGCGGGTGGCAGGCCAGGCGGACGCCGGCCCGGTCGGCGGCCGGCACCAAGCCCTCCAGCAGGAACTCGATGGCATCCCACCCCGCCTGGACGCTGACCGGCGGCACGTCGCGCGACATCTTCTGGCCGCACAGCGTCGGGTCGTCCGATCCGGCCTCGGCCTGCTGCGTCGGGTAGCCCACGCCCCAGTAGCTGTGTCGCCGTTCGGCCTCGGGGGAATGTTCGGCCAGGCGGAAGGCGGAGTTCCGGCAGCCGCCGCGCCCGGGCCTCAGGCCGGTGCGGGTGATGCCCACCATCTGCACGTTGTACTTCAGGCAGGGGATGCCCGCCTCTGCGGCGATCTCCACGTTGCGCGCCAGGATGTCCCGGCTTCTGCGCGCGCCTTCCAGGTCCACGATCGAGTCCAGCAGGATGGAGCCGACGTCCAGCGCAAAGACGTCCAGCGTCAGGTCAAAGCCTTCCGCCCATTGGCGGTAATCGCGCAGCCGGGCGAGGTCCCAGCGCGTGACGCCGCCGCCGCCGCCCGAGACGAGTTCGCTGCCGCGGTTGTCCAGCACGACATGCTGCACGCCCCACTGCGCCGACAGCCGAAGCCGCCGGGCGTCAGGGTTCAGGAGTTGTTCGCTGATGTACATGCCTGTGCGTGGTGAGTCTTCGCCGGCGCGCGCTTCACGCGCTTTGCAGGTGATAGCCCCGCCCTGCGTAGTCAAAGTCCTGCAGTTCGTTGATGCGCACGGTCTTGTCCGCGGCGGCGGCGTAATAGGCGCGTATCTCCGTGATGCGGCCGGTGTCCGGGTCGAAGCGGTACCACTCGTCGCCGCGCAGGGCGGTACCCGTCTTGTTCTTCCAGTGCGTCCACTCGATCACCGCCTCCGGGCTGTCGTGGCTGACCAGGATCTTCTCGATGGTCCATTGAGACCCCAGCGTCTGCACGCACCAGACCCACTTCCGGGCGATGGTGTCCGCAGTGCGCCAGGGCACATCGGGCAGACCCGGAGGAAAGTAGTGCACCGCGTCTGGCGTGAAGCAGTCCACCAGGCCCTGGTAGTCGGCTTCGTTGCAGGCCTTGAAGTAGCGGCGGATCATGGCCGCGTGGTCGTCTGGCGTGAACCGGTTCATGCCGGGTTTTCCTTTCCTGATGTCAGCGGGCGGCCGGCCCCTGCGGCGGGATAGGGGGGCGCCCGGCCTCGCACCACGCGCGGTACGCGGCCCGCGTGCGCTCGTCGGGCGGGTACAGGCCCCACAGAGGTTCGCCGGCGCGCACGCGCAGGGCCAGGTAGGCCTCGATGTCATCGCGCTTCTCGCACAGGTCGGCCATCTCCTCGGCCATGGCCGCGGGGATCACCGTGATGTTCTCTCCGTCGCCATGGATCACGTCGCCGGGGTAGACGGCCACCCCGGCGCAGCCGATGGGCACCTGCAGGTCGGCCACATGGTGGTAGGACAGCCGGGTGGTGTTGGTGATGCCGGTGCACCAGACGGGGAAGTCCATGGCGGCCAGGTCGCGTCCGTCGCGGAAGCTGCCGTCCGTCACCACGGCGCGGGCGCCGCGCATCATCATGCGGGTGATCAGCATGCTGCCCATGGACGCGGCGCGTCCGTCCCGGTTGCTGTCGATCACCAGCACGTCCCCCGGTTCCACCTGCTCCACGCCCACCCACTGCAGGTTCTCGGCGCTGGGCTCGGTCGTGAGGTTGGCATAGCGGTCGATGTCCTCCCGAGCGGGAATGAACCGCATGGTGCAGGCCCGCCCTGCAAAGGGCTGGTGACGCGGGTTCAACGGCGTCAGCCCATGCAGCACCGGCTGGCGCAGGCCCTTGATGTAGAGCTGTGTGGTCAGCGAACCACTGGTGCAGCGCGCCAGGCGGCCCAGCACCTCGTCGCTGACCCGGGGCATGGCCGGCAGGCGGGGAATGCGCTCCGGCGGCAACGGCGCCGGCTGGTTGAAGAACAAGGTCATGCGGGCGTGGTGGAGGGCGTTCGTGCGGCGGTGGGCGGTGGGAGGTGAGGATGCGGCGCGGTGATCCGCATCCTCTGTTCAGTCGCTGCGTGGATACTAGGACGCCCCCGAGTCCCGCGTCCACAAGGCCCTGACCGCCCGAGCCTCCAAACATGACGTCAGTTCCACCCGTTGGGACGAAGGGCGTTCTTCGCCCCCCCGCCGAAGGCACGGCCTCGCTGGACAAGGCCCTGGACATCCTGCTGGCGGTGCTGGATGCGCCCGAAGGGCTGAGCCAGCAGGACATCGCTGCCCGGGCCGGGCTTCCGCGCACCACCACCTACCGTCTGCTGGGCACGCTGGTGAACCGGGGGCTGCTGCGGCGCGACCCCGGGCGTCGAACCTACGGTCTGGGCACGCGTTGTGTCGAGATGGGCCGGCGGGCCCAGTCCTCGCCCGGCCTCGTGGCCGCCTCCATGGGTGAGTTGCAGTCCCTGCGCGATGTGACGGGCGAGACCACCTACCTGGCGGCCCTGGACGGCCAGGAGGTGGTGTCGCTGGAGCGTTGCGACGGCGCGCACAGTCAGCGGTCCTCGGCCGCCTTGGGGCAGCGCAAGCCCCTGCATTGCACCAGCCAGGGCAAGGCCATCCTCAGTGCCTTGGCGCCGACGCCCCGCGATGCGCTGGTGCGCGAACTCCGCCTGGAGCCCCGGACGCCCCACACCCTCACGGACCGCAGACGCTTGCTGGCCGAGCTGAAGGTGTGTGCCGCCCGAGGCTGGGCCATGGACGACGAGGAGATCACGCTGGGCGTGCGCTGCGTGGGCGCGCCCGTGGTCGACGCCCAGGGCCGCGTGCACGGTGCCATCAGCGTGGCCGGTCCTGCCTGGCGCATCACTCGCGAGCGCGCTGAACTGCTGGGCCCGGAGGTGGCCGAGGCGGCCCGCCGCATCGGGCATCAGCTGCGGGCGGCCACCCCCGTGGTGGGCGATCCCGCGGTGCATGCCGTGGACGGCCCCTGGGCTTTCTGGGGCGCCTTCCCGCGCAGGCACCGAGACGGAGCGCTGTACTGGGTGGATCGTCTGGCGCCGGAGCTGCGCGCCTGGAACCACGGGCAAGACCGTACGGTGGTCGCTGTCGATGCGCCCATCACGGGCTTGGCCTTCATGGGTGATGACCTGGTGCTGGTGCATGAGCGCGCAGCCTTGCGCGTCACGCCGCAAGGCCTTCATGCGCCCCTCAGCACCTGGCCCGCAGCGCCCCTGCAGGCACTGTGCAACGACCCGCAAGGTCGCCTTTGGGCGGCCCTGGGTCGTGGTTCCAACGGCAGTGCGATTGGCGAGTTGAGCCTGGGTGGCGGGTTCAAGCCGCGCTGGTGCGTGGACGAATCCGTGCAGGCGCTGTGCTGGGACCCGGCGGGCGAGCGGCTGCACGCCGTGGCGCCGGGCAGCGGCAGCCTGCTGGTGCTTCACCCTGATCCGCTGCGGGTGCAGCGGCTGGCCTCGCTGCCACGCGGGGCCGGGCGTCCCAGCGGGCTGGCGGTGGATGCGCACGGTGGTGCCTGGACGGCCTTGGCCGACGGCTGGAGCGTGATGCGGGTGGACGCCGACGGCTACGTGGACCGCGTGGTGGGCTTGCCCGTGCCTTGCCCGACCGACGTGGCCGTGGTGGACGGCGCGCTTTTCGTGACCACCGCCCGCCAGGCCGTGACCCTGGAGGCGCTGGAGAAGGCCCCCTGGTCAGGCCGCCTGCTGAAGCTGGAACTGCCGGGCTGACCTTGCGTGTCGCGGTGCGCGTTCAGGCCGGGCCTGCACAGGCCTCGGCGCTCACGGCTGCTTGCCGAACTCCGCAGTTTCTGTCGTCCAGCGCAAGGCCTGCTCGCTGAGCGAGAAGCCCAGGCCGGACCGGTCGGACACGTGCATCCGGCCCTCCTGGAGGTGCATTTGTTCGGTGAACAGCGGCCCCAGCCACTCGAAGTGCTCCAGCCAGGGCTCGATGCCGTAGGCCGCTGCCAGGTGCAGGTGGATTTCCATGGCGAAGTGCGGCGCCAGCTTGCGCTGCTTGAACTCGCCCAGGGCCATGATCTTCAGGAAGGGCGTGATGCCGCCCACGCGCGGCGCATCGGGCTGGATGAAGTCGGTGCCGGCCAGGATGAGCTGCGCGTGCTCGTCGAAGCAGGTCAGCATCTCGCCCGTGGCGATCGCCGTGTCGAAGCGGTCGGCCAGCAGGCGGTGGCCCTCGAAGTCGTGGGCATCGAGCGGCTCCTCGATCCAGGTCAGGTCGAAGGGCTCAAGCAGGCGGCAGGCACGGGTGGCCTTCTGTCGGTCCCACTGCTGGTTGGCATCCACCATCAGCGGGAAGTCGTCGCCCAGCAGCTTGCGCACGGCGCCCACGCGCTCGATGTCGAGCTTGAGGTCGGGCTGCCCCACCTTGAGCTTGATGCCCCCGATGCCACTCTCACGCGAGATCGCCACGTTCCTCAGCACCTGGTCCAGCGGCGTGTGCAGGTATCCGCCCGAGGTGTTGTAGCACTGCACGGAGTCGCGCTGTGCGCCCAGAAGCTTGGCCAGGGGCAGGCCGGCACGCCGGGCCTTGAGGTCCCACAGCGCGATGTCGAAAGGTGCGATCGCCTGGGTGGTCAGGCCGGCACGGCCCATGCTGGCCCCGGCCCACAGCAACTGGGTGAACAGGCGCGAGATGTCGTTCGGGTCTTCGCCCAGCAGGTGGGGGGCCAGTTCCTTGGCGTGCGCATACAGGCCCGGCCCACCGGCGCGCTTGGAATAGCCGAAGCCGATGCCTTCGTGACCGTCGCGTGTGCGGATCTGCGCAAAGACGAAGGCAATCTCGGTCAGCGGCTTCTGCCGCCCTGTCAACACCTTGGCGTCGCTCACGGGCGTGGCCAGCGGCAGGAAGATCAGCGACAGCTTGATCCACGCGATGCGGTCGCCGCTGCAGGCGGCGGTGCGGGCGCTGGCATCCCTCTGGGCATAGGTGACGATGTTCGATTCAACGGCGTTCATGCGGCGGTGGGGTTGAGCAGGGGGCTTTACCGGGCCGGGGTGGCCGGGCTGCGTGGCGATGATGCCCCGGCAGAAGCGCCCGCGGCAATGGCTGGACAGATGCCATTGAACGGGTGGGTGGTGTGGCTGGCAAGGGGCAGGCTGGCGTTCGGGCTTGAGGTGGCCTACCGATTCCCACCATCTGGAACATGAGCCGCCGCAGCCCGGGCGCAGCTTCCGGGTCACAATTTCGGCATGATGCTTCCCTCGACCGAAAGCTCGCCCAGTCACCAGGCTGACCTCCAGGCTGACCTCCCGGCCGCCTTCGCCCCCACGGGCACCTTGCGCGCCTGCATCAACCTGGGCAACCCCATCCTGGCCTGTCGCGACGCGCAGGGGCAGGCGGTGGGCGTGTCGGTCGACCTGGCGCGGGAACTGGCGCGGCGTCTGGGCCTGCCGCTCGAGCCGGTGGTGGCGGACACGGCGGCCCAGGCGGTGCAGGGGGTGGCCGACGGTCGGGTCGATGTCGGCTTCTTCGCCATCGACCCGCTGCGCGGCGAGCAGGTCGCCTTCACCGAGCCCTATGTCCTGATCGAAGGCAGCTACCTGGTTCGCCAGAGTTCGCCGCTGACCTGCAACGAGCACGTCGACCGGCCCGGCTGCACGGTGATGGTGGGCCGGGGCAGCGCCTACGACCTTCACCTGAGCCGGGCTCTGCGCAGCGCCACGCTGCTGCGTGCCGCCAGTTCACCCGCGGTAGTGGACACCTTCCTGGCCGAAGGCGCCGAGGTGGCCGCTGGCGTGCGCCAGCAACTGGTGGCCGATGCGCAGCGCCTGGGCGGCCTGCGCTTGCTGCCGGGGCGCTTCATGGTCATCCGCCAGGCCATGGGCTGTGCGCGTTCACGCCCTGTGGCCGTCAGCGACTTCCTGGGCCGGTTCGTCCGGGAGATTCGTCAGGGCGGTGCCGCTTCGTTCGTGGGCCAGGCCCTGTCCCGTCATGGCATTCAGGGCGCGGGCGTTGCGGGTGACGGAGATTGAGCACTCCACCCAGCCCCTGGCGCCTCAGTGTCGCGCCGATGATGGATTGGACGGACCGGCACTGCCGCTTCTTCCACCGCCTGATCACCCAGCGCACGCTGCTGTACACCGAGATGGTGACCACGGGCGCGCTGCTGCACGGCGACGTGCCGCGCCACCTGGACTTTGACGAGACCGAGCACCCGGTCGCGCTGCAACTGGGCGGCAGCGAGCCCGAAGACCTGGCGCGCTGCGCCCGGTTGGCCGAGCAATGGGGCTACGACGAGGTCAACCTCAACTGCGGTTGCCCCAGCGAGCGGGTGCAGCGGGGGGCCTTCGGTGCCTGCCTGATGCGCGAGGCCGACCTCGTGGCCCAGTGTGTGGCCGCGATGCGCGAGGCCACACGTCTGCCTGTCACGGTCAAGCACCGCATCGGTGTGGACCGTACGGACAGCTACGCCTTCGTGCGCGATTTCGTCGGCACGGTGGCCGGGCGTGGGGGCTGCGAGGTGTTCATCGTCCATGCCCGCAACGCTTGGCTGCAGGGCCTGAGCCCGAAGGAGAACCGCGAGATTCCGCCCCTGCGCTACGAACTGGTGCACCGGCTGAAGCAGGACTTTCCTTCGCTGACCATCGCCATCAATGGCGGCCTCAAGAGCGAGGCCGACATCGCACAGCAGCTGGCGGCCGTGGACGGCGTGATGGTGGGCCGCGAGGCCTATCACAACCCCTGGTCCATGGCGGCCTGGGACCAGGCTTTCCTGGGCGCAGCGGGACCTGCGGCCACCGCCCGGGAAGCCGTCGAAGAGGCCATGGTGGCCTACATGGAGCGGCAGCAGGCGGCCCACGGCACGCCCTGGCCGCATATTGCACGGCACATGCTGGGCCTGTGGAACGGCACACCCGGGGCGCGGCGCTGGCGCCAGGTGTGGAGCGACCACCGGCTCAAGGCCTTGCCGCCGCGCGAGGTCTGGGCAACGGCAAATCGCCGAACAGCGTCGGCCGCCTGAGGGGCAGGCGCCTGGTCGCTCAGGCTTGCGCTGCCGCAGGACGCCGAGACTGCCCCACCTCGTTGTAGACCAGCGCTGCCAGCACCGCCAGACCGCCCACCACGGTGGCCCAGCCAGGTGTCTCGCCTCCAAAGAGCCAGGTCAGCACGATGCCGAACACCACCTCCAGCAGCGCCAGCAGCGAGGTTTGCGCCGCGGCCAGCCGAGCGGCGGCCCGCATCACCAGGATGCAGGGAATGCCCAGCTGGAACACGCCCAGCACGGCCAGGAGCCCCAGGTCGTGCAGGCCGACACCCAGGGGCCACGCCATGGGAAGCGTCAAGGCAGCGGACAGCACGGCGCCCAGCAGCACCGAGCTGGTCAGGTCCATGGAGGTGCCGGCACGTTGCAGCAGGATCCAGTTGATCGCGCCCGCCACGGGAATACCCAGCGCCACCAGCACACCCAGTGCGTGCCGGCCTTCCAGGGCTGACACGTCAAAGACGTACATCAGGCAGATCCCGGCTGCCGCCACGATGATGGCCAGCCAGGTCCGGCCCGGCACCGGCCGACGCAACACCAGGCCCGCCAGCAGCGCCGTGAACACGGGCGCCAGGCTCTGTGTGATGAGCACGTTGGCCACGGTGGTCAGCGACAGCGAGAACATGAAGCAGGTGAACATCACCGCCCACATCAGGCCGCTGGCCCAGACCGTGCCCGCACCGGAGCGCAGTTGACGCAGCGGCGAGCGTTCTCCGCGCAGGACCAGCCAGACCAGCACCGTCAAGGCCGCGAACACGCTGCGCCAGAACGTGACCTCGAAGCCCTCGGTGGTGTGGAAGAAGCGACTGAGCACGCCGCCCGTGCTCCACATGAGCGCGCAGGCGACCACCCAGGCCATGGCTTGGCGTTCGGTCATGGTGGATCGGACTTGAATCAGGGTTCGGGGATGCCGGCACGCTCCGGCTGCGCGGGCTGAAGCGTTCTGGCCCGGCTGGAGGCGGGCCTGCGTCGCTGTCAGGCCTTCCGCGGCGGCGAGTATCGCCGCGTTCCGGCCTGTGGCCTGGGCATCAGGCTGCGACGGCGTAGAGTGCAGGGCGATGTTCCGATGCTTCGCCGCGCGAGACGCCGCCTCACCTCCACGCCGCCCCCCGCCATGCATGAGCCCCTCCACCAAGACCTTCTGGACCCCTGGCTGGGGCCCTGGCTGAAAGGTTTTCCGCACGGCGCTGCGCCCCTTCGCCGCTCGCAGGTGGCGGCGCAGGGATGGAACGTATGGCGAGGCGATCTGCCTTTGCCGCTGGCGGTCATCAAGCAGCCTCAGCTGACCCACAACCTGCGGTGGATGCAGGACTTCGTGGATGGGCAGGGCATTGCCTTTGCTCCCCACGGCAAGACCACCATGTCGCCCCAGCTCTTCGACGCCCAGTTGAAGCAGGGCGCTTGGGGCATCACGGTGGCCACCATCGCCCAGTTGCGCGTGGCGGTGCAATCGGGCGTGCGCCGCATCCTGATCGCCAACCAGGTGTTGCAGGCCGTGGACCTGCGGGAGGTGGCGCGTCTGCTGCAGCAGACCCCGCAACTGCGGGTGGTGTTCCTGCTGGATTCCCCAGCGCAGCTGAGGATGATCGAGTCCCAGTCATGGCCGCAGGCCTTCGAGGTGCTGGTGGAAGTGGGTGTGCCGGGCGGACGCACGGGCACGCGCACCCCTGAAGCGGCCGTGGCGCTGGCCCGGGCGGCCCATGCCAGCGCGGCCGTTCGGCTGGTGGGGGTGGAGTGTTACGAAGGTCTGGGCGTGAAGGGCGTCGATGAGGTGGACCGCGCTTCGTGCCAGGCCTTGATGCAGCGCGTGCACGCGGTGGCCCGGCAACTGGATACCGAAGACCTGTTCCAGACAGACGAGGTCATCGTGTCGGCTGGCGGATCGGGCATCTTCGACCTTGTCGCACCGGCGCTTCGGCCGGCGCTTTCCCGCAAGGTGGTCGGCGTGCTGCGCTCGGGCTGCTACGTCACCCATGACGATGGCAATTACCGCCGCCTGGTGGGGGCGGTGAACCGCCGTCTGGGGTGCGACCGCGGCCTGGAAGCGGCCCTGGAGGTGTGGACCCTGGTGCAGTCCATGCCCGAGGCGGGCCTGGCCCTGCTGACCGGGGGCCGGCGTGACCTGTCCTACGACATCGAGATGCCCATTCCCGTGCGCTGGTGCGCGGCCGGCACCCGCCAGCCGATGCCCACCCCGGGGGGCTGGACGGTTTCGGCCATGAACGACCAGCACGCCTACCTGCGCCTGGGCGACCAGCCTGGCAGTCTGCAGGTGGGCGATCGCGTGGCGCTCGGTATCTCGCACCCCTGCACCACCTTCGACAAATGGCGCTGGATGGCGGTGATCGATGATGATGGTCAGGTGATTGACGCCGTCATCACCTGTTTCTGAGCCGCCTGAATCTGAACTGCCTGAATCTGAACCGCCTGAAGCCGATCCGCCTGAGGCCGAACCCGACCGTATCTGCTGCCACCTCCCATCTCCTTTCTTCTTCAAGTCCATGATCCTCACGACCCGCATCCCCGGCCGCCGCTTTCTGCATTCGCCCGGGCCCACCCCGGTGCCTGACGAGGTGCTGTGGGCCATGTGCCGCCAGCCCATGGACCTGGCCGACCCGCGGGTGGATGCGACCATTGCCGCATGTGAGATAGGTTTGAAGCGCCTGCTGGGCACCCAGCAGGCCGACGTCTTTCTCTACGCCTCCAACGGCCACGGCGTGTGGGAGGCCGTGGTGGAGAACCTGTTGCCGCTGGGCGGCACTGCGTTGGTGGCGGGCACAGGGCACTTCTCTGAATCCTGGGCGGTGCAGACCGAGGCTCTGGGCCGCCGCGTGGTGCGCACACCCTGGATCGAGGGCCTGCCCATCGATGAAGCCGCCGTGGTGCAGGCCCTGCAGGCTGACACGGCACATGACATTGCCGCCATCTTCGTGGTGCACACCGACACCTCCAGCGGCGTGACCACCGATCTGGCCTCGCTCAAGCGGGCGATCGACGCCACCGGCCACCCGGCGCTCTACGTGGTGGACGTCGTGGCCTCGCTGGGCGCCGCCCCGTTTGCCATGGACGCCTTGGGCGCCGACGTGGTGGTGGGCGCATCGCAGAAGGGCCTGATGTGCCCGCCGGGCGTGGGCCTTGTTGCGGTCAATGCCCGGGCCATGGAGGTCTCACGCGCCAACCCGGCGCCGCGCTTCTATTGGGATTGGGTGCGCCGGCAAAGCGAGTTGTCCTACCGCAAGTTCTGCGGCACCGCGCCGCAGACCCTGGTGGCGGGCCTGCAGGCGGCGCTGGGCCTGCTGTTTGCCGAAGGTCTGGACGCCGTATTCGAACGCCACCGCCGTCTGGCGGGCGCGGTGCATGCCGCCGTGCAGGCCTGGAGCAGCGCGGGCGCGCTGGGCTTTTTCTGCCAGGTACCTTCGGCCAGGTCGGTGTCCGTCACCACCGTGACCGTACAGCCCGGCACCGATGTGGACGCCCTGCGCGCCGTGGCGCGTGAGCGCTTTCAGGTGGCCTTTGCCGGTGCGCTGGGGCCGCTGCAAGGCCGCGGCTTTCGCATCGGCCACCTCGGCGACCAGAACCCGGCCAGCATCCTGGGCTGTCTGGCCGGCATAGAGGCGGCCATGACGGTGCAGGGCATCCCGTTTGGCAAAGGCGGGGTGGAGGCGGCCGTGCAGGCGCTCAAGGATTGGCCGACAGCGGGATGAGCCGCCCTGAAGGCTGATCAGCTTGGCCGATGCTGCATGGTCAGTGCGGCAAACCGCCCCAGCGTACGGGCCAGCACCTGGACAGCGTCCGCCGCCTCGTTCAGATAGGCGGCCTTGAGTGCATCGTCTTCAGGGTAGTCGTGGGCAAAGCGGTTGCGGATCACACGCAGGCGCTGCCACTCCTCCACCGAGGCGAGGTATCCCAGCTTCTCCAGCCGGTTGAGGCGATCGATCATGGGCCGCTCGTCATAGGGCTCCTGCAGCACTTCGAGCGTGGCTGCAAAGAGCCTGGAGCCCATGGTGTCCTGCAGTTTCGTCAAGCGCAGGATCAATTGGTCCCAGTCCTGCACAGCCTCGTCGTCCATCTCCCGCAGGCGTTGCGCCGTCAGGGGCAGCGTGGCCTGCACCGCGGCCAGGGCGTGGTGCAGGTGGTGGAGGTGGCGTTGGCACTGATCCCAGGCTTCGGTCAATTTCATTCCGGCGGCACGCGAGACATCCGAGTTCACAGCATCACTCCCTCTCGCCGCGCTACCGAGTAGACCGGCGGGTGAAACTGTCGGCCCGGGTAGTCCACCAACACGTCGATCTTCTGCTCCCCCAGCCGGCCATACAGCAGCGCCAGGAAGCGGGTGTGGGCATGGGAAACCAGGTCGGGGTCTGACTGTTGGGTCTCGATCAGCAGGTCAATGTCACCTCCGCGCCCATCGGGTCTGGCACGCGAGCCGAACAGCCGCACCGTGGCATCAGGACCAAAGCATTCGGCTGCCGCAGTCCGGATGGCGTGCTGTTCAGTGCTGCTGAGTCTCATGGCATTGCTGCAGACGTCGTGGCCTCGGGCAGGCGGCTTGTGCCAAGTGTGACGGAGCAGTAGGGGCCTTGGACCCTCACATCCCCGCGAGCATCAGTCGGGAGGGGCCTGTGCTGGCCGGTGGCCATCACATCCCCGCGTAGTTCGGCCCGCCGCCGCCCTCGGGGGTGACCCAGATGATGTTCTGCGTCGGGTCTTTGATGTCGCAGGTCTTGCAGTGCACGCAGTTCTGCGCGTTGATCTGCAGGCGGTCGCTGCCGTCGTCGTTCTTCACGTACTCGTACACCCCTGCCGGACAGTAGCGGCTCTCGGGGCCGGCGTAGAGTTCCAGGTTGATGGCCACGGGTACCGAGGCGTCCTTCAGCGTGAGGTGCGCCGGCTGGTTCTCCTCGTGGTTGGTGTTGCTGATGAACACCGAGCTCAGCCGGTCGAAGGTGAGCGCGCCATCGGGCTTGGGGTAGCGGATGGGAGGGACCTGACTGGCGGCGTGCAGGCGGCCGTGGTCCGGGGCGTGGCGGTGGATGGTCCAGGGCGGTGACTTGAGGCCCAGCTTGGGCAGCAGCCACTGCTCGATGCCGGTCATCACGGCCCCCACCGTGTTGCCCTTCTTGAACCATTGCTTGAAGTTGCGGCTGGCGTTCAGTTCGGCGTGCAGCCAGCTCTTTTCGAAGGCTTCAGGGTAGGCGGCCAGTTCGTCGTGGGCGCGGCCGGCGGCCAGGGCCGGGGCGATGGCTTCGGCCACCAGCATGCCGGTCTTGACAGCGGCGTGGCTGCCCTTGATGCGCGCGGCGTTCAGCGTGCCGGCGTCGCAGCCCACCAGTGCGCCTCCTGGAAACACCAGCTTCGGCAGGCTCAGCAGCCCGCCCGCGGTGATGGCGCGCGCGCCGTAGCCGATACGCTTGCCGCCTTCCAGGTGCGCGCGGATGGAGGGGTGCGTCTTCCAGCGCTGCATTTCTTCAAACGGGCTGATCCAGGGGTTCTGGTAATCCAGCCCGGTAACGAAGCCCAGCGTGACATTGTTGCCTTCCAGGTGGTAGAGGAAGCCGCCACCGTAGGTGTGCTCGTCCATGGGCCAGCCGGCGGTGTGCACCACCAGCCCGGGCTGGGCCTTGGCGGGGTCGATCTCCCAGAGTTCCTTGATGCCGATGGCGTAGCTTTGCGGGTCGCGGCCTTCGTCGAGGTGGAACTTCGCGATCAGCTGCTTGCCCAGATGGCCGCGTGCGCCTTCAGCGAACACGGTGTACTTGCCGAGCAGCTCCATGCCCAGTTGGAAGCCGTCGTGCGGCTGGCCGTCCTTGCCGACGCCGAGGTTGCCGGTGGCCGCCCCGCGCACCGCGCCGGCCTCGTCGTACAGCACCTCAGCGGCGGTGAAGCCAGGGAATATCTCCACGCCCAGGCCTTCCGCCTGCTCGGCCAGCCATTTGGTGACGGCCCCGAGGCTGATGACGAAGTTGCCGGCGTTGTGCAGGCAGCCGGGCACCAGCCAGTCCGGGGTCTTTTGCGCCCCTTGCGCGTCCAGGAACAGTACTTCGTCCGCCGTGACGGGCTGGTTCAACGGCGCGCCGCGTTCCTTCCAGTCGGGGAACAGCTCGTTCATGGCGATGGGGTCCATCACCGCACCCGACAGGATATGGGCGCCGGGCTCCGAACCCTTCTCCAGCACCACCACCGAGATGTCCGGGTTCAGTTGCTTGAGCCGGATGGCCGTGCTCAGGCCCGCCGGGCCGCCGCCCACCACGACCACGTCGTATTCCATCGATTCGCGCGGGCCGAACTGTTCCAGGATTTCTTGGGGCGACATGCAGCTTTCTCCTCGGGGGCTTTCCGGTGTCGTGGCACCGGTTGTGGAAGGCTTTCGATTCTAGGTGGCGTGCTATCGTCCTTCAGAGCGCGCCGGCGCGTACACACGAAGGAAAGTGACATGGCATACGAGATCGATTTGGCGGGCCGCGTCGCCCTGGTGACCGGGGCCTCCAGCGGACTGGGTTCGCAGTTCGCGCGCACCCTGGCGAAGGCCGGCGCCGGCGTGGTGTTGGCCGCCCGGCGGGTGGACAAGCTGATGTCTCTGCGGGCCGAGATCGAGTCCGAGGGTGGCGACGCCCACGTGGTGGAACTGGACGTGACGAGCCACGACAGCATCAAGTCGGCCGTGGCCCATGCCGAGACCGAGATGGGCACCATCGACATCCTGGTGAACAACTCGGGCGTCAGCACCACACAGAAGCTGGTCGATGTGAGCCCCAAGGATTACGACTTCATCATGGACACCAACACCCGCGGCGCGTTCTTCGTGGCGCAGGAGGTGGGCAAGCGCATGATCGCGCGATCGCGCGGCACGGCTCCCGGCACCTTCACGGGCGGGCGCATCGTCAACATCGCGTCCATGGCCGGGCTGCGGGTGCTCAGCCAGATCGGCGTCTACAGCATGAGCAAGGCCGCGGTGATCCACATGACACGCGCCATGGCCCTGGAGTGGGGCCGCTTCGGCATCAACGTCAACGCCATCTGCCCCGGCTACATCGACACCGAGATCAACCACCACCACTGGAAGACCGAGGCCGGCCAGAAGCTGGTGCAGATGCTGCCGCGCAAGCGCGTGGGCCGGCCGCAGGACCTGGATGCCACGCTGATGATGCTGTGCGCCAATGAAAGCCACTTCATCAATGGCGCGGTGATCCAGGCCGACGACGGCTTCGGGGTCTGAGGCGGTGGTGCCGGTGAGGGTGCTCACGCCGCTCGAGGCCCGGGTGCTGGGCGTGCTGGTGGAAAAGCAGCACACCGTGCCCGACACCTACCCCTTGTCGATGAACGCCCTGGTGGCCGGTTGCAACCAGAAGACCGCGCGATCGCCTGTGATGGAGGCCACCGAAGCCGAGGTGCTGACGGCCTTGGACAGCCTCAAGGCCCTGAGCCTGGTGTTCGAGGGCAGCGGCAGCCGCGTGGTGCGCTTCGAACACAACCTGGGCCGCCGCCTGGGCCTGCCGGGGCAATCCGTCGCGCTGCTAGCGGTGCTGATGTTGCGTGGCCCGCAGACGGCTGCGGAGTTGCGCCTGAACACCGAACGGCTGCACAAGTTCGCCGACATCTCTTCGGTGGAAGGCTTCCTGGACGAGTTGGCCACCCGCGAGCCCGTGCGTGTGGTGAAGCTGCCTCGTTCGCCTGGCGAGCGCGAGGCGCGCTGGGCTCACCTGTTGTGTGGCGAGCTGAGCTTGCCGCCAGCGCCGCCCGCCGGCCCGGGGGCCATGACCCCGGCCGCCGCGCACCCCGGTGCCTGGAGCACCGATGTCTCGGCGGGTGAGTTGGCCGCGCTCAAGGCCGAGCTGGCCCGCCAGGCGGACGAACTGGCGCAGCTCAAGGCGCTGGTGCAGCGGCTGTGTACCGAGCTGGGACTCCACGCCCCATCCCCCTGAGGCCGTGGGCCTGCACTTCAGAGAGTTCCCATGCGATTCACCCTGCCCGAAGACAAGAAGCTCACGCACGAGATGGTGATCCCCATTCGCTGGGGCGACATGGACGCGATGGGCCACGTCAACAACACGGTCTACTTCCGGTACTTCGAGATCGTTCGGCTGGAGTGGCTGTATGCCGTGGGTGCGGCGGCCAGCCCCGGGGCCGGGCAGGGCCCGCTCATCGTCAACGCCTTCTGCAACTTCATCCGTCAGCTGGAGTTCCCGGGCGACATCCTGGCCAGGCACTACGTGTGCAACCCGGGGCGCAGCAGCTTCGACACCTACCTGACGCTGGAGCGCACAGACGAGCCAGGCGTCGTCTATGCCGAGGGGGGCGCCACCACGGTATGGTCGGACTACGCCGCCAAGAAGTCAGCACCCTTGCCGGACTGGCTGCGAAAGTTGGTCAGCTGAGCAGGTCAGCTGAGGGCGCGGCCGCGGCAGCGCGGCGCCTGGTGGCGGCCGGCTTGCAGGTCCGTCACAGCAGCGCGTAGGTGGTGGTGGCATGGGCCGCCAGGCGACCGTCGGGGGTCAAGCATTCGATCTCTCCGAAGGCCAGGCTCTTGCCTTTGCGCAGCACGGTGCACACCACGCGCAGGCAGGCCGTGTCCGCCGGCACCGGACGCAGGAAGCTGGTCTGCAACTGCACCGTGGTCATGGGGCGAAAGGCGCCCTCGGCGGCGGTCAGTGCCAGCACCATGGCCGTGTCGGCTGCCGCCAGCATCGCCTGTCCGCACAGCACGCCACCGCCGTGCACCAGTTGCGCGGTGACGGGCAACTCCAGCACTGTCTGCTGCGGCCCGGCCTCAACCACCTTCAGCCCCAGCGCCACGATCCAAGGTGCGGCCACCTTCTCCAAGGTGGCGTCCAGCAGGTCTCGAAGCTCAGAAGGGGTGCTGTTCATGGGCGTGGCGGGTTGGCTGTGCACAGGGGCGGTGCCGCGAGTGTCGCCCAGGTCCTGGGCTGCCCTCATCGCGCGCGTCGTCAGCCCCCACCAAGCCGGCGCGGGATAATCCGCAGGTCATCCTCCATCAAGAGCGACCATGAACAAGATCTATCCCAGCGCCGCCAAGGCGCTTGAAGGCATCGTCCGCGATGGCCAGTTGTTCGCCGTGGGCGGCTTCGGCCTGTGCGGCATTCCGGAGGCCCTGATCGCCGCGCTGCGCGACAGTGGCACCAAGGACCTCACCGTCATCTCCAACAACGCGGGTGTGGACGGTTTCGGCCTGGGCCAGTTGCTGGAGACGCGGCAGATCCGCAAGATGATCTCCAGCTACGTGGGCGAGAACAAGGAGTTCGAGCGGCAGTACCTGGCCGGCGAACTGGAACTGGAATTCACGCCCCAGGGCACGCTGGCCGAACGCCTGCGCGCCGGCGGTGCCGGCATCCCCGCCTTCTTCACCCGCACCGGTGTGGGCACGCAGGTGGCCGAGGGCAAGGAGCTGCGCGACTTTGACGGCCACACTTACGTGATGGAGCGGTCCCTGGTGCCTGACGTGTCGCTGTCCAAGGCCTGGAAGGCAGACACCTCCGGCAACCTGGTCTACCGCCGCACGGCGCGCAACTTCAATCCGGCCGTGGCCATGGCCGGAAAGATCAGCGTGGTGGAGGTGGAGGAGATCGTCGAGACTGGCGCGCTGGACCCCGACGCCATCCACCTGCCCGGGATCTACGTGCACCGCCTGGTGCTCAACGCCACCCCCGAAAAGCGCATCGAGAAGCGCACCACCCGCGCCAAGGAAGGAGTCTGACCATGGCCTGGACCCATGACGAGATGGCGGCGCGCGCCGCCCGCGAATTGCAAGACGGCTTTTATGTGAACCTCGGTATCGGCCTGCCCACGCTGGTGGCCAATTTCGTGCCCGCCGACATCGAGGTCTGGCTGCAAAGCGAGAACGGCATGCTGGGCATCGGCCCCTTCCCCACGGAAGACGAGGTGGACGCCGACCTCATCAACGCCGGCAAGCAGACGGTGACCACCATCGCCGGCTCCAGCATCTTCGGCAGCCACGACAGCTTTGCCATGATCCGTGGCGGCAAGATCAACCTGTCCATCCTGGGCGCCATGCAGGTCAGCGAAAAGGGCGACCTGGCCAACTGGATGATTCCGGGCAAGATGGTCAAGGGCATGGGCGGCGCGATGGACCTGGTGGCCGGCGTCAAGAGCGTGGTGGTGTTGATGGAGCACGTGGCCAAGAAGAAGGACGGCACCATCGATCTGAAGATCCTGCCCCAGTGCACCCTGCCGCTGACGGGCGTGGGTGTGGTGGACCGCATCATCACCGACCTGGCCGTGCTGGACGTCACCCCGCACGGCCTCAAGGTGGTGGAGATGGCGCCGGGCGTCACCCGCGAGGAACTGCAGTCCAAGACGGGCGTGCCGCTGCAGTAAGCTGCGCTCCTGCACAGGAGCAGTCGATGGACATTGGAATGTTCCGGGCCGCGAAAGCGGCCCGTTTCTTTGGTGCCGCCGCGATCATCGGCCTGGCGGGCTGCGCTGCGCCGCCCGATGCTGCAGCGCCCGCCCCCGCGCCCATGCCCGAGGGACCTTCCGGACTCACGGCCAAGCCCGGCTGGACCAGCCAACGTTTCATGGTGGCGGCCGCGAACCCCCTGGCCGCCGAAGCCGGCTACCAGATGCTCAAGGCCGGGGGCACGGCCGTGGACGCTGCGGTGGCGGTGCAGATGGTGCTGACGCTGGTGGAGCCGCAGTCCAGCGGCATCGGGGGCGGCGCTTTCCTCTTGCACTGGGACGGGCGCGCCGTCCAGGCCTGGGACGGGCGCGAGACCGCGCCGGCGGCGGCCGATGAACGCCTGTTTCTGCTGCCCGACGGCAAGCCCATGCCGTTTCCGCAGGCCGTGGTGGGCGGGCGCTCGGTAGGGGTGCCGGGCGTGGTGCGCATGCTGGAGCAGGCCCACCGTGTGCACGGCAAGCTGCCGTGGGCGCGTTTGCTGCAGCCGGCCATTCGCCTGGCTGAAGAGGGGTTCCCCGTCAGCCCCCGCATGCACCTCCTGCTCAAGGAGGAACAAGCACTGCGTTCCGTGCCCAACGCACAGGCCTACTTCTACGGCCCGGATCGGGAACCCCACCCCGTGGGACACCGCCTGCGAAACCCGGCGCTGGCCCAGGTGCTGAAACGCGTGGCAGTCGAAGGAAGCAACGCCTTGCTGACGGGGCCCGTGGCCGAAGACATCGCGCGCCGCGTTCGTGCCCATCCCACCAACCCGGGGCGGCTGAGCCTTGCCGATCTGGCGGGCTACCAACCGGTGGTGAGGGAGGCGCTCTGCACCGCATGGCGTGCCTACCGTATCTGTGGATTTCCGCCGCCGTCTTCCGGGCACCTGGCGATGATGCAGATCCTGGGCTTGCTCGAGGCCCTGGGTCCTGCGGCCCCCGGCCCGGGCCCAGACGGCCCGAGCAGCGCAGCCTTCCTGCACCGCTACACCGAGGCCGCTCGTCTGGCGTTTGCGGACCGCGCGCAGTACGTGGCCGACCCTCAGTTCATCCGGGCGCCCGGAGGGAACTGGAGTTCCCTCCTCGATCCGGACTACCTGCGCGCGCGCGCCGCGCTGATTGGCGAGCAGAGCATGAAGACGGCGAGCCCGGGGTTGCCGCCAGGCGTCGAGCGTTTGTCCCATGCCCCTCAACCGCCTCAGCCCGAGTTCGGAACCAGTCACCTCAGCATCGTGGATGGACAGGGGCGGGCGCTGGCCATGACCACCACCATTGAAGCGGCTTGGGGCTCGCGCATCCTCTCCGATGGCGGTACCGGTCTCCCAGGCGGTTTTCTGCTCAACAACCAGCTGACCGACTTCTCTTTCGCCCCGGCGCAAGCGCAGGGCCAGCCCATCGCCAACCGTGTGGAGCCGGGGAAACGCCCGCGATCCAGCATGAGTCCGACCCTGGTGTTCGACCGCCGCGACGGTCGCTTGCTCATGAGCCTGGGCTCGCCTGGCGGCGCCGCCATCATCCACTTCACCGCCAAGGCGCTGCTGGGCACGTTGGCCTTCGGCCTGGACGCCCAGCGCGCCATCGACCTGCCCAACTTCGGCAGTTTCAACGGCCCCACGGTGCTGGAGAAAGGCCTGTTCGACCCTGCCACGGTGGAGGCGCTGAAGGGGCGTGGCCATGTGGTGCAGGAGATCGAGATGACCAGCGGACTGCAGGCCATTCAGCGCCAGGCCGGCGGATGGTTCGGTGGCGCCGACCCCCGGCGCGAGGGGGTGGTCAGAGGAGATTGAGCGCCCGCGCGGCGCGTGCCACGGCGTCGTCCCACCGTGGGGCGCTGGCCTGCCGGAACAGGCGCACCGAGGGGTACCAGGGCGAGGTCTCCGGTTGCAGCCACCAGCGCCAGTCAGGAGCCTCGGGCAGCAGCAGCAAGGTGGGCACGCCCAGCGCGCCCGCCAGGTGCGAGAACGCGGTGTCGATGGTGACCACGGCGTCCAGCTCGGCCATGAGTGCGGCCGTGTCCTCGAAGGTCCCCAGTTCTTCGGCGCTCAGCACCTCGATGGGCAGGGCCCCGGGATGGCGCAGCAAGTCCTGCGCACGCGGGCCCATCTGCAAGCTGACGAGGCGCACGCCGTCCACCTGGCCCAGCGGCAGCAGGGCCTCGAAGGGCAGGGCGCGCCGCCGCTCGTATTCGTTCTCCGGTCTGCCGCCCCAGACCAGGCCTACGCGCCTGGCGGTGCCTTTCGGCGCCACGCGGCGTTCCAGCAGGTCACGCCAGCGCGCGCGCAGGTCGTCCCGCGCCCGCAGGTAGGGTCCCCCGGTGTCCAGCTGCGAGCGGTCGATCTGCAGGCGTTGCGCCAAGCTGCCCACGAACACCCAGTAGTCGCAGCCGGCGTTGCGCGAGTCGTCCAGGCGCGTCAACACCTGGGCGCAGCCGGGCAGGGAGCGCATCAGGCCTTCCAGGGGCGGCGCCACGCCCATCACCACCTCGGCTCCCAGGGCCGTCAGCCGGGGCACGAAGCGGCAGAACTGGATGTGGTCGCCGTAGCCCTGTTCGGTCAGCACCAGCACCCTTTTTCCGCGCAGGTCCTGGCCCTGCCACAAGGGCATGGGCAGCACCGGCTGGCGGATGCGGTTGGAGACATCGGCCGGTCCCAGGTTCAACCGTGATTCGTACAGCGCGAAGCCGTCGCGGTAGTCCCCTCGGCTCAGGCGGCACAGCGACAGGCGGTAGAGCAGGCCAGGGGCCGCCGGCTGGCCCGGCACCACGTGGGTGCGCACCAGTTGTTCCGCGGCATCCAGCCGGCCCGCCTCCAGCAGCAGATCGGCTTGCAGGGCCACCACGCCCGGGTGGCCGGGCAAGGCGCGCGCGGCCACCTGAAGATGCTCTTGCGCTGCTGCGCGGTCGCCCAGCAGGCGTCGTGCCTGCGCCAAGGCCAGGCGGCCTTCGGGATCGCCGGGTGCCAGGCGTTGGCAATGCTCCAGCGCCTCGCAGGCCGGCGCGATGCGCTGCAGCATCAGGTGGGCCCGTCCGGTGCCGAACCAGGCCTGGGGCTGGTCAGGCTGGGCGCTCGTCACCGCGGCGAAGTGCATCAGGGCTTGCTCCGCGCGGCCCAGGTCGAGCAGTGCAAAGCCCAGGTTCAGCTGGGCGACGAGATGGTCAGGGTTCAACTGGACGGCGCGCGTGCCCAGTTCCACGGCCCGCTCGGGCAGACCTGCACGGCGCATCAATTCGCCCAGGTTGGCGGGGTAACCGGGATGGCGGGGCGCGGCCTGCATGGCGCGCTCCAGGCAGGCGGCGGCCTGCAGATCGCGCCCGGCATCGGCATATAGCAGGGCCATCAGGTTCCAGGCGTCGGCGCAATCCGGCATCTCATCCAGCAGCCGCCGGCACAGATCCTCCGCCTGGCCGGGGCGGCCTGCGCTGCGCTCGGACTCCGCCAGTTGCAGGACCTGGGCCAGAAGATGCGGCTGCATCTGCGGCCTTCAGCGTCCGGTCGCGGCCATGGCCCGAGCCGCCTCGGTCACGAGCGGTGGACCGCCGTAGATGAAACCGGTGTAGATCTGCACCAGGTCCGCCCCCGCCTCGAGCTTGGCGCGGGCGTCAGCGCCGGACATCACGCCGCCCACGCCAATGATGGGGTAGCCCGGGCCCAGCGCCTGGCGAAGGGTGCGGATCACGCGGTTGCTGGCCTGCAGGACAGGCGCCCCCGAAAGGCCTCCGGCTTCGCCCGCGTGGGTGTGGCCGGCCACCGCCTCGCGCGACAGCGTCGTGTTGGTGGCAATCACCCCGTCAATGCCGTGTCGCTGCAGGGTCGCGGCAATGATCTGGACCTGCGTATCGTCCAGATCCGGCGCGATCTTCAGGAACATGGGCACCTGGCGCCCATGGGTCTGGCGCAGGGCCTCGCGACGCGACTGCAACGCGCCCAGCAGACCGTCCAGGGCTTCGTCGCTCTGCAGTGAGCGCAGGTTCTGGGTGTTGGGACTGGAGATGTTGACGGTGACGTAGTCGGCGTGCGGGTACACGCCATCCAGGCAGGCAAGGTAGTCGTCGGTGGCCCGCTCGATGGGCGTGGCCGCGTTCTTGCCGATGTTCAGGCCCAGGATGCCGCCCCCCGCGCGAAAACTGCGGCTGCGCCGCACATGGGCGATGAAAGCGGCCAGGCCCTCGTTGTTGAATCCCAGGCGGTTGATCAGCGCCTGGTGTTCCACCAATCGGAAGATGCGTGGCTTGGGGTTCCCGGTCTGGGCCACAGGCGTGACCGTTCCCACCTCGATGAAGCCGAAGCCCAGGGCGCCCAGGCCGTCGATGCAGCGGCCGTTCTTGTCCAGCCCCGCGGCCAGCCCCAGCCGGTTGGGAAAGCGCAGGCCGGCAACGGTGACGGGATCGCTCACGCGTGTCTGCTGCCACAGGCACTGCGCCGGTGTGTTCTGCAAGGCGGCGATGGCGCCCAGCGTCAGGTCGTGGGCCTGTTCCGGGTCCAGCCCGAAGAGGAAGGGGCGGGTCAGCGCGTAGGGGAGCAAGGCCATAATCTTTTGATTCTCGCAAACCACGCTTTGCCGGCTCTGCCACGCGGGCGCTTCCGTACCCATGACCCAGGACGAACTCAAGGCCGCCGTCGGCCGCGCCGCCGTGGCCTACGTGACCCCAGGTTCCGTGGTGGGCGTGGGCACCGGTTCCACCGTCAACAAGTTCATCGATGCCTTGGCGCAGGCCGGCATTCCGGTGGCCGGCGCGGTCAGCAGTTCCGAGCAGAGCACGCAGCGGCTCAAGGCGCTGGGCATCGCGGTGCTGGAGGCCCGCTCGGTAGAGCGCCTGGGGGTCTATGTGGATGGCGCCGACGAGATCGACGGTCGGGGCTTCATGATCAAGGGCGGCGGCGCTGCGCTCACGCGCGAGAAGATCGTCGCTGATCTGGCCGAACGCTTCATCTGCATCGCCGACGAGTCCAAGCGGGTGGAGGTCCTGGGTGCGTTCCCGCTGCCCGTGGAAGTGATCCCGATGGCGGCGGCCCAGGTGGCGCGGCGGTTTGCGGCGCTGGGCGGACAGGCCACGCTGCGGCCGGGCGTGCTGACCGACAACGGCCATCCCATCCTGGACGTGCGTGGCTTGCGCATCGTGGATCCACTGGGGATGGAGTCTGAAGTCAATCAGTGGCCCGGGGTCGTCACGGTGGGCATCTTTGCCCGTCATCGCGCGCATACCTGCCTGCTCGGCACGGCCTCTGGCGTGCGCACGCTTGTGTTCTGATACGGCCATCCACCACCAACACCCCGAGGACCGCCGTGGCGAAACCGAACTATTCCTACGAGAAGCGCCAGCGCGAACTTGCGAAGAAGAAGAAGAAGGAAGAGAAGGCCGCGCGCAAGGCACACGGCAAGGTGGACGGCACTGGACCCGGCGCCGAGGACGCGGCGGCTGAAGGCGACGCCACCGCAGAAGCGGCCCCAACCGAGGCCGTTGGGACTGGCTTGCCAGCGCAGGCCACCCCGGCTCGGCCTGCGGTCTGAGCCCACAGCCGTGCTCAGGGCGGGTTCTCTGTAGGGCTTCGCGTACTGAGCTGCCGATCAGTGGAAGCCACCCGGCGTGACTGACGCACCCACCACCGGCAAGGGTCCAGCGCGTCCAGCAGATCAGCTTCCAAGGGCATGGGCGTGGCGTTCAGCCAGCTGCACAGCAGGCGTGCTGCCAGCGGTGCCCAGATCAAGCCCCTGGACCCCAGGGCTCCGATGATGAACAGACCTGGGTGTCTCGGGATGAACCGGGGCTGATCACGTCGGGCGTGCGGTGCGAGATCAGCGCGCGGGGCCGGGCCGATCAGGGGAAGACGGTCGGGCGTGTGCACACGCCGGGACGCCCGCCCGCCCAACGCCGAGCCCTCTGCCGGACAAAGCCCTGTGAGCGTGTGCAGCCGGGCGAGGTTCCAGGCCTGGTTCTCCTGCAGCAGACGGTCGTCTTGATCCCGCGCATGCACCGGCCGCTGGCTGGCACCGCACAGCAGGCGGCCATCGGGCAGCGACACGGCGTAACCGTGCCCGGTCACCGGGGTTCGCAGCGTCGAATGGCACGCGAACCAGGTCAGCTGGCCCCGGGTCACTTCCTGGGGGCCCAAGGCTGACAGCTCGCGGCCCATGTCTTCGGCCAGCACGGGCAGGCCCGCGCCAGCGGCCAGCACGACCAGTGGCGCCCGGGCCAGGGGCCGGCCTGCTTCGTCAAGCAGGCTCCACGCCGGATCGCCTTCCACAGGCGCTTGCAGGGCCTTCACCCGCGCGTTGCCCTGGAAGTGCACGCCCGGGCTGGCCAGGGCGTGCCGGACGATGGCAGCGGGGTCCACCCAGCCACCTTGCAGGAAGTGCAGTGCTGGCCCGCAGAGCGAGGCCTGGGCGAGCCGGCTTGCATCGCCTTGGGTCAGGTCCGCTGCATAGCCGGACAGATCTTGCGCTGCCGGAATGTCTGTCCCGCCTGCCGTTGACCGTTCGCCTCGAACGGCGATCAGGCCGTCCAGGCCGCCAGGAACGGTGCCGCTGTGGATCAGCGGGCCGTAGTGCCTGGCAGCGGCCAGCGCGGCGTGGCGGTGCAGGCGGGCGTGCGCACCGTCTTCGCGATGCAGCACGCCGTGGAACAACCCCGCTGGGTTGCCGGACGCACCCTGGGCTGGCGTGCCGGCGCTGTCCAGCACCGTGCAGGCCCAGCCCCGCTGCGCGAGGGCCTGGGCTGCCAGTGCGCCCGCCAGCCCTGCACCCACGATCACGGCGCGACGCTCGCCGCACCACGGCCTTTGCGGACGGCCTGCGGGCGTGCGGCGCGGGGCCCGCGACGCGAAGCGGGCGACGGTCATCTCGCGCTTGGCGTCGAAGCCGGGTGCGCGTTCCACGGCGAACCCCGCCGCCTTCAGCCCCTCGCGCACGGGTTGGGCCACGCTCCAGGTGGCCGCCGTGGCGTCCGGCGCCGCCAGCCGTCCCATCACGCGCATCAGCCACGGGTCCCACAGTTCCGGGTGGGCTTTGGGCGCAAAGCCGTCGAGGCAGAAGGCGTCGAAACGACCGACGATCTTGGGCAGCAGGTGTCTGGCGTCGCCGAAAGCCAGGGTGAGGTGCACACGGCCCGTCCCAGGGTCTGGGGAGCCGGGGCTGCCTGAGAACTGCAGCGCATGCAGCCCGCTCAGCAAGGGTGGCCAGGCGGTCACCAATGCGCGGGAGCGCGCCTCGTGCCCCGGCGGGCCATCCGGATCCCCTCCGGCGAGTTGGTGCGCCCTCAACAGGTCTTCGGGGCAAGGCGGGTGCAGTTCCAGACAGACGTAGTGCAGTTCTTCGCAGCGCTGCGGGTCGGCCTGCCAGGCTGCCCAGGTCGCCAGAAAGTTGTGACCCAGGCCGAAGCCCGTTTCCAGGATGCAGAACTGCCGCCTGCCCTGCCAGCGCTGCGGCAGCCCGTTGCCTTGCAGAAAGACGTGGCGCGCCTGTGCGTGGGCGCCTTCCTTCGGGTGGTAGATGTCGTCATGGTCCAGCGACCGTGGCACGCCGCCCGAGAAATCAATGCGCGCAGGGCGCAGGGCCGGACCGCTCAATGCGGCACCTGAGACAACCATTGCAGTAGCGCCTGCTTGACGGGCTTCAGGCTGCGGTAGTCCAGGACGGCCTCACTCATGGTGCCCACGGCGTCATGCAAAGCCCGGGCCTGCCCAGCGCTGGCCACGGCCTGGCGCAGCGGCTGAACCTCCACTTCGATGGTGAACATCGCCAGCCCCGCCTCCGGCAGAGGCAGGAAGGTCTGCCTTTCCGTGCGCCACCAGGCCTGTGCCGCGAAGTCGGTTTGGCCGCCCGCGGGCCAGCGGTCCGGGTCCACACGCTCGGGGTGGGCGTGCAGCCGCGGATGGCCGGTAACGTTCCAGACGAAACGCTCAAAACTCTGCGGACCGCACACCATTTGCATGAGCCGCTCTCCCGCGGCCAGCAGCAACTGGGGGTCGGCCACCGGGGCGTGTATCTCGTTGAAGTGCCGCCCCACCTTTTCAGCAGGGTCCCAGTGGGAGGGCAGGGCCACCGCCATCCAGGGCACCAGCCCGGTGTTGCCGTGCACGATGGCCAGGTCCTGTGCGAAGCTCAGCGCCAACAAGCCCGTCAAGCGCCACGCAGGCGGCAGGCCCAGCAGACACCGGCCGATCTCGTCGCCCAGCCCGAAGGCACCGGTGCCGATCTGCAGCACCCGCTCCTGATTGACCGACACGCCCAGCGTCCGGGAGGTGGCGGTGCGGCCGTCCCACGCGAAGGCCTCGGGGTGCTCCAGGGCGGCCTGTTCGCACACCCGCACCAGGGCGGGCGTTGCGTCGAAACCTGGTGTGCTGATCAGTGCCTGTGACGCGAAGGCGCTCAACACGGCCAGCTTTTCGCGCTGATGCCGCCCGCCTGGGGCCAGCGGTGTGAAGTGGGGCGCTCCCGGGGCCAGCCTGCGCAACCCGGGCTGCATGCGAAACGGCGCCACCACGGCGGCTGCGTAGTCGAAGCTCATGAGTGGATCATGCCCAAGTTCGAAGGCCGGCCCAGCATCAGGCCTCCAGGAATGCACAAGGGCACCCTCGGGTGCCCTTGAAGTGAACGCTGCACCGTGCTTGCCGGCCAGCTTCCGGTGCGCCGACGCGCCAAGATCAGACGCGCTTGCGGTACTCGTGCGTGCGGGTGTCGATCTCGATCTTGTCGCCGTCTTCCACGAACAAGGGCACGGAGATCTCGAAGCCCGTGCCGACCAGCCGGGCAGGCTTCATCACCTTGCCGGAGGTGTCGCCCTTGACGCCGGGCTCGGTGTTGATCTCGCGCACCACGGTGGTGGGCAACTCCACAGAGATGGCCTTGCCGTCGTAGAAGGTCACTTCCACGCCCATGGAGTCTTCCAGGTACTGGATGGCGTCGCCCATGTTCTCGGCTTCCACCTCGTACTGGTTGTACTCGGTGTCCATGAACACGTACATCGGATCGGCAAAGTAGGAGTAGGTGCACTCCTTCTTGTCCAGGATGATCTGGTCCATCTTGTCGTCAGCCTTGAAGACCACTTCGGCGCCGCCGCCGTTCAGCAGGTTCTTCATCTTGATGCGGACCGTGGCCGCACCCCGGCCGCCGCGGCTGTATTCAGTCTTCAGGACGACCATCGGGTCCTTGCCCTGCATGATGACGTTGCCGGCGCGGATTTCTTGAGCGAGTTTCATGTCGTGTGGCGCCCACGGGGCGCAAGCATGGGGTTGGGCGGGTGTCTTCGGCCGCAGGGCGCTGTCGCCCGAAGGGCTGCCGGACCGCGTGGAAGGCCTGAACATCGTGCAGACCAGGCATCACGCAAAGCGCAAGATTCTAGCCCCGGCCCGGCATGAAGGCCGCTGCGCTGCTGCTCGAACGCAGTGCCCTGGCGGGGCACTGCGCAGAAGTCTAGGGAGAAGATTCGTCTGCGCCGGCGGTGTGGCGGCGGGAGGCCACGAAGCGCATCAACTGCGTGGTCAGGTCGTCCTGCTGCAGAAGGCCCTGGCGCAGGGCCTGGACACCGGCTGTCCAGTGGGCAATGTCTGGCAGCGCAAGGGGCCGGCCGTCGGCGAGAGCCGTTCCCTGGCGCCGCTTGGCGGGGTTCCAGGCCTGCCACAGGCCCCGCAAGTTGGCCTGCCAGGGTGCCTGTCCGGCTGTTTCCGCACCCAGCCAGCGGTCCAGGAAGGCCGCAGACTTGACGAGGTGCGCGTCATCCTCCTGGGGATAGAGCTGCCACAGGAAGGGTCGACCGGCCCACAGGGCACGCACCAGCGAGTCCTCGCCACGCACCAGGTTGAGATCGGCGCTCCACAATAGGCGGTCGAAGTCGGGCTGGCTCAGGAAGGGCAGGTCGTGCGTGCGCAAGCTGGAAGGCAGTTCCATGGCGTGGACTTGCGCCTGGGCGTGCCCGGGGGTCAGGACCAGCGTGGTGGGCTGGTCGGCCAGGAGATGGAGCAAGGGGGGCAAGGCGGGGTTGGGGTAGCAGAACAGCACGACGAGGCGCTCCCGCGGCCGCAGATGCACACCCAGGTGCTGCAGCCAGGTCTCCCGGTCGAACCGGCCCTGCGCCTCCAACAGTCGGGGCTCCCGGATCAATCCGCCCGTGGCGAGCGAGAAGCCCGGATGAAAGAACCACTTCGTCAGCCCTGCACCGGGCCCGCTGGACTGTGGTGAGGGCAGCCCGTGGCAGCGCTCCACCCAGCTTTCGGCGCTCAGGTACTCGAGATTGATCCACACGGGCGGTCTGGGCCTGGCTGCCATGGTTCGTACGAAGTCTGCAGGCGGATCGCATGCAAAGGCCTCGATCACCACGTCGCCGGGCTCCACGGTGGGCGGGCGCTCCGGCCAGGGCATCACCTGCACCTGCGGCGAACCTTCAGGGGCCATCCACGCCAGCGCGCGAGGGTCGTCGCACCACAGCCGCACGCGCTGACCGCGGGTTGCCAGATCCGCCGCCAGACGCCAGCACACGCCCACGTCCCCGAAGTTGTCGACGACCTTGCAGAAGAGGTCCCACAAGGCCGGCTTGGCGTGAGCGCCGGTGTCCCACGGGCGGGCATGGGCCATGTCGGAGGCGGCAAGGGACACGGAAGGCGGAAGGGAGCCGGAAAGGGAGACGGAAAGGGACACAGGGGCATGATACGAAGATGGACAATTCGAGCCGGCGCTGCCGGCCCTTCTGGCCCTCCCGGCCCTCCCGACATCGTGCTCGGGGGTGGTCCCTGATCCTTCACACCAGTGCGCTCCCCAGCCTTGTCCGCCCTGACCGACACCTCGCCCTCATTGCCCGAAGCAGCATCGCGCCAACGCCTGCTGGAAGAGGTGTCCGCCCTGCCCAGCCTGCCCGGTGTGTACCGCTACTTTGACGTCCAGGGTGCAGTGCTCTACGTCGGCAAGGCGCGCAATCTCCGCAAGCGCGTTTCCAGCTACTTCCAGAAGGACCACGGCGGCACGCGCATTGGCGTCATGGTGGCGCGCATCCACCGCCTGGAGACCACGGTCGTCCGCAACGAGGCCGAAGCCTTGCTGCTGGAGAACAACCTCATCAAGGCCCTGAGCCCGAGGTTCAACATCCTCTTTCGGGACGACAAGAGCTACCCCTATCTGAAGATCACCGGCCCTTCCGGCAGCGCTGCCGGCACCGAGTCTGCTGGATGGGTAGACCAGGAACCGGGCGCGCCGCAGCGCTTTGCGCGTGTGGCGTACTACCGGGGTTCCGTGGACCGCAGGCACCGCTATTTCGGCCCTTATCCTGGGGCCTGGGCGGTCAAGGAAACCATCCAGCTCATCCAGAAGGCCTTCCGGCTGCGCACCTGCGAGGACACGGTCTTTGCCAACCGTACCCGGCCCTGCCTGCTGTACCAGATCCGCCGTTGTTCCGGCCCTTGCGTGGGCCTGGTGGACGCCAAGACCTACGCCCGCGATGTGGCCGACGCGGAAACCTTTCTGCTCGGCCGCTCGCAGGAGGTGCTCGACGGCCTGCAGCAGCGCATGATGGCCCACGCCGAGGTGCTGGAGTTCGAGAAGGCTGCGGAGATCCGCAATCAGATCTCCGCCCTGTCGCGTGTGCTGCACCAGCAGAGCGTGGACCGCAGCAGCCTGGGCGATGACGACCAGGAGGTGGATGTCCTGGCCGTGAAGGTCCAGGGCGGGCGGGCCTGTGTGAACCTCGCCATGGTGCGTGGGGGGCGCCACCTCGGCGACAGGGCCCACTTTCCGCAGCATCTGGAAGACGCCACCGCGTGGCACGCAGCTGCCTTCGAGGAAGGCGAGGCAGAGGTGGAAGCAGCGGTCGAAGGGCAGGGTGGGGCGGAGGAACAGGACTCCCGGACCCCCCACCCGACCAGCCCGATCAGTCCTCCCAGCCCGATCAGCCCCGAGCAGCAGGTGCTGCAAGCCTTCCTGCTCCAGCATTACGCGGGCCAGTCGCCACCGGCGCTGTTGCTGTTGAGCGAACCGGTGGACGCCTCCGTGATCGAGGCCTTGTCAGCGCTGGCTGGTCGCCGCGTCCAGGTGCAGCATCAGCCGCGGGGCCAGCGCAAGGTCTGGTTGGAGATGGCGCGCCAGGGTTGCGGTCTCGCCCTGGCGAGGCTGTTGGCAGAAGAGGGGTCTCAGCGCGAGCGCACGCGCGCGTTGGTGGAGGCGCTGGACCTGGACGTGTCCGATCTGGACCGCTTCAGGGTGGAGTGTTTCGACGTCAGCCACACCGCAGGCGAGGCCACCCAGGCCTCCTGCGTGGTCTACGAAGGCCATGCGATGCGATCGGAACAGTACCGGCGCTTCAATGTCGAAGGCGTGACGGGTGGTGACGACTATGCCGCCATGCGACAGGTCCTGTCCCGCCGCTACGCGCGGCTGGCCGAGGCGATGGCGCAGCGCCGGCACGAGGGAGCCTCTTCCGTTGAGGCGGGCGATGCCAGCGTGTTGGACCCCGACAGTGCGGGCGTTCCCTCTGCGCAGGGCAGCGGCTCCCCCACCGGGCGCAGCGGTCCGCGGCTGCCAGACCTCGTGCTGGTGGACGGGGGGCGTGGCCAAGTGGCCATGGCGCGTGAGGTGTTCGCGGAACTGGGCCTGGACCTCTCTCTGATCGTGGGGGTGGAAAAGGGTGACAAGCGCAAGGTGGGCTTGGAAGAGTTGGTGTTTGCCGATGGGCGCGAGAAGGTCTACCTGGGCGCAGACTCCGCGGCCTTGATGCTGGTGGCCCAGATCCGCGACGAGGCGCACCGCTTCGCCA
>Ga0315906_10000688_pt1 | contig 52698 bp, 68 predicted proteins | sample LakEriMetagenome_4_FD_203526 | JGI IMG/M metagenome (GOLD analysis project Ga0315906, IMG submission 203526) | Freshwater fungal communities from buoy surface, Lake Erie, Ohio, United States - Buoy 2 MA122 | ecosystem: Environmental > Aquatic > Freshwater > Lake > Lake biofilm | place: USA...
CACTTTCCTGCCTCATTAGCGTTGCAAGACCATTGGCTTTATAAATCCAGTTTGATCCGCTTTGGTGTGCATTAAGAACTAAATCAGCAGTAACGCCAGAGTCAGTTGAAAAAGCCGCTTGGCTACCGACTTGAATGGCTTTAAAATTTCCACCCCAAGCACTAGGAGTAACTCCCAAGCCTAGATTGCCCGAAGAGTCCATTATTAACTCATCACCGCCAACCCCGTTGTAATTAAAACGAAGTGTGTTGTCGGTGTAGTTGTAAACTTGCCAAGCATTCGTACTATTTGTGGCTTCGTAAGCAACAGCCCCCTTGACTTGTAGTTTCTGTGTGGGACTACTTGTACCAATACCCACATTCCCATAAACAACCAAATCACTGAACCTAGACACCTCAACAAAGTCAGATCCGTTCCAAGCAACAGTAGCTCTTGCGCCATTAGCAATCGTCACGCCCGTAGTTGGGCCAGCACCAACCAACTGAACTGCAAATCCGCCTGTAGTTGCATTGATAACTGTATAAATCTTTGACTGGGCCGGAGCAGTCACTGTACGAATAGCTGTACGCGCACCTGAGAACAACAGAATTGCTTGCCGCGCTTGGTTAGAAGCACCAGTGGTTGTGGTCAGTGTGACGTTTGAATCAGCGCTAACGTTGGTCGTTCCTGCTACTGCGGTGTCAACAAGTGACGTAATGCTGTTGTTTACCGTGTCACCCCAAGTCCCGCTCAATTCCCCCGTGACTGGAAGGGCCAGACCTAAGAGTGATGTATATGCTGTTGTCATGTTTAAACCTCAAGTTACGATTTCTTCCCAATCGGCAGTTTCCGTAGTGTCAACTATAGTCCAAGTGGGTGTCTGTGAGTTGGTGATATTTTGCCAGTTTGCAGTTTCACTGTCATCAATTAGTTTCCAATAAACTGCGATTACATCACCCGTAAAACCACTGGCAAGGTTTCCGGTTAAAGACAATACTCGTGGGCCAAGCGCCATAGAACCGACCGCTGCGCTAGATGCCACCCCGGTCAGGGCAATCTCTCTGTCGCCTGATACTGATCCTACTTCACCGGTCGCGCTGTTTGGCAACAACGGAACGATAACGGCATTGACTGCGCCAAGGGCTGCTACTCCAACTAATTCAACAGACGCAGACTGGACAACAGTGCCTACGGCCCCTGCACCATCTACCCCAGTTATTGGGACAGTCTTAACGTGTGTAACTGATCCAACATTACCAGAAGCCGCTACACCACTTAGTTCAACAGTGGATGAATTAACAACAGAGCCAACTGCACCTGTAGCCTCATCCCCAGATAGAGCTACGGTCTGACTCTGAACAACTGAACCGACCGCGCCGGAAGCAGCTACGCCTGTAAGGGCTACCTCTACAGTTAAACCAACGGAGCCAACTTCACCTACCGCCTCATCACCCTGCTCGGGGATGATGATGACTTCGGCAATATCTCCAGCTAGACCGGAAGCTGCGACACCGGAAAGAGCAACAACGCGGTCAGATGTGACGGAACCGACCGCACCTTCGGCGGCAACTCCTGTTGCATCGAGAGTACCGCCCCAGCCATTACTCCCCCACGCGCCGTCACCCCAGCCGAGAGACATGGCTTACCTTTTAGGTTGTGGACAAGCGCAGCAAAGCGGTTGTTGTGGTGTTGGAAGGCATGGTCAGAGTGAACGTACCAGCCGTAATGGTCTGTGAACCAAATGTATGAACAGACACCGCCTTGTTAGACTGGCTGCTGTTATAGATCAACACGCAGTCAAACGCTGTGCTCAAAGTCACAGTCGTGTAAGTGATAGACGCTGAAGGTGTCCAGTAAGCCACGCCAGCAGTAGCTGAACTGTTTGTAGCAATAGGAGCCGTAGCGTTAGTCACCGTTACACCGCCCGCTGTGTAGCCTGTACCAGTCACTTCATTGGTGGATGAGTAAGCCGTGGTAGAAGCGTTAACAGTGGCTGAAGTCAGATACAGCGCCGCCTTGAATGTGTCGGCAGTGGTAGCCGCACGGATTGGTGCAGTGCCAAAGTTATGGGTAGCCGTCATGAGTTCGCCCATGAACGATGTGCACATGCTTTGAGTGTTGGCCATGATAGCTCCTTATGCAATTGAGGCCGCTTCAGCAGCCATGTAAGTTAATGGTTTCTTTAGAGTCACATGAACTGATCGGTGAACCAATTCACCCTCAAGCCAATACTCCACCCAAGTGGTGTTCTCGTTGTCATTATCCACGACCCCTTCTTTTTTCTCAAGAAGAGAATCATCCATTTCGCCTTTGGTGGTAGTAACGATCAATTTGAACTCCTGATTAAAGCTGCCGTCGCAGTGTTGGCAGGCATTGTGATTGTAAAGTTGGTAGATGTTTTGTCTGAACCAAAGTCCAGCACGGCAATAGATTTATTACCTTTAGTCACGTTGTAGATCAAAGCACAGCGAGAAGTCACTGCGGCGTTAAACACAACGTTGTTGAAGTTTATGTAAGCCGTATAGCCGTCAGAGTTAAGTGTCACCCCAGTTAGAGTGACGCCGCCCGCTACATAACCACCGCCAGTCACTTCATTGGTTGTGGAGTACACGGTTGTGGCAGCGTTTAAATCTGCGTTTGCTGTGTACAGCGCAATCTTGAGCGTGTCCGTAAGCATGTTGTGAACAGCTTGGTACAACTCCGTTTTGAAGCTGGTGGTTTGGGTTTGGACAATTGAACTCATGAGACGGGAATCCTAATTTGTCCATCTCGGTAGGCATCGCCACGTTGCTTGCCATCGCCGAGGTTTTTATACAGAGCAATTGCTTGCATATAACGCTCTTGAGCAAGGCCAATCATATCTGCCTCACCCTTCATGTAAACAAGAGCTTCGCAGATTGTGCCGTACAACAACACAGAATCAAAGTTATCACCCAGCCAAGTAGTGCCAGCAGTAACGATGGACTCTGGGTAGTAGTAATAATGCAGCTCTGCAACGTAAGTTGCATTGGGTGTTGGGCCAACAATGAACGACAACTCGTTTGTGACTACACCGCCGGTGACCGTGGGGCCGAACAGTGCGTAGTGCTTAGGCTCAGACACGTAAGCCGACAGAGGATACGCAGAGCGAATGAAGTTCACATCCTTGTTCAACAAGTACAAGTAGTCACCTTGAAAGGTCACTGAGTTTGCAATCGTTGTGGCGTTGTTCTCAGTCAAGTAGATTGTGGTCCCGCTAATGCTACGAACAACGGCATTAGTGCCAATACCTGAACCGGTAACTTGCTGACCCACCGCAATACCTGTTGTAGATGCCACCACAATTGACTTTGCTCCAGCAACGCCGGTAGCAGTTGTTGTGTTCTGCGGATATACCGCAAGGCTATATACAGAGAGAAAATCCTCTGGGGCAGACAAGTACTTGTTTGTTGAGGTAATCGTGCCTGTCACGTTCTTTCGCAAGTTAGCTGGCTGCGCAGTGTTATAGATGCGCTGCTCCGCCTGACGTATGAACGTATTCATATTGTCAGTTGGGAAAGAGTTCTCGCAGTAATCGCTTACCTGCGTGACAAGCTCGGTGTAGTTCATGTGTTCCTCAAGCCATAGGGCCGCGAGCCATTACGCCTTTAGTAGCTGCGCCAGTACCGCGAACTTTAATGCCGCTGGTCTTAGTTGGCTTTTCACCAGCAGACTTGCTAACAGCACCAACGCTCATGTCGTATGTATCTAGCTTGCTACGGTTTGGCTCTTTACCGGGATTGGTAGAAGCTTTAACAACTTTACCAGTCATGGTGTGTGGTGTGGCATAGACTTTGGCATCGCCAACTTCTTTACCCATTAATTTTTTACTAAATGTAGCCATGTTAGCCTCACTTTTGATTGTTTGCGCGGGCCATGTTGCGACCAACTGCACGCATGGCTTCACCAGTCACGCCTTTAGTTTTTTTGCCGCCGTGCGTCATTTTAGCAATAGGGCCGCTATCGCCGTAGTTTTTACCAACGGTCTTACCTTTTTTAGCAATGCCGTCTGCTGATCGTGTGAATGCCATAATTAACTCCTTAAGATATTGATACTGTACCAACAAATGTTGTTGCCACCAAGTAGTTTGGTGTCAATCCTGCATCATTTAAACTAGCCCCGCCAACGGGATACCAGCCCCACTGAATGTCCCGTGAACCGCCCGATGGGTTTCCGTTTACGTTCACACCCGAAGTCACATAAGTTGTGTCCTTGCGAGGATTACGCAAAGCTTGTGGGTCATCCACTGGGAACGTTCCCAACATTAACTGCGGCTGATCTGGATCCCAGCAAGTAGGGCAAACCAACAGCTCGTACTTGCGCTGCTTAATGATCTCAGTCTTAAGCTGCTTTAATCTGTACTGTTGGCCGCAACGATCACATTCAGCAATCGCTATCTTGCCGGATGCGAACCTATTGCCCATTAGTAGCTACCACCAATGTATTGTTGTCTTGGAACAAACCTAACTGGGGCTTTCTCTCGATCTTCCCCAGCCGCGATCTCAAATGTTTCGTCGTACATCTGCTTGAGCATCTGGATGCGGGGCATCAACTCAGGCACTTTAACTGCAATGTGATACGCCAAGCCCGCTACCAAACAGGGCAAAAAACGGAAGTTCATGTCGGCGGTCTCCACACCAGCGCCAGCATCCTGCACTCGGCGCAGTCTCCAGTACACAAATTGGTACGGAGTAGTGTTGTCTGGCGTAGGCCACAAAGTTACGGCTGGAAGCTGGGGCACAAAGACCGCTGTACCATCTGATTGGGCTGCTGCGGTTGTATTATTTTGACCACGGAATACACCACCTAGGGTATTCCCTGTGACGTATGTGTAGTAAATATCTTCTGTACCAAGGCGAATAAAACCAGCGTTAGCTAGTCCAACCACCGTGTTAAGCGTGATCGTGGTGTCCGTGGAGCTTATTGCGCCAACAAGGACTGAATTTGTTGGGTTGGTTTCGCCAGACAAACGCTGAATCCAAACTTGAATTGGACGAGCTTGGCTAAGTTTATTTGGAATAGTGGCGTAAGTAGAAACACTAATACGCGAGATTGTTAAGTCTGCCTGTGTAGAAGAAGTATTTGATCCAGTACGAATCACATGCTCCATCAGGTCAATCGTATCTGTTGGCAGTGCATACGTGGCAAGGCCGGGAGTCAGGTTAATGATCCCCTGCTCCATTGTCCACATGTTGATGCCCTTAGACTGCCACTCAATAGTCATCAGGTTCATTGAACGACGAGCTGTACGCAGGTCATAGCCTGAACGCATTTCACGACCGGCTCGCTCCCACGCTTCCTCGGCAATCTCCGTGAAGTCCATGTTGAATAGGGTTGAGCCGGTAGTAGTCATCTAAATCCTGCCGTTTTCTTTGCTATCGTTTTAGGTTGCGCTACGAATTGTTTTCCGGCTTTTTTTCCGGCTCTTTTCGCACGCGTTGTCGCAGCGTACTCAGCAGGACTGAGACTTTTAATCGCAGCACTAGGAAGGTATCGCTCACCCGTGTCAGAAGATTTCTTACCACTCTTGGTTCTCCATTTCTGGTCGCCCCAGTCCTTCAATGATTTCTGAGGCGCTTTCAATCTCGATAACCCCCGCCAGCTTCCTTGTACTTTTTAGCAACAAGTTGTGCTTTACGGGCAGACCATTGGCCTGCGCCAGTGCCGTGAGTTGCTGCGGCTTTTACTTGGGACACAATCTTCTTGCGAAGACCGGGTTTGGTGTAATTACCAGCGGCGTTGACTTTACCACCTTCAGCATACTGCGTAAAGTCAGTGTCGTCACGGCGGGCTTTCTTTTTCCCGCCGGGCATCTTAGATGGGGATATGGCCCCCATGCCACGACTGGCTATCATGTCAGCACTTCCCGCCGTAGTTCATCTTAATCATTGTGCCCTTGGTCTTGCCCTTAGTAGCAATACCATCAGCACGTTTGGATGCAGAGGAAACTTTACCGCCGCTAGCATAACCGGCAGCTTTGATCTTAGAACGAACTTTTTCGTCCTCAACATCACGCTTAGCCTCTTCCATTTTGGCGCGTGTTTCTGGATAAATTACTTCATCCAAAGAACCGGGTGTGCGGCGTGGCTTGTATTGCTTTGCAGCTTCTGGTGTCATTGGCATAATAAATCCTTAGCAGGCTCTGCCGCCACGTTTCATGGCAATCATTGTTCCTTTGGTTCTACCCTTAGAAACAACGCCATCAGGTGTCTTGCCAGTCTTTACAGCGCCCATCTTAGATGGAGCCATACCGCCCTTAGCCAATTTAGTCATAGGCTGACCTTTGTGCAAGCGGCCTTCGTGTTTGTTTACGGCCTTCTGCATCATCTTCTTGTCCATTTTCACGTCTTCGTGTTTCATATCGCCACCTTTAGAAAATTTACGGCCTTTATCAGCCTCATTAAACTCTTTACCCACAGACTGTGGGACGCCTGCTTTCTTAGCAAACGCTGGGTTGTTAGCCACCGCCGCCATGAAATTGTGTTGTTTTTTGCTTGTGCTTGGCATTACTTACCACCTGCGTACCAGTTAACAAGCTGAACTAAACCAGCGCCTACAACGCTGCTGGCTCCACCAACTAACATTAAAACTTTCCAGCCACCTTTGGCTTCAGACAATGTTTTGTCAATAGCCGCTAGTGTTGCCTGCATAGTTTTCATGTTGTCCAGCATCTTGTCCATATCATCTTGCAAATGCTTGATGTCAGACGCATGCGTGGCTAATTCTCTGGCTGTTTGAATAGCGTCACTCATGTTAGCAATTCCACGCCCGCAGGCTTTTATTTATGCGTGAGTTTGGGTCTTTCTTGGCCTTCTCTCCGGTCAGCTTCTTCTTCATGCCTTCCATCCTCGCACAAAAAGAGTCTCGCCGGGAGCCGCCTTCGGGCTGGGGCGGTTTCAAATTCATGCCTTGCTTTTTCGCGGAGGCCCGTCCCTTGGCATTTAAGCCACCCTTCGGATTCTTGCCTTCTTTTCTCTGCCATGCTGGTGTCTTAGCCATTTGCTACTTTCAGTTTGGTCTTACGGATAGCTTCCAGTAAAGGCATTACTACCTCTTCACGGAAGTTGTTCTCAAACGTATCTGTGCCAACGTGCGGAAGACTGATATCTACATCCGCATAAATTTTAAACCCGTGTTCCGCAGCTCGGTCGCAGAACAGATAGTCTTCACCAAGATAATGACCATCTTTGATTTCAAAATCAAACACGCTACACACTTGCTCACCCTTGAAGTCGTAAAACCACTCGGGGTGAGCCACAACCATTGTCTCTAAAACATGGCGTTGAATCAACATAAAGCCTGTACCAACGCGCTTTAAACGCATCAATGAACCATCAAACTCTAGGTCTTGGTTTTCATTAAAGTACAGATCGGCAAAGAAGTTACGATCCTTGGATCTGCGTGGGTACATACCAGCGGTAATATCTTTGCCCCCACTTTGCGCCATCAAACGCAAAATGTCATCTGCCGTAGCAATCACATCAGAATCAATAAACAGCAGCTCTGTTGCGTCGGATTTGAGGAACTCATGCACCAATTGGTTTCTAGCCATAGTGATGATTGAGCACCCAGACACATCGCCCATATTAACGGCAACACCAAACTGCATAGCCTTGGGCATTAACGCCGCAATGTTGTACGCGAGTTTGATATTGATCTTGCCGTCATACGCTGGGATAGCTATGAATAGCTTACGCCCAGCCAGAACTGCTTGTTTTGCTTCAGCCATAGAACGCCGTAATTTTTGCGGTTGCAGGTAATGTCACATGGATGCTGGTTGCAAACAAAATACCTTCGCCGGGAATAGGCATGGTAATTGGCTGCGTTCCAGTTCCAATATTAAACTGCAACAATACAGTACCGCTTGCGCCGCCATTACGGAAGATAACATCTCCAGCTGTACCACCAGAAATGCAATGGTATCCTTTAAGTCTGTTGCGTCCAGACACCATAGTGCCTGTAGCTTCAACGTGCGCTGCTTTAACGTCGGTTTGCATACCCATAATTAATCTCCTTTAAAACGGGGGCCGAAGCCCCCTAGATCAATTAATCGTTTTGTTGGCCAAGCAATGGGTCAGCAACGAAGTACAGAATCGTACCAGTGATAGAACCACCGGTAGGAGCATCACCAGAAGTACCGCCGCCGGTGATAGTCACCAACTTGGTTGCAGACATAGTTGTACCCATGTTAGCGCCAGCAGTAGCTGAAGCCATATTGATTACCAACTTGCCTGTGGTAGCAACAGCAGCAGACACCAAGCCTGTGTTTGTAGCAGTAGAAGTACCGTACAAAGTGAAGCCCATGTCAAAGGTAGGAGTTGTACCGCCAGTGGCAGCGCAAACAGCTTGGATCTCAACAACGATAGCACCAGCAGGCAAAACAACTGCGGGAGCGCCAGTGGCTGAAGAAATTTTAGCGGATGTACCAGCAGCAGAAGCGCCGGAAATGTAGAACTGGGCGGCCATTAAGCCGGAGCCACAATAAGCGGTACGAGTTTGATCGCCGCCACCAGAACGCCAGATACTTTGGGTGGTTGATAATGCCATGATAAATTGTCCTTACATACAAGATCAGCGCATCAATCGGTATGTCGTCTGCCGGGTCAGTTTGATGCACCGGGAACCCCGGGGTATTTGCAATATACAACAAAAGAAAAAGGGGCACAAGGCCCCTCTTCAAATATTTCCTAAGAAATATTAGGCTCCGGGTGAACCGAAGATACCCAGTGGGTCAGACACGCCGAAGCTGTAACGCTCACGGGCTTTGTAACGAACGTTACCTGTGTCAAAATCCCCGTCCATTCCAGTGCTCATAGGAGTACGGACAAAGTGCTTCAAGCCGTTAGGCACGTCTGTCAACAGGAACCAAGCATTGGTGTCTGTCAAGAAGTGGTTAACGCAGTAGCCATCAGGAATAGAACCGTTGTTCTTCAATGCGTTGATGTCATTGTCGTTAGTACCAACGCGCAACTCGGTCTCGAGCAAGCGGGTAGCAACGAACATCAATGAAGGAGGAACAACCAACTTCTTGGGCTTAGCAGCGATCAGCAAACCACGCTCGTCTGTCCAAGCAGCAATCTGAATAACGGCATTCTCAAGAGAAGTCTCGTTCAGGTCAGCAGGAGTAGAAGGAGTGTTGCTGTTAGTGCCACCGGAAACCAAGGGGTGTGCTGTAGAGCACAACACTTGACCGTCGCCGTATGTAGGGCCACCACTGAAAGCGTTGTTCAGGACAAAAGCGGCCTTAACTTGCTTTGTGTAAGCCATACCACGGGCCAGAGCCTTGGTATAACGTGAAGACAAGCTGTCGTACAAGTTATCTTCCACAGCTTCCTCTGTGATGGAGAAGCCCATCGCAATGGTTTCGTGGGTGTAACGTGCAGTCCATGCTTCTTGCGCGTTGTCGTACTGAATGGCAGAGCCTTCATTCTTGACAGGTGCAGCAGAGAAACCAGACAGCTTTGTCTCTTCTTCGAAGCTACGCTCAGATGACTCTGTTTCGTAGATCTCTTTGTGCTCTTCGCCGTATTTAGCGTACTCAAGACCGAACAATGCGTTCAAGCCGGGGAGCAATTCTTTGAGCAGTTGTGCGCGTGAAATAGCCATTTGTTACTCCTTAAACACCAGTGGTGTCAGTGTATTGGTGCAAGTTGAACTTGACCAAGAATTCAAAGTAAGTCGTAGCGGCAACGTTAGCTGCGCCAGTGGCTGTATCAGGTACAACATCAACGACACGAATAGGAAGCGTAGCTGTAGTACCAGCGGACGCGCCGTCAATACCATAGAACGAATCACCAGTTGTGGTGCTACCGGTGTTAACAGACAACGCAACGTTAGAACCAACCAATGCACGGCTGAAAGCTGTAGGCACGGTAGTCTGGCCGCTGGTAGCTGCAACACGGAAGACCGCATTGGGATCATCCACAACAAAGCCAAAGGCTAATTGTGTAGATGTAGACTGAGCAGCAGGGTAGTACTGACCATTGGTGAATTGACCGCTGGAATTTGTGTAGCTGCAACCAACCAACACACCAACGCTGTCGCCAGAGTTAGAAGTGGTGTTTGCAATCAAATAACCATTGGTATCCACCTGAACAGTATCACCATTGAAAATTGCAGTAGCGTAGCCAGCTGCAATAGGGATTTGACGGATCGCTCCGGCGTAGGGCAAGCCATCCAGTCGATTGACTGGCTTCAAACCATACGTCTTTGAAACGGTAGGATATGCCATTTAAGACTCCAAAAAAATTTAAGTACCTTTTCCGAAAGTGACCGTGGACTTACGTTCTTTAAACATAGGCATCCTCGGATCATTCTCGCGCATGTAGGTGTTATCTACTGAAGCCATCTGAGCTTCCGATTGTTTTCGGTAGTACTCATTTCGCTGATCGGTAAACTCCACAGGTGTTTTGCAAAGCAACAGACCGCCGACTTCAATACTGTCAGGAAACTTCCCGTTGGAAGAGCCAAACAGACGGATTTCGGGATGGTCAGAAGCCTTAACAGGTTCCCAGCCTTCGCGTAACTTACCGGAAATGTTTGTGGCATCGTCTTTACCTTGTGATGCAATCCTGATCCAACGAAACGCATAACCCTCCTCCGGATTGGGGTCGGGCAGAAGTTGTGGTGGCATCCATTGCTTAGGACGCTCCATCTTCTCGCGGGTATCAAGTTCACGAGTCATACGGTTAGATTTTTCCATTTTCATTTCCTCATTTCTTCAGCAACCTTACGGGCGTACAGTTCCAATGGAACTCCCAACCGCTTGGCGAGATTCACCTGTGTCTGCGTAAGCACGATCTTTTTAGGCGCTGTGCTACGGGTTGCAGGTGCAACAATGTTGGATTTGGTACGTTGAGGTTTCGCATCAACGGACTCTTCGGCTCCAAACTGATCCGAGAATCTTTCCCTAATGTCAGCGTTAATACGTCGATAGTATTCATCGCTGCCACTCGGTATTCCTTCGCTCACCAAGTCTTCATGCAAGCCTAGGGCATAGGCCGTCATTCTCTTGTTGCTTCCAAACCACTGATTTTGGTCTTGCCATGCAAGTAGTTTTTCATCAACAGGAGCAGCTCTGGTGGGCTGTTGGGCGATTTGTACAGGAGTTTCTTCTTCCTGTAAAGGGGCAGGCTTAAAATTATTTACTTTATCTGCACGGATCTTTGCGATAGTGAGTGCTTCTTGAGCCTCAACTAACTTGTCAGAATCCCCAGATTCGTAAGCTTCTTTGTACATGCGCTTAGCGGTCTCGACCTCGTTAGAGACCACGCGTTTGGCCTGCTCCAAGAGAGCCGTCTGGTTCTGATTGACAGAACCTTTGAGCTTTTTGTTCTCTTCCAGCACGGCTTGCGCCAAGCGAAGAGCCTCTTCTCTTTCACGTTCAGCTGTCTCTTTTGCGCGACGCTCTTCGTGATAGCCCTTGGTAAAGTGCTTAATGCGCTTCTGTACGCCTTCATCGTATTTGGCTAACTCCTCGTCTGTTACCTCTTTAGGAGGCTCAACCATGGGCTTGCGGCCACGGTCTTCAGCGGGCGTATCGTCTACGACTTCAATCTCAGGTGTACCTTCACCTTCAACTTCGAAGTCAATCTTTTCCTCAGCTTTAGCATTCTTGCTTTCAGCTTCGTCGGGAAATTTAAATTCTTCTGTTGCCATGGTTTACTCCTTAACTTGGACGCTGGATACCGCGAGGGTCTTGCACAACGGCTTGAACGGAATCATCATTGATGAGTCGCCACTCTGTACCATGAATCTTCATGCGAGTTCCAGTGTTGGGTCTAACCAACACAAAGTCACCTACCTTGCAGCTCGGGCCAGACGGAAAACGGGCCGGATCTTTGAACGCATCAGGGCCAATCTTTGCAACAAACAACACGGGGGAGAGAAGCTCCTCGTGATGCATCATGGTGGCTGTTTTGTATAACAAACCAGATTCACCTAACTCTTCCTCTGCCTTGGGCAACATACACAGTAAGTGGTACGTCGCTGGGTCCGGCACTTGTTTGGCTTTTTCTTCAGCAGAGGTATTGAGCACACCACTGAGATCAACCGCACTAACATCAAATTCACTCATCTTCATATTCCTTAGTTTTTCGCACGAGGTCAGCAAGTTCATACTGCGCGGTTTGCAGACCCCGGATAGTTCCGCACAGTTCTTTGTAGTGATCGTAGGTTTTAGCACCACCACCACTGACAACATCAACCAACTGCTTGACTTGTTCGTCAAGTTTTTTGTTCAACACCTCAAGCATTGTGGTCATGATTACTCCTTATTACCCTGTAATAAACGTTGAATTCTGTCTAGATCAGCATGCCTCATTCTCTGTTCATGGACTTGCCCGCCGTGAGCCATCTTCTGCTGAGCCTGAGCCTGTTGCTGCTGCATGGCTTGCTGTTGTTGCATTTGAGCCTGTTGCTGCTGAGCCTGCGCTTGCTGCAACTCCATCTGCTTAGCTGCCATCTCTAGACCGTGCAACTCTTGCGCCTGAGCAATTTCTTGCTGTAGTCGCATCGCAGCTAGCGCTGGATCTTCACCAATGCGAGCCGCGCTCTCTTGCGCCTTGAGTGACAACTCTTCAGCCTTGAGCTGCAAGTCACCCTTGACCTTAAGCGCCTTGATCTCAGCTTCTTGTTTCTTGATTGCCAACTCAGCCTGCTGCATCTGCATGATCGGATCTTGAGCCTGCTGCATCGCTTGCTGCTGAGCTGCTTTGGCTTTATCCATTGCAAGAAGTTGAGCGGAAGCCTGAGCCACAAGTTTAGACATCTGAATTTCTGTGTTCTCATCCAACTCAATATCAGGAGCAGGCAACGTTGCACCCAACTGTTCCTGAATTTTCTGACGGTACTGGAACGCAACGTGTTCAGCAACGTGGGCCATGATCGCAGCTTGAATCTGCTGGGCCATCGGGTTCTGACCAATTTGCCCCATCACAATCGGATCCTGCATCATCGATGTGTGTACAGCAATGTGAGCATCGTGATCTTGATAGATAAACGCCTTCGTTGGCTTACCAGTTAAGAACGACATGTTCTCAGACACAGGATCGCGTGGTGTCATATCGTCATCTATCGGCACAAGTTTGTCTGCGTTCTTGATGCCCAAGACTTCAATCATCTGGCGGTGCAGCAAGGGCAAGTCATAAATCTGTGGTGCGCCTTGAGCCAACTGAATCACAGCCTGATACTGCATGATGCGCTGAGCCATCGTTGCACTGTTTGGATCGCTGACTGGAATCACTGACACCATGTCATAGTCAGCTTGCTTTGCCTTACGATCACCTTCCGATGGATCGTAGCTGTACTCTGGTGGAGTGTGGTCACGGATGATGTCACGCAGAAGCTGGAACTCTTGCTTCATGCTGTAGTGGATGCGTGCCTGAACAGCAGACATCGTCTTGAGTTGTCTCTCAAGCAGTGCCAGTGTTGTACCCACTGGAGAGTTAGCAGACATGTCGCTGATGTTCATGTCAGCGATTGAACCCAGACGACGGCCTTCTTCAGTCACTTTATCCAAGAGACTTGCCAGCACTTGGCTTGGTTCTTTGTACGGCAACGCCATGATGTTGTCTTTGACCGAGCCTGACGGCACGTCCACATCACGGAACTCACCGGGATTGATCGGAGTATCGTCATCCTTGATACGCAAGCCGCGTGTTTTCAAACCACCGGGCAAGTTAGACAGCGTACCAGCGTCAATTAATTGACGGATCAGAGAAGTACCTGCACGGGCATAACCACCGATCAAGTGAATCAGACCCAGACCATAAGCACCGAAGCCGGGGACATATGTGTACTGAACAAAGTGCTGGCGCTTGAGTTTCTTCTTGTCGTCTTCTTCCCAGTTGCGACGGATGGCAAGCACTGTGTTTGTGCCGCGCTCAATTGTGATGATATACGGCAGAGCGATACCATCTTCGTCTTCATAACCGGGCAGGTCGTAGTCGATGTGCACTTCAAGAATCTGATAGCGATCATCATCTGTCAGCGAGTAACCTTGATCTTCTGCTTTCTTTCTCTCTACGTCTGTATGTATCGCAACGGGCTCACCCAAGTCTTCATCAACGTAGAAGCCCGCAACCTGCAACTTCTTCAAGTCATTCTTGGTCTTACGCATCACATGTGTAAGCCGCTCCGCAGTGGCCGCACTGGACGCACCGTACGGAATAATGATGTCTTCAGCAGGAATAAACATCGCCACCTGACGGTCCAAGCTTGGGTCAAAGTAGACCTTCTTGAACGCTGCACCTGCCAGTCCCAAGTTGTACAACATGCGCTCATGCTCAGGGCGATACTCAGTCATCACCTCAGTGAGCTGGTAGTTCATGTCATCTCTGACACGCTCCGCCGCCTGTTCTTTAAGTTTATCAATTGCGCCGACGATCTCGGTTTTGACCGGGCCCGCAGCAGGGAACGTTTCAATGATAGTCTCGCTTTGGAACCGTACAGCAGCCTCTGTGAGTACCGTTGAGAAAACACCGCATGCACCGAGCCACGGTTCAGTACGCTCTTCATACTTCATCCCCAAAACATCTAAGCCCTTGACATACATATCAACCCACTCTTTACGTGAGTTAATGTCAGCGTCCACCATCTCTACGATGTCGCTGGCTACTTTAGCCAGCTCGCCAGAGTCCATGTCTTCTGCAAGGTTGGCATCAAAACTTTCTACATCCTCATCCGGCATCAGATCAATCTCCATGCCGTCTAGACCAATTCTTACGCCATCGGGATTCTCAATCTCAATCTCGATCATGGGCTCATCACCCATATCTTCCAATGCACTTAAGCCCAGCGGGGCTTGCGACAGTGAGGGGACCATATTCGTAGCCATTGTTTATCCTTAGTAGTACGCAGCTTTCTTGCTGCGAAAATATCTCTCTTCTTCGGGCTCGTCGCTTGGTAAGCGAATAAACCCGCCTTGTCTAAACCGCATGAGCGCTAGTGTTGTTGAGTCAACCAAGTCATCATTTGTGCCCGACGGAAAGTCGTTGCATTCTTCAATAACTTCTCTTGCCCATCTGCGATCCGGTGCAAACACCACCCCACCTTGGAACAGTGCAGAAACCGCGTTCACCCTTGCAATCTTATCTTGTCCTTTACCCGGAGTAAACTCACCCACAGGCACGCCCATGCGCCTGAACTCTTGGTAAAGCGCTGAACCGTTAGATTTCTTCTCAACAATAAATACATCAGGCTCCCACTCTTTGTACTCTTCAAGCACCATCGCTTTGAGGTCTGGGTACTCCATCCGCTTTTTGATTGAATTGAGCAAAATGATTGCGTAGTTGTTTGTCTCTTCGTTGAAGAACACACCCCACGTTGTCAGAGCGTTGTAGTCAGCCCTGTTGTTAGATTCTTGCGCCGCATCTAGCGACATGATTGTGAACTCGCATTGAGGAGGGTCGTCCTTCTCCCATATCTGCCACCACTCTCGTTTGAGTAGTGCGCCTTCTTCAGAGACAGGATTCTGCATGTACTGGGCCTGCCAGTACCGGGGATCCATACCTGCCTTTTTACCAAGCAATTCTTCTAGCGACCAGAACTCACCCCACAACGGCTTCTCGTTCAAAATGGCAGGGAACTCTACAATCTCCCATTGGTCCACATCTTCCTCTTTGGCCATCTGATTCACGATCATTCCGGTCAAGTCAAGTTTTGACCACCTTGTCATCACTATAATGATAGAGCCACCCGGCATAAGACGCTGGAGAGGGCCAGACTGAAACCACTCCCAAGCAGGAAGAAATACGTCCGGTCGCCCAGTCTTAGCTTCTTGTTCCGAATGAGGGTCGTCAATAATAAATAGATCAGCGCCACGACCAGCAAGAGCGCCTCCGACACCAATAGCAAAGTATTCTCCGTTGAAATTTGTACCCCAACGTGATGCAGACTTACTGTCAGCTTGCAATTCGATCTGCGGAAACACGTCCCGATAGGCTTCAGAACCCACCAAATTACGCACTCTACGGCCAAAATTCACCGCCAAATCAGCGGTGTGAGAGGCCATAATGACCTTTTTATGAGGGTATTTACCTAGGAACCACGCCGGCGCAAGGTAAGAAATCATCTCTGACTTACCGTGACGGGGGGCAATGTTCACAATAACCCGTCTTTTCTTGCCGTTGGCTATGTCTTCGAAGATTTTGGCCAGTCTTTTGTGGTGTGGACCCACTTTATAGCCCGGATATACGTGGTCAATGAAGGTTAAGAAGTCATCTTTACCCACTTCTTGCACGGATTCACTGTCGTACGTCTTCAAAAGCTCCAAAGTATGGATTTTTTGCTCCAACGGCATCGTTGGAAGCGCGTCTTTGATGGCTTTTAGCTGTTCAGGCGTTATCTTCACTGCGGATTACCTTAGCCTGTACGTCAATTGTGCGTTTTTCCAGCTTAGCCAGCGTTTCAAGCAGCTCTTTTTCCACTTCTTCAAGGGATTGCTGCTTATGGGTGACCTCAGTGCGCTTTTTAAATGCATCAACGCCGTCAACGTCACCCAATGCCTTGATTGCACCAAGTCTAACGGTACTGTTTGGGTTCTCTGTTTCGGCAACAAGCTTGTTTACCACATACAGTTTGAAGTCTGCCAGCTCCCGCACAATCATGTGGTCGTACTCAGCCACCATACCGGCAAGATATGCAATGGTTTCGTTGGGGTAGTTAGCCAAATCAGGTGTTGTTTTATTAGCAACAACCTTTTCCATCAACTCAAGGGCTTGGCCTCGGTTCTCAGGGCTAGGTTCAATTGGTGTTCCGTTCAAATCAGAGATCATTTTGACCGTGCGTGCACGCATCTCAATCTCTTCCTTTGGGGAAAGAGGGGGCATAGCCTCGGTAGCTGAGGCTGGTAGCGGAATATCCGCGTCAACATTAGGCATCATCTGCATAAGAGGGAATCGCACTCCTATAAATAGTGTTGATGGTTGAGTGCGTTCAGGGCTTATTGATTCCTCGCATCTCATCTCCATGATCCCGTTACATCGCGTCATGCCCAGAGACCACCAACGGAAATAAATATACCACATATTTGTAAAGGGTGGTAGGAATCCTACCCGGGGGGTGTTCCTATATTGAGGGGGTGGGGTAAACCCTAGACGCTTTTATTTTTACTTGGCGTTGGCTTAGAAATGGTTGGGGGAATACGTGGTGGTTTGTGTAAGTCTTAGAGTATAGGGGAACACGGGAGTCCCAAAGGCTATTTGGGGGGTCGGGTATGGGTGGGTCAACCCCGCCAGAACTTTACTTTTAACCATGGGATCAGCTATAACAGTATCAATGCAAAGCAATAGTGCAATGCAGAACAGGAGAGACTAAATGTTAAAAGCATTATGGGTTTGGTTGACGCACTACAAAGTGATAGTGCAGTGGGAAGACAAAGCGTTTGTGCACTATGCATACACGATGAACGAGGCGCTCAGTTGGGCGGCTCAGTACAAGCTGACTCACACGACAGTGCTGATCGGCATCAGGGGCAAACTAGTCGCGGCTCGCGGCCAGTGGTAAACCGAGGGGCTTCGGCCCCTCTTCTTTAACTAAGGAGAGAAACATGAGTTACGAAATAGAGTACGCTGACATTGAGTCAGCAGAGACAAAGCAAAAAGCTTTGTCTGACATTAAGGACTATTGGGGCGCAACGCACTTCGATAGGGTTACTAAAGAGTTGGCTAATGATCATGGCCGATCTGGTAAACGGGCAATCTTGGTCAGCCTAATGATGTGCGGTGTGCAGGGTTATCCTGCTAGGGTGTTACTCGACACCTATTGGTCACCACAGATGCTGTTGGATCTGGAATGACAGTCGGACAGTCCAACATCTGGCGGATGTATGTCCGCCAAGCGTTGAGGGAGGCGCTCGACGAGCGCCGTCCATTCAGCCCACTAACCTACGAAGTAGAGAAGCGAAGACTTGAACGCTTACAAGTCCAACGCGCAACGTTTTGCGCAAAGGTCGACGGCTTTGAGTTCAGCAGACTCAAACGCTAACCAATAGGGCTCCGGCCCTATTGATACCAGTTATTTGTCGTCGCGGGCGTTAAGCGTGCGCGAGTCAAGCGGATCACTTAGCGTTTCACACCCCGCTGAAACTTTACTTTAAGGCCTAGGGTCAGCTATAACTATTACATCAGGTAGACAGTTCGGTTTGCCTGATATTCAACCTTGCTTTATAGGAGATATTATGTCTAAAGCAAAAAACCAAGCCGCCCCTTCATTGGGTTCTGTAACTGTCACTTCTATGAAGGACGCGGGTTATCAGTCAGCTATCAGCGACGAACGCAAAGATAGCGTTGCCCGTTATGTCTATTCACAATGCCCTAACTTCACCAACGAAGTTAGCGATGAAGTTAAAACCCAGCTTCGTGCAGGTTGGGCGCTTCGTTGGCAAGAACTGAACCCCGCTGTCAGCTATAACGATAGTTGGGTTCCAGTAGAGAACGGCTCTTATGTAATGACTGTTGACGTTTGCTTCAGCTACAGTCAGCAAGCCTTCGGTCAGTTAAAAGAAGCTGACCCAGTCAAGCACGGCGTTATTAAGGGTATTCGTGATGCCTTTAATAAGTATGCTTCTAATCGAATGGCTGACTTGAAAACGGCTGTTCGTAAGGTAGAGAACGAAGGCAAGCCTAAAGTGAAAGCGCCTACCAAGGGTTTCATTCAGTACATTGATGAAACATTCAAGGCTGTCAAGGCCAGAGCTAAGACAGCGAAAGCAAGGGGTGATGATTCAGCCCCCGATGAAGTTAAATTGCGCATGGCCATCGATGCCTTTCACAATACTCTAAGCAAGTAACATTGCACCGACCTAGTCAGCCGAAAGGTTGGCTAGGTTTTTTTTCGCCTGTAGCTTTTGATACCAGTTATGTGTCCCCGCGCGCGTCAAGGGCGTACATGCCAAGCGCACTGTTTACCGTTTCAGGCCACGCTGAAACTTTACTTTAAGGTCTAGGGTCGGCTATAACTTAAACACCAGATGACGAGGTGTTGTCTGGATTAACGCTTACTTGGAGAAACCATGAGCAAAGCAACAAAACCCCAAGAGACAATCGTCTCATCTTTCAAAGATGCCGCATATCAATCGGCAAGGTCTAGCGAAACAATGGCCACCATTGCTCGTTTCGTTTATGCGCAGTGCCCTACATTCTGCGAATCACAACCAGATGAGGTCAAAACTCAACTGCGCATGGGATGGGCTTTGAGATGGCAAGAGTTAAACCCTGCCACTACATTCGACAATGAATGGAAACCAAACCCCAAGGGAGGTTTTAACAATAGCATTGATTACTGCTTGTCATACTCTCAACAAGCATTTGGACAACTCAAAGAGGCAGACCCCATCAAGCACGGTGTCATCAAAGCCGTGCGTGATAACTTTAACAAGTATTGCTCTAATCGTCTGGCAGACCTCAAAGTCGCTGTGCGCAGAGTTGAAAACGAGGATAAGCCCAAGGTCAAAGCCCCTACAAAACAATTCGAGGATTTCGCCAAAGAGTTGTTTATCACAATGAAAGCCCGAGCAAAGACTGCCATCGCTCGAGGCGACACAACTGCACCAAACGAGATCAAATTGCGCCAAGCAATTGATGCGTTTAACAATGCTTTGAAGTAAGCAGACCATGCACCGTCAGTTTAGGCTGGCGGTGCATTTGATACCAGTTATAAGTCCCCGCGTGCGTGAAGTGCGTGCGCGCGAGCCAAGGCGATCAACTACCGTTTCAGGGGTGCGTGAAATGCATAAACAAACAACAGCCATTACCTATCTCAAGCAACGCGTCCTGTGGATAACTTTATTTGTTCCAAAATTCCAATTAGCGATTCCAAAGTTCCAGCCCAGTTGGAATCTTGGAATCTGACCAAAAAGCAAATTCCAATTTGGAATTCCAGTATTTGCCTCTTATGTAAAGTTGTTCCAATCTGGAACACAAAATTGGAATCTTGTAAGTGCTTGATTTTAAACAAGAAAACACCACTTTTGACCTAAAAATTCCAAAATTCCAGTTTTTTAAAATAGGACAACCGGTTGGAGAAATAATTTGGAAGAGCAAGACTGTGTCAGCAAGTGCAACGCATAGCAATATGTGGTTTTTCAGCTATTTTCTCATTTTGCCCGCCGTCCCTGCAAATCGCTGGAATCTTGGAATTTTGGAATAAATATAATTTTTTTTTTTTTTTACTACTACTACTACTCTACTCTTTATATTCATTTCATAACCTTAGTAGTACTTTTCCAGATTCCAATTCACCCCAATTTGTTCCAAAAACCCGTTCCAATAACCCCCCAAAAAGTCTAACTGTACATATCCAATTCCAATCCCTGTACACTACGCCCCAAGCCCCGCACCTCAACAAAGTCACCCCACACCCCTATGTTTATAAGTAAAGTTATGTTACAATTGAGTCTGAGTCGGGGAATAAGCGCCTGCAAACCTCTCCAACTCAAGCCTTTGCCAACCCCAAGACGACCAACAATCGTTTCACGGGTGGGTGAAATCAAGTTAGTTCAATTCAGTTCAATTTAGTTAGGAGTCATCATGAAAGCTAAGTTTGTCGTCTCTCCCTCCCTCGTTGCCAAAATGCAACGTGAGATGCTCGACCATCTCCCCCGTTCTATCCGCAAGACATTGCGCATTACAACCCCCAAGGCACAACCCATTGCCAAAACACCCATCGACACAGACCAAATTGTGTCTGACTGGTTAGCGATTCACGACCCCATGAACGAGTCGCACTACTACTGCACAAACACAGTTGACCCAGCTTTTGACTTTGACGAGTTCCGCGACATCGACAACGAGTACGAGGGTCTGACAGTTGTCAGTATGGGCAAAGACACAAGACGCTGGCTCAAAGGCTACAACATCCTGTAAGCAAATTACAGCCATTCATTATTCCAACCAACAGATCGGACAGATAATATGAAAGTACGTACGAGATTAAAACTGCGGGCATACCGCAAAACTGGGGGGCCGATCAATATCGGCAACCGCTGTAAAAGTTACGAGCAAGGATGCGTGGTCTGCGAAGCGTATCGCTTCTACGATGAGCGTGGCAGATTCCCCACATGGGAGGAAGTCATGTTATTTGCAGAACATACACACACCGAGATGGTCAAGCGCAAACAGTACAACCTAATGGTTGATGAGATGGTGCGTCCTACGGTTGACCCCGAGGTAAAGAAGGCGATGCTTAACCTAATCTTTCAGGAGGATGTGAAATGAAAATCAGATACGACTTGGCTTACGAGTTTGTACGCCAAGGTATATGGGATGAGGATGACTTCGCGGGATTCATACTGAATGAGGTTATCGAGACTGGCAATTACGTAGGATGGAAGATGCGAATAAGGAAATACAAATGACTGACCAACAGGACCTACTCGCGATACACGTTCGTGTAATGGATGTGTATGGGAAACGTGTCGTGTATCCCGTGTGCGACAAGGCGAAGGTGTTTGCCAGTATCGCGGACACCGTGACTTTGACTGAGGCAAACCTCAAATGCATACGCAAGCTCGGCTATGAGATACATGTCATACCACAAGAGCCTTTAACCCTAGACATATAGCCCAACAAAGTTACCCAAAACACTTTGTTTATATGTAAAGTTATGGTACAATGGAATCTGTGTCGGGGAGTAACTCGACACAGCCATCACTTACCGTTTCACGGTACGGTGAAATTCAATTCAGTTTTATTCAGTCAGGAGATAGTATGGGACAGTTCAAAAACATCGACATTGTTCTGCGTCAAATCGCAGACGACACCAACGTACATCCATCCATCCGCGATGCGATGCGCAACACATCCGTAAAGCAAGCACCTGTCGACAAAGTGTATTTGCTTCTGTGCGACGGCAATGTGACCGACGTATTCACCGACAAAGACATGGCGATGTACGACCTGCATACATGCATCAAGGCAGACGAGGCAGAGGGTCTTGACCATGAGTGGAAAGTCATTGTCCGTCAGCTCACAACCACAACCCTTCCATGATACCTAGCTGTTCAGCCTGTGGTGAACTTTACTCTGCACAACGCCATCGCATGGGATATACATTGTGTATGCCATGTGGCGAGAAACACGCGCGTAGTACCAAACACACTATCGTGCCGATGCCCAAGTCCAACTACATCGTTGTGACTGATCGTTCTCTATTACTTAATCTCAACTCAAGCCACAAGGGAGGCCGTTAACATGAACTTTGAACTTCAACAACCCAACCACATCATCTCACTTGCAACGTCAGCACTTGTCGTATGCGTGGATGTCAACGTGTGGACTGCAACGAAACAGGATCGCGCCATCTCTAACGAGGTGACAACATCTAAGAAAGCCTCTGCTGATGCAGGCAAGTTCACCAAGAACTTACTCTCCGATTCACCCGACCACAAGGCGCTACTGAACTATCGGCAGACCGTGTATAACTGGCTTCAGAGGTCGACATACGACTGGGCGGGCTCAATGCGTTTGCTTCCAACGATCAACCTTGAGAAGTTCAAGAAAGAGTACGCCCAACATGAGGCCGACTTCAAAGCTCTGCTCGAGAAGTTCATTACTGCATACCCGCAGATTGTCAGCGATGCGGCGTTCAAGCAAGGCGATATGTTTAATCGTTCAGAGTACCCTGAACCTGAAGAAGTTCGCACCAAGTTCCGCATGCGTCTGCATGTACAGAAAGTACCGCAGGCCGACTTTCGTTCGTCTGTGAGCGAAGCATTGGCAGAAGATTTGAAGAACCACTACGAGCGTCAAACGCAAGAGATCATCAACGCTGTGATGGACGATGCATCCGAGCGTCTTGTAGAGATTGCTTCACGGTTAGCCAACGCATGTACCGAGGCAACGCCCGATGAAGATGGCAAGGTAAGGCGCAAGAAGATCTACGACAGTACTGTGAGCCAAGCCAAGGAGATTTGCAAGACCATCGAGAACTTCAACCTGACAAACAACAAGGCATTGTCACAAGCAGTAGTAGACCTTAGCTTTGCGCTTGACGGTATCAGCACAGAGGATTTGCGTGAGAGTTCTTATACCCGAAGCGTAGTCAAAGAGAATGTCGATGACATGTTATCTAAATTTAAACCCATAAGGAGTTTTGTATGACCGACCTAGAGATCGTATTGTTGATTGCGTTTGCAGTTATGACATTCATGTACTTCAAGGCGCAACGTCGTGTTGTGTTCTTGTCATGCACATTGGTTGCGATAGGCATGAAGGAGGCGTATGTTGAAGTAGATGAAGTAGAGAAAACATACACCATCAAGCAACTGAAAATTAACAAGTAATCATTCACCCAACCCTGAAACATTAACCGAAGGAAACACCATGTCTAAAATCAATTTCAACCTGAACATTACCATCGATGACTGCGCAAACGTCATCAAGACAATCGGTAATTCAATTACTCCCATCATTGTCTCTGAGCCTGGTTGTGGCAAGTCATCAATCCTGAAGATGCTTGAAGCTGATCTCGGTACTGATGAGTATGACTTCATCTATGTCGACTGTCCTGTTAAAGATATGATGGATGTCGCGGCATCGATCCCCAACCATGCGAGCAAGACTCTTGAGTATTATGTGTCGTCTCTCTTCAAGCTAGGCAACGGCAAGAAGAAAGTCATCATGCTTGACGAGTTCATGAAGTCTCCCAAGCTATTGCAGATTATCTTCACCCGACTCATGCTCGAGCGTAGTGTTGGCGATGAACCCCTGCCCGAGGGTAGCATCGTGTTTGGTACAAGTAACAATGCAAGCGATGGCGTAGGCGACAGCATGTTGGCTCACGTTGGTAATCGTGTGTGTATCTTGCACATGAGCAAGCCCAATGCAGAATTGTGGAACATTTGGGCGACTAAGCACAAGGTAGCTAGACCGATTCGTGCATGGGTGGCGATGACTCCCAAGGCCATGCGTAGCTATCTGGACGGTGATGAGAGCGACAACCCATATATCTTTAAACCATCATCTCCCGCACGTTCGTTCGTGTCGCCTCGTTCATTGGCGAAAGCATCTCCTATTGTGGAAGCTAAGGACATCATCGGTGAACACGCAATGATGGCGGCATTGGCAGGCACTATCGGCGAAGCGGCGGCTAAGAGTATGTCAGCGTTCATTGCACTCGAAGGCAAGTTGATCTCATTCGCTGATGTGTTGAAAGCACCGTCAACCATTAAAGTTCCTGACGATGTGTCAGCGCAAGTCATGATGATGTTCGAGGCGGTCGACGTAGTAGAGACTCAGGATGAGCTGAACAAGTACATGCAGTTCGTTGAGCGCATTCCGTCCTCCGAAGTTCAATCCGTGTTCTTCACGATGATTATGCGCGGTAAGCCTCGCATTGCGAGATACAACCAAGCGATCAACACTTGGGCATCAAACAACCACAAGTTGATGTGAGCTGAGTAATGCTAACCCGATGGGAAAAGTTTGAGCGAGTGGCGTTGCTGATGTCACTCATTGTTTTATTGTTAGATCTTTTTTACTGGAGACCATAATGTTGACTGAAGAAGAACGCGTCAAGAAGGCGCACATTGCCATGATGAAACATCCTGAGACAGCTTTGTACTCAGGTGTGATGATGATGGGTACGACAGCCGTGATCGATGATGCGATAACTGCATACACCGATGGTATCAACAAGCGTTACGGCAGAGCGTTCCTCAAAGCCGTGTGCAAGACAGATCAAGAAGTAGCAGGCTTAGTGCTTCATGAGAATCTGCACATCGTATTGCGTCACATGCTTCATGGCATTGACATGTTCAGAGAAGATCGTCAGCGAGCCAACAAAGCGGCAGACTATGTTGTCAACGACATCATCATGAACATCAAGGACAAGAACCTTGTGAAGCTCCCCGAGGGCGGATGCTATGACCCCAAGTACCACAACATGAACATGCGTGAGGTGTACAAGTTATTGGAGGAAGAAGGCGGGTGTGGCGGCAAAGGTGGTGATTCAGGGGATGGTGAATCGCAAGGTGGAGGTGGTGAGTATTCGTTCGACGAGCACGACACCGAGGGCGATGGTAATCCGATGACTCCTGAGAAAGCCAAGGAGGTCGAGGCGCGTATCGACAGAGCGTTGCGTGAAGGCGCGTTGTTGGCGGGTCGCTTAGGTATTGATCTGCCACGAGCGATCACAGACATTCTCAACCCGAAAGTAGATTGGCGTGAGGTGTTACGAGATTTTGTTTCTTCAGCGACGAAGGGCAAGGACGAGTACACATGGCGCAAGTTCAACCGCAGAGTGTTGCCCAATGATTTGTACATCCCAACTGTGGAGAACGAGACTATCGGAGAGATTGTCGTTGCTATCGATACATCGGGTTCGATTGGTGAGAAGGAGCTCAATGAGTTCGCCTCAGAACTGGTCTCTATCTGTGAGGTCGTATCGCCCGAAGCTGTGCGCGTTTTGTGGTGGGACACCAAGGTTCATGGCGAGCAACTGTTCAAAGATGATTATCAGAACATCGGAGCAATGCTCAAGCCCTTGGGTGGCGGAGGAACTAAGGTTTCATGCGTGGCTGAATACATCAACAAGAAGCGTGTCAATGCTGAATGTGTATTGGTGTTCACCGACGGTTATGTTGAGAGTGATGTTGCGTGGCAGATTTCAGCACCGACATTGTGGATGGTGACAGAGAACGAGAGTTGGCAACCGCCAGCAGGTAAGAAAGTTATGGTGAAGGAGTAATCATGGGTTTTTATGACATCAACAGAATTAGTTACGAGTCCTTGGCTAACACAGTCAAGAACAGTAAGCCTTATCGTGGCTCAGGCAATGCGTACCACTTAGGTGACAGGACATACTCAGCGCGGCACTTCAGAGCGTTGGAGGATGGTTCGTTCAGCATTTGGTATTCGCACCGAGAAATGATCGACAAACTTGAGAAAGGCGATTTGAAAGAGGGATGGTATGTAGGCAAGAAACCATTAGGCATTGTGCGCCCTGACAATTCGTTTGAGTTCACCACGGTCAATGGACTGCATCAAGGTGAGAACACTCTCATGTCTGAATTGCTTGGTGTGTACATACATCAGGTGAAGGCTAAAGGCGGCGCGATCATGAGCGTTGGAGGTTTTGAAGACTATCCGATCTTCACAGGACTGCGGTTTGATATTGGAACTAAGAAGCCCCTGACGCAGTTCACAGTTGTTCAGCCTACCCTGAATCGCAAAAGATCAAACGCAATCATGAAGCAGTACAAAGAGTTTTTAGATGTTTATCCGATGTACATCAAGGCAATGAACGACAAGGCGGCAATCGAAGTCATCAAAGATTTACACGATCAGACTGACAAGTTCAATGGCGCAAATTTCAACGCCAAGACATTGAAAGAGACAGTTGATAAGAAACATTATGTAGATGCGGCGTTCATACAGTATCTATTGCACAACCATTGGATTCGTAGCAACTTTAGATACCAACTAGGTGATGGCGGCTCAGGCGAACCAAGGATGCCGCGCGAATGGCAAGAAAGTGTTGAGAGTGTCATCGTTAGACATTTCCGTAAGACTATCTTAGGAGAGATTGACGAAGCGTTTGATTGGGTGGAGTTACCCAAGGGTAAGTTATGTGCATCTTCATGGGATCACAAAATCGTTTCACCTACTGGTGAAGAATTTAAACAACTGTAAGGAGAGAGTTATGAACATAGCAACAGACAAAGTCGACCAAGACAAACTGACTGAACTGTTTACCAACAAGCCGAACCTCAAGAAGTTTGTGTATGAGTTCTGCACGGCGTTCAATGTGAAGGTCGACAGAGTTAAGAATAGCGGTGCGTTGCGCGTAGTAACACCCAATGGATTGGATGGCGGTGAGTTGTCTACAAATACTAACTCACGCGATAGAAGTGAGACAGTCTACATCTATGAGAATCCGTATCTTGTTAAGAAAGAGAAGTCGAGTTCAAACTCCAGCAGAAGTGAGCGCGACTCTAATAAGATTGCAACACTCATTAGAACGCTGAAGAAGAACAACGAGTTTCCTAGCGATGAGAGTATGACTAAGGCTTACGCAGAAGAAGTCATTACTGCAATTCATCCAGTCAAAGATTCGGCTAGATATGGCGCACCTAAAATAGAAGTGAATGTTGATATTGTAAAAATGTTGGTAGAAAGCCAATTAGGTGTTGACACTATTTCAATACAGCAGTACGCTAGCGATCTCAAAGATTCGTACAGTAAATATTTAGTCAAAATGAAAACATACAATGAGTCAGCAGACGACCATAAAAGATTCTGCAAGGGCTTCAAACTCATAGGCATTGACTACGAGAACTACTATGAAAACGATGGTACTCTCCCAGTCAAGTATCTTGTCGGTGAGGGCGTGGTTGATAACACTAACAGCCGCGAGAAGGTACTCATTCAGGGTAGCCTGAAACGCTATTCAACTCTCAAAGATATACCCGAAGTCGCAGTCGATGCGATGATGATCGCTACCTACATGCAAGGTAAGTCTACCGAAAGAATCTACTCCAACAGAAACGAGTTGTTCATAGGTAAGATTGACAGATTCTTACCTGAACTCGACATCAGCGCGGGCTATCGCAACAACATCGTGTGGGTGGTCATTCCCAAAGAGCCCAAGTAATGTACAGCGAACTTGAATACGTTACGCAATATATGCGCTCACTACACGACGCTAAGAAGTGGCCTTCCATGCCATACAAGACCCCTGATATGTGGCGCGTTCCTGTATACAGAGAAGACGATGGTTATGCAGTTGTTGTGCAACCTGACAGAGTGCGGTACTTCACCGAAGAAACATTACCTGACTTCATGAAGGCTTCACTTGCAATGATTCACGCATTTCCGCCGCCTAAGAAAGAACTATATCAAGTCTCGGTCACGGATTCGTTTATCAATTACCACAACCCAAAGCTCGACGATGTGGGGTGGATGGTGTGCAAAGATTTATACATCGTAGTCATGCACTATTCGCAGCTTGGTGAGATTGGCTACAACAAGGAGAAATCTACATGGCAGATACACCTGAACGCAAAGTAAAGAAGAAAGTCCTTATGGAACTGGCTTCTATCGGGGCTTACTACACCATGCCCGTAACGAGTGGATTTGGTAATTCAGGAGTGCCTGACATTCTATGTTGCTACAACGGGTGGTTCATCGGCATAGAGTGCAAAGCGAACGGCGGTAAGCCAACGAAATTACAGCAGTCTCACTTAGATGAGATTGAGATGCGGGGCGGCTTGTCGTTCATTGTTGATGAACACAATGTCGGGATTATCAAACAACTCATATTGGACAACGCAAAATGAAAGAACTTAAATATCTCTCAAGAGCATTACCAACACGTATGTGTACAGACCCGAAGTTTAAATTTAGAAACGCCTCACAAACCGATGTGCGTAGAACATGGCGCAAGGCAAGGTTGCTTATGCGATTAGCGAAAGGAAACCCCTATGAAAGCCTTACTTGAATTCAACTACCCCGAAGATGAACACAAACTTCAAAACGCGATGCGCGGCACAGAATACTACGAGGCGTTATGCGACATAGACAACATACTAGCGATGCCTTACACGAAGGCGGAAGCCTACACAAAGATCAGAACAGTAATACTAGAAGTGTTGGAGGGTACATGACATGGCCCTTCCCCCCATTTCCAAACCCCAAGGACAAGAACGACAAGCGAGAGCCGAAGTTCAATCCTGACAACTACGAGGATGCACCGAGATGAATAGAGAAGACATTATTCGCATGGCACGAGAGGCAGATTTAGATGTCTATGACCCGCCAATTGATCTGTTGCAACGCTTTGCCAAGCTAGTAGCAGAGCACGAGCGTGAGGCGTGTGCCGAAGTTTGTAAGAAACACGCTGATGTTTATGCGGGGCTTGAGCAAAACCCAACAACGCAGTCGGCATGGGCGGCTTGTATTGATAACCGTGACGCCATCCGAGAAAGGGGGCAAGCATGACACAAGATGACGACGACATTCAAGACTACGTTCGCCCTTGGAGGGGGCTGACCAAGGAAGAGGTGTTTGCGCTTAGCAATACGATGCCGTATGCAGATCGTTTTGAATTTGCCGAAGCCATCGAGAAAGCCTTAAAGGAGAAGAATCATGGATAAACCAATAGCATGGTACGACCCAAGCAACGGCATGGTAAGTACAGACAAAGACAGCCCTTTGTTTACACCATTGGGTCAGGTGTGGGGTTTGTATCCAAAGCAAGAGTGGGTAGGGCTGACACAAGAAGAAATTGAAAATTCGTATGTTCCTAACTATCAGGAACAAACTCGAGCCATTGAAGCCAAACTCAAGGAGAAGAACACTTGAGCAAATCCAAAACACCTGAACCACTGTACAGGCAGATTATTCCTGAAGAAGATCGAGGCAAGACAGTGGTCAGCAAGTACTACAGAGTTAGTCAGAACAGGGATGGGTTGGGCGTGGGTTTGCACCCGTACCTTGTCGAGCGCAACTTACGAATCGACTTTGGCTTGGATGGTGGCATCTACAAGGTTGAATGGAGCAACAAAGTTTTAGGAGAAAGAAAATGATTCACACCGACGAAGACGATGAGTTCGAGCGCATTGCGCATGAAGCTGAGATGAAAAAGGGTCAGCCATACCACTACGACGTTTTTGTGTCGCCATCACAGCGTAATACAGTCTTGGAAGAAGTGGCTAAGGAGTTTGACGCAATGAAACCATTTGGTGATACCGCCGCAAGCTTTGCGGCATTTGTAAGGGGTATGAAGAAATGACGAGCGACGAAATTTATAAACTAATTGAGGATAACGGACTGACCTTGCATGGCGACATTGAACACTTCGCCGCTCTTGTTGAAGAACATGTTTACGCCAAACAATTTGAACTACCCGAACCTAGGCTGACCGGAAAGTTTTCACTTACTGCAGGGCTGTTTAAATGCACAGGTTGTACCGGCACTTGGATTAACCGTAAAACCGCCCAACAACATTCATGCAAGGACTACCAATGACCATCGACAACAGCACAGGTAAAAACAAAGAGTTCTACGAACTTGGTCAAAGAATGTTTGATAGGTTAAAACCACTCAAGCCCATCAAGCCGTACTTTGACACCATTCAAGAAGACATTGACTTGTTATACGAAGCAAACAGCGCGGATGTTGAAGCCTTGGAAGATGCAAAGATAACGCTGAACGTCATCAAAGAAGTTGATCCCGGCGTATACGATGAGATCATCGACTCGTCTTTAGTGTTGATAGAGAAAGCATTAAGCATGAGTTATGGCGATGCAATGGAACGAGTCACAAACAGGGCGAAGGAGAAGAAATGAATAAGCTACGAATCATTGTGTACACAAAAGACAACTGCCCAAACTGTTTGACGGCAAAGCAAATCTTAGACGCCGTAAATCTAGAGTACATAGATGTTGACGTCATGCTTGGTAGCCGACTGCAAAACATGTTGGCTGAGTACCCCGACGCACGGCAAATGCCACAGATTTTTATCAATGACCAACGAGTTGGCGGAGTAGAAGGCTTGAAGGTTGCACTTAGACAGTTAGGAGTATTGGCATGACTGTATTGAACCCATGGGAAGAGTTAGCGCAAGTTGACCGCCCAAGTATTTTCTTGACAGACCCGTACTTTCGTGCGCGTAACCCAAGCAATCAAATCAAAAGCAAGGAGGATCTAGGATACAAACAATTCGGCACATTTACACGAGCAAAGGAGAGACAACCAAACAAGCACGAAGGAACACTAGAACATGCCAAGACCAAAGCCCCCCGCCCTCCTAAAGGCACGATACGTACGTTTGTCCGATAGAGAGTGGCTGATATTTAAACAACTAGGTGGCGCTGAATGGCTAAGAGAAACCTTAGACAAAAAAGCACCAATGCCCAAACAATACTACGACAATTTTTTACAACCAACCAAGGAAATAAAATGACATTTCACGCAAAAAGCAAAGCCCAAGAGATTCGTTCTTATGTTGCGGCTAACCCCAACGCTAAACCTAAAGACGTTGCCAAAGCAATCGGTACTGGAATTCAGTATGTGTACGCAGTCTTATGGACTGCCAAGAAGAAAGCCAAGGTCAAGAAGCCAAGTCTCCCACGCGAAGTGATGACACTAAAACAAATCAAAGAAGCAACCGCTCGTGTGCAAGAGTTTATTAGGCAAGATTTACCGCCGATGCCGTCAGTTCAAATCGAAATGTTTGAGCCAGCTAGTGACCCAGTCAATCACCCTGCGCATTACAAGGTAGGTGGTATTGAAACCATCGACTTCATTGAAGCCAAGAAGCTGGGCTACAACCTTGGTAATGTGGTGAAGTATCTTACAAGAGCTGACCACAAAGGCAACCGCAAGCAAGACCTTGAAAAGGCGCTGTGGTATCTGACTCGCGAAATCAATTCACTCAAGTGAGGCGATGATGCTTGAAGGTATCAAGATACTAGGGGAACGTATAGTCAACATGCCTGAACTATACGACCCGAATGAGAACAGAGTGACGGAAGTCAAAATGACTGATCCTGAAGTTCCTATTGAGGCACAAGTAGGCCAGCTTATTGCCCTTGTTTGCGAAAACGCTGATGGAATCTTTACTGATGAGGAAATTAAGTACATCAAAGACTCCATAGTCGAGTGTAGGCGCAGGGTGTTTAACTCTTGGGTGGTGGGCATCATCGCAGACCAAGATTTAATTCTGCCAAGAACTCGTGAACAAATGAAAGCCGACATAGAGCGCGAGGAAGAAGAACACAAGTGGCGTATGGAGAAAGAAAAAGAAAAACGCCAAATGGAAAGAGAACGACAACTTGCTATGGATCAAATACAACAACGTATGAAGCAAGATGAAATGCTACGTGGTGGCAGAGGTATCGCTAATAACAATTTAACAGGATTTATTTAATGAGCCTTATAACCATCGACTTTGAGACCTACTACACCAAAGATGGATTGGGTTTTTCTAAGCAAACAACAGAAGAGTACATCCGTGACCCGAGGTTTGAGGTCATAGGTGTTGCTGTTCAGATTGATGCTGGCGACCCAGTTTGGCATTCAGGGGATCGTGAAACGCTACGCAAGTGGCTTGGGCAATTTGACTGGAAGAATAGCATGGTCATTGCCCACAACATGCTGTTTGACGGCGCGATTCTGAAGTGGCACTTTGGTATCACACCGATGGGGTATCTCGATACTCTGTCCATGGCGAGAGCCATTCATGGTGTTGAAGTCGGTGGTTCACTGGCCAAACTAGCGTTGCGCTACCAAATAGGAGAGAAAGGTACGGAAGTTAACGACGCAGTTAACAAACGCCGTGTCGACTTCACACCCGAGGACTTGGCGCAATATGGTCGTTATTGTGAGAATGATGTCAAGCTGACCTACGAGTTGTTTGTACGCATGGCGCAAGGCTTTCCGATGGAGGAGTTAAAACTCATCGACATGACCTTGCGTATGTATATCCATCCGATGCTGTGTATCAATCAAGATACATTGAAGGAACGTCTCGACGGGTTACAGAAAGAGAAATCAGAATTACTTTCTTCACTGATGGTAAAGCTCGAGTGCGAGACCGAGGAAGACGTTCGCAAGAATTTATCTAGCAACAGCAAGTTTGCAAAGATACTGCAAGACCTAGGCATTGAAGTGCCGATGAAGGTCAGCCCAACTACCGGCAAGCAGATGCCGGCACTCGCTAAGAAAGATGAAGGGTTCATCGCCCTGTCTGAGAGTGAAGATACTTTTATACAACACTTGTGCGCGGTGCGCCTTGGAACGAAGTCAACGCTTGAAGAGAAACGCATCGAGCGTTTTATGAAGATTGGCGAGCGCAATAAGGGAATGATTCCCATCCCCCTGAAATACTATGGGGCACACACCGGTAGATGGTCGGGTACTGACAAGATTAACTTTCAGAATTTGCCGAGCCGTGACCCAAAGAAAAAAGCTTTGAAGAAAGCGATTGTTCCGCCCGAAGGCTATGTCGTAATTAACTGTGACTCATCGCAGATTGAAGCGCGGGTGCTACCTTGGCTTGCGGGTCAAGATGACATCGTTAAACTGTTTGCTGATGGAGAAGATGTTTACTCCGTCTTTGCGTCTGCTGTGTACGAGCGACCCATCACCAAGAAGAATCCTGTGGAACGGTTTGTGGGTAAGACCTGTATTCTGGGCCTTGGCTATGGCACTGGGGCTTTAAAGTTACAACACACACTAGCTACCACGCCTCCCGGTGTAAAGCTAACCGAGGACGAGTGCAAAGGACTCGTGACCAAGTACCGTCAACTCAACGACAAAATTATTGATCTGTGGGCTGAGGGCGATCAGATGCTTGATGAGATGATGAACTCAAAGATCACCGAGCCACGAACATTCGGCAAACACAACTGCGTGTTCTATGATAACGAAGGGCTGATACTGCCTAACGGTTTTCGTATCCGATACCCCAACTTGCGCCGCGAGTACGAGGACGGCAAGAAAAAAGTAATGTACGATTCACGCAAGGGTAAGGTTTCTATTTGGGGCGGTGCGGTGGTTGAGAACGTGGTTCAAGCTCTAGCAAGGATCGTCGTGGGCACTCAGATGGCTGAGATCAACGAGAAGTATCGCGTTGCGCTAACCGTGCATGACGCCGCTGTTAATGTTGTTCCAGCGGATGAGGCTGACGAGGCCGTGGCCTTCATAACTGGCATCATGTCTAAAGCCCCCGAGTGGGCAACCGGACTTCCTGTCGCGTGTGAGGCCGGCGTTGGTGAAACTTACGGAGACTGCTAATGAAAGCTAAAGACGCGCTTTGGTTGCGAAGAATGGGGCTTGAAACACAAATCCCTTTGGTTAAAACAATTGAACAACAACAAGCAGAACAAAAGCGGAATCAACAACTGTTTGCGTCTGACTACGCTACTGAGAAGGCGGCGTCTAACCTAGTGAGCGAACTGCTTGACGAGAAGGGTTGGAGCTATGAGAAAGAAGTTAAAACAACAAGCGGCAAGGCAATCGACTTCGTTGTGACGGCTATGCACGAGGACCGTGAGATCAAGTTTGGCATAGAAGTTAAACGACACATGTCACCGCACTTTCCCAACGGTCTCGCCGCAACAACTCTTGCAGATCATTTGGAGCAAGCGGCGGCTTATGCACGTGACCTGAATATGCCTGTATTCATAGGGCCAGTCCAAACAAACAAATCACCAAGCAGTATGTACACGGGCGGCAAGAAGGTCGACTCTGTGTGCGCTTTAAATATCTTTGGTGGTCGTATGAATGTAGGCACGTTTGTTGTTGGCAACACTTGGCATGGCGACAAGTTCTTCATGATCTTGCGTGGCGCATCCTTTTACGAGAACGGGTTCAACCCTAAGCGCTTAAATATGGTAACTTCTACTGGTTCTAAAAAGGAGCGCACAGATATATGAAAGCCAGTGAAATTAAGTGGTCGTACTCCGGCCTCAAGGACTTTGCAAATTGTCCGAAGCAGTACCATGAAGTTAAGGTCTTAAAAAATTTTAAGAAAGAAGCTACAAAGCAAATGTTATACGGCACAGAGGTTCACTCTGCGCTGGAAAACTACGTCAAAGACGGTACACCCCTAGCCAAAAACTATGAGCGGTTCAAATCCCAACTCGATCCCCTACGGGAGATGGAAGGGGTTAAGTATCCTGAACATGAAATGGCTCTGACTTACGATAAGAAGCCTTGCGCGTTCGATGCACCTGACTACTGGGTGCGGGGCATCGCTGACTTGCTGGTCGTGCGGGATGATGTTGGTTTTATTGTTGATTACAAGACCGGCAGTAACCGCTACCCTGACCCCAAGCAGTTGCAGTTAATGGCTCTTATGGCATTTGCGCACTTCCCGCAGCTGCAACAGATTAACGCTGGCCTGTTATTTGTTGCACACAATCACTTTGTAACTTCCGAGTATTCGAGAGACAATATGGACTCGCTGTGGGAAGATTTTTACTGGAATCTTGAGCGCTTGCGCTTGTCCCATGAGAATAATTCTTGGCAGGCTAACCCTACGCCCTTGTGCGGATGGTGTCCAGTAAAGACTTGTCAATTCCACAAGGGGTAATCATGCCTTATGTAAATAAACCTAGACCGTACAAAAAAGAGTACGAACAACAGAAGGCTCGAGGTGAGCACGAACGCCGTATGGAACGTCAGCGTGGACGCCGTTCAATCGACAAAACCGGCACTGATGCCAATGGAAATGGCAAGGCAGACCGCCGAGAGGGTAAGGATGTAGCGCACGTTCGCGCCCTAGATAAAGGCGGCTCAAATAAGGATGGCCTACGCATCCAAAGCGTTGCTAAAAATCGCTCGTTCCGGCGCGATTCAAAGGGTAATTTGGTCTCAGAGACCAGCAAAAAAGAACGCTCTAGGTGAAAATACCTACGATTCCAACAAAAAAATTACTTGACTTATAGAGTTTTGGCCTCATAATTAAGTCAATCAAGGTTCAGTCGTTAGGCGTGAGTGGGCTGATGGGGGTTTGTTGCAGTTGCTCCATGGTTGTTTTCCCCCCGTAAACCGCGTCAGTTAGTCGGTGGGAACTCTCCTATGGGACATACTTTCGCCCGCGACAGGACTAACCGGATGGGGGGCCGTGCCCCCCGTTCGTAACACCAATTTAGTTTGAAAGGCAGTATGAATATAGTTGACGACACCGCACTGCGGTTCCATTGCTCTCATGATGTGGCTAAGCAAATTACCACGTACATCGACAAGAGTGAATTGATTGGAGCCGAAGGTGGACACTCAGAGGTGCTGATGTACTGGGGCATCAACGAGGTGCAAAAGCTCGTTCGCTTACTGCCTGACTCTAATAAGATTCCATCTCCTATTGAGCGTGACTATCAATGGCCCGGAATGTTTACGCCATTCGATCACCAACGCGACACCGCACGGTTCTTGACACTACATCGCCGCGCTTTCTGTTTTAACGAAGCTGGTACAGGCAAGACTTCTGCCGCAATTTGGGCGGCTGATTATCTAATGAATCACGGGCTGGTGAAACGTGTGTTGGTTGTCTGCCCCTTGTCCATCATGCAGAGCGCATGGCAAGCTGATTTGTTTAAAACTGTGATGCACCGCACATGTGGCGTAGCGCACGGATCAAAGCGCAAGAAAGTTATCAACGGTGGTTACGAGTTTGTAATCATCAATTACGATGGTGTTAACGCAGAGCGCGAAACAATCATGGATGGTGGTTTTGATCTCATCATTGTTGACGAAGCTAATGCCTACAAGAACCCAAGCACCGTCCGTTGGAAAAATCTTGCCAAGATAATTCGTCCCGACACGTATTTGTGGATGATGACCGGCACTCCCGCTTCTCAGTCACCCGAGGATGCGTTTGGTCTAGCCAAGTTGGTCAACCCCAATAACATTCCTAAGTACAAGACTGCATGGAAAGATGCGGTCATGCAACAGATTACTCGCTTTAAGTGGATACCCAAGCCCCACGCCAAGGGTCTTGTATTCAACGCCTTACAACCCGCGATCCGGTACGAGAAAGCCCAGTGCCTTGATCTGCCTGACCTGATGTATCAGACACGCGAAGTGCCACTCAGTGCTCAAGCCACTAGCTACTACAAAGAGTTGCGCAAAGAAATGCAGATCGAAGCGGCTGGCGAAACAATCAGCACAGTCAATGCGGCGGCGGCTCTTACAAAGCTCTTGCAGTTATCAGGCGGCGCTGTCTACACCGATGACCACAACGTGATTGAGTTTGATGTTTCACCACGTTTGAACGTGCTTGGCGAAGTGATTGATGAAGCATCGCACAAAGTCATTGTGTTCATTCCATACAAGCACACAATCAAAGTGGTTCAGGACTACCTGACAAAGAACAATATAACGACTGAGATTATTTCAGGTGATGTGACTGCATCTAACCGTGCCGCCATATTCAACAAGTTCCAAACAACCGACACACCACGAGTGTTGTTGATTCAACCACAAGCGGCATCGCATGGCGTAACGCTGACTGCGGCAGACACGATTGTGTTTTGGTCGCCTGTAATGTCCGTAGAAACTTATCTGCAATGCGTTGCGCGTATCGACCGTGTTGGACAGAAAAACAAGATGACTGTGATTCACCTTCAAGGGTCTGAGGTGGAGAAGCGTATGTACACAATGCTACAAGGCAAAGTGGACATGCACACTCAGTTGGTAGACCTGTACAAAGAGGAAATAGGAGAGAGTGTATGACAATAAATAATACAGAAGAGTTGGTGTCTGACTACCTTGAGATTCGCAGAATGCGTGAGTCATTAAAGGCCAACTATGAGTCTCAAGACGAAGAACTGAAAGACGCTATGGATACGATTAAAGAAGCGCTTTTGGCTATTTGCAACGAGAACAATCAGAACGGTTTCAAGACAGACAGCGGTACTGTCACGAGACAAGTTAAGGAAAGATATTTTTGCACTGACTGGGACAACTTCAGGAAGTTTGTCGAGAACGAAGGCTCGATTGATTTGCTTGAACGCCGTATCCATCAGCGCAACTTCAAAGAATTTATGTCCGAGCGGGTAGGAGATGGATTGCCGCCCGGAGTAAATGCCTTGCGTGAGTATGACATTGTTGTACGCAAGGCTTCTTCAACCAGTGAAACTTTAGTTTAATTTAATCAGGAAACATCATGAGTAACGAACTCGCAAACATTTTTCAAAACGCCGGTGGTTTAATGGAATTGGGCCTCGATGAGGACACACTTGCCGTAGCCGGTAATGCCACAAAAGGCAACAAGCGCATTTCTATCGAGGGTCGCGTATTCCGCAAGATCGTTGGTGGTAAAGAGCAGAGCGTCAATACAGACAACTCTATGAACGTCATCATCGTCAAGATGGCCCATGACGCATCGCGTACCTTCTATAACTCTACCTACAAGAAGGGTGTGAAGTTGGCCCCTGCTTGCTGGTCGAATGACTCGAAGACCCCTGACCCCGAGGTTAAATCTCCTTGTGCGCCGACTTGCGCTGAGTGCCCCAACTCAGTCAAGGGTTCAGGTCAAGGCGGTCAAGGCACTGCTTGCCGACTCTCATGGAGAGCCGCTGTTGTATTGCCTAACGATCCCGAGGGAGATGTGTATCAGTTGGTGTTGCCAGCTACTTCAGCGTTCGGCAAAGAAGAAGGCGGTAAGTGGCCCTTCCGTCCGTACATTCAGATGCTTGCTAACAACAACGTGTCTGCCGGTCGTGTCGTAACTAAGATGCAGTTTGACATTAACTTCCCAGTGCCACGCTTGTTGTTCTCTCCAGCGTCTGCTGTGCCTAATGAAATACGCGATGTAATCGTTCAGCAAGGCAAGACTCCAGCCGCAGAAAACGCAGTCAAGTTGTCTGTGTTTAAAACTGATGGTGTTGATGAAGTTGAAGCCCCTGCTCAACCAGCCGCTTTTGCTGAGCCTGTTCCTGAGCCAGTGAAACGCGCGTCTGCTCCTAAAGCATCTACTGAAGCTCCAGAAGATGTTAGCGACATCGTTAAAAAGTGGTCTAAGAAATAATGGCCCGCACATACAGCCCCGAACTACTAAGCATTGTTGATACAACTGAAGGGGACAATGTAGGCATCACGCTGGCGAAGGCGTGTATTGAAGCCAACTTGCCTGCCGCATACGCATCAGCAATTCTCGGTGTATCACGTATGGGTATCCATGCGTGGTTTCGGGGCGGGTATGTACGTAGTGGTCGTCGTGAAAAAATCAGGTTGTTTCTGCAACTTCTAAAGGAGGATACCGAAGCGGGACTCTTGCCAGCCAAGAATCTCAAAGAAGCCCGTACATACACTGAGAACATCCTCGGTCGCGCAGTTACGGAAGTTTCTAAAAAGTCGGGTTAACAGCCCATATTGTTTACAGGCGAGGCCGGTCCTCGCCTTTATTGTCTCTGCGATTATGAACGAACAATTTTTTGATAAGGTATTGCCAACGCAGGGCAACATTTGTGTAGTCGGAATCAAGGGTGACTCAGTGCGCCCTAAATTCTCTGAGTACCTTAGTGAAGCGATTGACTTCATGAAGGACTTTGATGCTGGTGACTTCAACACATTTTTTGCGCTTGGGACATTTGAGGGGTATCAACGTAAGGCTAGCGCGTGTATTTTTATGCGCTCGTTCTTTGTTGACCTAGACTGCGGCCCTGATAAGCCGTATGCGGCGTGGGAAGACGGACTGATAGCATTGCACAAGTTTCTGTCCGATACTGAACTGCCGCAACCAATCATCGTAAACTCCGGTAACGGCATCCATGCTTACTGGCCTTTTACTGCTGATGTACCTACGGACATTTGGAAACCGTACGCTGAAAAGTTTAAACAGTATTGTTTAGACAACGGCCTCATGATTGATGAGGTAGTTACGGCAGATGCCGCAAGGATTCTTAGAGTCCCCGGCAGTCGCAATCTAAAACGCGCTCCGTTACCGGTTGAAGTCATACAGGACGGTGAGCCTACAGACTTTCAAGACTGGGAAAACCTGCTTGGTAAAGTTGAAAAAGCATTTGACTTGAGCCAAGTTGAAAAGGGTCTTGATGATGAGACTCAAGCGCTGTTCGACAAGATGAACGGCAATTATGAATACGTCTTCCAAAAGCTCGCGGAGGATAGCTTAGAAGGAGTAGGCTGTGGACAAATTAAATACATTCTCGAAAACGCGGCTAGTTGTCCAGAGCCGTTGTGGTACGCTGGACTATCTGTCGCCTCAAGGTGTGTTGATGGCGACACTGCCATACATCTCATGTCAGAAGACCACCCCGACTATTCGCGGGACGAAACTGAACGAAAAGCAGAGCAGTCAAGAAGTGAAGCGGCTTGGGCACACAGTTGCGACGCCTTTGAACGTGAGAACAGGGCTGGATGCGTTGGATGCCCACACAAAGGAAAACTCGGAAAGTCAGGGCCTATTGCACTTGCCCGATCTATCAAACTCGCAGTTGAATATACCGAGTCCTCTGACGGAACTCCTGACGATGAAGGAGGCGAAGCCGAAGATGAAGCGGAGCCAACTGGGGCCAAAAAGGATCCCAAGAACCTCTTAGTCTTTCCTGAGTTTCTTAAGCCATTCTTTCGCCCAATCAACGGCGGTGTGTACTTTCAACCAGCGCCACGAATAAACAAGGATGGCAAGAAAGTCCAAGACCCACCCGAGATGCTGACACCAAATGATGTGTATCCCATTCAGCGACTGTTCAGCCCCCACGATGGCGAGTGCTTAGTCATTCGCTTGCACTTACCACGAGATGCGTCTCGTGAATTTATGTTACCGCTGAAAGACATCGGCGCATTAGACAAACTCAAGGCAACCCTGCTATCTAACGGCGTTGCATTTGAACCCGCGCTCGCTCCCAAGTTTGCGAGCTATCTAATGAAGTGGACAAGTTATTTAATCAATACACAAAAGGCAGACATCATGCGAATCCAACAAGGCTGGACCGAAGATCACGAATCATTTGTTATCGGTACAAGCGAAGTATTTAAAGACGAGATCAGGCACTGCCCTCCGTCTCCCATGTCTAAGAACATTGTGCGCTATGTCAAGAAAAGCGGTACGTTTGAAGGCTGGCTTACGGCGGCTCGTATGCTCAACGACCCGGGCTATGAGTTTCATGCGTTCACGCTACTGTGCGGATTTGCTACACCCTTGATGGAGTTCTCCAACGTCAACGGTATTGTGCTTTCCTTGCATGGTGAGTCTGGCGTTGGTAAGACAGGCGCTTTGTATTCTGCAATGAGTATCTGGGGATCACCCGAAAGCTTGACTGTTAACGATGCAACACCCAATGCGCTAACACAGCGCATGATTACCTCTAAGAATATTACGTTTGGTCTTGATGAGCAGACTAACTTGGACGGCAAAGTAGCATCTGATGTGGTCTATAAAACTTCCGCTGGTCGCCCAAAGATTAGACTTCAGGCGTCATCCAACCAAGAACGTGAGTCAGAGTTCATCACCCGATTGATTGCGATCATCACAACAAACAATTCATTGATCGACATTATTTCAACCTACAAGGCAAACACCAGCGCCGAAGAAATGCGTGTACTTGAGCCATACATGACTAGGCCAAATGTTCAGGGGTATGAGCTAACACTTGAGCGCGGCAAAGATATGTTTGATGCCTATCACTACCACTACGGCCATGCCGGTATACCCTATGTGCAAGAACTGCTGAAAGTTGGCAAGAAAGAGTTAACTCGTAGGATCCACATTGAGTACATGAATGTAGCGGACAAGTATTCAAAGAGTGGTGAGTATCGTTACATCGCCAGTTTGATTGCCAACGTCTACACCGCTGAGCGCATCCTGCGTGAACTGGGTTGGTTTGAGTTTGACATGGTTCGTATCATGAACGTGGTTGGCGGAGCGTTCAACGACATCATCAATGGTAAGCGCAAAGCTGACTCTAATACCCGCGAAGATGTTTTGGGTGACTTCATCAACAAGAACATTCAGAACATGCTGGTCGTGAACAACGGCAAAGTTTCCACAGCGCCTCGTGGCCCTCTGTATATCAGGGCTGAAGTTGAAGAAAGCACAATCTTTGTATCTACTTCTGCGCTCAAGGCGTATCTGCATGAGATCAAGCTGGGTATCAAGGAGTTTGAGACTAAGCTAACAGACGCCGGCGTACTAAAAGGCAAGTTGCGCAAACAGATGGCGGCTGGATGGTCTGATGCAGTTGGCAGTACAAACGTCCAAGCCTATGCTTTTGAAACTGATCTGACTCACTTGATTAAGCCTGAACAAGAGAATGAGCAAGAAACTACCGAGTGAAGCGGCTCCGCTTGACGAACCCGAGTGGCTTTTCCCCTACGAGTACATGCTTGTGGGGGAGAGTTTCTTTATCCCAACTATGCGCCCCGCATACATGGGCTACATCATAGACACAACGTCTAAAAAAGTTGGAATAAAGATGAAGACTTTCACTTGCACCGAGAACGGCGTCCTCGGTGTTCGTTCTTGGCGCATGGGTTAGGGTTCAACACCCATCATTTCAAAGTCTTCAATGATTCCACGCTTAACTAAGTTTTGGAATTTAACAGTATTCTTAACCGCCTCAGTACGTTCCTTGGGAGTCAGGCCCGGCATGCGGCGGTAAATGTTTGCCTCTTCCCGCAACTTCTTCAAGTCTTGGTTGATTACTTTGTTGTAGTGCTCGACTATGTACTCGTCCATGGGATTCTTCTCAACGTATCGGGCATACGCTTCTGGGTTTGAATCCTTGAACATATTGAGCTTTTGTTGCTTAGACAAAATCTGCTTCTCAACCTCTGAGAACTGCCGCGCATCAAAGTTTGACGGTGCGCCAAAGAAGCTATCAAAGAACACGGTATCAGTCTTAGGATTAAATGCCTTCTCACCAGCCGCAAGTAAGCCGTAGTTGTATCCAGTCTGCGCCAAACGCATCAATCCGTCGCCATAGTTATTGGCGAAGAAGTACATCGTGTTAGGACTCCAGTCCACTTTACCGTCTGTGATTTCAGCAAGAGTGCGGGCCGCTGACTTGTACAACTCAGGGATGTTGTCGCCACCTGTGTAGGCATCGCCGTAGCGTGACTGACGGTTGTTATAAATCTCACGACCCAGACCATCAACGTTCATAACCCACTCAAGGAACGGACGCGCAACGGAAGGTGTAGCGGAGTCCATCGCCCATGCTGGGAAGTTGTCTATAGGACTAATGCGCGAGACCGGCAGCGGCAAGAACGAATCCAAGCCTGTGACAACAATGTTGCTAAGCGCAGTCTTAACGGATGAGTTGCCTGTAGCCAACGCCGCGATTTGTCCACCAGCAGATGCAAACGCGCCAAGTCCAAAGCCCCAAGGGATCTGGATGGGTGTATCCATGCCGGGAATATGGAAGCGAGCGTAACGTGACCAGCGGTTTGCGTCGTCAGTAGCAGTGCGGTTGCGGCCTAAATCATCATCGTCAGACAATGCCATAGACATCAAATAGATTGCACTGCCCATGCCAAGCAAGCCCAAAGTCATTGCAGTAGCGGCCTTCTTTTGCTCGTTGTACTTTTTCAAGAACTCAGCGCGAGCCACTTTGTCTTTTTGAATGTACTCAGGCAGTTCTTTCAACGCATCTTCTGGATCGCGTAGCATTGGGCCTAATGTTTCAATAGCCCTGACAGCGCCAGTAGCGGCTGGACGGAAGAACATGAACGCCGCACCAGCGGCACGGCCCCACTCACCAACCTGTTCAAAGTTGGCAAGACCTTTAGCATAACCAGCAGCTTTGACTTGCGCATCGGCAGGGGAAAGATTTTCTGCCAGTGCTTGAGATTTGGCAATACGATACGCCGCAGTGCGGCTTGCCAATTCAAACATGTCGGTGTAGATGTCAACAAACTTGTCGATCTGATCTTTGGTCTTCAGAATGCCGGTACGGTCCAGCGACTTCTGTAACTCTTTAAACTGACCCTTGGAAGAGAGACCAGCAAGGTACGACACTTTGCCGCCCTGCTCGATGTACTCAAGCATGTCGCGTACATAGTCACTCTTCTTCGCCATCGCTTTAATTTGATCAAACTTACCAGCTTCATACAGCGCGGCAACTTTAGCGGCGCGGAACAAACCACCACTTGCTACATCTGTAGCAATAGCGCCGATGAATTGAGCGGCAGCTTTTGGCCCCATCTCAACACCGATTGTGTAGGCGTTTGTCAAAGCGTCGCGGAAGAAGTTAACCGGCGCGAACGCTATGTTGTAACGAGTGTGCATTTGACCCACACCGCTAGTGATGTGGTTCAGCATATCAATGATTGGCTGAGACTGCTCATAGGTACGACGGATAGCGTTGCGTTGCGCCTTGTCATAGATCTCGATTACATCAATACTGCCATCTTTGTTGTAATGGAAGATGATGTTTTCTTTTTTCTCTTCACCAATGTTCAGGTCTTTGTAGCGATCTGCAAATGGAATTGTTTTAGCGATCCTACCTTTAAGTAGTTGATTACCGTCTTTGTCTTTGGCTACGGCGTTCTTGATAGCAAGTGTTACGTCTCTACGGCCAGCACGCATAGCGGCACGCGTTGCATCAGTCAATGATTGGACGATAGAGTTATCGGAGTCAGTCTCACGACCTTCAAAAGAGTTTTGACCCTCTTGCATTTCACGACCTAGGCGGTTGCTATTAAAGTCAAGCATCGCATCGGCTTCATTGGTGTACTTTTCTTTACCAGCAAAAGGTACGTAGTTTTTCCAACCGTAAAAGTCCACAATACTTTGCACGGGCGCTGACCAGTAGTTAGCTTCTTTGTTCAGCTCTTTTGTGGCATCCTGCAGTTTGCGCATGGCGGCAATGACTTTGTCCACTTCCTTCTTATTAGGATCGTTCTCATAAGAATCAATAAAATTCTGAATGGACTTAGGTGTGTAGCCACCGATGACGTTGTACTCTTCGTTGTTGCGGTCAACAGATTTGTATCCGTTTGGACTTGAGCCAGTTGGGTCTTTATACTTAGCCACAACATTATTAAGAGCATTGCGAGCAGTCTCAATCTGTGTCTTGTTCAATGTGCCAGACAACACTTCATCCATGATGCGCTCACGGAACTCAGCTGGACTCATGACCTCATTGCCAATCTTCAGAATCTTGTCGTTCTTAAGCGGTACATTCATCATGTACTTCACATCACGACGCTCACCCTCGTGCAGACCCATCAGGTATACATGTAAACGCTCGGTCGCTTCTTTGGTAGTCAGACCCGAAGCCTTGGCATATGCACCGATGGCGCTCTGCATATCACTTGCCGGAGTGTTGACTTTGGTCAAATACAAATCTTTAGCGCGTGAAGCGGCTAAGGCAATCTGTGTATAGATGTTGTTCAGTTTACTGCCGCTATAAATAATCTTACCGGCGCGGGTCAAACCATCTTCCCAGCTCTTGATTGCATAACGAGCGTTCTGGAATTTAGTCACCAAGTTCATACCGCCTTGGCGTGTTGTGAACAACTTGCGCACTGCATTGATACCGCTTGTTTCAGGTAGTTCATTACGCTTGATTGCTTCTTCAGTTGTTACATCAACTTTGTTCTTGGCTTTTTGTGTAGTTGGGGCAGCTTTAGGAGCTGGTAACGGCGCGCGTTCAATGCCACCCTCTGGCACTTCAATGATACTTTCAAACGCAGTAAAGGCTTCAGACAAAAGGTTTGCTTTGCCAAACGCGCCAGATTTTGTAAACAGATTCTTTAAATTAAGAATCTCAATAACATTCTCTATAAACCTAGAAAGCGCACTGCGGTCTGGGGTAAGTGTGTACTCAAGTCCTGTGGCTGGATATTTTTTCAGCGCATCCTGAAACTCTGGGTTAGAAATCGCTTCACTAACAAACTCAAAAATGTTTTTGTACGCATTGGGGAACAACTCAGCAAGATCACTTGCCGTAAGTGCCATGATGTCATCAAGCTGGTTAGCCGCATCAATCTGCTCAGGCGTCAGATTAGCGGTGTCGTTATTAGATACTCTATCAAGAATTTTTATTGTTGCGGCATGAACAAGCTCATGCAGTAGTGTAGTGGCTGTTGCGCCTTCTGGTGTCACTAAGATAGTGTCAGACTCTGGGTTGTACTGCGCAATGTCGCCATCAGGCAGTGAGTCAACGTACTTGATCTTTGTCTTTAGTCCTAAACTTTTAATACGTGAAGCAACGAGTCGCTGAAGCTTTATAGCGATTGTTTTATTAGGATTAGGAATTGAAGTAGACAACCAATTTAGCACTGCTCCAAGATCACCTTCTTTGATCTTATCAATCAAAGCATTGGGGACTTTCTTTTCGCCCGTAGGTTTAGCTTTCTTGCCTTCGCGCTTTTCTTTAATTTCACGTTGCGCACGCTCTTGAGACTCAGCTTCAGACTTTTTAAGTTGCGCTTCACGTACATCAAGATAGGTCTTACCGGGAGCGGGAATGTAACCTTCTTGTACAAGCTTATCTGCAACTGCTTTAAAAGCCGTATCGTGATCTTCAGCGGTGGCGTTCTTTATGTCTTTTTGTTTGTCAGACAAAGTTTTGTTGTACAGCGCACGTTGCTCATCATTGAGCTGCTCCCATGTGGGGTACTCTAATCTGTCACGAGATTTGTATGCTTGACGGTTGCGCTCATAGATGCCGGCAGATGGATCAGCTTTAAGATCTTTGGGCTTACCTTGCGTCTCACGCAGTTGTCTGCGGTATTTAACCAAAGCGCGACGCGCACTAGCATGCTCTTGAGCGGTGTTGTTACGGACGTTATCCAGATAGACCTGACGCTGGTCATCTGTAAGTTTCTCCCATGGCACAAGCACGGCACGCTTATCGTCAATCTGCTGTTTTAGATCGTTAAGCGCTTCGTTTACTGCTTCAACCTTAGCTTGTGGTGGCAGTGTTTCAAAGTTATCAGGCAGGTCAGGCAGTTCTAGCTCGTTGCGCTCAAGCACAGCATCAAGACGAGCCGTGCCCAACTCCATGCCAGCTGGAAGTTTTCCGCTTTGAAGCGCATCGTAAAGGTTTGCGCCATCGTCGTCTAGTTTGGCGTACTCACGTTCTTCATCATACAACTCAGAAACTTGCTGGACTTTTTCGTCCATTTCCTTTTTGACTTCGGCAGATGGGCCAGTTGATTTAGTTACTGTAGTGGACTCTGTTCCTTTTCCTTCAGCAGTGCCTGTAACATCCGGTCCAGTAGAAACCATTCCATCTCGTTTAGCTTCTCCAGCTCCTGCGGCGGGGGGAACGATGACGGCTGGTTGTGGAGGTAGCGTAGTGCTCGTTCCAGCTGCTTGACCGAGAGTTCCTGTAACATCTTCCGCTCCCTTCGGACTGACCTTGGATAACGCATCGTCAATACTCGCTTTAAGTTTTGCGTTTTTATTGCGTTTGCCTGTAAGAAGCCCACGCTCAGAATCTGTAAGAGTTGTGCCACGGGACTCCATCTCTTTGATCTCAGCGTCGCGTTTATCGTACTCGGCTTGCATCGCTACGATCTTTGGATCGCGCTGTACTTCAGCTATGTCTACTGATGGTGTTTCTACAATAGTGCCGGGCGCAACTTCTTCAAACTCAGTGCCAACGATTGAAGGCTTGCCTTCTTTTTTAACTTCAGTTGTAGCAGTTTCAGCAGCAGTCTCAGCAAGTGCCTGAGCTTCTTCTTGTTTCCGCTGTTCCTCTTCGCGCTGCTTGAGTGCTTCTTGTCTTAGAACTTCATCACGTATTTGTTGATCTGTTTGACGGCCCCCAACGATGCCAGTTACTCCGCCCATGCCAGCAGCACCAATTGATGCCATGGCCGCAGTTTCACCCAAGCCCGAAGTTAAGTCACGATCAAGGCCAGCGGCGCGAGCTGCAATGTTTTGCGCAAGGCGACCACCAACTTCTTCCACATTCTCGCTTGGCAATTCTTTAAGTGCGCCTGCAACGCCGCCACGTATGATACCTGCGCCTGTTTTTTCACCAGCAAGCACGCGCTCAAGCGCACTGCCACCGGGCAAGAAACGATTAGCTAAAACAGACAGTGCGTAGCCTGATACACCAGCAGCTCGTGCTAAATTGATAGTTTCAGCCGCAGCTTGTTCGGCGGGCATTCTCTTAGACAACTCTGCGTAGATCTCATCATACGAGCCAGCACCAATATCTGCGCCCTGCTGGACAGCGCCAGTCTGAACAGCGGCTGTCGTACCAGCTTTGACTGCGGCTTTCTTAGCGGCAGCTTCAGCGGCTTCTTTTGCCGTGCCTTTGGCGAGCTCTTTGGCTAGAGTACTACCAGAAGTGAGCGCGGCTGTGCCACCGCCTGTGATAGCGGCAGGGATAATCTGTGGAAGTTGTTCAGCTAAGAATGATGTCAGCAGTGCTGGGTCAGAAACAGTCTCACCCAAAGCGGTTTTAAATGCAGCAAACTGGCCTTGCTTTTCTGCCTGCGCTACCTTTTCAGCGCGAGCTTTTTCACGAGCCAACAATGACTGCGACTTTAAGCCTTTTGCATATTCTTCAATGTCTTGACCAGCGCCCAATGCGCCTGTCTTAGAAAAGTCACCTGTGGCTAAACCATAAAGTTGGCCGGGTAGCTGAACAAGACTGCCAATACCGCCAAGACCAGCCGCACCAATATCGGTAAACGCTTCACCAAAAGTACGTTCTGGAATCTTAGGCGCGGCAGGTTTAGGAGCAGGCCTTTGCCCCTGCATGTGGGTTGTATATGCCCACTGCCACGCTGTATTTTCATCCGGCGCTTCAACTTCGTATTTAGCGCCTTCAACGTTTACAGCAAATTTAGCCATTATCCAACCCTTGTAACAGCACCTTTTGGTGGAGGAGGTATATTAGCAGCTCCGCCCCCCGCTGCGGGCAGCATCTTAGCAATTTTTTCGTTTATTGCGTCAATTGCCGCCTGAGCTTTTTCCTGTGTCTTAGGATTAGTTGATATATTTAACAAACGCTCTTGCATGGCGCGTTGTTCTATCAACGCTTTATATTCTGGATTACGGTTTAATGTTTCCTGCGATTTGCGCTCTTGCTCGGCTAACCAGTTTTGTTGTCTTTGTTGACGCTCTGATTTTTTACCTTCCGCTTGCATAGCAGCAGTCTGAGCGCGGGCTAAACGATTATCAAGAGCAATCTGTTTGCTGGCTTCAGCCCGCTCGTCAGTAGCAACTAGGCTTGCACCAGAGGACTCTGACTGACGTTTATTAGCAATAGCATCCTTAATCGCGGCTTCGCCCGCATTAGCAGCTTTGTATTTGCCTTCAAGTTTAAGTTTGGCAACTTCGTCTTGCATAGCGCCAATTTCATCAAAGAACTTAAGATCCTCGGCGGAATAGCCTTTACGAGTAGCTTCAGCTTTATTGCCCATCATGTTTATCAATGAACCAACTCCGCCGCGAATTGGAGTACCGGCAGCAGACAAAGCTTCAACCCATGCGGGGGTGCGTTCGCCTTGGAGTCTTCTAATCATCTCTTGGCGCTCAGCAATACGGGCTTCGCGGGGCTGCAAAAGCTTGTCAATCCCCATGAAATCTTCGTAGCGCTTAGCTCCTTTAGCCCACTCAGCACTTTCATCTTTACCTAATTCCTTGCGAATATTGGCTTCAATAAGGGCACGCAAACTGTTGGGGTCAAGTGCTGCTGCCGCAGGTGCGGCGGGTCCACCAACGCTAGGTCCACCGGCGCTAGGACGAGGTTGCGTAGGTCTAACATCATCAGGAGAAGTTCCTGTTATTTCTTTTCTTGGGACTGGATTAGGGTAGCGAGGAACAGTTCTGTCACCCGCTCCTCGTGAAGTAGGTGTTTGTTCACCGCGACGGGCATTTTCGTGTACATGCTTTGCCCATGCTTCGTCGCTTACATTCGGTGGGCGGGCTTGACGGACACCGTTTTTATCTATATATGTATTTTGTATCGTTGGGTTGGGTGAACCTTCAGGTAAGTTATATCCACTCCCGCTCGGCATACCAGAGTACCGTTGGGATCCTTTTTTGGAAGGCTCAGCACTTGCTGCAAGTTCTGCCGATCCTTCTTTAGCGCGGATATACCGATCATAGAACGGAGTCATGGTGTCCGAACTTTGGTTGCCGGGGGTTAATGCAGGTTTTAAATAATCAACATTTGCGCCCAATGCGCGTGCAGGGCGAATCATTGCAGTATCAACTGCGCCAGCTAAACCACGAGGAATCAAACTTGCAATATCCGCTAGGGCGGCCATACTCTTACCAGCGTACTCACCACCGGTTTTTCCCAGCGCCCTAGCAAGCGCATCAATTTTTTCTTTATCAGCTCTGCGTTGAGCTTCAAGTTCTTCTTCTGTAGGAACTTTACTTTCATCTTCGCCGTTAAACGCAATAATCCCGCCGCCAGCGTAGTGGCGACCAAGGTTAGACATGAGCTGATCAATACTGCCACCACGAGCTGCCATTACGGGTTGCCCTTGTGGTGCGGGGGGAGGGCCACCCTGCGGGCCTTGTGGCATGGGTGGGGGACCGCCTTGAGGACCTTGCGCCATCTGGGGTTGACCTTGTGGTGGCTGGAACTGAGGGGGTTGGCCCGGCATGGGCTGGGATTGTCCACGTTGCTGAGCCGCAAGCATCTGCTTTAGTTTTTCAACGATAGAAGGTTGAGCACCGCCCGCCTGCATAGCTTGCTGGTTCTGTGCACCTTGCCGCAACTCATTAATTTGCTGAAGCGCCAAAGCTTCTTCAAAATCTTCGGGAAGCTCACCGGGCTTTTGACGTTGCTGATTTTTTTCCACTTTGGCTTCCAAAGGCGCTGGGTTGCCCATAAATGCATCTACAAGTTTATCAATGCCAACACTCATGATATTTCCTTTTGCTTATTCTATTTCGCATTTGGTTTAGCGTCTACGGAGAAGATTTATTAAACCGCCCTTGGCAAACATTTGCTCGTAATACCGGTCATCTAAATCTCGGCCATAGCCTCCAGAACGCCCAAACCCACCTGTGCCGTCAAACTGGAATGTTCCTTGATTTTGCTCTTCAGAAAAGTCTTGAGTAGGCGGCGGAGCAGGAGGCGGAGGTGGCGGGGGTGGTGGCTCAGGAGGCGGTGGGTTATATGCATAAGACGGTTCTTGCCTTGGCGTAAACATAGGCTCAGGCTCAGCAGGGCGTGACGCAGCCGCAGCAGCCAAACCACCAGCTAATCCTAACCCTAGGCCCAAGCCCCCGCCGCTATCCGAAGACGCGGCGGAATCTACTTTGGGGATGAAGACCCAAATCCTAAGTTACCAAGCAATCGGTCAAGCGTGATGCCGCTGTCTGTGTTACCGGCCAACTTAGCTCCACCGCCCGCACCCGCAAGAATTTCCTGCAATGTGCTAGGTTGAGCCATGTTGTAGTTGGTTGCGGAAATTGGCAAACCTTGGAGCAAAGACTGCTGGAACTGAACCATCTTGAATGGATTCTCACGAGCTTCTTCAAATGCTGCCTTGTCTGCGGCAATACCTTCAGCCTCAATACCACGCTGTTGAGCACCAAGACGCGCCTGTTCTTGCAACTGAGCCAAGCCCAACTGACCACCAGAAATTCCCAAGTTACCTTGAGTCTGTGCGGCCTGAAGACCAGTCTGAAGACCTTTGAGTCCCAAGTCAGCACCAAACTGACGGGATTGTTCAGACGCTTGGTTGGCAGCTTGACCGTACTGAGCGGCTTGCTGAGCCGCAGTCATAGACTGGCCTTGGTTGAACTGACGTGCAGCTTCTTGAGCTTGCTGTGCAGACATGCCGTACTTAGCCATCATGTCAGCGGCAGTCATGCCCTGAGTAGCACCAAACTGCTTAGACTGCTCAGATGCCTGCTGTGCCTGCATGTTACGGGCTTGGTCAGCATTGAACTGAGACATAGCGTTCTGGAACGCAGTGTCATAGCCCTTACCTGTAATACCAGCTAGGTTAGTGCCAAGGTTACGTTGGTTCTCTGCGGTCAAGATGGCGCTACGGCCACCACCAAAAGCACCAGCCTTGGTCATTGCAGCTTTGTTTGCTTGCTCGCTAATGTTTGACTGACGGCGAGCCTCTTCTAGTTGTGGGTTCAAAGAAGCCTGCAAGTACGGATTCATGTACTGCTGAGCTTGCTCCTGACCAAAAGTGCCTGATTTGAACGTTGTACTTTGGTACGGGTCGGGTGCTTTAAACTGGTTTGTAAACTGCGTGGCAGCAGAAAGTTCTGGCGCTTTAAACTGATTATCAAACTTAGTTGGGCCGTAGTTTATGCCTTGAGCTTTGGCAGCAATATCACCCGCAGTCTGAGTAGCTTGACCAACACTGCTAGGCACAGACAGATTACCCGCAGCTTGGAACGCTTGCTGTTGCAAACCAGAAGCACCCGCAGTCAATGGGCCACCGTACTGCTGATATGGAGCTTCAGACAATGCGCGGCCTTTACCGAGCATGTCGGTGATGTACTCGCCCGCCCAAGTTGCAGGGGCTTGCTCTTGACCGGTCACGCCCGCCGCTGCCGCAGAGCCAACGCCTGATGCCCCACCGGTATTAAACTTCTTAACAGCGCCGCCATCAGCATAAGCTTGGGCCAAACCACCGGGCATGAACTTGTCGGGATTGATTTGCTTACCTTGCTTCTTTGTGCCGGTACGAGCTTGACGAATCTTGTCCATCATGCTGTATAACTTCTTAGCTCCGGCATCAGAGTTACCGTTGCCCAAATGAGACACAACATCCGCAGGGACAACAAACTCACCATGGCTAAGCGCAGCAGGTTGGCTCTGACCAATACGGGCTGGAATCTTATCAGCCATGCCATCAGTCTCCCCTTGTAGGTAGCGAGGGCTGTTTACATTGCCGCCTTTAGCGTACATAAAACTTTCACCTTCACCAAAGTAAGGATAGTCATCGTATGACGGAAATTGCGTAAACGCTGGCGCTTCATACTCTGGCATTTCATACTCTGGTATTTCGCCACGAAGACGATCAAACTCAGCTTCAACTTCTGCATCGGTTAACTGATTTGGAAGCTGAGACGCTAGATTGTCTCTAATCTGTTTATCAATTCCAGTAAATTCATCCAGTTTTGGTATTCTCTTTAGCGTTCCGCCAGCAGTAGATCCGGGTGGAGCACTGCCGCCAATCCCTTTAAATATATTAGAAATGGAGCCAATGGCGTTACTTGCATTACCCGGCTTACTAAGATAGTTACCAAGCAATGCAGCCAATCCAGCACCACCAGCTACTTTAGCAATGTTTCCTAATGTAGAGCTACCACCACCACCGCCACCACCATCAGAAGAACCT
>Ga0315906_10000691_pt1 | contig 52581 bp, 41 predicted proteins | sample LakEriMetagenome_4_FD_203526 | JGI IMG/M metagenome (GOLD analysis project Ga0315906, IMG submission 203526) | Freshwater fungal communities from buoy surface, Lake Erie, Ohio, United States - Buoy 2 MA122 | ecosystem: Environmental > Aquatic > Freshwater > Lake > Lake biofilm | place: USA...
TCTTCATCGCCTGCTGCGCCTCGCGCTTTTCGTCTCGCGCTTTATCCGCATCGCGCTTGTGGCTTCGGCCGCCCTCCGGGCTTAACCCCGCTTCGCGGGTTAGCCTACGCCGCTTCACGCGAGTCGTCTACTTCACCACTTTCTTCATCGCCTGCTGCGCCTCGCGCTTTTCGTCTCGCGCTTTATCCGCATCGCGCTTGTGGCTTCGGCCGCCCTCCGGGCTTAACCCCGCTTCGCGGGTTAGCCTACGCCGCTTCACGCGAGTCGTTTACTTCACCACTTTCTTCATCGCCTGCTGCGCCTCGCGCTTTTCGTCTCGCGCTTTATCCGCGTCGCGCTTGTCATGCTGTTTCTTGCCTTTGGCGAGGCCGATATCGAGTTTGATCAGTCCGCCTTTGTAGTGGAGGTTCAAGGGCACCAGCGTGTAGCCGCGCTGCTCAACTTTACCGACCAGCTTCTTGATCTCTTCTTCGTGTAACAGCAGCTTGCGCGAGCGCACGGGGTCTGGCGTGACGTGCGTCGAAGCCTCGGGCAGCGCGGAGATGTGGGAACCGATCAAGAAGAAAGCGCCCTTCTGCAGGACGACGTAACCCTCCTTGAGTTGGGCGCGACCCGCACGGATCGCCTTGACCTCCCACCCTTCAAGTACCAACCCGGCTTCGTAGCGCTCTTCGATAAAGTAGTCAAAGAAGGCTTTTTTGTTTTCTGCGATGCGCATGCGGCGATTTTATCGCGTGCATCCTCTCCCACCATGGGGCGGGCGAGTAAAATTTCGATATGGCTTATGTCGCTAAATCTGTTTTAGTCGCCCACTCGGCAGAAAAAATGTTCGATTTGGTCGATGCTGTGGAGCACTACCCCGCATTTTTGCCCTGGTGTGGCGGCGCGACGCTGCATTCACAAGATGAATTCCATACTGAAGCAAGCATTCAGATTCGCTATTTGGGCGTCGCCCAATCGTTCCGGACACGCAATACCAAGGTGCGATCGAGCGAGATGCGGCTTCGTCTCATCGAAGGCCCATTTCAAAGTCTCACCGGGGGTTGGCGTTTCATGCCTCTGGCAGAAGACGCTTGTAAGGTTGAGTTCGTGCTCGATTATGCATTTTCCAACCCCATGATTGAGGGCGTTCTCGGCCCGGTGATGGCAACGATTGCGGAATCGTTTGTCGATCGTTTTGTGCAGCGCGCCGACGCGCTGTTTAACGCTGGTGAATGAGACTAGCGTCATCAAGGTTAGCATCGCCTTTGGTGTCAAGGGCCGCGCGCTCGAGCTTGCCCTGACGGCTGACGAAGGCACAACCATCGGGGAGCTTCTGACATCCGCCTCCGTCAGAGATAACTTGCCCACGAGTATTCTCGCGGAGGTGGTTGGTTATGGCGTATGGGGTAAGGCCCGACCACTGACCCACTCCTTGCGTGACGGTGACCGTGTCGAGCTGTATCGACCGTTACGTATTGACCCAAAAGCGCAGCGGCGTAAACGCGCGAGTTAGCCTCGTCACGATCACTATTTGCAAGACTGGCCCATGGCGCTGCGTGCGCGTGCTACTTCAGCGCTGCGCGCAGCATCGTCTAGTATCTTGCGTTCGCCGGCGTCGTCGGTTGTGCTGATCGGCCTGCCCGTTTCCAAGTCGCGTAGGTAGTGTGTCGCCTCTTTGCAGCGCTCTTGGTTAGCTTTGTCTAGCCTGGCTTGCTCAGTGGCTTTTTTCTCCGCCTCCACTCGTTCCGCGCGGCGTTTATCTGATTCTTTACTGCGCTCCTCCAGCGTGAGCGGCCTGGCCGGTGCGCCTTTGGCGATATCTTTACCGGCATCCTTGTCGGGCGCAGATTTGGTTGGTGCTGCTGGTATAGCAGCCGGTCCAGAGGCCGGCCTTGTATCAACTTTCTTTGGGGTGCTCTTCACATCGGTTGGCGGCGGTGTATCGGTGTATTGCACCTTGCCGTCCTTATCAACCCACTTGTAGACCTGTGCGGTAACGGTTGCCGCTGCGAGCAACACGGCGAGCGCAACGAACAGCTGAATTGGCGTTTTCATAGGATGCTCCTCAAGGCAGTACCGTTCTCAGCTACGTACCGCGTCACCAGGCAACGGGCGGGAATAACAACTGCGCACGACTCTGCTCGCACAAGGAAATGATTTCATTTGAAAGACGTAAGGTGTTGGCGCTATCGTGCCTCGATGCAGCAAGTTCTGCCGCGTTGAGTTTTTCTGCTGCGGATTTCCACAAAGCACGTGAGCGTTTTGCATCTGCAACCTGTAGCCTGGCTTGTTCAAGTGCGGCGGCAGCCGTTTCACTCAGCACGACCGTTGACTGTTTTGCAGTTTCGACAGTATTTGAAGGCGAAGCGGTGGACGGTAAAGGTGTCTGCGACGGTTGCCAAAACGTGCAGCCATTCGCGAATAGTGTAAGTGCCGCAATCGACACACCAACATGCAACAGTCTTAGCGGTGCCGCTAATGGGGGCGATAGCGAAATTATTGCGGGTTTCAGCATAGACATGTAGTGGCGGACATATCAATGATCGAGGCGGCTACACTGGAAAAATTTCCATTTGCGTCAAGAGTTTAGCACCGTTATCTCGCCTAATTGTCTAATTTATGAACAAATCCCGTCCTCACCGATCCTTGTCCGTGTTCGGGCGGGTAACGCGCCGGGTCACAGGGAAGGAGCCGGCGCGCCATCAGGGGGCATTGAGGGCGTGTTGAGGAGGGCGCGTATAATGCTGTTTTTGTCGGAGTCTGATTCGTGAAACTTATCGCCAAAGCGCTCACTTTCGACGACGTTTTGCTCGTCCCAGCACATTCTCAGGTCCACCCGCGCGATGTCAAACTCGCGACCCGTCTGACTCGCTCTATCACGTTGAACTTGCCGTTGATCTCTGCGGCCATGGATACCGTTACGGAATCGCGTTTGGCGATTGCCCTCGCGCAGGAAGGTGGCATCGGCATCATTCATAAAAATCTTTCGATTCAGGCGCAGGCGGTCGAGGTGGCGAGGGTAAAGCGATTTGAGTCCGGTGTGGTGAAAGATCCGCTGGCAATCGCGCCTACCATGACGGTGCGCGAAGTTATCAACTTGCAACGCCAACACGGCTTCTCCGGTCTGCCTGTGGTTGAAGGCAAGGTTGTTGTCGGAATTGTCACCAGCCGCGATCTCCGGTTTGAGACCAATCTCGACCAGCCGGTAAAAAACATCATGACGCCACGTGAACGTTTGGTGACGGTGAAGGAAGGTGCCAGCCTCGATCAAGCGCAGGCACTCATCCATAAACATCGCCTAGAGCGTGTGCTGGTCGTCAACGAGGCCTTCGAGCTGGTTGGGCTGATCACTGTCAAAGATATCCAGAAGGCAAAAGACCATCCACTGGCTTGTAAGGACACTCTCGGTCAGCTCCGAGTCGGTGCCGGTATTGGTGTGGCGGGTGACAATCTCGAACGTGCCGCAGCGTTGGTCGGAGCTGGTGTCGATTGTTTGGTGGTGGATTCGTCACACGGCCATGCACAAGGCGTTTTGGACATGGTGCAATCGGTGAAGGTGAAGTTTCCCAATGTTGCGGTCATCGGCGGAAACGTAGCCACTGCGGCTGGCGCGCTGGCTCTGGCAGATCATGGTGCCGACTGTGTCAAGATTGGTGTTGGTCCAGGTTCGATTTGTACTACCCGCATCGTGACCGGGGTGGGTATGCCGCAAATCACAGCGGTTGCTGAAGCCGCCAAGGCACTCGAAAAACTCGGCATCCCGTGTATTGCGGACGGCGGCATTCGTTACTCGGGTGACGTTGCAAAAGCAATCGCGGCCGGTGCCTCGTCGGTGATGATGGGGTCGATGTTTGCTGGTACCGATGAAGCGCCTGGCGAGATTGAGCTCTACCAGGGGCGCTCGTATAAGAGTTATCGCGGTATGGGTTCGCTCGGTGCGATGCAAAAAGGTTCGTCGGATCGCTACTTTCAGGAAACAATTTCCAACGCCGACAAGTTGGTTCCCGAGGGAGTAGAGGGACGCGTACCGTACAAGGGGCCGGTGACGGCCATCATCACGCAATTGATGGGTGGTGTTCGTGCTTCAATGGGTCTGGTGGGCTGTTCAACCATCGAAGCCTTTCGCACCGAGGCGAGCTTTGTCGAGATTACTGCGGCCGGAATGCGCGAGAGCCACGTGCATGATGTGCAGATCACTAAAGAAGCCCCGAATTACCGGGCTGACTAATTAACCGGTTTCGGGTCAAGTATTGATCGAGCCATCGTTCGGTCTGCGGTTGGCATTGGAGAATAATCTTGTCGAGTGGTACAAACGCTAGCCCAGTTTCAGCCGCGCCGACGCATGCTGCGGAAGCAGCCAGACAACGCGGATTCAAGTTTGTCCTCGGTGTTGTATTTTTGGACATGCTCGGGGTCGGTTTGGCAGTCCCGGTGTTGCCATTGCTGGTCGGGGACTTCGTCACCTCGCCCGATGATCAGGCGCGCTGGTACGGCATTTTGGCGGCCACGTTCGGCCTCATGCAGTTTTTATGCATGCCGTTGCTAGGTGCACTCTCGGACAAGATTGGCCGCCGGCCGGTACTGATATTTTCGAGCGCCGGCATGGGGCTGAATTTCTTGGTTACTGCGTGGGCACCGAGCTTGATGTGGCTGTTTCTCGGTCGCTTCATTGGCGGTGCCTGCTCGGCGTCGATGTCGACCGCCTCGGCATACGCTTCCGATATCTCAACTCCTGCCAATCGCGCCAAAACGTTTGGCATGATTGGTGCAGCCTTCGGCCTCGGTTTTATTTGTGGGCCGATGTTGGGCGGGATACTGGGTAGCATCAACTACCATTTGCCGTTTTATGTGGGCGCTGGATTGTGTTTTGCCAACGCAATTTTTGGTTTCATCTTTATCAAAGAATCGCTGGCGAAAGACAAGCGTTCCGGGTTTTCGTTTGCCAAGTCGAACCCCTTTGCGTCATTCCGCCGGTTGTTCACGCGGCCAGACGTAGGGTTACTGATTGTGGTGTTTGCATTGTCGGCGTTCGCACAAGTGCTGCAGCAAACCACTTGGGTGTTGTACACCAACTTCAAGTTTGGCTGGGGGCCAAAGGAAAACGGCATCGCGTTGTTCTTGGTCGGCCTGACGGCGGCCGTAGTGCAAGCTGGGTTGTTATCAAGATTGATCAAGCTGATGGGTGAGGTCCGACTCGGTGTCATCGGATTGGCGGTAGCGTCTGTGATCTATTTCGCCACTGGCCTTGCCACCGCCGGCTGGATGATTTACGTCCTAATCGTGTTGAACTTTCTGTCCTATGGAGCAGCGCCGGCGTTGCAGGCGATCGTCTCTAAGGCCACCGATCCCACGCAGCAGGGCTCCCTGATGGGCTCACTACAATCGTTATCCAGCCTGTCGATTGTCATTGCGCCGGTCATTGCGACCCAGCTGCTCGCCGAAGTGTCCCACTATCCGCAGGGGGACTGGCGGATGGGTGTCGTGTTTTACCTTTCGGCATTTTTGCAATTGATTGCGGTGTTCCTCGCTTGGCGTTTCTTTTCGACCCGTGGTGTTCCCGCCCATCCTGCCAATCGCGCTGCTGCCGTCCCCACTTCCTAAGCAATCAACATGCAAGACAAAATACTCATTCTCGATTTTGGTTCGCAAGTCACCCAGCTGATCGCACGTCGCGTGCGCGAAGCCGGGGTGTATTCGGAACTGCATGGGCACGACATGTCAGAAGCCGATATACGAGCCTTTAACCCGAAGGGCATCATTCTTTCCGGCTCCCATGCATCGGTGACGGAAGCCGATACGGCGCGTGCGCCGCAGGTGGTGTTTGAGCTCGGTGTGCCGGTGTTGGGTATTTGTTACGGCATGCAGACCATGGCTGCCCAGCTCGGTGGAAAGGTCGAAAATGGACTGGTGCGCGAATTTGGTTACGCCGAAGTACGTGCGCGGGGACACTCAAAGTTACTCAACGGCATTCAAGATTCGGTGAATGCCGAAGGTCATGGTTTGCTCGACGTATGGATGTCGCACGGCGACAAAGTCACTCAATTGCCACCGGGGTTCAAGGTTATCGCGTCGAACGAAACGACGCCATTGGCTGGCATGGCCGATGAGTCGCGCCAATTTTATGCGGTGCAGTTCCATCCGGAAGTCACGCACACCAAGCAAGGTAAAGCCATCTACAACCGCTTTGTGCATGATATCTGCGGCTGTTCCTCGCACTGGAATATGCCGGAATACATTCCTGAAGCCGTTGAAAAAATCAGCGCGCAAGTGGGAGATGAGGAAGTCATTCTGGGATTGAGTGGTGGTGTCGATTCATCCGTTGCCGCCGCGCTGATCCACAAGGCGATTGGTGATCAGCTGACTTGTGTTTACGTCGATAACGGCTTGATGCGCTTGAACGAGTCAGCGCAGGTAAAGAAGACTTTCTCAGACAATCTGCACATGAAGGTTGTCTATGTTGATGCAAGCGAAGATTTTCTCGGCCAGCTGAAAGGTGTTTCCGACCCCGAACAAAAACGCAAAATCATTGGCCGTGTGTTTGTTGAAGTCTTCCAGCGCGAGTCGGCCAAACTCGCCAATGCCAAGTGGCTGGCGCAGGGCACCATCTATCCAGACGTGATTGAGTCGGCCTCAGCCAAGACAAAAAAAGCCAACACCATCAAGTCGCATCACAATGTCGGCGGCCTGCCAGACACCTTGCATTTGAAACTTCTCGAACCGTTGCGCGATCTGTTCAAGGACGAAGTGCGTGAACTCGGTGTGGCACTCGGTCTGCCGCGCGAAATGGTCTATCGCCATCCGTTTCCGGGGCCCGGATTGGGCGTGCGTATTCTCGGAGAAGTCTCGCGTGAAGCTGCGGATCTGTTGCGGCGTGCCGATGCCATCTATATCGAAGAACTGCGCGCTGCAACAGACGACCAGGGTGTGAGTTGGTACGACAAGGTTGCGCAGGCATTTGCCGTGTTCCTGCCCGTAAAGAGTGTCGGCGTGATGGGTGATGGCCGCACCTACGAATACGTCGTTGCACTGCGCGCAGTGCAAACAACCGATTTCATGACAGCGCATTGGGCGGAACTGCCCTACAGCTTGCTCGGCAAAGTTTCGAACCGCATCATCAACGAAGTGCGCGGATTCAACCGGGTGGTGTATGACGTCAGCGGCAAACCACCGGCAACCATTGAGTGGGAATAGCGATGGGCAGGCAGTAGCGGGTGAAATGTGTTGCGGTGATTCAAGCGGTGTACAGACAGTTGACCACGTTTATGACCATAGGCATAATTGTGGTCAGCAACAGCCGAAAGCCATGTTATGACTACCATCCAAGCCTCTGAATTCAAAGCCAAGTGTTTAGCGCTCATGGACGAAGTTGCGCGCTCCGGAAAATCGTTGGTCATCACTAAAAACGGTAGGCCCGTTGCTGAACTCAAGCCCTATCGCCCACCGCGCGCCAAGTCGCTCATTGGGCTGACCAAGGGACAGGGCAAGATTCTCGGAGACATCATGTCGCCCATCGATATGGAGTGGGACGCGCTCAAGTGATCGTGCTGGATACCCACGCTTTACTTTGGTCGCAGTTTGAAGCCCAAAAGTTGGGGCGCAAGACGCGGGCGTTGATTGAAAAACACTGGCTGCGCGGTGAAGTGGGTGTTCCGTCCATCGCATTCTGGGAGGCTGGCATGCTGGTCGAGCGCCGACGTATTCAGCTTCAAGAGTCCCTACGTGAGTGGCGCGCGAGGTTGGTCGATGGTGGCGCGATTGAGTTGCCAATCGATAGCGAAGTTGCCATTCGCGCAACTGAAATCGTGGGTCTGCATCCAGACCCCGCTGATCGATTGATTGTCGCGATCACATTGGCTCACGGTGGTCTGCTAGTCACCGCAGACGAGAAACTCCTTGCGTGGCGACATCCACTCGAACGCCACGATGCCCGCACTTAGCCGATGAATCCTAGACAAAACATCTCATCCGGCACACCTTGGGAAGCCAAGGTCGGTTATTCGCGCGCAGTGCGAGTCCGTAACCACATCTGGGTTGCCGGAACCACCGCGTCGGACGCGAGCGGGGCGGTTGTGGCAGTTGGCAACGCGGGGGAGCAGACGCGATACATTCTGCAAAAAGTCGAACGTGCCTTGGCTGAGACGGGTGCATCACTGCGCGATGTGGTTCGTACCCGCTTGTATGTGACCAACATCGCCGACTGGCAGGCCGTGGGTAGTGTGCACGGCGAGTTCTTCGGCGACATCCGCCCGGCTTCCACCATGGTGGAAGTCGCCAAATTGGTCGACCCACAGCACTTGGTCGAAATCGAAGTCGATGCCTTCGTTGGTGCAGATCTCAGCGAATAGCGCCGCGGGGTAGCGCAATATGTTCGAGCACGTCTCCAAACCGGTTCTACCGCGGGCACAATTCATCTCTCGTCAATGGCGGGCGCTGCTGCTTGGCGTTGCGCTAATCACCGTCTCACTTGCCATCGGCATGGTCGGTTATCGTTACTTCTTTCCGACGCTTGATTGGGCAGACGCGTTTGTCAACGCGGCAATGATCCTCTCCGGGATGGGGCCGTTGGCGGTTCCTGAGACCACAGCGGCCAAGATTTTTTCGGGCGTGTATGCGATTTATTCGGGTCTCATGCTGGTGATGAGTGCCGGTGTCGTGTTTGCGCCGTTGGTGCATCGCTTTTTGCATAAACTGCATGTTGATGATGACGATCTCCGCGAAAAAATCGCACGTGAAAAGAAGTAAAAACCCTAGTAACTACGGATGTTTCCAAGCATTTCTGGCTGAAAATGCCCGCCAATCCTGGTCTTTTTTCATGGCAGAAACGTGGCCTATATGAGTGCTGACTTGGCGACGGTAGATGAAAAATTTATGCGCCACGCGCTCGCGCTCGCCGGCGAAGCGGCAGCGTTAGGTGAGGTGCCGGTCGGCGCGGTATTGGTCAAAGACGGCGAGTTGGTCGGTGAAGGATTCAATCATCCCATCTCTGCGAGTGACCCCACCGCACACGCCGAAATTGTCGCGTTACGCGACGCCGCCAAGCGGCTGGACAACTATCGTCTGACAAACTGCACGTTGTATGTCACCTTGGAGCCCTGCGCGATGTGTGTCGGGGCAATCTTGCATTCCCGCGTGGCGCGAGTCGTGTGGGGGGCCTCCGAACCCAAGAGTGGGGCATGCGGTTCGGTCGTCAACCTACCAGCCGAACCGAAAATCAACCATCACGCAACCTTTGTCGGCGGTGTGTTGGCAGATGAAAGTGGTGAGATACTCAAGACATTCTTCCGTCAGAGAAGATAAACAAGAGAAATAGTGATGCTCAACCACCTGTCCGCGCTTGATGCGTTGTTTCTGTATTTGGAAACGCCGGAAACACCCATGCACGTCGGTAGCTTGATCCTGATGGAAAAGCCACGCGGGCATAAGTCGAGCTTCTACAAAAACATTCGCAAACACGTCGCTTCGCGTATGCATTTAGCACCACTGTTTTCGCGCAAGCTAGCCTTTATGCCGTTTGATCTGGCTAACCCGATCTGGGTGGATGCTGATGAGATCGATCTTGATTGGCACATCGAATCGTTGAAATTACCCAAGCCCGGTACCCGCCTGCAACTCGAGACGGCAGTGGCGAAGTTACATGAAGGCATGCTTGATCGTGATCGCCCGCTGTGGCAGTTCACTGTCATTGAAGGTCTTGAGTCTGGTGAGGTCGGTTTCTACGCCAAGATACATCACGCTGGGTTGGATGGGCAGGGTGGTGTCGCGTTAGCCCACGCCGTGCTCGATATTGAGCCCAAGCCTGAGGCAAGGGAAAAATCATCAGCAGAAAAGTCGGCCTCTCCGTCGTCGCTTACGCCATCGGCTGCACGTATGATTTCTGCCGCCTTCCGCACCAGCGTGGCGCAGTACGGCAAGATACTGAAAGCCGTGCCCGGCGCGGTAAAGATGGTCGGCGGGTTGACGGTGTCGGCACTGTCTGCCTCGCAAGCGAAGAAATTGGGCGCACCGTCCGAGCAGCTTACCGGCGTGATCGACTCGGCGACGAGCTTGGCAAGCATGGCTGCGAGCGTGGCAACATTAAAAGCCACTGATACGCCGCTACAGGCGGCAAAAAAATTATTGCCCAAGGGTATGAAGCTGGGACCGCGCACCCCGCTCAATGTCGCCATCGGCGGCAAACGTGCTTTCGCAACCGCTCGACTGCCGCTCGACGAAACTAAAGCCATCGCCAAATACTTCGAGGTCAAGCTCAATGAGGTGGTATTGGCCACTTGCGCGGGTGCGCTGCGCCGTTACTTTGCCAACGACAAGGCAGCACTTGCCAAGGCGATGGTCAGTGCGGTACCGGCCAGCCTGCGTGCGGCGGGTGACACGTCGCAAAACAATCAAGTGACGATGATGTTGATCAATCTGGCGACCAACATCGCGGATCCGATTAAACGCATGGACGCGATCAAGGCATCCAGCCAAAACGCAAAAATGATGACAGGTGCGATGAAGGGGGTGATGTCGACGGCAACGTCCGATTTACCGACACTTGGCATTCCGTGGTTGATGTCCATCATCACGCCACTATACAAAACGGCTGTGGCCACCAATCGCATTCCGGTTGTGGCGAACGTCGTGATTTCTAATGTACCAGGACCACCGATGCCGCTGTACATGGCCGGCGCAAAGATGACCTCCTACTACCCGGTTTCCATTGTTACGCACGGTCTTGCCTTGAACATCACGATTCATAGTTACGCCGGTATGCTCGACTACGGTTTTATCGCCGCCAAAGACGAGGTGCCCAAGCTAGATAAGTTTGCTGGCATGCTGCGCGCTGCACATGAAGAGTTGGTGGCGTTGGTTACCTCGCCTGTGGTGGTCGCGAAGGCGGGGGCAATCCGGCGACCCAAGGTGCCGAAGGCAACATCTAAAGTGCCAGCGAAGTCCAAGATAAAGCCAAAGCCAAAGACAATGCCGATCGCAAAAGCAACGAATCCAACATCGGCAAGCGCACCAGCCGCGAAGAAAAAATCACGCTGACCAAACTTAAACACATCATTTGACATGGCCATTCGTAAGAAATCGCAGTCCCGCAAGCCTGGCGAACCCGCCAATGACCAGCCGCTATGGGCGGCAGAAATAGAACTCATGGAGCGGCAGCTCAAGGCACCCAATGCCTTGCTGCTGGCGCTGGAAACACGCGCCCCGTGGGAGTTTGGTGCCACCCTCGCCGCGTGGCCACTACTAAAAAATGCACCGGAAGGTGACGGCCATCCCGTCATCGTATTCCCCGGTTTAGGTGCGGGTGATTTGTCGACCGCACCGCTGCGCAACTTCTTGTCCGGCCAAGGCTACGACACCTACGGTTGGGATTTGGGGCGCAACCTTGGGCCGCGTGAGGGCGTGTTACAAAAGAGCGTGGAGCGTATTGGTGAAATCGTCAAGTCGACCGGACGAAACGTCACGCTGATCGGTTGGAGTTTGGGCGGCATCTATGCGCGCGAATTCGCCAAGGCCTTGCCCGACTTTGTGCGCAGTGTAGTCACGCTGGGAACACCATTCTCAGGGGACCCCAAAGCTACCAATGCGTGGTGGTACTACGAATATACAAGTGGACACAAGTTAAACGACCCGCACCTTTTGGCACAGCTAAAGAAGCCGCCACCGGTGCCAACGACATCAATTTATTCGCGGACTGATGGTGTGGTCGCGTGGCAGTTGTCGCACCAAACGCCGGGCAAGTTTGCCGAGAATATTGAAGTTGTTGCGAGCCACGTCGGCATTGGGCTGAATCCGATAGCGCTTTACGCTGTCGCTGACCGGCTTGCGCAACCAGAAGGAGAGTGGCAGCCTTTCGACCGCTCCGGCTGGAAACAGTACTTCTACCGCGATACCAGTCGCGGCGAATAACGAAACGCCAGACAGCAACGATGCCGAACATCGACGCCAATGGCATCAGCCTGCACTACGAGGCGCGCGGTAATCCCGAGCATCCACCCATCGTTTTGGTCATGGGGCTAGGCGTACAGATGATTCTGTGGCCCGAGCCATTTTGTGAGATGTTGGTCGATCGTGGTTTCTATGTTGTGCGGTTTGACAATCGTGATGCCGGGCTCTCCACACAACTCAACGAACTTGGTACGCCCAACATTCCCCTGCAGTACATGCGTTACATGATGGGCTTGAGTGTCAAAGCGCCCTACAGCCTTGACGATATGGCGATGGATACGTCAGCGCTAATCGGCACACTCGGTCTGCCACGTGTGCATCTCGTCGGTGCCAGCATGGGCGGCATGATCGCGCAAAACCTCGCCGCCTCGCTGCCGTCGCGTGTCGCGAGTTTGACCTCGATTATGTCGACCACCGGACGGCGTAGTTTGCCCAAGGCCAGCTGGCGAACCATGCGCGCGATTTTGAGCCGACCTGCGAAGCCCAAAGATATCCAGGCGGCGGTAGAGCGCATGATGTATGTCATTAACACCATCAGCAGCCGAACCTACCGGCCCGATCAACAGCGTTTGCGCGCTCTGTGTGAACTGCATGTTTCGCGGCGCAACAATCCGCCGGGTGGCGCGCGGCAGATCGCGGCGATTGCGGCAAGTGATGACCGGACAAAAATTGTCCGGCAAATCAAGGTGCCGACACTTGTTTTGCACGGAGACCAAGACGAGCTGGTTCCTTACGCAGCCGGGCTCGAAACCGCGCGTGCCATCCGCGAAGGCGGAGGTGATGCGCGCTCGGTGATTGTCGAAGGCATGGGGCACGACCTGCCGGAGCCCCTGTGGCCGCGATTGGCAGATGAAATCACCCAGCACTGTCAAGCCGCTGAGGCCGCTGCCGACAAAAAAGAAGCGTGATTTCGCCTGAATTCTGCCTGCCCGAGGGGAGGGCACAGAGGTAAAATTGATGCCTGTAATTTCAGGTTCTGCAATGTCCTCGCCCGCCCCTTCCGTCCCTTCCTCCGCTGCCGTCCCATTCGTTCATCTTCGGCTCCACACCGAATTTTCGATCACGGATGGGATTGTTCGGGTTGACGAAGCCGTAAGCAGGGCGGCAGAAGACGCGATGCCGGCGTTAGCGATTACGGACGCGGCAAATTTGTTTGGCGCGGTGAAGTTTTTCCAGCGCGCGCGTGGCCGCGGCGTGCAGCCCATCATCGGTTGTGAAGTGGCAATTGAAAATACCAAGTCGCGTGACCACGCCTCCCGTATCGTGCTGTTGTGCCGCACGGAAGGGGGTTATCTCAATTTGTGTCAGCTCCTCACGCGCGCCTTTCGCGAAAACATGTGGCGCGGCCGCGCCGAGTTGCGTCGTGAGTGGCTGGCGGGATCGGCCACCGAAGGTCTGATTGCTTTGTCGGGTGCGGCAGTAGGCGACGTCGGTCAGGCGTTGGTACAAGGCGATACCAAACGCGCGATCGCTCTGGCCAACGGCTGGGCGAAGGATTTTCCGGATGCTTTTTATGTCGAAGTACAACGTGCAAATCGTGAAGGTGATGAAGCCTATAACGCGGCAGCTTTGAATCTGGCGAGTGTTGCCGATCTGCCGGTGGTGGCGACCCATCCGATTCAATTTATGGCCCCGGAAGACTTCAAGGCGCACGAAGCGCGGGTATGTATTGCCCGTGGTGAGGTATTGGGGGATAAGCGACGTGTGCAAGAGTTCACCACGGAGCAGTACTTTAAGAATTCAGCCGAGATGGTTGCACTGTTTGCCGACCTTCCCGAGGCAATCGAGAATAGTGTTGAAATCGCCAAACGTTGTCATTTTGAGTTCACGTTGGGCAAGTCGCGGTTGCCGAATTTCCCGACGCCAAATGATGAGTCTATCGACGAGTTCCTGTTGGCCTCGGCGATGGCGGGCCTCGAACAACGATTATTGGTGTTGTACCCAGATGTCACCGAGCGTGAAGCAGAGAGGCCGAAATACACCGCCCGACTAGAGTTTGAAGTGAAGACCATCGTCAAGATGGGGTTCCCCGGTTATTTCCTCATCGTTGCGGACTTTATTGGTTGGGCAAAAAACAACGGCGTGCCGGTCGGCCCCGGGCGCGGCTCCGGCGCGGGCTCACTGGTGGCGTATTCATTGGGCATTACCGACCTTGATCCGCTGCACTATGACTTGCTGTTCGAGCGCTTCCTCAACCCAGAACGTGTATCCATGCCGGACTTCGATATCGACTTTTGCCAGGAAGGTCGTGATCGTGTCATTGATTACGTAAAACACAAATACGGCCACGATTCGGTGTCGCAGATTGCCACCTTCGGTACGATGGCCGCCAAGGCTGTGATCCGTGATGTGGGGCGTGTTCTCGGCATGAGCTACAACCACGTTGATGGTATTGCCAAACTGATTCCCAATCAGCTCGGTATCACACTCGCTGAGGCGATCAAACAAGAACCGCAATTTAATGATCGCATTAAGAGCGAGGAAGAAGTGGCCGAGTTGATGGAGCTGGCGCTGAAGCTCGAAGGCATCACGCGTAATGTTGGTATGCACGCCGGTGGTGTGCTGATTGCGCCCGGACCACTGACCGACTTCACGCCGCTTTATGTCGCGGATGGCTCGGATTCGTTTGTCAGCCAGTACGACAAGGATGACGTTGAGGCGGTCGGGCTGGTCAAGTTTGACTTCCTTGGCCTGACAACACTCACCATTATCGAAGAGGCCGTTGAGCTAATTCGCGCGCGCCAGTATGGCGAGCCTGCGGCAGACTTCGACCTTCAACATATCCCGCTCGACGATCAGGCGGCCTACAACGTCTTCGCACGTGGTAGCACGGTAGCAATCTTCCAGTTTGAAAGTAGCGGCATGCGCGACTTGATCGTCAAGGCGCGCCCTGGTTCGGTGGAAGATTTGACGGCACTAAACGCGCTGTATCGTCCCGGCCCGATGGAGCTGATTCCTGACTACATACGGCGCAAGACGGGCGCGGAGAAGGTGACTTACCTTGATGCGCGGGTTGAGCCGATTCTCTCGCCGACCTACGGCATCATGGTCTATCAAGAACAGGTGATGCAGATCGCGCAGGTGGTGGGCGGCTATTCTCTCGGCGGCGCGGATTTATTGCGCCGCGCGATGGGTAAAAAGAAGCCGGAAGAAATGGCGAAACATCGCGGCATCTTTGCCGAGGGCGCGGTGAAGAAGGGTATTGCCCAGCGCGTTGCCGACGAATTGTTCGACTTCATGGAGAAGTTTGCCGGTTACGGTTTCAACAAGTCACATTCGGCGGCCTATTCGCTGGTGGCGTATCACACCGCATATTTGAAGGCACATTTCCCGGCCGAATTCATGGCAGCCAACATGAGCTGCATCATGGATTTCACCGACAAGGTCCAACTGATTGCCGACGATGCGCGCGCGATTGGCCTGACCCTACTGCCGCCGGATATCAACCTCGGCACGTATCGTTTTCTGCCGACCGATGAACGCACGATTCGCTATGGCTTAGGCGCGGTCAAGGGTACCGGGCGCAACGCGATTGAGGCCATCGTCGCCGCCCGTGAGGCCGGTGGGCCGTTCGGTGACTTGCTCGATTTTGTCAAACGTGTTGACCGCGGCCACGTCAATCGTCGCGCAATGGAAGCACTGATTCGCGCCGGGGCATTTGATGCCATCGAGCTAAATCGCGCGGCACTGATTGCCACACTACCGCAAGCCATTGAGCTTGCGGATAAGGCGCTGCGCGACGCACAGCAGGTGAATTTGTTTGGTGATAGCTCTGCGGAAGCAGGCACTAGTCTGGCGTTGGTGGCGGTACCGATGTGGTCTGACCGTGACCGACTGACAAACGAAAAGACGGCGCTCGGCTTTTATCTTTCCGGTCATCCATTTACCAGCTACGCGCGTGAGATCCGCCAATTTGCCAAGACCTTGTTGTCGGATTTGCAGCCGAGGAATGATTCGATCTTGATAGCGGGTATTCTTTACGAGCAACGCGTGCGTAACGGCAAACGCGGGCGGATGTGTGTCATGACGCTCGATGACGGCAGTGCGCGTGTCGACGTGGTGGCCTATAGCGATGTATTTGACAAGCGCCGCCAACTGATTCGCGACGATCAGCCATTGATTGTGCGCGGGCGGGTTTCGCCCGATGAATTTTCCGGTGGACTGCGGGTGGTTGCGGACGATGTGATCGGCATGGACGAGGCGCGCAAGTTTGTGCGGCAGATCACCTTGTCGATGAACGGACAAGCTGATAGCGCCAAGTTGCGGCGTTTGTTGTCGCCCCACCTCGCACCCGATGCGAGTGATGCCGTCCAGGTGAAGATTATTTATAACAATGGGGAAGCCGAAGTGCCTGTGGTGTTACCGGACCAATGGCGGGTATCAGTCACCGAGCCGCTAGTGACGGCGCTTGCCGAGTGGTTGACGCCGGATAACATCGTGCTCGAATACGACGCCTCAAACATGATGCCGCCGCCTCCACCGCGCGGCTGGCGGGACAACTATCAGCCGGCGTTCTCGGGTAGCGGCGAGTACTAGTCGAAAATCAAAATTCGCCTATTGGCGGGCGTTTCCAAGCAAAAATGTCTGAAAGCGCCCGTGGATAAAGGAGTTTTGACTTTACTTCGCAAGCCTATCAAAGACGATGAAATCCAGGTCGTAGGCATTCTTCTCGTCTTTGGGGCGCGGCTTGCGGGAAGTTTCTTGCCACTCTGTTGCTGGCAGCGGCGGGAAAAAAGTGTCGCCATCAACGTAGGCGTGAATCGCCGTCAGATACACGCGATCTGCAATCGGTAGCGCTGCTGCGTAGAGTGTCGCACCACCAATGACAAAGGCAGTTTGATCGGCAACCAATGCCAGCGCAGCGTCGGCCGATGTTGCAACCTCTACACCTTCGTGTCGCCAACCAGGGTTGGCACTCACGACGATATTGCGCCGGCCGGGTAATGGTCGGCCAATGGACTCAAACGTTTTGCGCCCCATGATAATCGGGTGCCCCATGGTGACTTGTTTGAAGTAGGCAAGTTCCGCGGGCAGGTGCCACGGCATCTTTCCACCAAGACCGATGACATTATTGTTGGCCGTTGCCACAATCAAGTTCAGCATGATCGGAGGTGCCTAGACCGCGATCGGCGCTTTAATGGCCGGATGCGGATCGTAACCTTCCAGCGTGAAGTCCTCAAACTTGAAGGCCAAAATATCAGTGACGTCGGCGTTTAGTCGCATGATTGGCGCGGCGCGCGGTTGGCGTGTGAGCTGCTCCCGCGCCTGATCGAGATGATTCGTATAAAGATGTGCATCCCCAAGCGTGTGTACAAGCTCGCCTGGCTTGAGCCCACAAACTTGCGCCACCATCATGGTCAGGAGCGCGTAGGAGGCGATATTGAACGGCACACCGAGGAAGATGTCGGCGCTACGTTGATACAGCTGGCAGGAGAGCTTACCGTCCGCCACGTAGAACTGAAAAAACGCGTGGCAGGGGGCTAACGCCATTTTTGGAATGTCGGCAACGTTCCACGCTGAGACAATCATGCGGCGCGAATCCGGGTTGAATTTGATCTGCGCGATGACCTCACGAATTTGGTCGATGTGTTTGCCGTCGGGCGTTGGCCACGATCGCCACTGATAGCCGTATACCGGACCGAGATTGCCTTCAGCGTCCGCCCATTCATCCCAGATGGTGACTTTGTTGTCGCGCAGGTAGGCGATGTTGGTGTCGCCCATCAAGAACCATAACAACTCGTGAATGATCGACCGAAGATGCAACCTCTTTGTGGTGAGCAGCGGAAATGATTCGGCTAACGGGAAACGCATCTGATAACCAAATACCGAGCGTGTGCCAGTGCCGGTGCGGTCGGACTTGTTTGCGCCGTGTTCGAGGACGTGACGAACAAGGGTGAGGTAGGTGTCATCGACGGCAGTCATGCGTCGTCCTTTGTAATCGTTGCCAGCAGCATTGTGACCGCATCATTGATGCTAACTCTGGAGGTATCGATAGTCAGCTCAGCTTTGTTTGGTACTTCATATGCGTCATTGACGCCGGTGAACATTTCAATTTCGCCGCGACGTGCCTTGGCGTACAACCCCTTGGTGTCGCGTGTTTCACAAACCGCCAGCGGTGTTGAAAGATGCACCAAGACAAATCGTCCGTTGGCTTCGATGCGCCGACGGGCGGCGGCTCGCGCCGCGTCGTAAGGTGCGATGGCTGCGGAGATAACGATGCCACCATGTTTGACCACCTCTGCGGCCACAAAGGCAATCCGCTCGATATTGGTGTCGCGGTCAGCGCGGGAGAAGCCCAACTCTTTGGAGAGATGGGTTCTCACCACATCCCCGTCGAGCAGTGTGACTGCGCGATTCAGGTTGGTTCTGATTGCCTCTGCAAGGGCGGTCGCGATGGTCGACTTGCCAGCCCCTGAAAGCCCGGTGAGGAAGATGCAAACACCCGTGTTCGAACTATTCGCGCGCATGAACTAATTTTAGGGCTTTCGCTGTTGGTTCCTGTAGGTAAGCTACAAAAAAGAAACCCCCCGCAGCGCGGGTCCAGAAAACAAAAACGCCCCGCAGCGCGGGTCCAGAAAACAAAAACGCCCCGCAGCGCGGGTCCAGAAAACAAAAACGCCCCGCAGCGCGGGGCCAGAAAACAAAAACGCCCCGCAGCGCGGGGCGTTTGTTGGAACCATGCAGATTATTCCGCTTCTTCGCCCGACAACTTGTAGGTAATCGCCAGCTGTGCAACGTAGCCAGCAGTATCGGTTTCAAAACGACAGGCTCCCGAGTTGATCACCCCCATGGCGGCACGATCGAACACGCGGCGTGGATTAGCGTTGGCAACCTCCACACTGATCGCCTTGCCATCCGGCCCAACCTGAATTGCCAGCGTGACCGTGCCTTCCGTACCTGCACGGCGCGCTTCCCGTGGGAAGGAGGCTTGGAAAGCGGCTGCACATTCGCGGCGGTTAGTGATCGAGCCAAAACCACGTGGCCCCACGGGGCGTTGCACCACAGGCGGCGCTGGCGGGGCGGGAACATAGGCCTGTACCGGCGGTGGTGTCGGCACGGACTCGACCACGGGTGCGGTAGAGGTCGTGGTGGGCGCAACTTCGGGCGGTGGCACGTAGTTAGGCGGTGGCGGAATATCTTGTTTTGGCTGCGGCTTAACCGGCTCTGGCGGGGGCGGTGGTGGGGGCGGCGGCTCAGGCGGCAGTACAACTTCGACAATACTCGCGGGGGCGACGGCCTTCATGAACTTCTGCCCTGCACCGGTGAAGATCATCCATCCCAAGAAAACGTGAAATGCCACCACAAAGATAATGCCAGCCATGTGTTTCTTTGGGTCGCGCTGACGCTGCGCCCAACCAGACATGACAATCATTCCTTCAGTTTCCGACTTGACCGCGTTCATTAAATCTTCTCCAACCTGTGTTGCCTGCACTCGGGTTTGCGTCTGCTTGATTGACTAACTACGCATCAGCGGAACTGCTCACCGCCGATGATGGCGAGTTTCTGCAAACCACGCCGCTGCGAGTTCGCCAATACAAATGCGACGCCTTCATACCGCGCAAACCTGTCCGGACGCACCATGATGTTCGGCTGCGGTGAAATCTTGGCCGTTTCCATCATATTGGCATCCAGCGTTGGCCGGTCAATCGGTGCACCGTTCCAGAAAATCTGTCCGGTGCGGTCTATGTCGATGCGCACTTCCAACGGCTTTTCCCGATTGGGCGGGTTGCCAACTGGCATTTCCATGTTTACCGAATGTAGCTGAATCGGAATCGTGATGATAAGCATGATGATCAACACCAGCATCACGTCGATGAGCGGCGTGGTGTTGATATCCATTATCGGTTCCGCATCGGAACCACCGCCACCTGATCCTACGTTCATACCCATAAAGTTTCTCCGAATTGCTGAGTGAGACAGCCTAGTACTCTAGGCCATCTCATGTGGTGCTAAGGGGTCGTGGGGTCCGTCACAAACGAGACTTTTGTCAGCCCGATCTCTTGAATCGCCAAAATCGCGCGGCCCATCGGCTCGTAGACCGAGTTTGCGTCGCCGCGAATGTGAACTTCCGGTTGTGGTTTGTCAGCGCGTTTAGCGGCATCACGAGCCCTACGAAGCTTGTCCTTGAGGTCCTCAGAGTTCTTGATTGGAGAATCGTAGAAGAACAACTCACCTTTTTGATTGAACGACAAGATGATGTTTTCCGGCTTCGCTTCTTGCGGCGCGTTAGGTTCCAGCGGCAACTTCACCTTGACAGAGGTTGTCACCACCGGAATTGTGATCAGGAAGATGATCAGCAACACCAACATCACGTCGACTAGCGGCGTGGTGTTGATGGTTGAGTTCAGCGATTCATCGTCCTGCGACCCACCAATTTGCATGCCCATGGCGGCGGCTTACTTCTTGACGTTGGCGGATGCGAGCAACACTGCGTGCACGTCGGAACCGAATGCACGCACTTGATCCATGCTGGTTTTGTTCTTGCGCACGATGAAGTTGTAACCCAGCACTGCGGGAACGGCAACTGCCAGACCAATGGCGGTCATGATTAGCGCTTCGCCAACGGGGCCAGCAACTTTGTCGATAGACGCTTGCCCGGTGATACCAATCTTGACCAGCGCGTTGTAAATGCCCCAAACCGTACCGAACAAGCCCACAAATGGTGCGGTTGAACCGACGGTTGCCAAGAACGCGAGCCCGTCACCCATGCGGCTTTGTACGTTATCGATCGCTCGGCTGATGCCCATTGTGATCCAATCGGAGAGGTCGATTTGACCCAATAATCCCGTGTGCTTTTGTGTCGCCTCGAGTCCCTTCTCCGCGATAAATCGAAACGGACTGTCTTCTTTTAGTGTCTCTGCGCCGGCGCGAACCGAACCAGCTTGCCAAAAGGTTGCTTCGGCTTCTTTGGCCTGCTTGACGATTTTTGCGGCTTCGTAGAGCTTGGTGAAAATAATGTACCAGCTACCGACCGACATAATCACCATAATGGCGAGTGTGATCTTGGCAACGGCATCGCCGTGCTCAAGCATGGCGGCAAAACCAAACGGGTTTTCTTCGGCGGCGGATTTTGGTTTGGCTGCGGGTGCGGCGGCCGGGGCAGCGGCGGGTGCGGCAGCTGACTCTGCAGCGGGGGTAGCTGGAGCCTGTGCGTAACTTTCAACACTTGCGCCGGCAAAGCCAACAAGCGCCGCGCAGACCATCAATCGAGCAAGAATCATGTGCATGGAATCTCCAGTTTAGCCGTACCTGTGCGGCTACAAGCAATAGAACAAAGAATTAAAGGGAATGGCCGACGAGGCCCGCCTGTTGAAACGGAAAATGATTCTAAACCAATCTGCCGACGATTGCTAACCTCGCTGCGTTTGACGCGACTCGAACAAAATATACTTCGCCTCCACAGTCAACTTGGCAGCAAGCGCAGACAAACAGTATTTGCACCAACCCTTCACGCTAGCCTGTGAATTGGTTCGGAAGGCACCAGACAAGTTATGCCGTCTGCGACGTCAGCGTTGCGAAAGCAACCCAACGCGCGGTGCCGTCTTCGCCTGAGACCGCCGCGTAAGCGCTCAGGCTCTCTTTGAGCAGCAAGACTTGCGCCAACTCGGCTCGATATTTGACAATGGCCGGTGTTTGGCCCGGCTGGCGGTAACATGTTGGCTGGCGGAATATTGCGGCGGACAGCCAAGCGAAAGTGCTTACGGTGAACTCAAACAATAAATCATTGCTCGATCCCAAGGCGACCGCACAAGCGGGGTTTGAGGCGTTACGCCAGGCGCGGCCTAGAGAGGCTTTGAGCCATTTTGATCAACTGGTCGGTGTCGGCGTCGCCGACGCGTCGGTGTATTGTGCGATGGCCATCGCCCACCACCGCTTGAACAGTGCCGTCAATGCATCAAAGGCAATCGACCAAGCGTTGTTACTCGCTGGGGCCAACTTTCAGATGTTGCTGTTAAAGGCGGATATGCTTGCCGAACAAGGTGCCCATCGCGAAGCGTCTGGCAATTACTTGGCGGCGGTTCGCTCGGTGCCCTCTGGCGAGCAACTCTCGCCAGCGTTGTTGACGGAGTTCGAGCGTGCGAAGCGATGTTGTGATGCCTACGCAGACGAGTGGGAGGCGAGCATCCGCAAACGCCTTGCCGGCTCGGCGGCTAGTGCGTCGGCAACAACAAGCCGTGTCTCGGACGCAGTCGATATCCTGTTCGGTCACAAAAAAGTGTACCCACAGCAACCAAGGTACTTCCATTTGCCCGGTCTTGCCGCAGTTCCGTTTTTCGATCCAGCAGCGTTTGCTTGGGTGGCGGAACTCGAGTCACACACTGCGGGTATCAGGGCTGAATTGGAAGTCGTAATGCGCGATCACGCGGCGTTTAAGCCCTACGTTGAGGGCAACCCGAACCGCCCGAATGCGGTGCAAAACAGCCAAAACGGCATGCTGAACAATCCCGATTGGAGCGCGTTTTACCTTTGGAAAGCGGGCAAACTCGTCGCAGAAAATGCGGCCCGCTGCCCGAATACGGTAAAGGCACTCGAAGCGGTCCCGCTAACGCATATCCCAAACCGTTCGCCATCTGTGCTGTTTTCGTTGCTGCGACCCGGTGCCCATATTCCGCCACACAATGGTCTGATCAATACCCGGCTGATCGTTCACCTGCCGCTGATTGTGCCCGGTCAATGTCGTCTGCGTGTTGGCAATGAGACGCGCGAATGGCAGGCGGGGAAAGTCTGGCTGTTCGATGACACCATCGAACATGAAGCGTGGAATGACTCCGCCGAAACCCGGGTGATTCTGATCTTTGAAGTCAGCCGACCGGACGTAAGTGAGGCAGAGCATCAACAGATCTCCAGCGTTTTCGAAGCGCTCGATGCCCATTCAGGGCAAACGCCGGAATGGGAAATCTAACGGGTTCGCCCAGTACCGCATTCACCGGTACTATTGTCAGCAAATCCCATAACAAAAGACCAATATGAGCAACGATATCGCATCCTTGGAAATGCAGGCCGAAAAGGCCGCCGCCGCAGGCCAGCGCGAAGTGGCATTCAAAGCTTGGGAGAGGATTCTGGACCTTGATCCCGGCCACATCGCGACACTCACCAACTTGGGCAGATTCTCGTTACGCAGTGGCGACCTGGTTTATGCCAAACGTGCGTTCCAACGCGTGATCGATTTGGATGGTCGCGATTCCCAACAGTGGGTAAATTTGGCGCTTGCGTGCAAAGGATTGAAAGACGAGGCGGGTGAGGAAGCCGCCATTAAAGGAGCGCTGACTGCTGACCCAATGGATTTACTCGCGCTGTTGATGCGTGGAACGCTGCTGGAACAGCAGGGCAAGAAGCAAAAGGCGGCCGCCGCGTTCGGTGCTGCGGTTGCAGTCTCTCCTCCAGCCGATCGCCTCCACCCCGATCTGCTGCCGGCAGTGCAATATGCATTCCAGTTCAAGCGCGAATATGACGCCGAGTTTGGCAAATTTCTTGACGGGTATCTCGCCCCCCACCTGGATGCGCATCAAGGCGAAAACCTCAAGCGCTTCCGCGATTCGGTTGACATGATGGTGGGACGTAAACGGCGGTTTGATTCGCAATCGATGATGCACCACTATCCAGGATTAGCGCCGATTGAGTTCTTCGAACGCAGCGACTTCCCTTGGCTGGATGCCTTTGAGGCGTCAACCGATACAATTCGTGACGAGTTCTTGGGCGTGCTAGCGGACGAAAAGGGCTTTGTCCCGTACATCACCTATCCAGATGATGTCCCGCTTAACCAATGGGCGCAATTGAACAACTCGCCGGATTGGAGTGCTTACCATTTGATTAAGCAAGGAACGCGTATTGACGCACACGCGCAAAAGTGTCCGGTAACCATGAAACTGCTGGAGACCGCGCCCCAACCGAATCAGCCGGGTCGTACACCGGCCGCGATGTTCTCGTTGCTTAAGCCTAAAACCTCAATTCCACCTCACACCGGTGTTTCTAATGTTCGCTTGGTGACGCACTTGCCGCTAATCGTGCCACCGGGTTGCGGCTTTCGGGTGGGTAACGAAACGCGCGAGTGGGTGCCTGGCAAGGCGTGGGTATTTGACGACACGATCGAGCACGAAGCCTGGAACCGCAGCGACCAACTGCGAGTGGTACTGATCTTTGACATCTGGCATCCGCACTTGAGTCAGGCTGAACGCAACATGATTACGGCATTGGCGGGTGCCGTCACCGCATTCACCGGGGAGGTGGGCGGGTACGACGCTTGACGCGGGGATTGTCAGCTAACGCACAGGCCGTTCCACGACTCGTTAGAAAGCAGTACAGCCCCAAAACAAAAACGGCGAGCCGAAGCTCGCCGTTTTTTGTTGTTGCTTCGCTACTTTAGAACTTGATCGTTGCGTTCAAGAACACACGACGGCCAAGTGCGTCATACACCTGTGGATAGGTGTTGCCGTTACCAAAGCCTGCGCCGACCAGACCGCTCAGAGGTGGGTCTTTGTCGAGCAGGTTGTTGATACCAGCGCGCAGCATGATTTTCTTCGTCAGCGCGTACGAAGCGGCGATATCGAAGTAGTTACGCTCAGCCAAGGTGCGGTCCGCTGGCGCAATGGACGCGTTCCGCAATTGCGGGCTGCTGCTGGTGCCTTCTTGGTCAACCTTGCCGATATGACGCCACGTGAGCGCTAGGTCGAGGTTCCACGGCGTTTCCCATGTAGTGCGGAGCTTATGACGCCATTCTGGCGAAGGCACACCGCACGTCGCGCCATGCAGACCCTTACACTCGAATTCACCCAAGCCAGGAATTGGCTCCTGCGTGAACGACTTGAGCAGCGTGCCGGTAAAGCTGAACTTCAAGTTGCCGTAGGCGGGCAATTTGTAGAAGTAATCGGCACTGAAATCGTAACCGGAGGTCTTCCGGCTACCCAGGTTTTGGTTGGTTGCCTGAATCTGGCCGGAAGGGAGTGCCCACAGAGTACCCAAACGGTCACGCGTGATCAGGCCGCAAAACGCAGCAGAACCCGTTGCCAAACATTGCGCGAGGATGGTGCCGGGAGGCGCGAAGTCGATCACTTTTTCAACCTTGATGTCGAAGTAATCAACCGATGCCGTAAAGTTGCGGCCGACGGTGAAAACGATTCCGGCGGTCGAGCTCTTGGCTTCTTCAGGTTTCAGGTTCGGGTTACCACCTTGCAGGTAGTTGTACTGACCCGCTGGGCTGTCGAGGATGGCGGTGCCGTACTGTGCTGCCGTAACACCGGAGCGTTGGCACGCTGCTAGGCTGGCGGTACGTGACGGGCCGCATGGGTCGGCGGCCAAATCAAACAAAGCAACACCTTGCGCCGTGAACAATTCGATCACGTTGCCGGCACGAACAGCTTCCTGGTAGCTGGCGCGGGTACGGATTTCCTTAACAGGAGACCATTCAGCGCCGATACCAAACGATGTGGTCTTTGGCCCGTTGCTGTAATCGGAACGACGCACTGAACCGTTCAGCGCCAACAATTCGGCGAACTGGGCACCTTCAATCAGAGGGGCACGGAACTCGCCGTAGATTTCCTTGATGTTATAGCCACCACTCAGGCCAATGGTTGGCCCACCCTGACCAGCCAAATCGCCGGTGGTGAAGGCGCTGTCGGTATTCAGGCTCAAACGCTCCTGACGGTGCTCAAGACCGAACGCAACGCCAATACCGTTCTTGGCAGATGGCATCTTCCAGCCATACTCGCCAAGGTCTGCACTGATGGTTGCGCCTTGTACCTTTTGCTCGGTGTAACCCTTTTGGAAGCCGGGAGTTGAAAGATAAGAGATCGCTGCTGGGGTTGGTCCACCGAGTGCCCAGATGTTGTATGGAACGCAAGGTGGGCCGGAGCGGCAAACAATCGCGCCAGATGCATCACGCACTGCATCGAGCGCCAATGCCTGACGGGCAATCGACATATCGTTGAGGTAGGTCCCTTGGAAGACAACTTTTGCATCTTGGGCAAAAATGTCGTAGTTCCAGATCTTGGCAAATTCGCCCTTAAAGCCGACCACCATACGATACGACGTGTGGCGGATGTCGTCCTGGCGCCCGCCACCCTCGGTGTTGCGACGGAAGATCAACGCATCTGCGGTACCGGTTGTGCCGACACAACCCAAGTCCCGACGCCAATCTGCTGAAAGCAGCGGGTTATCGCAGCGAACCGCGTTTGCGCCGGAAGCGTCAAAACCGAAGAAGCCGGACGGGGCGATCTGTGCAACCGTCTTGTCATCATGGAACGAGAGTTCGGTGTAGAGCTTGCCAGCGTCAAGTTCGTAGTTGGCGAAAACGTTCATCCCGTAACGCTCTGATGGGCGCTGGAAATAGTTCAAAGGACCGAAGTTGTACTGGTCGTTTGCAGGAACCCAAGCGCGTGTGCCACCAGCGGCATTTGCAACCGTACGGTTACCAGCAGCTACGATGAAGCGGCCGGGGAAGCTGGTGCCGGATCCGCCGCAGCGGAAGCCTGCGCCAAATGCAACGCCGTTGATGGTGTTTGGTGTTGAGGACGTGGCGTTACCAATTGAACAAGCTGAAAAGTCGCGCTCAGATTGCAGGAGGGCGTCTTCTTTCTTGTAGTAGAGGAAGACAGTGGCGTTACCTTTGCCGTTGGCAAAGTTCGAACCCATCAACAAGTTGAAGTCGTTGATCTTCCCGTCGGAATCAATGTTGCCTGGAATCTTAAACTCGGCCGCATTGGTGATTGCGCGGGCGCGAATCATTGCCGCAACGCCGGAGCCATCATCTTGTTTGTGATTGTAGAAGCTGGTGTTGGCTTCAAATTGAACGCCTTCAAACTTATCGTTCATGATGAAGTTAACAACGCCAGATACCGCGTCGGAGCCGTAAACCGCACCAGCACCACCGGTGAGGATTTCAACGCGCTTGATCAGCGGCGCTGGAATCTGGTTCAAGTCGGCTGCGAAGTCACGCGGGGTACCACGCGGGCTACCGGCTGGTAGACGGCGACCGTTCACCAACACGAGGGTACGGGTTACGCCGAGGCCGCGGAGGTTAACCGTTGCGGTACCGGTTGCACTGTTCGAAATCGTCGCACCCTGTGCTGCGAATACCTGCGGGAGGTTGTTCAGGAGGTTTTCAACCGACCGAACACCGTCGACTTTGATAGATGCCGCATCGATCGTCGTGATCGGGCTGGTGCTTTCTAAGTTTGCAGACGGAATACGTGATCCGGTGACTTCGATACGATCAACTTTTTCGTCCGCCTTTGCCGCAGCAGGTGCCTGCGCAAACGCGGGCCCGTACATGCTTGCTGCCAGCGCTCCTGCAACAGCCGCCGGCAAGATTTTTACCCTTAATTTCATTGCGTAACCTCCCTAATGAAAAACCCAACAATCAACTAACCGCTTGTATGAAGGATTCACACAAACTTCAACAAACGGTCACGAAATGGAAAACATCTCTAGGATAACGGGCGTGGCGGGGTCAAGCCACGGCCTTGATGCTATTGTTGCTAAAAAGCAACATCGCGCGACAGAGTGTGACAGTTCTGCACGGTTCCCCGCTCTCGTTGGGCAACAAAAAAGGGGGCCGAAGCCCCCTTTTTTTGTCCTAACTTACTGTCTGATCTGCTTAGTTCCAGCTGTAACGTACACCCGCAACGAAGTTCATCCCTTGTGGCTGGTACCAGTTGAGGTTGAACGGACGCGCCAGTGGGTCCATCGACGGCTTGGTGTTGGCGATGTTGCGAACCGTGAAGTTCAAACGCCAATTTTTGAAGCCACGATATTCCGTGCCAGCATCAAACGTAACGTACGCAGAAACTGTACAAACACCCAGATAGCTATTCGCCTTATTGTTGCAGTCACGAATCACCGCTTGGCTTCCCGCACTTTGTGTTTCAGGGTTGTTGAAGGATTTGAACGGACCCACAAAGTTCATTACACCGGTACTGGTCCAGTCGCCAACTTCCCAGTTTGCACGAAGCTGACCACGCCACTCAGGGGCATTGCGGAAGCCGCTGTAGCTGGTCAATGGCTGGCCCGCCGCACCGGAACCGCGTTGGTCCGTATACATCGTCGCGACACCGTTCAAGGTCAGGCGACCGTAGCTACCGAGGGAGATACGGTGACGGATGTCGAAGTCGACACCACGAACGCGGGTTTCTCCCAAGTTTGCGAACGAGGTACTGACAAACAAGATGGCACCCGGGTCATTTGGCACGGTAGGGTTGGTATTGGCCGGATCACGTACCACGCGGTTTGCGTACAGTGGATTGGTCGAGCCTTCGTTTAACAAGATTTCGGTCAGCGACAGGAATGAAATTTCGTTACGACGCGCGATATTGAAGTAGTCCACGCTCACGTTTGTGTCGGTGTTGACTTCCCAGACAAAACCGGCAGAGTAGGTTTCCGCTTTTTCCGGTTGTACCCCAGGGAATGCAACGACCAAGCCTGGGATCGACAGACCGCAACCAACCGTAATGCCAGCGCCACGATTACAACGGCGTGGATCATCAATACCGTTGAAGAAGCCCGAGGTCGACGAACGGGTGATCTCGGTCAGCGCCGGTGCGCGGAAGCCGCGTGCGAAGCTACCGCGGATTTTCAGGTTTGACATCGGCGCCCAAGATGCTGCAACTTTCGGTGTCAAGGAGCTACCGTAGTCAGAGTAACGGTCGTAACGCACGGCTGTCTGAACTTCAACATTCTTCAACACTGGCAGGATCAATTCACCAAAGACCGTTGATACCGTGCGGCTGCCGTCAACGGAAGCAACGCCACGGCCGAAGATGTTGCCGCGGGTTTTCTCTGCGTCAGGACGTACAACGCGCGTTTCTTTACGGTACTCAACGCCGGAAGCAAATACGGCAGCGCCACCAGCCATCTGGCCGATTTCACCAGACAACTTAGCGTCCCAAACGGTGAATTTGGAGTCAGCCTTGTCAACCGCATTGATGCGGATGGAGTCAGCGGTGACGGTGCCAGAGTTTGGTGCAGCCCAGTTGTAGAAGCCACCTGCTGGGTTGGCGACCAACGTTGGGTTACCAACGGCGTTAGGCACGACGGTGAAGCCAAACGCTTGTACCAAGCGGTCGTAACGAATCGAGTTGTAGTTGGTGGTGTCCTGCTGGTTGCGGTTGTACATCACGCCAGATTCAAAGTCGTACTTTCCAAGTACGGTCTTGATGCCCGCCACCACACGTGAGGTCTTGCTTTCAACTTCGTTATCTTGCGGGCCAACTGCGTCCATGCGAGCACGAACCGACGTCAAGCGAGCGAACGGGTTATTAGGATGGCCGATTGCCAATTGGGTTGGCGCTGGATTCAGGCGACCGGTGCTCGGGTTAAACGTGGCACCAGTACCTTGTCCGACCGCTTGTGGGAAACCTAAGAAATAAACCGAGTTCTTAACGTAGCTACCTTCGGCATACAACTGCGTTGTACCGGAGACATCAAACGTGCCGCGTGCAAATACGCTTGAGCGCTCAACCTTCGGCACAATTTCCGAGCGGGAGACGTTGTCGTATAGACACATTCTTCCCGGAACGCCGAGGAACGGCTGGGCGTTTACGTTGTTTGCGGCAGGACAAGCAGCGCCCGCGGTCGGTCCTGTTGCGCCGGCAGCGTTGGAAATGTAAGTCAAGAACGGGCTAAATGCTGAGTTTTGAACGCCGGTGAGATATACGTCACGGAATTCTTGACGGTTGAGGAAATCTTCGACTTCGACAAAACGAACGGATTTTTGTCTGTAAGCTTCAAAGTTGGCAAACACGTTGTAACGGTCTTTGGCGAGGTCGCCAAAACCGATGGATGCCACGGCGGACTGCGTGTTGTACTTGCCTTTGTTGTTGGTGGTTGCATTACCACCGACTTGGCCGCCTTTGTAGTCTTTACGCAGGATGATGTTGATCACACCAGCGATAGCCTCGGAGCCATAAATAGCGGATGCGCCGTCTTTCAAGATCTCGATGCGCTCGATGACGTCAACCGGAATTGCGTTCAAATTCGTCACGCCAGACTGACCAAAGTTTGGATCAGCCAAACCGTAAGGGGCGATACGGCGACCGTTCAACAACACCAGCGTCGCGGTCGAACCCAAACCACGCAAGGACACCGAAGCAGCACCAGAGGAGAAGCTGCCGGAACCCGTCAGTTCCGTCAAGCCGCCAGCGGCATTGATCGGCAACTCGCGGAGCAACTCGGTCACGGTCTGTTTGCCGGAACGACGAATCTCTTCCTGGCTGATAACCTGAATCGGTGCGGAAGACTCAGCGTCAACACGTTTGATGTTGGAGCCTGTGACTTCGATTTTTTCGGTTTTCTTTTCTGGAGCGGCCTGAGCAAAAACGCTTCCAGCGGAAACCGCGCCAAAGGCGCCCACCGCAGTCAATGCGCAGATGAGTGCGCGGGGTTTGAAATTCTGCATAAATTACCTCGTGAGTGGAGATGATGGTGTGGCGTTGGGTGATGCGGATTACAAATACTTACTTCCCATTTGTGGAACTTCTACCTTCCAGAAATGGAATGCGACGAATCTTGACAGAAAGACTCGTGATTGTAACTTTTGGCCACAAACCGCGGGGGCAAGACTGGGTGAAAGCACACGTTTGTAGCGGATTTACAACAGGCTCTTCCAATCCCAGTAATGCCTTACGCAAACACTGGATAAAAAAACGGGGGCCGAAGCCCCCGTTTTTGTACTGGCGTAAAACGATCTCTTACTTGAACTTGTAACCGACGTTCAGGTTGAAGCGTCGACCCAATTGCCCGGTGGTGCCATTCTCCCAATACGTGAACGTACTTGGAATGTCCTGGGAACGGCCATAGTCGTTTTCCACGTTCAGCAAGGCCAGCGACACCGTTAGCCCCTTGAATCCGGTGTAAGCACCACCGATATCAAAATTGCGTTCGGCTCCGATGTGACAACCGCCATTAGCTTGCAGGAAGGTATTGCCAGCTGAGGCACCAGCTGCAGTACAGGTGGCAGTAGTCGTCCGCTCCAGCGCCGAGGTGTGGTTAAAGCGCGCCCAGCTTGACCAGCCGCCACGATTCCAACGCACTGTTGCGCTACCTTTGTGTTTCGGCACGTCCGCCGTCGTGGTTCCAACCAATACCTGAACTGGTGAGCCCGACAAGATTTGTTGATCGAAGTAGCGGGTCACGGTGCCGTTGACGTTCAACGTAAATCTGCCGATGTCGGTAGACGGGAAACGAATGTTGAAGTCGTAGTCTATACCGGCTGTTTTGGTGAAGTTGAAGTTCCCGTATTGACGCTGAACCACAAGAATTGGACCGCTGTTCGGGATGCCAGGGAGCCACGTTGCTGGATTCGGGTCGCGGATCAGTGGGCCACCATTTGCAGAAGGATTGGCGTTGTAGGCGTCAATGATGTCGATACCGCGTTGAACACGTACTTCGTCGTTACGAATGAAACGCCAGAAATCGATTGCAAGATCAACGTTTTTGAAAGGCTGCAAGATGGTGCCAAACGTGTAGGAGTTTGACTTCTCGGGCTTTAGGTTTCTGTTGGCCGCAATGATTGTTGGCAGGTTACCTGGGGTCGCAGTGCCGGCCGGAACCGCAGTGAAGTTGGTGACGTTACAGTCGCGTGCCACTGGTGGATCGGCACGGCTTACTGGGGCGGCCGGATTGCTCGAGTTACAACGCAAGCTGTCAAACACGCGGCGCTCTTGTGAGTTGTTAAACGACAACAAGAAAGAGTCGCCGATCTGCGAGATCGATGGCGCTCTAAATCCTGTTGCGGCAGTTCCGCGCAACGCCACACCACCTGGCACAGCATCCCACTTGAAGCCCAATTTACCGGTGGTTGAGTTGCCAAAGTCACTGTATTTTTCGAAACGCAACGCTGTTTGTACTTCTAGTGTCTTCGCCACTGGCAAGCGCAATTCTGCGAAGCCAGCTTGTGAGCTGCGGCTGCCCTCAGCGCCGTTAGCGACCAAGCCGATGAAATCGCCCGTCTTGTAGATGTCGCTTGGCACTGACGAGAGGGTTTCGCGACGCGCTTCAGCACCGACCGCGACGGCGGCCTTGCCGCCAGCCATGCTCCAGAGCTCACGACTGCCGCGAATATCAAGTGCGGCAACTGTGGCTTTTCCTTCATTGACAGCGTCAGAGGCGACACTGGCAAGTCCGGCAGCGGTGTTGGGTTGCGTGAACCGATACGTGCCAGCGGCGAGTGACCGATCCAGCAATGACTTGCGCAAACGAGCTTCCTGCACGCGCGAATTGTCTTGACGGCTATACAGCACCGCGGTGTCAATGTCCCATGCGCCGATCGAGCCTTGCACGCCGCTGGTTACACGTAGGGTCTTCAATTCGTTGATGTCGTTGAGCGGCAAATCTGAAAAGCGATAAATCAGCTGCACGGGTTGTGCGGTTGCCGTGCCGTTGGTCGGGTTATCCGGATGTCCCACCGGCAAGATCAACGCGTTTTGCGACAAAAACACGCCGCTCAACAAAGGCCACGTGGTGGCTACTGGGTTGGCCGAACTGACAAGACCCGTGGTCAACGTACGCGGGACCGCCTTTTCAGTGGTCGTGGTACGGGCGAGCATCACATCTGCATAGGCCGTCAGTTCGTTGCTGAGAGCGAAGTTGGCTCTTACCGTTGCGCTTTCACGATTCTGCTTGCCGATGGCTTCGTCGGCATTGTCGAGGTTAAAGCGACACTGACCAACGCGAAGGGATGCGGTGGTCGCGGCAAAGTTTGACAAGCGTGTTGGAACACCTTGGCCAACGGTTAGCTCTGGGGGGCAGCCGGCAAAGGTTCCCAGGTAGTTGGCGCCAAATACGCTGTTGTTGGCGACGGTTCGACCGTCGATCACAGTGCTGCCGGCGATGCTGGCCGGCACGCGGTAATAACTTGCTACATTCGAGGCGACTGAGTCGGCGGTAAAACGCGCCAAGCTGCCGTTGACCCGCAAATATTCGTTGTACAGATCGAGGTTGCCGCGATCCTTCAGCTCAGAATGCATCACCGGGTCGCGTCGCGACACTTGGATGCCACCAAAAACGTTGAATCTCTGCGTTGCGATGTCGCCAAAACCGAAGGTAATACTAGCGCTCTTCGTCACGCCCACTCCTTGGTCGTTGGCGCCGTATGAGACGCTGGCTTCGGCACCTTTGTAATCCTTCTTGAGAATGTAGTTGATCACACCGGCCATTGCGTCTGAACCATACAGCGCGGAAGCGCCATCCTTCAATATTTCGATGCGCTCAATTGCTTCCCGTGGGATGGTGTTTACACTCAGCAGCGAGCCGCGCCCGAAGTTGACGTCCACGGCGGCGACGGGTGCAATGCGGCGCCCGTTAATCAGAATCAGGGTGCCCTGAGAGCCAAAACCGCGCAACGAGATCGTCGCCAAACCACCAACAAATCCGCTGGCCGCACCGTCCTGCACCGACGACGCGTCCACGGCGCCCAAAGAACGCAGCAGCTCTTCCACGGTGGCGTAGCCGGAATTCTTGATGTCCTCAGCTGTGATGACTTGCACCAGCGATGGCGTTTCAGCGTCGGTCCGCTTGATTAGGGAGCCGGTGACCTCAAACTTTTCGACTTTGGCCGGCGCTGGCGTGGTTTGGGCATTGACACCAATTTGGGTCAATAGTCCAACCGAACCAAGCGCCGCGCACATGATGCGTAACTTATTGTTTCTCATGAGTTTCCTATAGAGATAGGGCGACATTTGCAAAAAAATTGGAGCGAAACAGTGAGGGAAAATCAACGAAACAAAACCCCGTTTTTCGCTCGCGCGAAAAGCGGCGATGGTAATTCTTCCCCGATGGCAAGAGTGTAATTGGCGGAGCGATAAAGGTGGACCTTTTTTGCGTCGGCGCGTCGAAGTAGCGGCAAATTGTTGCAATTTCGCGACAAACTGAGCACTTGTTCGGCCATCACGGTCTTGGGATAGGCGCCCCTAAGTACCATCCAACTGCCCGCTGGGTCAAAAATCCACCATCTTGGGCGGGCCCGAGTGGTATACTTTCGCAGTGGGCTTCGGCCCATTTTTTGTTTCTTGCGTTTATGGGTGTTGGTTTCAGTTGGAGCGATTGGTTCCAGGCTGACCGGAAGGCGACTGCCTTCTTTGCACCGCCGATGTACAACCTTGGCGCAAGGAGCACGCGCAGAGGACTCGTAAATTGGCAAACCTAGAAAAAATCATCGATGACGCACTGATGAGCTTCTCGCTGGAGCTGGTCGAGATCGAGCGGGCCCCGCGCGGATTGTTGCGAGTGTTCATTGATCGGCCGGAAGGCAAAGGGTTTGTCACGGTCGAGGACTGTAGCAAGGTAAGCAATCAGCTATCCCATGCGTTAACGGTCGAAAACGTAGATTACGAACGACTTGAAGTGTCTTCGCCGGGGCTTGATCGAGTGTTGAAGACGTGCAGGGATTTTTCGCGATTTCGCGGCCAACCGGTGCGGGTGCGGTTGAATACGATGGTTGAGAACCGCAAGCGCTTCGACGGCGTGATTTCCGGTGTCGAAGAAGATTCCGTGACGTTTCTGGTTTCTGATGGAGAAGAGTCGGCGAAGGCAATCGGCAAGTCGGGAAAATCCAAGAAAGTGATGGGCAAAACAGTGTCGCTCGGGAGCGACGGCGGAAAGACCGTGTGTGTGAAACTTGGCCAGATCGAAAAAGCGCGATTGATCCCACAGATTTAGAAAAAAAGTAAACAACTGCGACTGTCCGCTAGCGGACTGGCGGATACGATGGAGATGTAAGAAAATGAGTCGAGAAATTTTGTTGCTGGTCGATGCCCTGGCGAGAGAGAAAAGTGTCCCACGAGAGACCGTCTTTATCGCGTTGGAAATGGCGTTGGCATCAGCAACCAAACGAAAATTTGCCGATAAGGTGCTTCAAGAAGAAGCCGACGTGCGGGTTGAAATCGATCGGCTCACCGGCGAGTACGAGGCGTTTCGCCGCTGGACCGTGGTGCCCGACGAAGAGCACGAGGAACCAGCGCGTCAAATCGCCATTACGGATGCGCCCGAGCGTGGCGAGAATTTGCAGCTTGGTGATGTGATCGAAGAGCCGCTGGAGGCCGTTGAGTTTGGCCGTATCGGCGCGCAAACGGCGAAACAGGTAATCCTGCAAAAAATCCGTGATGCCGAACGCGAACAGATCCTTCAGGATTTCTTGGCGCGTGACGAGCAACTGGTAACCGGCACTATCAAGCGGATGGAGCGCGGCAACGTGATTATTGAATCCGGCCGTATCGAGGCTTTGCTGCCAAAATCCGAGTTGATTCCTAAGGAGAATTTGCGTGTTGGCGATCGTGTGCGTGCGTTCCTGCTGAAGATCGACCGTAATCTGCGTGGGCCGCAGTTAGTGCTCTCCCGCATCTCGCCTGATTTCATTAAGTTGCTGTTCGAGCTTGAAGTGCCAGAGATCGAAGAAGGATTGTTAGAGATCAAAGGCGCGGCGCGCGATCCAGGTATGCGCGCAAAAATCGCCGTGAAGTCGAATGATCCGCGGGTGGATCCAATCGGCACCTGTGTTGGTATGCGCGGTTCGCGTGTGCAAGCAGTCACCGGCGAATTAGCGGGTGAGCGGGTCGATATCATTTTGTGGTCGGCCGACCCCGCGCAGTTCGTAATTAACGCACTTGCGCCGGCAGAAGTGTCTTCGATTATCGTCGACGAAGAAAGACACGCAATGGATGTGGTGGTTGACGAAGAGCAACTGGCCCAGGCCATCGGCCGTGGCGGACAAAACGTCCGCCTTGCCTCCGAGCTGACCGGCTGGCAACTCAACATCATGACCGAAGAAACGGCGAGTGAGCGTCGCTCGACCGAACAACAGTCGATCCAACAATTGTTCATCGAAAAACTTGACGTCGATGAGGAAGTTGCAAACATCTTGATTGCTGAAGGGTTCAGTAATCTGGAAGAAGTCGCCTATGTACCTTTGAGCGAAATGCTCGAAATCGAAGCTTTCGACGAAGACACCGTCAATGAACTGCGCCGCCGCGCGCGTGATGCGTTGGTCACGGCGGCAATCAAATCCGAAGAGTCGATGGAGACAGGATCGGATGATTTGCTTGCCATGGAAGGCATGGATGCGGAAACTGCGCATCTGCTTGCATCAAAGGGTGTCCAGACGATGGCTGACCTTGCGGATTTAGCCATCGACGAACTGACGGAAATGACCGGCATGGAGGCAGAGCGGGCCAAACAACTCATCATGACGGCGCGAGCGCCGTGGTTCGCCACTGAATCTGCTTGATCTCCGCTGGATATTTCGAAATCGTAACGCAAGCACGTAGAAACAAGGTAACGCATGGCACAAATGACCGTTGAACAATTTGCTAAAGAGCTTAAGCTGACTCCTGAGTTGCTCATTGAGCAACTCAAATCCGCAGGAGTTGCTAAGTCCGCCCCGGATGAGCCGCTGGCAGAGGAGGACAAGGCGCGTCTGCTTGCATTTTTGCAAGAGTCACACGGCCATAAGGACGAAAAGAAAAAGATTACGCTGATGCGTAAGCAGACCTCTGAGATCAAGAAGTCCGATGCCACCGGTAAAGCTCGCACCATTCAGGTGGAAGTCCGCAAGAAGCGTACCTTTGTCAAAGTAGACGCCGTTGCCGAGACGCCGGTAGAAGTTGCCGCCGAACCGCTGCAGCCGATCATCAACGACGAAGAATTGGCCAAGCGTAGAGTCGAGGAAGAGCGCATGGCGGCGTTGCTCGCCAAACAAGCTGAAGAAAAGGCGAAGATTCAGGCACCAAAACGCCGTACAAAAAAGGCTGGCGAGGGCGCGGATCAACAACATGCGCCTGATGCGTCGCCGTCACAAGCCGACGCCGCAGTTGCCAGCACCGCCACCAACGCTGCTGCGCTCGGCGACAGCGCTACCGCTGCCGCGACCTTAACCGCCGCCACATCCCCAGCCGCCGCCTTACCTGCGGCAAACGCGACAATTTCCGTTGACCCTAATCGACCGCGGGTTGGTGAGCGTGTGGTTTTGAAGAAAACCCCGCCACCCACCGAAGGTACGCTGCATCGTCCTGTTATTAAGGACGCCGACGGCCAAGTCAAAACCGACAAGAAACCCGCCAAGAAACCGACCAAGACGACCACGTGGGCGGATGACGCTAGTAAGCGCCGTGGAATCAAAACGCGCGGCGACGCCTCTGGCGGTCGTGAGGGATGGCGCGGTAGGCGTGCCAAAGCGCATCACGACGATGCGGATGCAACCAGTTTCCAGGCCCCTGCCGAACCAGTGGTCCGTGAAGTGTTGGTTCCCGAGACCATTACGGTAGGTGAGTTAGCACAAAAGATGGCCGTGAAGGCCGCTGAAGTGATCAAGACCATGATGCGACTCGGCTCGATGGTGACGATCAATCAGGTGCTAGATCAGGAAACCGCGATGTTGGTGGTTGAGGAAATGGGACACACTGCGAGCGCGGCGAAGGCGGACGACCCAGAAGCGTATCTGGTCGAGGCTATCGAACACAAGCCGGAAGATATGATCACCCGTCCACCGGTTGTGACCATCATGGGACACGTTGACCACGGCAAAACTTCGCTGTTGGACAAGATTCGAACCGCTCGCGTTGCGTCAGGAGAAGCGGGTGGAATTACGCAACATATCGGTGCCTATCATGTGCAAACCCCGCGCGGTGTAATCACCTTCTTGGATACGCCGGGACACGAAGCGTTCACGGCAATGCGAGCACGCGGGTCGCAAATTACCGATATCGTGATTTTGGTGGTTGCGGCGGACGACGGTGTCATGCCGCAAACGAAAGAGGCCATCGCTCACGCCAAGGCGGCGAATGTACCGATGATTGTGGCCATCAACAAAGTCGACAAGCCCGAGGCCAATCTGGAGCGCGTGCGACAGGAGCTCGTTGCCAACGATGTATTGCCGGAAGAGTACGGTGGCGATGTCATGTTTGTACCGGTGTCGGCGCGATCGGGCGCTGGTATCGATGCACTGCTCGAAGCGATTCTGTTGGTGGCCGAGGTGGCGGAACTGAAAGCCGTCACCGATTCACCGGCTAAGGGGGTGGTGATCGAAGCGCGCCTCGACAAAGGGCGTGGCCCGGTGGCGACCGTACTGGTGATGTCGGGTACTCTGAAAAAGGGCGATATGTTGCTCGCCGGCGGCGTATTTGGCCGGGTGCGGGCGATGACTGATGAAGATGGCAAGAGCATCGAATCCGCCGGACCGTCGATCCCGGTTGAGGTGCAGGGCTTGACCGATGTGCCAGGGGCTGGCGACGACGTGATGGTGCTAAACGATGAGCGTAAGGCGCGTGAAATCGCCCTGTTCCGTCAGGGTAAGTACCGCGATGTAAAACTCGCTAAGCAGCAGGCGGCAAAACTTGAGAATGCGTTCGAGCAAATGGGCGAAGGTGCGGTTCGTTCGCTCACTGTGATCATCAAGGCCGACGTGCAGGGCTCCTATGAAGGCTTGTCACACGCGCTTGGCAAGCTCACGACCGACGAAGTCAAGGTCAACGTAGTTCACGCCGGCGTTGGTGCGATCACGGAGTCAGATGTCAATTTAGCACTTGCTTCAAAAGCCGTGATCATTGGCTTCAATGTGCGCGCCGATGCCAGCGCACGCAAGCTGATCGAAACTTCGGGTGTACAAGTCCGCTACTACAACATCATCTATGAGGCGGTTGATGACGTCAAGGCGGCACTCGGTGGATTGCTATCGCCAGAGATTAAGGAAATCGTGCTGGGTTTGGTCGAAATCCGCAATGTCTTCAAGATTTCCAAGGTTGGCGCTGTCGCGGGATGTTTTGTTCTAGACGGTATTATCAAACGTGGTTCGTCGATTCGCCTGTTGCGCGATGGCGTGGTGATTTTCACTGGCGAACTCGATTCGTTGAAGCGTTTCAAGGACGACGTCAAAGAAGTCAAGAGTGGATTTGAGTGTGGCCTGTCGATCAAAAATTTTGATGACATCAAGCAAGGCGATCAAATCGAAGCCTTTGAGACAACGGAAGTCGCCCGCACGCTTGAATAGCAAGCGGTGATCGTCAACGCATAAATTGCCCGAGGGATCGCCATCGGGCGGGAGTAAAACGCCGTGTCAGACGCACGTAATCGCAAAATCGCGGATCAGATACAGCGCGAAGTTTCAGAATTCATTCGGCTGGAGCTGCGTGATCCGCGCGTCTCCATGGTGACGCTGACTGGTGTTGAACTGGCGAGCGATAACTCACACGCCAAGATATTTTTTACCCAACTCGGCAACGAGGCGCAGGCCGAATCATGCAGGCGCGGGCTTAACAGTGCCGCCGGCTTCCTTCGCATGCAGTTGGCGAAACGGCTGACAATTCGCACCGTGCCGGCACTGCACTTTGAAGTCGACCACTCCATTGAACGTGGTGTGCACCTTTCCAAACTCATCAGCGACGCAGTGGCCGATGATGCCAAACATCCGCGTGACAGCAAGGATGTGGCCGTGTGACGTCGCGCCGTCCGATGTGCGCAGTGTGCCATTGCCATGAAGACTGAACGACGGCTGCCGGCCACTCCCCGCGAGCTCGACGGCGTATTGCTGTTGGATAAGCCGGCGGGACGATCATCAACGCAGGCCATGTCGGCAGCCAAGCGAATCTTTCGTGTCCAGAAAGCCGGCCACACCGGCACGTTAGATCCATTCGCTACCGGGCTATTACCGGTTTGTTTCGGCGAGGCGACAAAGTTTTCCCGTTTCATGTTGGACGCCGAGAAATCCTACCGTGCAACGTTGAAACTTGGCGAAGTGAGTACTACCGGTGACACCGAGGGTGTGATCCAAACGAGTGGCCGCGTTGAGGTTGATCTGGCTCGCGCCGCTGCTGTGCTTGAACAATTTGTCGGTGACCAAACACAAATCCCGCCGATGTATTCAGCACTTAAACAATCGGGGGTGCCATTATATGAACTGGCGCGCAAAGGAATTGAGGTAGAGCGCGCGGCACGCCATATCCACATTTACGCAATCAAGCTCATTTCCTTGTCCGGCTCCGAGTTGGTCATCGACGTTGACGTGAGTAAAGGTACCTACATCCGCGTGTTGGCAGAGGATATCGGTAAGCAGCTCGGTTGTGGTGCCCATTTGACGGGGCTGAGACGCACAGCAACTGGCGGCTTTCGTGTGGCCGATGCCGTGTCGCTCGACACCCTTGAGGCGGCCAACGGCGAATCGCTGGAGACTTTTCTTCGGCCGCCCTCTTCCTTATGTACGGCGCTTCCGGCGATCATTTTGGATGTCGCAGATGAAGGGATTTTCTCGCACGGTGGTTGGGTCGGACTAGAACGTTCACCGAACACCCTAGGCGAACACGCGGTATTCAATCAGAACCAGCGTTTTCTCGGTGTTGGCGTTATTGAACAAGTCGGGAACAAACTGCGACTTTCACCGAGCCGGGTAATGAAGCTTTAGAGAGTAGCCCTGGCAACTTTGACGTATGGCTACCTAAGCCTCGTCGAAGTGGCGCTACTCGTTGTGAAACCCCTGATTTCGTTGTGTTTTTTGTCGATTTTGGGCTATAATTTCGTCCTCGCTAGTAGGAACAGTTCCGAACGCCGCAATCATCCGCGACAGGATGTTGGATTTGACAGGATCAGACATGACTACCACGGTAAGAACCGCTGAAGTAATTGCACAGCACGGTCGCGCCAAAGGCGATACGGGCTCCCCGGAAGTGCAAGTTGCATTGCTCACAAACCGGATTAACGAACTCACCGAACACTTTAAGAAACACGTTAAGGATCATCATGGTCGCCGTGGCCTGCTCCGCATGGTGTCCAAGCGTCGTAGCCTTCTGGATTACCTCAAGCGCACCAAGCTTGATACGTATCGTTCACTAATCGACAAACTCGGCCTGCGTAAGTAAGCGGAGTTACGGAATCAGATTAGCCCCTCTGTCCGAGATATTGGCAGCGGGGCTTTTTCATTTTTTGCGCCAAAGAATGACAGTTGTATCGCTCACGTTTTAGTTGTCCCGGCTGTTAGCGCTTTCGGCAGATTTCAATTTTCACGATCTGTCGCTGCATGGTGTCGATACCGCACCAAAGTTTTAATCTCACCGCAATTATCAAGGGAATTCCCGAATGAAAGCCATTAAAAAAACACTGCAATACGGACGTCACACGTTGACGCTGGAAACTGGCGAGATTGCTCGTCAGGCTGACGGCGCCGTATTGGTGTCGCTAGATGACACTGTGGTACTTGTAACTTGTGTTGCGCGTCGCGACGCAAAAGAAGGTCAGGACTTTTTTCCACTAACCGTTGATTATCAAGAGAAGACCTTTGCTGGGGGCAAGATTCCGGGCGGCTTCTTCAAACGTGAAGGTCGCCCTTCCGAGAAAGAAATTCTCACCAGCCGCCTAATCGACCGGCCGTTGCGCCCGCTGTTCCCGGACGGTTTTTTCAACGAAGTGCAAATCATCGCCACCGTGCTTTCATCCGATCCGGAAATTGATTCCGATATCGTTGCCATGATCGGCGCCTCTGCTGCCGTTACCCTCGCCGGCGTCCCTTTTGAAGGCCCGATCGGCGCGGCGCGTGTGGGTTATCTGGACGGTGCATACATCCTGAATCCAACCAAGACTGAACTCGAAACCTCGCAGATGAATCTGGTGGTTGCCGGTACCGATACGGCCGTGTTGATGGTCGAATCCGAAGCTCTTGAGTTGCCGGAAGACGTGATGTTGGGCGGCATCATGTTTGGTCACGACCAACAACAGGCTGTTATCAATGCCATCCTTGATTTGGCTGACGAAGCTGGCAAAGACCCATGGGCATGGACCGCACCCGTGCCACCAGAGGCACTGATTGATCAGATTAATGCGATGGCAGCGGCGGATTTGGATGCAGCCTTCCGCATTAAGTCCAAAGGCGCTCGTTCGGAGCAACTCTCCGCTATCAACAAGCGTGTGATCGCAGCCTTGTGTACCGGTGCTGAAGGTGCACCGGATAAGAACACCGTCTCCTCGCTGTTGTTTGCGATTGAATCCAAGATCGTTCGCAGCCAGATTTTGAATTGCGAGCCGCGTATCGACGGCCGTGATACGCGTACCGTTCGTCCGATTTCCATTCGCACTTCGGTGTTGCCGCGTACCCATGGCTCGGTGTTGTTTACCCGCGGCGAAACGCAGGCCTTGGTGGTCGCAACACTCGGCTCGCTGAAAGACTCACAAGTGATCGACGCCTTGCAAGGCGAGTACAAAGATCGTTACATGTTCCACTACAACTTCCCACCGTACTCAACTGGCGAAACGGGTCGTGTCGGCACGCCGAAGCGCCGCGAGATTGGTCACGGTCGTCTGGCTAAACGTGCGTTGGCGGCAGTACTGCCAACCGAGGCGGAATTTGGTTACGCGATGCGCGTCGTCTCCGAGATCACCGAGTCGAACGGCTCGTCCTCAATGGCTTCGGTTTGCGGCGGTTGTTTGTCGCTCATGGATGCTGGCGTGCCGATGAAAGCGCACGTTGCCGGGGTGGCGATGGGCCTTATCAAGGACGGTGCCAAGTTTGCCGTGTTGACCGATATTTTGGGGGACGAAGATCATTTGGGCGACATGGACTTTAAGGTTGCCGGTACTGATGCAGGTATCACCGCGCTACAGATGGATATCAAGATCATGGGTATCACCAAAGAGATCATGGATGTCGCACTGAAACAGGCCAAAGAAGGCCGCATGCATATCTTGGGGCTGATGAAACAAGCGGTACCCAGCGCCCGTTCAGAGCTTTCGCAATTTGCGCCGCGTATCATCAAGATCAAAATCCATCCCGACAAGATTCGTGAAGTTATTGGCAAGGGCGGCAGTGTGATTCAGGCCATTACGCGCGAGACCGGTACCGAGATCGATATCCAAGACGACGGCACTATTTCGATTGCCTGTTTGTCCGGCGAAGCAGGCGAAGCAGCCAAACAGCGGATCGAAGCGATCGCGGCAGAAATTGAAGTTGGTCGTGTTTACGAAGGCCCGGTGGTTCGTCTACTCGACTTCGGTGCCATCGTTCAACTACTGCCGGGTAAAGATGGTCTGCTGCACATCTCACAAATCGCTCATGAGCGGGTGAACGCCGTTTCAGATCATCTGAAAGAAGGCCAGATCGTCAAAGTGAAGGTCATGGAAGCTGACGATAAAGGTCGTGTTCGTCTGTCGATGAAGGCGCTGCTGGATGCACCAACCAAGCCTGTACGCACGGAAGCGGCCATGGATCCCGCTGCTGCGGACAACCAACCACGCTAGCAACGCGGCTATTCATTGCGATAGAGAAAGGGCGCTAGTTACAGCGCCCATTTTCTTTGTCCCGACGTTGTACGCACGCTGACAGCGCGGTATACTTACGGGCTATCCAGTATCAGTCGGAGTGTGGCGCAGCCCGGTAGCGCGCTTGCTTTGGGAGCAAGATGTCGTAGGTTCGAATCCTATCACTCCGACCATTTTTCTAGTCTCGAAATTTCGGTCGCCGATACAGCGCTGACCGCAGCGTTGTTGGCCGAACAACCAAGTCCCACGCGCCCGTAGCTCATCTGGATAGAGCACCGGCCTTCTAAGCCGGGGGTAACAGGTTCGAGTCCTGTCGGGCGTGCCATTCTCTGCATCGTCCTGCGCAATCAGGTTCTGCTTATCGCGATACTGTGAGACAGGACTCTCACCGGGTCACAAACAGGCTCTCGCGGAAACTCCCGGGAGATGAAACACTTTTGACCTCAGCGCGCATACGCGTACCAATCCGGCGTGAATGCGCCTTAGCGGCTGGTCTTCACATCTACCGTAATGTCACGGATAGCCTGCTTGCGGCTGGTGCCACTGTTTAGGACTTGCTGCGGTATCTTCTCAAAATCGACGGCTTTTAAGTCAAGCTTTTGCACTTGCCGGTTGGCCATGGTGTGGAAGTACAACACGCGATTTTTTAGATCCGATGCCGTGGTGATTTGTGTGGCTCCAGGGATGTCTTTTGCCTGATCCTTGCTGGACGCCAATGAACCGAGCGGAATATTGAAGCTGTCCAAGATGCGGAAAGATTCACCCACCGCGTCCTCGGCGGTTGCAAGGGGTCGTGCGGAGGCGACAAACACGGCGGCACGAACAAAGCGTGACGGCGGCGTAAAGTCACCCGGCAAGCCCAACAAACCCGATCCCGCCCCCAGCGGGGCCAAACTCACACGGTCAAGCGTAACTGCCGCTTTAGGGCCCTGCTGAAGGCCAAGATAATTACGCAGATTGGTCACGTGCCAGTCGTATGTCGGAGAATTTGTCACGACACCCATCACGGTCTCGTGAACCTTGATCTGACCGCCGTTAATGATCTCAATCACAACCGATGCACCCGTTGGGTCGGCAATTTTCCAGTGAAAGGGCAGGGCGGCACCGCCAAATCTTGGGTCCTCGACGTTGACCACTCTCACATCCGAAAGTGCGGCTCGCACCTCGGCCACCGTGTTGAACGATGACAACATCCAGCGCATCCAGTCACCGACACTCACCGACCGCTTGGCCTCGGATTTTTCGTAAGGGGCGAAGTCAGCGAAACCGGGAAAATAATACATGCCCACATACAAGCCGGCTTCGTTCAAGCCGTCCGGGCCATAGTCTTGGTCATAGGCGCGAAGGGAAACGAATCCATAACGGCCCCGCCAACTCAAGCCGTTGTATCCCTCGGGAGTTTGCGCGGTGTATAGATGATTACGCGGAAACAGCACTAGGCTGTCGTGTCTCGCATCGCTCAACGCCCACTCTACCGTGCGTGAAACCACCACCGCGCCGTCTTCCGACTTCAGCGAAATGCCGGTACAGGCTAGCGCCGGCGTAGACCCTAGGGACAAAGTCAAAACGATACAGAGGGCTCGTGAAGCGTTCTTCAAATGCATGGGGTGACTCCGCTTATTTAGTGGAGGAAATTATATCGCTTTCCAATTTTTGCCACTGCCAACATGTCTCGACTAAGGACTGGGAAAACGACTTTCTTATTGCCACGCAAATGACCGCTGCATCCAACAATCGATTTTCGGCTGCAGATACAAGATTGCGCTCGAAAGCGATCAACGAAACTTCGATTCCTTCTCTTCAGGCTGACCGGCGAATCGTGAATGCCCGCCAAAACAAAACGCCACCGAACGGTGGCGTTTTGTTGAAGTAATCGACGCGTCCTGATGTGACTCGTTCCTACTTGCCTAGTGCCGCCGGTTTAGGTGGCTCAAGGCGCTGGGCGCGAGTTTTGTCGCTACTCATGCGCTGCATTACCGATTGAATGGCGGCATCAAGTTGTGTATCACGACCACGGTTGACTTCAGTCGGATCGAGTTCGACGTCCATATCCGGTGCTACACCTTCGTTCTCGATGCGCCATTCTTTTTCAGGAGTGAAGAAGCGGAAGAACGGTACCGACATCGTGCCGCCATCCATCAGCGGCGGATTCGTGGAAATGCCGATAAGGCCGCCCCATGTGCGTTTACCAATCAACGGGCCCAAGCCCATCCGCTTAAATGCATACGGCAGGAAATCGCCACCGGAGCCCGCGTCTTGATCGATCAGCATTGCTTTTGGACCATAGATGCCGCCACCGGGGGTTTCGAAGACCATACCGGCGCGATCCTTCCAACCCGCCAGATAAGGGCGTCCCAACAGCTCCGTGACGTAGTTTGCGGCCTGACCTCCGCTGTTGCGGCGGTCATCAACGATGATGCCGTCCTTGTCGACTTGTGCAAAGAACATGCGATTGAAGTACTTATAGCCCTCTCCACCGGTGTCGGGCAGATAAACGTATGCGACGCGCCCGTTGGTTGCCTTATCGACATACGCGCGGTTGCTCTCGATCCAGTTCCACTGCCGCAGTGCACCTTCGGCCGCAATCGGTTGGACAACGATATTGCGCGCGCCTTTGCGGGTGGCGTCACTGCCAATGGTTAACGTGACTTGTTTATTGACCGTATTGTCGAACATTGCAAACAGATTTGTCGCACTAGTCAACTCGCGGCCATTCACGGCGAACAGGTAGTCACCTTCACGCACACCAAGCCCGGGTGTGGCGAGTGGGGCGCGTAGGAACGGGTTCCAACGATCACCTGCATAGATCGTCTTGATCCGGTAGCGATTCCCTTCCACCACAAAGTCAGCACCAAGCATGCCGACAGCGGATGGGCGTTCGCGGTGGACATCACCGCCACCGACGTTGTTATGGCCGACTTGTAACTCGGCGATCATTTCGCGAAGAACGTCGTTTAGGTCCTCGCGTCGCTGAACATGCGCGACCATCGGCTGATAACGTTTGTAGACGGCATCCCAATCAAGCTCGTGTAACTTCGCGTCGTAGAAAAATTCCTTCTGCATCCACCAGGCTTCGTCAAAAATCTGTTGCCACTCTTCGCGCGGATTCACCAACATCCCGACCTGGCTGGTGTCAATTGGCTTGGCATCAAGCTTTTCGTTGGCGTCGGCGATATCGAGTTTGCCGCGTGCGTATCGCAACAACATCTTCTTGCCGTCTGCGCCGATCGAGAAACTCTGCAGTCCCTGCTTGATCGTTTTTGGCTTGCGCTCCTCAAAGCTGAATCTCACCAGCTCAGCGTTGCCGCTCGATTCTGCATCTGGTGGCTCGGTGCTGGTACCGGGTTGGCGGTTATCGAGATAGAAAAGCGCGCCATCTGACGCAACTTGCAGACTGCTGTAATTGCGTTCGGCAACCGGCAAGGCGACGATACGATTTTGAATGCCGTCAAAGTCGATGCGTACCGCTTTTGGTGGTTTTGCCGGAGTCGCAGCTGCTGCGTCCTTTACTCCAGCCGGTGCGGCCGCAGGTGTCGTAGCGGATGCTGCGGGAGCTGAAGCTGGCGCGGCCGGTGCATCCGTCTTTGCCACCGGTTTGTCGTCTTCGTCGGCCGTGCGCGGCGCCATTGGCGATTTGCCATCTGCCGCGAGCACAATTGCGTAAATGCCGTCGCGCACGGGGCGTTCTTGCGAGGACATATCCAAGCCGACCAGTGATGGCCCGGCGTTGATCGACGCAGTGAAATATAGATATTCGCTACCACCGAATACGGGGCTATCCGCCATGCTCATTCCATCGGTGACCGTGAAAGTTTTGGCAGTGGTGAAGTCGTGTATGCGCACGCGCCCAAGGTAGTTCTCGCCGACCGTGATGTAGGAGAGCCAGCGGCTATCTGGCGAGAACGAAACCGTGATTGGTCCGCGGCGACCTCGATTGTCGATGATGCGCGACGTGCCGGTTTCCAAGCTGATGGCGTAAAGGTTCAGCATGTTGTCGGCGTAGATGATGGTTTTGCCATCCGGTGACCACGCCAACAAATTGAAGTAACCACCAGCGATCCCAAGCGGCATCGATTTGGCGGGTTCCAGCCCGGCTTGGTCGCGTAACACGAGTGCATGCTTTCGCCCCGCATCGGAAATATAGGCGACCCGCTTGCCGTCCGGGCTCCACATGCCGTCCTTCTCGCGCACGCCCGAGGTCTGGGTGACGTTACGCGTTGATCCGTCTTTGACAGGAACGGTGAATACATCACCGCGCGCCGTGACAACCACGCGTTTGCCGGTAGCCGAAAGGAACGCCGAGGTGATGTTTGCGGCAGCGTCTTTGTACTGCGGACGGGCTTGTGGTGCTTGTGTGGTGATGTTGATTACCAGCTCACGCACCGCATTAGTTTTGACGTTCAGTTCCTTCAGTCGACCGCCAACTTCATAAACGATACTTTCCCCCAGAGCGGCGGCATGCCGCACATCCCACACGCTTTCTTTGGTTAACTGTCGAACCGCCTTGGTTTGTGTGTTGTAAGCAAATAGATTCGCGGCAACATTGTCGCGGTCAGAGATAAAGATGACATCACCACCAACCCACAATGGATTGGTGTCGTTGGCATTGGTGGCGGGAACACGCTCCCACGCGTTGGTGGCCGGATCGATGATCCAAATCGGCGGGGTGCTGCCGCCGCGATGCAGACGCCAGCCTGCATTGTTGCTGTGGCCAGTGCGATACGGTCGGTAGGCGATACGTTTGCCGTCGGGTGACCAGCGGCCTTCAAAGGCTTGTGCTTCCATCACTTTCTTTTCGAAGCCGCCGTCTACGGGCGCCTCATACAACTGATTGCTGCGGCCGTTGGCGACTTCACGTGATGATGCAAACAAGACACGTTTGCCGTCGTTACTCCAACCATTGACGGTGTCGACTGCGGGATGCCACGTCAGTCGTTTCGGCTGACCGCCACTGATCGGCATGACGTAGACGTCGGTATTGCCATCGTAACGCGCCGAGAACGCGATCATCTTTCCGTCCGGTGAAAATGCCGGCGCTAATTCATCTGCCGGGTGTGTGGTGAGACGCGTGGGGTTGTGACCGTTGCGATCAGAGAGCCAGATATCGCCGGCATAAACAAAGGCGAGATGGTCGCGGGAGACGGCAGGTTGGCGCAGCAGCATTGTTCCGGCGGATGGGCCCGTCTGAGCATCCGCATTCGCTGTGAGGCCGGTGGCCGAAACAGCAAACAAAACAAGAAGTGCGCTACTTAGGCGAGTGGTGATATTCATATGATCTCCGTGGTGTTGAAGCGGTGACGTGTACCGCGTGGGCAGGCCGGCGACGTATCGCTATAAACAGCGACGCACAGCCGGGTGGCGATGGAGGGCTGGAAACTGCGAGGAGACTATTTTGCCTGCTTTGACCAACCGGCGCTCCACAACGCAAGCACTAGTGGGCGGGGGTGCAGAAAGGCGGAAGCGAAACCTGTTTATTGACGGGCAGTTTCAGCCAAAAAGCCTTGAAGGTGCCCGCCGATAAAGGAGTTCTACTTGTCGCCGGTCGCCGTAACGTTAAAGATGCCGGTTGCGTTACCGGTATCAAAGGCAAGATCCAATTGTTTTGATCCGGGCAGAAAATCGCGCGAAATAAACTCGTAGAACGATCCCGGCACAACGCGCTCAACACGCTGGCTATCGGCATCGATGAAGCCACGTGTCACCTTGTCGGCAATCAGCGCTGTCTGACGAACGCGTCCCGACGTCGAGATTTCGACTTTTTCTTTGATCCCCCGGCCGGCCAAGCGCTGTGCCTCGGCAGTGGCGAAAACGTCCGCCACGCGGTCCGTTGCATGGTTAAACGCGTTGCCCTCCGTGGAGATCCAGGCCATCTCGGCGGATTCGGCCTTGAGGGTTTCATAGTCGGAGAGTGATGGCTCGGCGTGATGCCGACCGAAGCCGCGTACACATGCGCACACCAGATCCGCCGCCTCATCTTGGTTCAATGTTTCGCCTCTGGCAAGTCTGGTCAAGAGTGTTGTCTCATCTGGGGTGAGTGGATCGATCGACGTCGACACCACCCGTGTGACTGCGGTTTGGAAGGCGGGGGAAAACTGCTCCGGGTGTAACTCGCTGACAAAAAATTGCGCGATTTCCTCGGGTAAGTCGAGATGACGATAGGCGTAACCAGTCATTTTCAGGCGTGGCAAGGGATAGACATCCGCCTGTGCAAAGCCGAGTGGCTCGAGCAATCGTGTGATTGCAACGCGACCCGACGGCAAGCCGCCATTGGCCGGCCACGCAACCGTGCGTAATGCGCCGTGGTCAAAGTTAACTTTGCCGCCTGCGGCAATGGTTTCCTCGACGTAGGCGCGACCACTCGGCACCCTGGCGAGTAAACCATTGAACAATGCCATGTTCATGGCTTGCGCCACGTGGGCCCGGCTAACTGCGCCCGCCTCGGCGGTCAGCGATGGTGGAACGTGAAGAGTCTTGAATAGTCTCTCCGCGTCAACCGATCCAACAACCGCTGCCAGCAACGACTTCAAGATCATGATTAGCTCTCGAGGTTAAACACAATGCTCTGCGCCAGCGGTAGGTCCGCCGAGTAGTTAATCGTGTTGGTTGCGCGACGCATATAGGCGCGCCAGCTATCTGAGCCCGACTCGCGTCCGCCGCCGGTGTCTTTCTCACCGCCAAACGCGCCGCCGATTTCGGCACCCGAGGTGCCGATGTTCACGTTGGCGATGCCGCAGTCGCTGCCGGAGGCGGACATGAAAATTTCCGCCTCACGCATGTCGTTTGTGAAGATGGATGACGACAAGCCCTGTGGCACGGCGTTCTGCATATTGATGGCTTCCTCAAGCGTTTCGTATCGCATCACGTACAGGATCGGCGCAAATGTTTCGTGGTGTACACACGTCGTTTGCGAGGGCATTTCGACTATTGCCGGGTGGGCGTAGTAACCGTTTTCTAGCTCACCCCCAAACTCCGCAGCAAGCGCACGCTCACCACCCGAGACAATACCGCCCTGTTCCTTCGCAGCGGATAACGCCGCCTGCATGCCGTCAAACGCTGCGCGGTCGATCAATGGGCCTATGAGTGTTTTTGCATCAAGCGGATTGCCGATACGGACGCGCTGGTAGGCGACTTTCAGTCGTGTGACCAGTTGGTCGGCAAGCGAGGTGTGCACGATCGCCCGGCGCAAGGTCGTGCAACGCTGCCCTGCGGTGCCGACTGCCGAGAACAGGGAAGCAGGTAACACCAAATCCATATTGGCCGAAGGCGTGACGATCGCGGCGTTATTCCCGCCGAGTTCGAGCAAGCTGCGGCCCAAGCGGTTTGCCACACGCGCCGCAACACTGCGACCCATACGCGTTGAGCCCGTCGCCGACACCAAGGCCACACGCGAATCGTCGACCAATACTTCGCCGACATCTGCATTGCCCGTCAACACTTGGGAGAGGCCAGCGGGCACCACGCCGCCAGCAGCGGTGAAGCGCGCCATGGCACGCGCAAGCAATGCCTGGCAAGCCAATGCCGTGAGTGGTGTTTTTTCCGACGGCTTCCAAACTAGGCTGTTCCCGCAAACTAACGCTAAAGCTGCATTCCACGCCCACACGGCGACAGGGAAATTAAACGCACTGATGATGCCCACCACCCCAAGCGGGTGCCACTGCTCCATCATGCGGTGTTTTGGCCGTTCAGTGGCAATCGTCAAACCATAGAGCTGGCGCGATAGACCCACGGCAAAGTCGCAGATGTCAACCATCTCTTGGACCTCGCCTAAACCTTCTTGCAGTATCTTGCCCGACTCGATCGTCACCAATTGACCGAGCGCGTCTTTGTTGGCGCGTAGCTCTTCACCAAACAAGCGCACCAACTCTCCGCGTTTTGGCGCGGGAACATTCCGCCATGTCAAAAATGCGGTTTGTGCCGCCGCAATTTTTGCCGAGACCTCTGCATGGGTGTCTGGTTGTAGCACTGCAAGCGTGCTGCCATCTATTGGCGAGCGCGCGACAATGCCGCTACCCGTGTTTGCGGGAATCACCACTCCCAGATTGGCAAGAAGCGACGTGGTAGTCGAAATCAGTGCGGCACTCATGCGTAAAACGCTCCAAATGGATTAGCCAGGAATTGGGGGAGGCTGACAGACTCTTGGCGCACAAAGCCGCGCCCCTTGAGTTCGCCTTTCGCAAGTAGGTCCACCATCGTACAGATGCCGGAAGCGGTGGTGAGTTGAATTGCAGACAGCAGTTTGCCACCAACCTTCTTAGCGTAAATTTTCTTCGCAAAGCTCTCTTGGGCTAATCTTCCCTCGCGCTGGCCGCTGACGGAGACGAACACCAACACCACGTCTTGATAGGTCATCGGGATGGCGGTTTCCATCACGTCTTTGAGTAACTCGCGGCGTTTGCCAAGCCCAAGGTCATTGAGAAGAATTTTCATGATCTCGCAATGCCCGGGGTAACGAACTGTTTTGTAGTTCAGGTTCTGAACCTTACCCTCCAGTGTTTCGCACAGCGTACCCAGCCCGCCTGAAGTGTTGAATGCCTCGTAGTCAAGGCCGTCGAGTGAAAAGTGCTCAAGCTCCTCCATCGGGGGCGTTTCGCGTAACTTGCCGTCAATGATCGCCTCGCAGGGATTGAGGTATTCATTGATCAGTCCATCGGTGCTCCATGTCAGGTTGTACTTCAACGCATTGGTCGGATAGATTGGTAGCGCGCCGACACGCATGTTGACGTCGCGCAAGGTGTCAAATTTTTTGGCGAGTTCGTAACCGGCGACCGAGATGAAACCGGGTGCCAATCCGCACTGTGGCATAAACACGGTGGTAGCGTCGCGTGCGATGTCCTTCACAATCCGCGTGCTTGCGACGTCTTCAGTGAGGTCAAAGTAATGCGCGTTGAGGTTGCGGGCCAGTTTCGCCAGCACCGGGGTGAGATAGAACGGGCAGGCCGACAAGATGACGTTGACACCCTTGAGCGCTGTCTCAAGATTGTCGTTGGCCACATCGGCAACGTGAATCGCAGCCCCTAGCGTGACCATCGGCTGCAGCCGCGTCATGTCTTTGTCAACCACGGTGACCTTATAGCCGCCAATTTCGTTAAACAGCGTGACGATGGCTTCACCAATCTTGCCGGAGCCAATAAGTGCGACGTGTAACATGGTGCGTCCTTGAAAGTGTTTTGACAGGTCAACATTTTAGAGATGCAGGCTGCTGGAACGAAGCTGCAAAGCTTGCAAAAAGATGGGTTAGAATTAGCATAACGCAGGTATCTTTTTGCATTCTAATAACTTGGGTACAATATGGCTCGAACCGCATCCGGTCTGACCAAGGCTGAAACTTTGCTGCTCGACATCCTTCGCCGCGACGCACGACGAAGCGTTGCGGAGATTGCACGTGAACTCGGCTTGGCGCGTGCCACCGTGCAAGAACGTATCCGGCGGTTGGAGGAGGGCGGC
>Ga0315906_10000699_pt1 | contig 52302 bp, 41 predicted proteins | sample LakEriMetagenome_4_FD_203526 | JGI IMG/M metagenome (GOLD analysis project Ga0315906, IMG submission 203526) | Freshwater fungal communities from buoy surface, Lake Erie, Ohio, United States - Buoy 2 MA122 | ecosystem: Environmental > Aquatic > Freshwater > Lake > Lake biofilm | place: USA...
GCGGGCGGAGGCCCGCCAAGCGAACTGTGGCAGGATGCCGCAGGTTCGCGTGAATCATCCTCCCCGGCTTCCGCCGGGGGCTTTTTGTGTGAGCGCCAGGCCCGGAGGGCCGGGTTGACTGCCAGCGGGCGGAGGCCCGCCAAGCGAACTGTGGCAGGATGCCGCAGGTTCGCGTGAATCATCCTCCCCGGCTTCCGCCGGGGGCTTCTTGTGCCGTTCGCACGTGGCAAGCTGAGAACAAGACTGGGGGAACGTGCACCATCAAAAGGCGCGAGCCGAGGGAATGCGGTCCAATACTCGTGCATCGACACGGATTCCCTCAGCTCACGCTCCGGGCTTCCCAGCACCGGCAAACGCGTGATCACCCTGACCCGCGGTCAGATCTGCCAATCGATGCCCTGCTCGGGCATCTCGCCGCGCATGCGGAGCTTCGGCTTCTCCAGCACGACGGTCGTGTGCGGATCGACCGACCGGGTGAGCCACACGTTGCTGCCGATCACGGAATCGTGGCCGATCCGGGTCGCGCCGCCGAGCACCGTGGCGTTGGCGTAGATCACCACCCGGTCCTCGATCGTCGGGTGCCGCTTCGTCCCGCGGACGAGGTTGCCATCCCCGTCGGTCTGGAAAGACAGGGCGCCCAGCGTGACGCCCTGGTAGAGCTTCACGTGGCTGCCGATTTCGCAGGTCTCACCGATCACCACGCCGGTGCCGTGGTCGATGAAGAAGTGATCGCCGATCGTGGCCCCGGGATGGATGTCGATGCCGGTCCGCGAGTGGGCCCACTCGGCCATGATCCGCGGGATGAGCGGCACTTCCAGCCGGTGCAGGAGGTGGGCGAGACGGTGGATGGTGACCGCCTCGAGGCCGGGGTAGCAGAAGATGATCTCGTCGAGCGTACGGACGGCCGGGTCGCCGTCGAAGGCTGCCTGCACGTCCGTGGCCAGCACCTTCCGCAGGCCGGGAATCTGCTCGAGAAACTGCACGGCCTTCGCCTGGCCGAGGGCCTCGAAGTCGCCCTCCTCGCTGCAGTGCTGCACAGCCTCCGACACGCCCGGCAGCTCGACGCCCTGCTCGGCCGCGGCCCGCTGGGCGGAGAGGGCATGTCGCAGGGCCCGGCCGATCTGCGTCGTCAGCTTGTCGTGCAGCCCGTCGACGAGGTCGCCCACGTGATAGGTGACGTTGCCGAGGTGCAGGTTCTCACGACGACGATAGCCCGGATAGAGAATCTCCTTGAGATCCTCGCAGGCCGAGACGATCGACTCGTAGTTCGGCAGCGGGCAGTGGCCGAGGTAGTGGATCGTCGGCACGTCCTGATACGTCTCGATGATCCGCCGCGTGAGCTCGGGCAACTGCTCCTTGATCCGGACGTCGGTGGCCATGGAAGTCGATCGTAAGGCTGTCGCGCAGGGCCGGCAAACGGCCGGCAGGCGACTGCCCGTACGGTCGGCGGCCGACCACGGCGAAATTGAGGGTTCTTCGCTCCGCCGGGGCCGATTTCACAGCCCGGCGGCACCCTCGGAAAACCGGGCAGTCTGTGCCGGAGCGGACCCGGCGGCTCATGGCTCTGCCGCTCGATTCAGTCACCTTCGCCGGCGGCCGCGACCGCCTCGGACAGGGTGACCGCGCCGGCGTAGAGGGCCTTGCCCACGATGCAACCGGCCGCGCCGACGGCTGCGACCCGGCGGATGTCGGCCGCGTTCGCGATGCCCCCCGAGGCCACCACCGGGAGCGGGACCGCGACGATCATGTCGGCGAGCGCGTCGAGATTCGGTCCGGAGAGCATGCCGTCTTTGGCGATGTCGGTGTAGACGATGCCGGCCAGCGGCAGCCCGGCATGCCGCCTGGCGACGTCGACCGCGGTGAGCGGGCTCGTCTCCAGCCAGCCCCGCACGGCCACACGGCCGTCGCGGGCGTCGAGGCCGAGGACGATCCGCCCGGGAAACGCCCGGGCCAGCGACTCGAGGAGCTCCGGCCGCTCGACCGCCGCACTGCCGAGCACGACGCGATCCACGCCCGCTGCCAGGTAGGCCGCCGCAGTGTCCCGCGTCCGCACGCCGCCGCCCAACTGGCAGGGCACGCCGGCCGCCGCGACCATGCGGCGCACGAGTTCAGCCTGCACCGGCTCACCGGCCTTGGCCCCATCGAGGTCGACGATGTGCAGCCGCCGGGCGCCGGCGGCCACGAAGGACCGGGCCATGGCGACGGGATCCTCGCCGAACACGGTCTCGCGATCATAGTCACCCTGGAGCAGCCGCACGCACTTTCCTCCCCGCAGATCGATCGCCGGCCAGAGTTCCATGGATTGCACGCCTCAGAAAGTGGGGCCGTCAGGACGCGAGAAATGCCCGCAGCAGACGCAGTCCGGCCGCCTGGCTCTTCTCGGGATGAAACTGCGTGGCGAACAGCCGGCCGCGAGCCACGGCCGCGCACAAAGGGCCGCCGTAGTCGGCCACGGCGGCGACGACCGACTCGTCGGCCGGGCGGGCGTGGTAGGAGTGGACGAAGTAGAAATGCTCCCCGTCGGCACAGCCGGCGGGGCACACCCCGGGCCGCCAGGTGACGGTGTTCCAGCCCATGTGGGGCACCTTGTAGCCGGCGGGCAGATCGAACCGCGCCACGTCGCCGGCGAGCAGCCCTAGGCCCTCGTGCCTGCCCCCCTCCCAGCCGGTGTTGAAGAGCAATTGCAGGCCCATGCAGATACCGAAAAACGGCCGGTCGGCACGGACATGGGCGACGATCGGCTCCACCAGGTCGCGGCGGCGGAGCTCGCGCATCGCATCGCCGAACGCGCCCACGCCGGGCAGCACGAGCCGCTCGGCGGCAGCCACGATTTGCGGATCATCCGTGATCGTGGCCGCGGCCCCGAGGTGCTCGAAGGCCTTCTGCACGCTCCGCAGGTTGCCGCTGCCGTAATCGACGATCGTCACCATGGAGGCAGTGTACGGCCGGATGCGGAGAGCCGAAAGCCGGCCGGCCTACTTCGCGGCGGCACGCTCGGGATAGACGACCAGTTCCACTCGCCGATTCCGCGACCGCCCTGCGGCGGTCGCATTCGACACCACCGGGTGATTGGCCCCGTGGGCCACGAGAAACAGCTGCCCCTCATGCACCTTCGTGCGGGTCGTCAGGAAGTCGAACACCGCGGCCGACCGCGCAGCGGTCAACTGGTGGGGCGACGTCCACGACGAGCTCTGCAGCGGCTCGGTGTCGAGGTGTCCCTCAATGCCGATGAAGTGACCGGGAAACACCCGCTCCACCTCGCCGGCCACCTGCGTGAGCGCGGCCGCGCCGCCGGGCAAGAGGTTGGCCGTGCCGTCCTCGAAGAGCCGGTCCGCTGGGATGTCGATGCGGACGACGGAACCGTCGAACCGGGCATCAACCCCGGGCAGGGCGAGCTGAGCCATCGCCGACTGCATGGTGGCGGCAGTCACCGGCCCGCCCGCGGCCGGCGGTGCGACCGCGGCGTCGGTCACCGGCCGACCGGTCCTGGTGCCGCCGGAGGCGGCCAGGCTCGCGGCCCGCGTCTGCGCCAGCTGGGTCGAGGTGCTGGCCAGCTGCTCGCGCAGCGCCGTGATCTCGTCCTGCATGAGCTGCGTCTCTTGATTACTGCGCGACAAGGCGGCCGCAAGCTGCCGCCCATCGACATCGGCATAGGACGGTGGCGTGGCGGTCGTGCCCACCGAGGGAAGCGTGTGGGCCGGCGCCGCCACGCCGGGCGGTGGCTCCAGGCTGGCAGGCGTAACCTGGGCGGGCGCCGCCGTGCGGAACGGGTTGTGCGCGCAGCCGGCTGCCGCTGCGACCATGATCGCGCACCAGACCGACGCCAGGTGAAGGCTGAATCGCAGCCGCATCTCGCACGACCCCGAAACGAAGGGGGCGGGATGCTAGGAAACCTCCACAATCCCGGCAACCCCAGCCAGGCCGCAGCCAAGGCCGAAAAGCTCGGCTCCGTCAGGAGACGCGAAGAGGTTCGGTCGTCCACGAGCGGCCCGCAATGATCCGGGAGGGGCTGCCCATGCCCCGGGAGCCGGCGTAGGTGGCCAGCGTAGGCAGGATGCCGGAGCGCCAGCCACCTCCGAGTGAGCGGAGCCCAGGATGGGCGCAGCGAAAGTCCGGCGACGGGTCATGGGCAGCCCCGACCCTGCGGAACGCCAGGGCGTCGCGTGTGCCCCACATCAGCCGAGGCTCGGCCGCAGCCGCCGCCACACCATCAGGCTCACCGCCGTCAGACCGATGACCGCCACGATCACGGCCGCCATCTCCAGCGGCCGCTCGAACGACACGGCGGCCCGCGCCCAGAGCGGCCGCCAGGCCACGACGACCGCCGCCGCCCCGAGGCACAGGCTGGGGCCGAAGGGGAGTTCCGACTCGCGGTGCCGGATCACCTGGAGGACGCCGTGTGCCAGCCCGACGAAGACGCCGACGAAGCAGGCGAGCACACAGGCCTGCCAGCCGAGCCACGATCCCACCATCGCCATCAGCGTCACGTCGCCGAGCCCCATCGCCTCGCGGCCCAGAGCCCGCGATGCGCCCGCCCGCGTCAGCCAGATCATTCCTGACGCGACCACGAGCCCGGCCAGCCCGGTGAGCAGACCCCGCCAGCCCGGGCCCCCGTGCCACCAGGCGGCCACGATGCCGAGAATGCCGGCGACGAGGGCGAGGTTTCGCGGTTCGCAAAGCCAGGCGGGCGGGCCCGCGGCCGCGGCGGACGGCTCCAGAAACGGCGCGGTGCAGCCCCGCCACCAGCCGATGAACACCGCCAGAGCGGCCGCGAGTCCCGTCCAGGCAGGCTGTGACTCGAGCCCTGCGGGCAGCGCGGCCCGCAGACCGCCGCACAGCCCGAGCACGTCGGGCTCCAAGAGCGGCGGCGCGAAAGACCGCGGCACCTCCACGACGATCGGCAGCAACGTGCCGGGAGCCAGGGTCACGCAGATGAGCCCGGCGAGCACGCCCGGCATGGTGATCACGTCGGGAATGACACGATGCCGCAGATCGACCCAGGAGGCGGCGGCCAGCAGGGCGAACAGGATCAGGTGGGCCGCGTACCGCGCGACGAGCGGCGCGGCGCCGACCGCAGACACATCGCCGGGTGGCAGCTGCGCCCGGGCGACGACCTCCCACCACCACAATGCGACCGCTCCCAGCACGGCGGCGACCTGAAACCAGCGGCCGAACCCGGCGGCCGGCGGCACCGGCCGGCCCGAACCATCGAAGGCGACCAGCGGCGCGACGGCCACGATCACGAGCCTTCCCAAGACCGCTCCCGCCACAGCGATGACTCCCCAGGCCAGAGGGTCGTGCGGCGCGATCATGCGGTGGCCTCGGGCGATACCGCATCGAGCCAGGCCAGGATCCGCTCGGCCAGGACAGCCGGTGGATCCGTCGCGGTGTCGAACGCGACATCGGCCACCTCGCGATACAGGGGCTCGCGAGCATGGAGGGCGGCCGCGACCTCGTCGAGCGGATCTCCGCCGCTGAGAGCCGGCCGCCGTGCCGCGGTCGTCGGGTCGGCGGCCAGCCGCCGGCGGATCACGTCCGCCGACGCCGTCAGCCAGACGACGGGCCGACCTCGTTCCCGCAGCAGCCGCCGGTTCTCCGGCCGCAGCACCACGCCACCGCCGGTCGCGAGCACGCCGGTGAAACCCGACAGCGTGTCGCGGAGCACCTCGGTCTCCATGTCCCGAAACGCCGCCTCGCCCCGGCTACCGACGACCGCCGTGATCGAACTGCCGATGCGTTCCTCGAGCACGGCGTCGGCGTCGCGCCAGGCCGCCCCCAGGCGATGGGCGAGGACCGCCGCCACCGTCGACTTCCCCGTGCCCCGATACCCGACGAGCGTGACGCGTGGCATGGAGGCTCCTACGCGAGTTTCGCGGACGCCGTAGCCCGCTTCAGGGCCTCGCGCATCAATTGCGGATCCGCATCGACGCCGTGCCAGATCCGAAACTGGATCGCCGCCTGCCGGACGAACATCTCGACGCCCGTGACGGTCCGACACCCGGCGGCTCGGGCTTCTTTTATCAGCAGCGTGCTCTCGGGATTGTAAACCGTATCGAACACGAGCATGTAAGGCCGCAGGTGGTCCTTCTCGTAGGGCGTTTCGTCGACGTTCGGGTGCATGCCCACGGGTGTCGCGTTCACCAGGCAGTCGTAGGGGAGCCGGTGCCGCGAGTTCCAGGCGACGGCCTTGCAGCCGACCTCCGCGGCGATCTTGTCGGCCCGCTCCGTGGTCCGCGAGGTCACGGTCACGTCGACGCCCTTGCGTTTCAGTCCGAAGGCGACCGCCCGTGCCGCGCCGCCGGCACCGAGCACCAGCGCGGTCTTCACGGGCATGCCGCCGTCGCTCAAGAGGGTCTCCTGCTCCGCGATCGCGGCCTCGAGGCTCTCCACGGCCGCCGTGGCGTCGGTGTTGAACGCGGCCATGCCGTCCGGGCCGAAGGCGACTGTGTTGGCCGCCCCGATCGCCTTCACAAGGTCGTCCTGGTGGCGGCAATACCGCAGCACCGCCTCCTTGTGCGGAATGGTCACGCTCAAGCCGGCCAGCGGCCACCGCGGAGCATTCGACAGGAACTGGTCGAACTGCTCGGCCGGCACACGGAATGGGACGTACACGGCGTCGATGCCGGCCGCCGCCAGGGCGGCGTTGTGGACCGCGGGGCTCAGACTATGGGCGACAGGATCGGCGACCACGCCGTAGACCCGCGTCTTGGCCGTGAGGGCGTCGTACCGATAGACGTCGCGCATCTGCCGCCAGCCGATCTGCCCGGGGGCCATGACGCGATCTTCCTGGAAGGTGGCGAATGTGAACGGCGCTCCGGCCCGGCCGGCCAGGATCCGCGTCGGCGTGCCGATGTCCCCCATGCAAATCCCGACCGTCGGCACCTTGCTGGCATGCACCAGTTCCAACATCCGCAGGTTGTCGGTCGGATGGTTGGCCATCGTGGCGATCTTGACGATATCGGCGTCGAGCGAGGCCAGCCGTTTGTGGAGGAGCGTGAGGTCGGCCGGTGTCTTGCCGAAGTCGTGATGGCTGACGATCCGCTTCGTCTGGCCGTAGCGGGGCACCTTGGCGGCGATGTCATCCTCCAGGTCCACGTAATCGGCCCCCTCGACAATCGCCGTGCGGAGCAGGAGGAGGCGGGCCTCCTCCGACTGCTCCCACCGCCCCCCCTCGCTGGACCGGCGGCAGGTGACGATCACGGGGCAGGGCCGGTCCTTGAGCAGTCGCTTGATCTGGACGGCACCCTGGATGTAGTCCACCCGCAATTCGACCAGGCAAACGCCGTTGTCAGCGAGATGCTTGTGCTCGGCGATGACATGCCGGTGGCGGCCCCGCCCGATGCTCACGCAAATCATGTGTTGCATCCTCCTCGATGTCGGCGCCGGCTCATGTGCGGCGGAACTGGCGGTCGAGATCCCGCCGCGTGAGCGTCAGCGACGTCGGCCGGCCATGCGGACAGTGGTGCGACTCGGGCACGAGGCGGCGGTCACGGACGAGAGCCGCCACCTCGGCCGACGAGAGCGGGTCGCCCGCCTTGATCGCCGCCTTGCAGGCCATGCCGTGCAGCACCTCGTCGACGAGCATCTGCCCCGACCCCGCGGCGGCGGCCAGCCGACCGAGGACCTCGCGGACGAGCGTGGCCGCGGGAGTCGAACCCGCCAGCGCCGGCTTGGAGGTCACGATCACGGTCGACCCGCCAAAGCCTTCGACCTGCATGCCCGCCTTGCCGAGGGTAGCGGCGTGCTCGGCGACCAGTTCCATTTCGGCGGCCGAGAGTTCGATGCTCTCGGGCACGAGTAGCCGCTGCACTTCCAGGCCTCCGGCGGCGACCGCGGCCTTGAGCCGCTCGTAGAGCAGCCGCTCGTGCAGGGCGTGCTGGTCGATCACCTCGATGCCCGCGGAGGTCTCGACCACGATGTAGCGGTCGTGCATCTGCACCGCCCGCTCCGCGTCGGCGGCCGGGGCCGGGGCAGGGGCCGGGGGCGGGGCAAGCGGCCCGGCAGTCGCAGATTCAGCGATCGCCTGCCCAAACACGCTCGGCCCGGGCGCGAGCGCGTGATCCGCCGCGGCGGGCGGCGGGCCCCACGGCAGCGATCGGCCTGCGGAGGCTGCGGGCCACGGAGCAGGCTCCACGGCGAAGGCGGGGCCCGGCGTGGCGGCCCCAGGGGGCACCAGCCGCGTGCCCATGTCGCTGGAGAGAAACTTCGACCGCAGCGCCGAGAGCACGAGCCGGTAGAGCCGCGAGGGGTCCCGGAAGCGGACTTCCATCTTGGCGGGATGCACGTTGACGTCGACCATTTCCGGCGGCAGATCGAGCCGCAGGAACACGATCGGCTGCCGACCTGTCAGCAGCAGACCGCGGTAGGCTTCCTGCACCGCATGGAGGATCGACCGGTCGCGGAACGGGCGGCCGGCGACGAACAGGTGCTGCAGCCGCGTGCCCGCCATGTCGTCCTCGGGCCGGCCGACGTAGCCGTGCAGCGCCACCTCGCCGTCGTCGGCCTCCACTTCGAGGAGCCGGCCCGCGAGCGCCGCCCCGAACAGGCCCGCGATCCGATCGAGCCAGGAGCCGGCGGCGGGCAGGTCATGCACCGTGCGGCCGTTGTGGGCGAGCGAAAACGCCACCGCGGGGTGCGCCAGCGAGGTCCGCACGAACGCGTCGGCCGAATGCGACCACTCCGTCTGCGGCGCCCGCAGGAAGGCGCGACGCGCCGGCACGTTGCCGAAGAGCTGGTGCACCTCGACCGTCGTGCCCACGGCCCCGCCGTGGGGCAGCACGGCACCGACCCGGCCGCCGTCGACCTCCAGGGCCGCACCCGCGGCGCCCGGTGGCCGCGAGCGGATCACGAGCCGGGCCACCTCGCCGATGCTTGCGAGCGCCTCGCCCCGGAAGCCGAGCGTCTCGATCCGCTCCAGATCCTCCGCCACCCGCAACTTGCTCGTCGCATGCGCGGCCACGGCCAAGGGGAGATCGTCCGCCTCGATGCCGCCGCCGTCGTCCACGACCCGCACGAGGGCGATGCCGCCCTGGTCGAGGGCGACATCGATCCGCCCCGGCCCCGCGTCGAGCGCGTTCTCGAGCAGTTCCTTGACCACGCTGGCCGGCCGCTCCACCACCTCGCCGGCCGCGATCCGGTTCACCACCGACTGGGGGAGTTTCTCGATGCGTCCCATGCGGTCGCTGCTGCCGGACATGAGCACCGGGACCGGCAAGGCCCCGCGCCCCTCGCGGTCAGGTCAGCTGGTATTCCTTGATCTTGCGGTACAGCGTCCGCTCGCCGATGCGGAGCATTTCGGCGGCCTGCTCCCGGTTGCCCCCGGTGAGCTTCAGCGTTTCGGTGATGAAGATCCGCTCCACCTCCTCGAGCGGCCGGCCGACGAGGGCCGCAATCCCCGACTGCATGTCGACCGCGGCCGGGGCGGCGGCGGATCCGGCCGGCGGCTCCAGTTCCAGCGGCAGGTCGTCAACGTCGAGCGTCTCGTCGCAGTCGACGACCACCATGCTCTCGATCACATTCCGCAACTGGCGGACGTTGCCGGGCCAGTCGTACGATCCCAGCTTGACCCGGGCCGCCACCGACATGCCCTTGATCGTCTTGCCGTGCCGCTTGGCGAACTGCCGGACAAAGTGCTCGATCAGCAGCGGGATGTCGCCGGCCCGTTCCTTGAGCGTCGGAATGGCGATCGTCACGACCTTGAGCCGGTGATAGAGATCGCTGCGGAACGCCCCCGCGGCGATCGCCTCCTCCAGATTGCGGTTGGTGGCCGAGAGGATCCGCACGTTGACCTTGAGCGGCGTGTTCGACCCGACCCGGGTGATCTCGCCCGACTCGAGCACCCGGAGGAGCTTGATCTGGGTGGCCATCGGCATGTCGCCGACCTCGTCGAGAAACAGTGTGCCGCCGTTGGCGTACTCGAACTTCCCCACTCGGTCGGCGGAGGCGTCGGTAAAGGCGCCGCGGACGTGGCCGAAGAGCTCACTCTCCAGGATGTTCTCGCTGAGTGCGGCGCAGTTGAGCGCCACGAAGGGCTTGCTCTTGCGGGGGCTGTTCTGGTGGATCGCCTGGGCGACCAGCTCCTTGCCCGTCCCGGTGGCGCCCTGGATGAGCACGGTCGCGTCGGTCGGCGCGATCCGCTTGAGCCGCTCGATGAGGGCCAACATCTGGGGGCTCGAGCCGACCACGCCCTCGAAGCCAAACTTCTCGTCGAGCCGGCGGTGCAACTCCAGGTTCTGCCGCCGCAGCTGCACGCCCTCCGACGCCTTGTCCACGGCGGCCCGCAGGTGCCCGAGATCGAGCGGCTTCTGCAGGTAGGTGAATGCCCCCTGCTGCATGGCGAGCACGGCCGACGGGATCGTGCCGTGGCCGGTGACCACGATCACCTCCGTCTCCTCGGAAGCCTTCTTGGCGCGGGCGAGGATTTCCAGGCCGCCGATGTCGTTCATCATCAGGTCGGTGACGACGACATCGTAGGCATCCTGCTCCAGCCGCTTCCCGCCCTCGGAGCCGCTGCCCACGACGGTCACGTCGCGGCCCGGCCGGGACAAGGCTTCCCCCATGGTGCGGGCGTGAACGATGTCGTTATCCACGACGAGAACCCGCACCGGGCCGGGGGCCGCCGGGGTCGTGTCGCTCGGATTCGCTACGGGTGGAGTGGCCATGAAAGGGATGGTACGAGGCGGCGCCATGGGCCGTCCAGTTGCCGACTCCCGAGCCTTCAGCCGCGGCCCGCGGTCGGCAGCCGCGGGGGTGCGGGGAGCCAGATCGTGACCTTCGTTCCGCGGCCCGGCGCACTTTCGATATCGATCGTGCCGCCGTGAGCCTCGACGATCTTCCGCGCAGTGGGCAGGCCCAGCCCCGAGCCGCCCTGCTTGGTCGTGTAGAAGGCGCGGAACACCTTGGCCAGTGTCTCGGCGTCCATGCCGGGGCCGGTGTCGATCAGCTCCAGCACCACGCCCAGCCCCGAGGACCGCGTCCTGACGACGAGCTGGCCGCCTCCTTCCATCGCCTGCACGGCGTTGAGAAGGAGGTTGAGCACGGCCGAGCGGAAGGTCTCGCGGTCGAGCCGCACGGTGGGCAATTCGGGGTCGAGATAGCGGACGATCTCCACGCCGCCGTCGCGAGCCTGCGGCGCGAAGAAGTCGAGCAGCTGCTCGATCTCGACGTTGAGGCTGCCCGGCTCCGGCGCCAGCGATTCCTGCCGGGCGAAGTCGAGAAAGTCTCCCAGCAGCTTCTGCAACCGGTCGCACTCCTGCCGCACGAGGTCGATCTTGGCCTTCGCCCGCCGATCCCGTTGCTTGGTCGGCGAGGCCGAGTCCGTGGTCTCGAAATCCTCCGCGAGCAGCTCCATGTTGAGCCGAATCGTGGACAGCGGGTTGCGGATCTCGTGGGCGAGGCCGCCCACGAGAGCCGCAAACTCCGCATAGGTTTCCGCCCGGGAAGTCTCCGGATCGTCTTCGGACGACATGGATGCCTCCGCCGCGGACGGCCGCCGGTCAGGCCTGGCCGCCACCGCCCTCGGCCGCCTCGCGCAGCACCGCCTTCCGGCTCAGCTTGACGCGATCCTGATCATCGACGGCGATCACCTTGACCCGCATCACGTCGCCCACGCGGCAGATGTCGGTGACGTTCTTCACGAAGTCGTCCGACAGCTCGCTGACGTGGCACAAGCCGTCCTTGCCGGGCACCAGTTCCACGAAGGCACCGAAGTCTTTGATGCTCGTGACCCGGCCCTCGTAGATCCGCCCGACCTGAATCGAGGCCGTGAGCGCCTCGACCTGGGCCATGGCGGCCATCGCCCCCTCGGCGTCGTGGCTGGCCACGGTCACCGTGCCGTCGTCCTCCACCTCGATGCTCGCCCCGGTGTTCTCCTGGATGGCGCGGATGGTCTTGCCACCCGGACCGATCAGCAGGCCGATCTTCTCGGGGTTGATCCGCGTCCGCAGCAGCCGCGGCGCCCAGACGGAGATCTCCGGCCGCGGCCGGCGGATCGCCGAGAGCATCGTCCGCAGGATCTCGAGGCGGGCGTCACGCGACTGCCGGAGCGTGGCCTCGATGATCGCCGGCGAGATGCCGTCGATCTTGAGGTCGAGCTGGATGCCCGTGATGCCGTTCTGCGACCCGGCGATCTTGAAGTCCATGTCGCCGTAGTGGTCTTCGTCGCCGATGATGTCGGTGAGCAGCACCCAATGCTGCTCGGACTGCTTCACCAGGCCGACCGATATCCCCGCGACGGGATGCGAGATCGGCACGCCGGCGGCCATCAGGCCCAGGGTCGCACCGCACACGCTCGCCATCGAACTCGAGCCGTTCGACTCGAGGATGTCGGAGATCACGCGGATCGTGTACGGAAACACGTCCGGATCGGGCAGCACCGGCTTCACGCTCCGCTCGGCCAGGGCGCCGTGACCGAGTTCCCGACGGCCGGGGCCGCGGATCGGACGGACCTCGCCCACCGAGTAGGACGGGAAGTAGTAGTCGAGCATGAACTTCTTCGAGTACTCGTCGATCAGGCCGTCGACACGCTGCTCATCTTTGCCCGTGCCGAGCGTGATGGTGACGAGCGCCTGCGTCTCGCCCCGCTGGAAGAGCGCCGAGCCATGCACTCGCGGCAACAGGTCCACCTCGCAGTGCAGCGACCGCAGCGACTTGTAGTCGCGGCCATCGGGCCGCTTGCCTTCGAGGATCAACTCCCGCACGGCCTGCTCTTCCAGGGCATGCCAGACGTGCGCGAAATCGGCCTCGCTCACACCGCCAGCAGCGCCGGGCTTGAAGCCGAAGGCCGGCTCGCTCGGCACCACGTCGGCCTTCGCCCGCTCGCGGAGCGCCTTCACAGCCTGGCCGCGATCCTGCTTGCCGGCGATCGCCTTGGCAGCCTTGAGCTCGGACAAGTAGCCGCTCGTGAGCCGGCTGCGGAGGGCCGAGTAGTCGGCCAGCACGTACTCCTTCTTCGGCTTGCCCGCCTTGCGGACGAGCTCCTCCTGCATCTCGCAGAGCACGCGAATGATGCGGTGGGCTTCCTCGAGCGCCTGGAGCATGCGCTCCTCGGGCATCTCGCGAGCGAAACCCTCGATCATCAGGATCGCCGTCGGGCTGCCGGAGACGACGAGGTCGAGATCACTCTCCTCGAGCTGGTCGACGGTGGGGAAGGGCACGAACCGACCGTCGATCTGCGCCAAACGCACACTGCCCAGCGGGCCGCGGAAGGGCAGGGGGGAGATGCACAGCGCCGCCGAGGCGCCGATCATCGCCAACACGTCGGGGTCGTTTTGCCGATCAGCGGCCAGCACGTTGGCCTGGACCTGCACCTCGTCGTAGAAGCCCTCGGGAAAGAGGGGACGGATGGGGCGGTCCATGAGCCGGCTGGTGAGCGTCTCCTTGAGCGTGGGCCGGCCCTCCCGCTTGAGGAAGCCACCTGGAAACTTGCCCGCCGAGGCGACCCGCTCGCGGTAGTCGCAGGTGAGCGGAAAGAAATCGATCCCGGGCCGCGGCGCGCCGGTCGCCGTAGCCACCAGGACCACCGTCTCGCCGTATGACACGAGCACACTGCCCGCCGCCTGCTTGGCCAGAAATCCCGTCTCGATGGCCAGCACCTGGTCGCCGATCTGCCGTTCAACTCGCTGCTTCAATGTTGCTTCCCTTCCTTCCCTTCGTGCCCGCTGCGGCGTGTCGGCGGTCGCGCCGAAAATGCCTGCGCCATCCAGCGGGCGTGCTGTCGAAACGTCCTGGGGCCACAAAGCCCCGGACAGCCTCTTCCGTGCGGACGCTCCGTCCGCACCAATCAACGCCATCCATCAACGGCAAATGATCCGAGCGGCCCCAGGGGTTACCAGGGGCTACTTGCGGATATCCAACCGCTTGATGATGTCGAGATACCGCTGCGGGGCGACCCTCTTCAGGTAATCAAGAAGTCGCCGACGACGGCTCACCATCATGAGCAAGCCGCGCCGGCTGGCGAAGTCCTTCGTGTGCTTCTTGAAGTGCTCCGTGAGATGCGCGATCCGCCCGGTCAACAGAGCGATCTGAATCTCGGCCGATCCGGTGTCGGCAGTCCCTCGCCGATGGGCACCGATCAGTTCCTTCTTGCGTTCTTTCGTGAGCGTCATCAGCCGTTCTCCACCCATCCGCGGGTGGCATTGATTGTTTGGATTGGAGGTTTCTGGACGAGGAGTCTACTGCCGCGCCTCGATTTTGCAAACGGCGGCCGCGAATCACGGGTGATCGCGGCCGAAATGACTACCTACCGGCCGCGGTACGGCCACGGCCGCCCCCGTGCGGCGTGTGAACTACGTTCCAGGCCAGACCGAGTTTCTCCAGGGCCAGAATCGCCCAGTACGTCACGTCCACCTCCCACCATTTGTGGCCGTGTTTGGCCATGCGTTGGTAGGCGTGATGGTTGTTGTGCCAGCCCTCACCAAAGGCGAGCAGGCCCACCCACCACAGGTTCCGGGAATCGTCAGTCGTCTCGTAGTTGCGATAGCCCCACATGTGGGTCGCCGAGTTCACGAGCCACGTGACGTGAAACACGATCACCATCCGCACGGCGAGGCCCCACACCAGCCACGAGATTCCGGTGAACCGATCATAGAGCAGCCAGCCCGAGGCCAGGAGCGCCCCGCCGATGATGAAGTGCCACACCAGAAAAGTGTTGTGAAGAAAGCGGACCCCCGCATCACGCTCCAGGTCGGGCGCCCAACGACGGGTGTGGGCGGCAACCTCGGCGGCGGTGTGACGGGGAAAGAGCCACAGCATGTGGGCCCACCAGCCGCCGTCGCGGGGAGAGTGCGGGTCGCCCTCCTGGTCGCTGAAGGCGTGGTGCTTGCGGTGATTGGCCACCCAGACGAGAGCCGAGCCCTCGCCCGAGATGCCGCCCAACAGCGCAAACACGAACCGCACGGCGGGCGTCGTCACGAAACTGCCGTGGGTCAGCAGGCGATGGTAGCCGAGGCACACGCCGAGGCCGCCGGTCACCCAATACAGTGCCAGGCAGATCGCGAGACCGGACCAGGTGAAATAGAACGGCGCCGCCAGCGCCGCTACGTGAACGCCCCCGATCCACAGGACGACCGGCCAGTCGAGATCACCCCAGCCGTCGCGAGCGCCCTCCCGCCGCGGCTCAAACTGATCGGCCACGTCCGCAGAGAGCGTCGGGTCGTGAATCGCCGTCCGCCCGAACTCCATCTCTCCACCGCCCGGCGGCGGCTCGGCGACAGCGGTCGCGGCATCGCTCTCACCTTGCAGGCAGGCGGTATGTGCGAGATCTCGGTGGGGCGTCATGCGCGGCCTCCTGGAGTGCGGCATTTGGCAAACAACATCGGTCGCACCCTGAACTCGAGCGCGACCCGCCGGCACACTGTGACTCATTTCGGCCCGTTTGCCATCCTGACGGGGTCAGGTTCGGGTCGATCGCCTGTCAAAAACAGGTCAAAATCCGCCGGACTGGCCGGGCCTTCCGGCCTGTTCCGCCCGGGGCATCACGTCGAGCAGCCAGGCCCCGGGGCCCCCGGAGGGCACGAACACAGCCCCCTGCGGAGCCAGCAGCCAGGCCAGACGCTCGGGGGGGAGCACGTCGCCCGGCGGACCGACGAGCGCGAGGCCATCGGCAACGGCAATTGCTCCGCCTAGATTCGCGCCGGAGACGATTTCGACCCCGCGGGCGTCGAGACGCACCAGGCAGCCGGCGGCGTCGAAGGTGCGTTCCGGGGCGCCCGCGAGCGTCCGATGGGCTGGACCGGGCCGACAGCCCACCGTGCTCACCAGCCCGTCGAGTAGTCGCTGCTCGACGCGGCCGCGGCCCGCCGTGCATTCGATCTCGGCATCACGAATCCGCCCCCGCGACCACGCAAGCTTGCGCACGACTGCCGTTGCCGCCCCCGTCGCCCGCGCCTGCAGGCCCGCCGTGCAGGCTGCGAGGTCGACCCCGTCGATGCGTCCTGCGGCGGAGCCGCTCCAGCGACCATCTTCGCGAACCGCACGCAGCGTGCCGGCGACGGTCGCAGCCTCACCGAGGGCAATACCGGCCCGACCGAGCGCGCCGGCCACGATCGCCAGCGGCAGCGGCTCGACCGCCGTGAGATCGACCTCCATGAGTTCGCTCGCCGCGTCCCCGGCGGCTGGCGTCCGCACGATCCGCAACTCGTCGCCACGGCCTGTCGGATTGGCCGCGCGAACAATCCGCACGGCCCGCGTGCCGGCGCGGGTCACGCACTCGGCCCGCAGGCCCGGCGCGGTGGCCGCGGCCTGGTCGGACCACGCACACCCGCCAACCTCGACCACGCAGTCCTTGGGATAGCGAACCTCGCGGCCCAGCCACTCCGCCACGACGCCGCCGAGCAGTCGGGCGGCGGCCGCATTACACACGAGCCGGTCGATCCGCAGCCGCACCTCGGTCGGCCCGGTCTCGATTTCGACGACCGGCACAGCCAGCCGGCCGCCGTCGACGGCGGTCATGCGGCAGCCGCGGACCCGCACCACACCGGGACGCGGATGCTCCACCGCATCGACCTCCAGCGGCACGCCGACGGCACGTTCCCACTCCCTGCGCAGCGACTCGCGGTGCGCTTCCGAACGGAGATGAACGCCCCAGGCGACGAGTGCCACACAGGGTACGACCCCGACCAGCACGAAAACCGTGCGGGCGAACCGGATCTTGCTCGCCGCCCGTTCGATGAACATGCCTGCGCCGTCCTTGGCTCGGTTCGAATCCCACGGGGCTCCGCCCCGGCGCGTCAGCAGCCGCGGGCCATCTCGTGATACAGGTCCCAGCGGGCCTTCATCTCCGCGATGCTGTCACCGCCAAACTTATCGACCAGCGCCGCCGCCACCTCGAAGGCGACGACATTCTCCACGATCACGCTGCAGGCGCTCACGGCGCAGACGTCGCTCCGCTCGTAGGCGGCCTCTTCCGGCTGCTTGCTCGCGAGATTCACCGACGCGAGCGGCTTGCGGAGCGTGGCGATCGGCTTCATCGCCGCCCTGACCACGAGCGGCTGGCCGTTGGTCGTGCCGGCTTCGAGGCCGCCGGCGTTGTTCGTGGGCCGCGTGAAGCCAAGCTGCGGGCCTCCCCGAGCCGCCGGGTCGTAATGAATCGGGTCGTGCACCTCCGAGCCGCGACGCCGAGCCGCCTCGAAGCCCATGCCAATCTCCACGCCCTTGATCGCCTGCACGGCCATCACGGCCTGCGCGAGCCGGCCGTCGAGCTTGCGGTCCCACTGGGCATGGGTGCCGAGCCCGATCGGAAGGCCTTCGACCCGAACTTCCACGATGCCGCCGAGCGTGTCGCCCTCCTTGCCGACGCGGTCGATGAGGGCCGTGACCTCCGGATCCTTGTCGGGATGCAGCGAGTAGATCGCGCTCGTGTCACGAAGGGCACGCAGTTCCGGCAGCGTGCCCGCCCGGCCACCCAGCACCACGCCGCCGAGTTCGGTCACCCAGCCGGCGACCTCGATGCCGAAGACGCCGAGCAACTGCCGGGCCAGCCCCCCGGCCGCCACCCGGGCCGCGGTCTCGCGGGCGCTGGCACGCTCGAGCACGGCCCGCACGCCGCCGAGATGCTTCACGGCGCCGGCGAGGTCGACGTGTCCGGGCCGCGGCCGCTCGACCTCCTCGAGCCGCTCGAGCTTGGCGTCCTTGTTGATCACCTCGACCGCCAGCGGGCTGCCGAGCGTGACGCCCTTCCACAGGCCGGAAAGGAAGGTCACGGTGTCGGTTTCAATCCGCTGCCGGCCGCCACGCCCGTAGCCCCCCTGGCGGCGCCGCAACTCGGCGTCGATGAGGGCGGCATCGACGGTCAGCCCCGCGGGAAATCCGTCCACGAGGGCCACGAGAGCGGGGCCGTGCGATTCACCGGCGGTCCAGTAGCGGAGCATGGGGATCTGTTCACCGAGGTGGGCGACTCTGCAGACGCTGCCCGGATTCTAGTTGGCGGAAATCCGCCCCCCTAGAGCGATTCCACCCGGCCGCACGCATGGTGGAGCTTCGTACGCCCGGAGGCCCGCGCCACCCGGGCATCAGGACACGCCCGCCGGCGGCCCCCCGGTGAGCAGGCGGCAGGCCTCGAGATACTTCTCGCGGGTCTTGGCCACGATATCGGCGGGCAACTCCGGCGGCGGGCTCGCCTTGCCCCAGCCGCTCGCCTCCAGCCAGTCGCGCACGAACTGCTTGTCGAACGAGTCGGGCACGCGACCGGTGCCGGCGGCAGCGGCGGGCCAGAACCGGGAACTGTCGGGAGTCAGCACCTCGTCCACGAGGATCAGCGTGCCGTCGGGCAGCCGGCCCCACTCGAACTTCGTGTCGGCCAGCACGATGCCCCGCGCGGCCGCGTGCTCCGCGCCGCGGGCGTAGACGGCGAGGCTCTTCTCGCGAAGCTCGGCGGCAAGGGCCGGTCCGATCGCCTCGGCCATGACGTCGAAGGAGACATTCTCGTCGTGGCCGCTGGCCGCCTTCGTGGCGGGCGTGAAGATCGGCGCAGGCAGCCTGCCGCCGGGAGCGAGGCCGGCGGGCAGCGGCACGCCGCACACCGTGCCGGCGCGACGATACTCGGCGAGCCCGGAGCCGGCCAGCCAGCCGCGGACCACGCACTCGAACGGAATCACAGCGGCGCGTTTGACGAGCATCGTGCGGCCGCGGAGCGGTTCGCGGTCGACGTCGGCGGGCAGCCCCATCGCATCGACGTCGGTCGAGAGCAGGTGGTGCGCCACCGGCCGCGGCCCGCGGGCCAAGAGGTCGAACCAGAAGCTGGATATCGCCGTCAGCACCTTGCCCTTGTCGGGGATCGGCGTGGGCAGGATCCAATCGAAGGCGCTGATCCGGTCGGTGCTCACGATCAGGAGGGCGTCGCCGAACGTGGGCGAGTCGAACCGATAGCAGTCACGGACCTTCCCGCGAACAGGCGGGCCCAGGGGGAGATTCGTGGTCGTCACGGCAGCGGTGCTCATGCCGAGTGTTCTACGGCACAGATCGCGTTCGGCCAACGGGCCGCGTGTTGTTTCACGGTCAGTCCGCTCGAGGTTCAGCAGAAATCACGCGACATCCGCGGCAGTGCGGCCAGGGCGGAGGAGGGCAGGGCAGGAACGGGCACGCCGGCGGGCGGCACCGCCGCCGTGAGCTGCGTCGCCACCACGTGAACCACCGCACCGCGTCGCTGGATCCGGCCGTGCACGACGAGCACCGCCGCGCGGCGAGCGGCCGCGTTCGCCGCCTCCCAGACGTCCGGCCGCACGACGACGTTGGCCGCGCCCGTCTCGTCCTCGATCGTGAGGAAGATCATCCCCTTCGCCGTGGCCGGCCGCTGCCGCGTGAGCACGATCCCGGCCACAGCAACCCGCCGGCCTTCCGGTGCCGCCGCCGCCGCCGCCGTGGTCACCACGCCCGCCGCCGCAAGCCGATCGCGTTCGAAGGCGAGTGGGTGGGCGGCGAGCGACAGGCCGCCGGTGCGGTAGTCCTCGATCACCTCCTCCTGTGCGGTCGCCGTCGGCAAGAGGACGGCATCCTCCCCTTCGTCTTCGTCGTCGCTGCCGTCGAAGAGCGGCCGCCGGCCCGGCTTCTCCAGGCCCTGCATCGCCTCCCAGACGGCCCGCCGCCGCGTGAGGCCGAGCGAGGCGAGGGCGCCGGCCCGGGCGAGGTGAAGGAGATCGTCGCGACCGAGGCCGGCCCGCCGCACGAGATCCCGCGGCAAGCGAAATGGTCCGTCCCGCCGTGCCGCCTCGATCCGCAAGCCGGCCGCCGCGCCAAGACCATACACCTGCTCGAGGCCCAGCCGGATCGCGGGGCGGTCGCCCCGCGGCTGCGGCCCCCCGACCGTCACTGACTGCTCGAGCGCCGCATGCCAGCGGCTCGCGTTCACGTCGGCAGGCAGCACCGTCACGCCGTGCGCCCGCGCATCGCGGACCAACTGCGCCGGCGCGTAAAACCCCATCGGCTGGCTGCCGAGCAGCGCCGCCGTGAACGCGGCCGGATGATGGCACTTCAGCCATGCCGACACATACACCAGCAGCGCGAAGCTCGCCGCGTGCGACTCGGGGAAGCCGTACTCACCGAAGCCGCGAATCTGGGTGAATACCTGCTCGGCGAACTGCCGCGACAGCCCACGGGCGAGCATGCCGTCGACGAGCCGTCTGTGAAACTCGTCGATCACGCCCGGCCGCCGCCAGGCCCCCATCGCCCGCCGCAATTGATCGGCCTCGCCTGGCGTGAAGCCGGCCGCCACCACCGCCAGCCGCATCGCCTGCTCCTGAAACAGCGGCACTCCGAGCGTCTTCTCCAGCACCTCGCGGATCGCGTCATTGGGATAGGTGACGGGCTCCTCGCCGGCCCGGCGCCGCAGGTACGGATGCACCATGTCGCCCTGGATCGGGCCCGGACGGACGATCGCCACCTCGATCACGAGGTCATAGAAGCACCGCGGCTTGAGTCGCGGCAGCATGCTCATCTGCGCCCGGCTCTCGATCTGGAACACGCCCACCGTGTCGGCTCGCGAGATCATCTCGTAGACCTGCGGATCTTCGGCCGGCACCGTGGCGAGCGTGAGCGACGGCCCGCCCGCCTCCGCCACGAGGTCGAACGCCCGATGGATCGCCGTGAGCATGCCGAGCGCGAGGCAATCGACCTTCAGGATGCCGAGTTCGTCGAGGTCGTTCTTGTCCCACTGCACGATCGTGCGGCCATCCATGGTGGCCGGCTGGATGGGCACGAGGTCATGGAGATCGCCCCGCGTCATCACCATGCCGCCCACGTGCTGGCCGAGATGCCGCGGAAAGCCGACGACCTGCCCGACGAGCGTCACCAGCCGCGTGCAGGCCGGATCGCGGGGCTCGAGCCCCGCCTCGGCGAGCCGGCCGGGCAGATCCGCCACGCCATCGCCCACGTCGAGCACGGCGGCGAGGGCCTCCACGCGGTCGAGCGAGAAGCCCAAGGCCTTGGCCACGTCGCGCACGGCCGACCGCAGGCGATATGAGATCACCTCGGCCGTCATCGCCGCCCGGTGACGGCCATAGGTCTCGTAGACGTATTGGATCACCTCCTCGCGGCGCTGGTGCTCGAAGTCGATGTCGATGTCGGGGGCCTCGCGCCGCTCGCGGCTCACGAACCGCTCGAAGAGCACGCTCATCCGCGCCGGATCGACCGACGTGATCCCCAGGCAGTAGCAGATCGCCGAATTGGCCGCCGAGCCACGGCCCTGGCAAAGGATGCCGCGGCGGCGGGCGAACCGCACGATGTCGAAGACGGTGAGAAAGTAAGCCTCGTAGCCCAGTTCGGCGACGAGCGCGAGTTCGTGCGTGACGAGCCCGCGGACCTTCTCCGGAATGCCGTCGGGATACCGCTTCCGCGCGCCTTTCCAGGCCAGGTGGGCGAGGTGCTCGGCCGGCGTGCGGCCCGGCGGCACCGTGGCCGTCGGATACTCGTACTTCAGCTCGTCGAGCGAAAACGTGCAGCGGCCTGCGATCTCGACGGCCTGTTCCAGCGCCCCCGGCAGGGCGGCAAACCGCTCGGCGATCCGCCGACGGTCGTGCAGGTGCCGTTCACCATTGGCGAGCAGTTCTCCGCGGATCGCGTCCACCGCCGCCCCGCGGCGCACGGCCGTGAGCACGTCGTGGAGTGGCAGTCGCGACCGTTCGTGATAGCGCACGTCACCCGCCGCGGCCACCGGCACCCCCGCCAGCCGCGCCACGCGGGCGAAACAGGCGAGCCGCTCGGCATCGTCACCCGCCAGCGCCACCTCCGCCAGGCACCAGAGCCGGCCCTCGAACGCGGCCCGCCAGTGTTGCACGCCCGCGACCGCCTCCTCCACGGCCGCCTCGCTCCGCCAGTCGCCCGCGACCGCGGCCAGCGGCACGCCGGCCAGCAGGCCACCGGAGTGCCGCACGACATCGTCGCAGGTGAGCACACAGCGGCCGCCGCCACGATCCAGCGCGGCCTCGTCGGCATCGAGCCCCTCCGCCGCCCGAGCATGGCCACGGGTGAGCAGTCGACAGAGGTTCGCATAGCCCGTGCGATCGGCCGCCCAGAGAACCAGCGGCATCCCGTCGCACGGCTCCACATGAACGCCGACCACGAGCTTGATGCCGGCCTGCTTCGCGGCACCATGGGCCCGCACGATCCCGGCGAGCGTGGCCCGATCGGTGATCGCCAGGGCCTCATAGCCGAGGGCACGCGCCCGCTGCACGAGCTCCTCCGGATGCGACCCGCCCTGGAGAAACGAAAAGTTGCTCGTGCAGTGCAGTTCCGCGTAGCGCGGGCCGTCCGTGAACATCGTCTCCATGATCATCTCCTTGGCTCATCTCCGTGGCTCATCTCCTCGTGCATTGCCTGCTCACGCAAACACCCCGTGCAGGAACCAGGCGCCGTCTCGCAGCCGCCGAAACACCCAGAACCGTGCCCCCGATCGCGTCTCGACGATGTAATAGTCGCGGCGCACGGTCGCCCCGCGCCACCAGGCCGTCTCGATCCGCTCCGGACCATGCGCCTGCGCGACGTCGTGCACATCGTCGCCGAGCCGAAAGCGCACCGGCGGCCCGTCGGGCGCCACCGCCAGCAGCCCCGGACGCAGCGGCTCGAGTGGCACCGGCTTCGGCGGCATCCAGATCGGCCGCCGGCCGGCCGCCGCCTGCGGGCTCGCCACCGCACCGTCGCGACGCACACGATCCCGCGGAGGCCGCTCTCGACCACCGGCCGCACTCCCGGCGGCCGGGCGGCTCCCGGGCGGCGCCGCGATCCAGGCGTGCTCCGGCTGAGCGTCGGCTACCGGCCGCGGCTCGAAGACGGCGGCCCTGCCCAGCCGGCCCGCGAGCCGGTCGAGCAGGCCACCCACCGCGGCGGCCCCATCGTCACGCCGCTCGGTGGCGAAGAGCGAACGCTGCCGGCAATCGACCGGCCCGACGGCCACGACCTCCATCGCCACCGCTCCGATCTCGCCGGAGATCTGCACGCGGTCGAGCCGCAGCCGCACGAGATCCACCAGATGCCGCACCGCCGCGGACGCCCGAAACAGCACCACGTCGATCACGATCGGCGTCACCGCCAAGGCGAGAAGACCGGCGGTTCGCTCCAACCGCACCTGCAACGCGAGCACGCCATCGCCCCGCGCGGCAAGCGGCACCACGCATGCGACGACCAACCGCTCGATCACGGCATCGAGCGCCGGCCGAATCGCATCCCGCGCCGCCAGCGGAAAGTCGAAGGCATGGGCCGCCTGCGGCAATTCCGCACCGTGCGGCGCCGCGAGCGGCTCGGCACGGGCTCCGGAAAACTCCGCCAGCCGCCGGGCCACGAGCGGCGGAAAACGCGTGGCGATGCTCTTCGCCGACAGCCGCAGGAGACCGCCGATCGAGTCGATACCCACCTCCCGCAGCAGGCCGAGCGTGGCGGCATCGAGCCGCAGTGCCTCCGCCGGCAGTCCGGCCAGCACAGCGTCGTCTCCGGATGCAAGCCGCTGCGTTCCCGGCGGCACCACGGCGAACCGCTGCCGCCGCGGCCGTGGCCAGGCCGAGCGCCGGTCCTCGGTGGCGGCATTCCGCACACCGACGAGATCGGTGTAGTGGGCCGCGGCCCACGATGCAGCGGGCGTGTCGGCGATGGCGGTGCGGGCGTGCAGGCCGCGAGCGGTGAGCGTCCAGGCGGCCGTGCGCACCAGCGGCCACTCCCCATCGAAGAATCCGGCCGTGCCAGTCACGTCGATCTGGATGCATTCGGCCGCCGCATCTCCCGGCGGCTGCTCCAGGCCCACCGTGGGCGAGAACCGCCGGCACCAGCGCGCCAGCCGCTCGAGCGCTTCGCGATCGGCCGCGGGATCGTCGTGCTCGACGGCGGCGGCATGGCAGGCCCGCGAGCCATGCGTCATCGCCAGCACCGCCATCGCCTCGGCAAGCGGCATACCGGGGGCGATCCGCGGCCGACGGGCATCGCGCCCGCGATCGGACGGTGGCTCGGCCCAGGCCCACGATACAACCGTCATCAGCCCGCGTCGTTCGCGCCGGCAGACAAACACGGGCACCCGCCGCAACTCCGGCCGCTCCACGAGCCGCCGCTGCACCGGCCAGCGCGGGAGCCAGATCGTCAGGATGCGCGACATGCGGCCTCCCGTGGCTCGAACGCCCGCGCCACCCCCGCCGCGCCCCTGTGCCGCACCGCTCCCGCCGTGCCCCGCGCCATATCGAGCACGACGTCGACCGCCGGCTCGTCGGCATCCGCACCACCCGCCCAGGCACCGCCCACACGTGTCAGCCGCAACCGCCGCTCGAGCAGCGTGCCCCCCGGTGACGGCGCGACGGCAATCCGCGCCTCGGCAAAAGACGGTTCGCCCTGGGACATCGCGGGCCGCACGAAGAGGCCGACGGCACCGCTCGACCGCGCGGCCAATTGCCAGCGACGCATCGCGATCGTCCACGACTGCGCGGCGCACCGTCGCCCGGCGACAAGGCCGCCTCCCGGCGACGCCGTTGCACGCGGCCAGGCCAGCACGGCAGCCACGCCTGCGCAACGCAGGGCCTGATCGATCGCCCAGATCTCGTCGTCGTCGTGCGCGGGCCGGGCCACGACCAGCCGCGCCACCTCGGCGCCGCAGCCGAGCCACGGCAGCACGGCGGGCGGATGAAACCAGCCCGTGCGATCGACCACCACGATCGTGCCCGGCTCGTCGGCGGCCCGAGCGAGCCGGCAGGCGACCGCACCGGCGAGCGACATGGCCCCGGCACCGGCCATCCCTCCAGCCACCCCCCCGGCCAGCCACTCGATCAGGCTGCCGCGCCGCACACCCCCGGCTGGCAGCAGAGCATCGAGCGACCGAAATCCGCTCGCCACCACCTCCCGAACGGCCTCGCGGGCCGCCAGTTGCCCGCCATCCAGCAGCCCCGTCGCCTCCCATCCGATCGTCACCATCGCCCGGCCTCCAAGACCGCCGCCCTCGTGAATGAACACCCGTACAGTATACGATTCGCCGGCCGCCGTCAACCACCGGCGGCGATATGCTGACGGCCATGATTTGCCGCCGCGTCCGCGCCACCGTCGCCGCCTTCCTGCTCGCCGCGCTCACGGCTCTTGGCCGGGCCGCCGAGACTGCCCCACCGGACTTCGCCGCCTTTCAGCGCGACACCTCCCCGCAGGTGGCCGCGATCGTGGGCTGGCCCGCGAAGAAGTGGGCACAGATCGAGCCCGCCGTCTACGCCCTCTCCCTGCGGCATGCCGCCGCCCTCGCCCCGCTCGACGCCGCCGCCCGCGTGCAGACGCTCGCCACCCTGGCCGGCTTCATCGACCGGCGGCGGGCCGCGACCGCCAAGACCCCGGTATTCGCCCCGGGCCGCGCCGTTATCGGCCTGCTCGACCCCGATCGCGGCCTCGATCCCAAGGAAATCACCGCGCTCGCCACGGCATACGACTGTTCCTCCACCGTCTACAAGAAAGATGCGGACGGCGAGACGATCGCCGGCGTGGCCGACGCCTTTCTCGCCGCCGTTCGCGACGCCGCGGCCGCGTCCACGCCGACCACGATCGTCGTCCTCGGACACGGCCTGCCCACGGAGATCCAGAGCTATGCGATCCGCTTCGAGCGGCTGGCCGACGCCCTGCTCGACGGCGCCGCCCGCCGTCCGCCGACTGCCAGGGCAGGGGAGGGCAGGGCGATCGACCTCGGCCACATCGTGCTCATCTGCGACGACTGCTTCAGCGCAGACTTTCTCGTCAACCTGCTGACGGCGATCGAGACCCGATGCCGTGACGGCAAACTCACGCTCGCGTCGCCACCCACATGCGTCGCCGGCACCAATCATGGCCGCGTGGGCTTCGCCGACTTCGCCGAGAAGTTCGTGCCGCACTTCTGGAAGGACGTGGTCGAGCTGTACTTCATCCGCCGACCGCGACCCGAGCGAATCGTGCTCGGCAACATCTTCGAGAACGTCGACCACATGATGTATGGCTACGGCCGGGCACCAATTTTCGAAGGGGGCACCATCAAGGGCTGGCGGCTCGTCGATCCTGCGGCCGTGCAGGATCCCGTCACGTTCGTGCCGCTCGACGACGCGGCCCGGGCCGAACTGCGCACGCTCCTCGGCCTCCCCGCCGATGCCCCGCTCGAGACCTGGCTCGACATCGGCTGACGCCCGAAAAGACGACGACGGTCGGGCGGATGTGCCTCCAGCGTTGCCATCAAACCGATCGGCTCTTCCGGCCGGCTCGAACCATAGCCGGATGGCGGGCATCCGCTGGCAGCGCCAGCACACCCCCGCGTGGTTCGCGGGTGCTCGTGCTCTCGGACCAATAAACCGCGGCCCAAGGCTCTGGTCCGCCTATCCCCGATTTCCCGCGGCCAGCCAGCTTCAACAGCCCGCCACGCCTGCTCTGGCGATGGCCCGCGTCGGCCGTTAGTTTCCTCGCCCCCCAGCGACGAAAGGCAACGCCATGCACCGGCGCGGATTTCTCGTCTCCACCGTGCTCGCCGCCTGCGGCTGCCGCACCGCGCAGTTCGCGCGGATCGTCCAGCCCGGCGACGACCTCATGATCGGCAGCCACCAGGCGGGCCAGGAGACCTTCCGCCCGCTGGTGCAGGAGGCCGTCGCGAAGCTGCTCGCCCGCCACGTGGCCGGCCCCGTCGTGCAGGCCTCGTTCGACGGCGAGCAGCTGCCGCCGCCCGTGAAGCGGATCTGCTTCGTCGCCGTGGAGAACAAGAGCGCCGAGGAGATCGGCGACTTCAAGGAGCGGATCTACGAGATCATCGACCAGCGGATCCTGGAGTCGGAGGTCTTCGAGTCGATCAACCGCCGCTTCGTGGACGCCGGCCTGCGGGACTCCCGCCTCCGGCCCGACCAGCTGATGGTGCCGGAGAACCGCCGGTCTTTCGCCGCCCTCATGGAGCAGCAGGGCCAGCCGATCGACTACCTGCTCTACGCCACGATCACCTCGGGCACGACCCGCGAAAACCGTGATTACCAACGGGATTACATGCTGACGCTCGAGCTGGTGGACGTGAACACCGGAAAGTACGACAAGCAGTCGGCCGCGATCAGCAAGGGCTACCACCACAGCCGGCTGTCGCGCTGGCGGGCCGCCAACCCGCTCGCGCCGAAGTGATCCGGCAACCGCCATGCGCCCGCTCGTGCTCTGCCTGGTGATCGGCACCGTGACCGGCTGCGTCACCCACGGGCAGCGGATGCGTGACGTGCGGGCCGCGTTCCACCGGGGCGACCTCGCCGCAGCGGAGCGGGCGCTCGAGCAGCAACGGGCGGCGGGCGGCGACACCGACGTGCTCGACCTGGATCACGCCATGGTGGCGCTGGCCGCCGGCCGGCCCGCGGAAGCCGAGCGGCTGCTGCGGCGGGTCCGCGACCGCTTCGACCACCTGGAGCAGGCCGACGCGGGCGAGACGGCCCTCGCGCTGCTCGGCGACGACACCGCCCGGCACTACCCCGGCGCGGATCACGAGAAGGTGCTCGTCCGGGCCATGCTGGCCCTGGCCGACCTGGCCCACGACGGAGACGACGCCGAGGCCTACAGCCTGCAGGTGATCGACAAGCAGCGGCAGATCGTGGAGACGGCCGCCCGCGACGACGGCGGCAACCCCAAGGCGGCCTACCCGCAGATCGCCCTCGCGCCCTACCTGCGAGGCGTGCTTCGCGAGGCGACGCACCGCGACTACGACGACGCCGCCCGGCACTTCCAGCTCGTCGCCGCCTGGCAGCCCGACTTCACCGCCGGCCCCGTGCACGTGAGCCGGGCCACGGACGGCGTTCACTCGCAACGCGGCAGCGGCGTGGTGCACGTGTTCGCGCTCGTGGGCCACGGCCCCTTCAAGGCCGCGGTCGTGGAGATGCCGTCGTCGCTCTCAGTGGCGATCGCGGGCGAACTGCTCGCCGGGCCGCTCGGCAGCCCGCTCCCCCCCACCATCGCCCCGATCACAGTGCCCCGCGTCGTGGCGGTGCCGAGCGGCGTGGCCGGCCTGCGGGTGCGGACAGGCGACGGGCAGGCCGTTGGAACCGAGACGCTCACCGACGTCTCGGCGCTTGCCATCCGCCAGCAGGAGGCTGTGCTTCCCCAGACCGTCGCCCGGGCGGTCGCACGGCGCACGCTCAAGAAAGGGACGATCTTCGGCGTGCAGCAGGGTCTGGGGCTCTCTCGCGGCAGCCTTCCGGCAGTCGCCCTCGACGTCGCGGGCGTGGCCTGGGAGGCGGCCGAGCGGGCCGACACCCGCTGCTGGAGCACGCTGCCGGCGACGATCCAGGCCTGCCGGCTGGAGATCCCGGCAGGCCGTCACACCCTCTCGCTCGAGGCGGTGGACCGCGGCGCGCGGCTGCTCGGCCGCCCCACGACGGCCGAGATCGACGTCGCCGACGGCCGCGACACGTTCATCGTCGTGCACGTTCCGGAAACGGGCATCGTCGGCCGACCACTCGTGGGCGGCCGCTAATCGAAGCCGCGCCGGGGGCCGTTTGTGTCGGTCGCGCGCGGCCCAAGAGGCACCGGCTGGAAACCCGACGGCATCGGCTGCCGTCCCGAGTTTTCCATCTACCACGCGTTGCACTACCCCTCGACATCGTGCTCGGCTGGAGGCTCTTTCACCGCAGCACCAACCTTCCCCGCATCGCGTAGCACCGTCGCAATCCACGCCAGTTCCTGCGTCTCGCGTCCGGCGAGCATGCCGTGCTTCTTCTCATCGTGCGGATGAATCTGCAACTCGAGCACCGGCACGTCATTCACGCTCATGCCGCTGGGACCGATACCGATCCTGCGTAGGTTCTCGCAGGCCCACTCTCGCTTCTTCGTGCCGAACAGACTCGTCTGCACGATCATCAGCCTGCCGTTCGCCACGGCCAGCGCAGCCTGCCGGCGGCCCATGTTCACCGCCGTGAGCATGAGGCCGATGCCAATGCTCCAAAAAGCCCCCATGAACGCGACGACCCCGACGACTTCCCACATGCTCTGGATGTTTTGCGCCGCGGCGTTCAGGGAGGCGAACCCGAAGAAGAACGTAAGGATCGTCATGAATCCGAGCCACGTGACCGCGAAGAAAAACAACCCGAACGAGCCGCGCATGACTCCGGCAGGCGGGACGAGCAGCGCCACGCCGTCGGGCACCGCTTCCAACGTCACCTTGCTGCCGGCCGGCTGAGACGGCACGTACGGGCAGCGCAGCCCGGGGGCGATCGCATCATCCGGCTCGGGCTCTTCTTCGACGACGTCGATCACTTTGACTGCGGGTGGTGCATCGCGGCTGTCGAACGAGTGCGATTCAGGGCCGCACTCCACGGCGAGGGTATCGGCCAACGGGCGTAGGAGTTCGAACGAATAGGCCAGCGCTGCCCACAACGGCTTGCCGGTCGCGCGTTCCACGCGGATCGCCCCCAGATCCAAGAAGGCGGCCGCGTTGGGGCCGGTGGTTTCGCCGGATGTCGGTCCCTTGGTGATGGTGAAGCGGATGAGGTCGGCGGTTTTCGCCTGGCGGCGATAGCGAAAGGGGCCGAGCCGCTCGGTCAGCCGCAGCTCCCCTGCGCTCACTTCGATCTCGCTGCGGCCCGCAACCATCGCCAGGCCGATCGCCATTGCGCAGCATGCTGCGAAGAACCCGGGGGCCGCGACGAGTCCGGCCAGCATTCCTGCCGGCCCGAGCACGCCCACGAAACCTCCGACAAAGTCGCGCGTCCAGAAGGCCATGAAGGCAAAGATGGCGAAGCCGCCCAGAAGCGGCAGCAGCGCGATCTTGCCCATTCGCCGGCGCGGCAAGCGGTAGCGCGTGCCAGAAGGGAAAAGGCCCTCGGTCTCGATCTCGGTGGGAAGCGCGGGCATGGGGTCGCGTGGCGTCATGCCGATCGAGTTCCTGGCCTACGGGCGGGCCGGCAGTGTGCCGCGGTGGACGAGCGTGGAGGGAAATCGGGGATCGGAGCAGATTGCCTCATCCTGCTGCTCAAGCTCCGGTCACCGCGGTCCCGCTGGGCGCGTTGAAAGACGCGCGTTCGAAATCGGCCCCCGTTCCGAGTTCTCCAGGGAGGGGGTGCTCATGCCCCGTGAGCCGGCGTAGGTGGCCAGCGCAGGCAGGATGCCGGAGCGCAGCCACCTCCGAGAGAGCGGAGGGCATGATGCCCGAAGCGAACGTCCGGCGATCGGGCATGGGGAGACCCGACCAGCGTCACGCGCGCGGTTCAAGCGAGCGGCCTCTCAGGCTCGGTAGCGATCGCGGGAGACGTCGGGCTTCACGCCTTCGGGCGTCTCGTCGCTGGCAATGTCGAACCACTCCGGCTTGAACTCGATCCGGGCCTGGGTCGCGGGATTGGCCAGGGCGATGTTGCTCACCAGCGCGATCACCGCGTCGGCGATCGCCACCTCCGGCTTGCACCGCGGCTGGTTCTCCGGCGCCGGGTTCCGCACGCACCAGGCCCAGTGCTCCATCTCCTCGGTGTAGCCGCGGGAGGGCGGGGCGGCGTCGCCCCCCTTGCCGCCCGCCGCGTAGCTGCCGCCGCCGCTCTCGGTGGTGTCGAGTGTGGGCGATCCATCCTTCGCCTTGGCCACGGTGACGCGGGTGTCCTTGGCGGCGTCCTTGTAGAGCATCACGTCCTGTTCCCGCTCCAGCACGAGCGTGCCCTTCGTGCCCATCACCACTTCGCCGTAGTCGCCGAAACCGTTGCCGTTGATCGACGAATAGGTGACGACGACCTTCTTGTTCTGGTCCTCGTCGTAGCCCGGTGCCGGATACTCGTACATGCAGTAGACGTGGTCGTCGATCTCCCGATCGGCCGGAAAGAGGCTGCGGTTGCCCACGGCCGTGACCGTCAGCGGCTTCACCTTCTTCCCCTCGCCGTGCATGGCCGAGACGAAGATGCCCGCCGCATCGAGCTGATGGCTGCCGAGTTCGGCCATCAGGCCGCCGCCCGTGCGGTTCCAGAGCCGCCAGCGGATCAGCTCCTCCAGCGGAGAACGGGTCGTGCCGTCGGCGAGCGTCATCGGCGTGTAGCCGTATTTCGAAGCCTCGACGACCCGGTCGGAAATCTGGGCCTCGAGCTGGGCGATCTGCTTCGTGAGCTTGTCGATGTCGGCCGGCTTGGCCGTCGTCAGGTCTTTCTTCCAGCCGGCGAGTCGCTTGGCGAGCGACTCGTCCTCCGGCATCGGCGGCTTCCACGAATCCTTGCCGGGGAGGTTGCCGCGGTGCCACTGGGCACGGATCGAATGCAGGTCGCCGAGCAGGCGGGCCTTGCCGATCGTGTGCACGGCGTTGTCATAGAGCACGCTGTAGTGCCGCTGGTGGCCGGTGGCGAGGATTTTGCCGGTCTCGCGCGAGACGCGGCCCATCTCCTTGCACTCGTGGATGCTGTGCCCCATCAGCTTCTCGGTGAGCACGTGCTTGCCGGCCCGCATCGCCTTGATGGCCGCCTCGGCGTGCAGGTGGAGAGGCAGGGCGATGATCACGGCCTCCACGTTCTTGTCGGCGAGCAGGTCCTCGTAGGCCCCGTAAACCTTCACCTGCTCGCGGGCCGCATCCTCGGTGGACCACTTGTACTTCTTCATCAGGCCCGGACGCGCCGTGTTGGCGCTCGGGCTGGAGACGTCGCCGTGGAACCCGCGAAACACGTTGTAGGGACGGATGTCGGCGATGGCGACGACATTGAGATAGTCGGGGTTGTGGGCTCCGATGAGCACGCTCCCCTCATCGCCCGTGCCGAGCACGCCCACCCGCAGTGGGTCGCCCACGCTCCTGCCATAGCCGAAGTAGATGGAGCCGAGGCCGGCGCCGGAGGCGAGGCCGGCGGCCACGGCGCCGCCGAGGAAGTCGCGGCGGGTGATGGCCACCGCATCGGCGAAGTTCTCCTTGCCGATCTGCTTCTGCTGTTCCGAAAGGTTCATCGCTTCACCTCGGTCGGGGCGGCGCAGCCTCCCGCGCACCAGCGCGAGAGCGGGCACCACTGCTTGAGGAAGTAGTCCAGTCCGCTCCAGCCCCCGGAGGGCAGGGCGGCGATCACGAGCAACGCGGCGAGTTCCACCCACTGGTTGTACGTCGGCTGGGCACCCGACACCCAGAAGGGCTGCGTGGCCACCACGCTGGCGAGGAACATGGCCCCGCCCATGGCGTTGAACTTCACGAGCACGCCGAGCACCAGGCAGGCGCCGATCGTGAGCAGCGACCAGCTCACGAATCGGTCGGCCTTCCAGAGCGGCGACGGCTCGACGACCGCGGCCCGGCGGCGGTCGGCGTCGGAGCCGAGCTGGGCGTCCCAGGCGGCGACGAGTTTGGTGCCGAGAGCGTCGGCTTCCTTCATCCAACCCGATGCCTGCACGGCCAGTTCCGCCCGCTTCTTCGTCACCCGCGCCCGCTCGAACGGAATCGCCGCCGCGCCGGGCTTCTGCTCCATCGCGGCCAGCCGCGCCACCTCGAGCCGGTAGGCGGTGAGGTCCGGCTCGATCGATCCCCGCCAATCCTCAAAGGTTCCAGCGACATCGGCCAGGCTCTTTTCCGCGGCGGCCTTGGCGGCGGCGTCGAGCGGCAGCCGCTTCATCCGCTCGCCGAGCAATTTCCGCCACGATGCGACGACCGTCTCCTGCCAGGCCTTCCCGGCCTCGGCAGCCGATCGGCCGTCGACCGCGGCGAGCGTGTCGTGCCAGTCACCCGTCTGCGGCAGGGCGGAGCGATACCAATCGGCGAGCGGACCGACCGCGGCCTTGCGGAACCCCGCGCTCGACCAGTCGGGGTCGCGGAGGTGCGACAGCCCCTCCAGGAAAAAGTGGAGTCCGACGACGATTCGCAGGAAAGCCAGGGCGGCGACGGCGAGGCGGGAGGAGCACATGGCGGGCATTAAGACCGGAGTGAGGCTGCGGGGCCGTATCGGCCGACGAGCTTCCTTGAATTGAATCCCAGGCCCGGCCGACGGCAAGAGCCCGGTCGACAATCATGCCCAGATTGCGTCCATCTGGCAAAATCGAGTGGGTTTCGGCAGCGTACATCACCAGCCCCGCCTTGCCCGCGGGCCGCCCCCCCTGCGAAAACGACTCCATGCGCATTGTCCTCTGCTACCCCGTCGAAGCCCGTCACGTCGCCCAAATCCAGGCCGTCGCCCCGGCCGCCGAGATCGTCGACGCCGGCCAGGAGCGGGTCGCCGCGGAACTTCCCGAGGCGGATTTGTTTTGCGGCCATCCCAAGGTGCCCGTCCCGTGGGACGAGGTCGTGGCCCGGGGCCGGCTGCGGTGGATTCAGTCTTCAGCAGCCGGCCTCGACCACTGCCTCGTGCCCGCCGTCGTCGGCTCGGAGATCGTGGTGACCAGCGCCTCCGGCGTGCTCGCGGATCAGGTCGCCGAGCACGCGTTGGGACTGGCGATCGCCTGCACGCGGCGGACGCGGCTGTTTCTCGAGCAGCAGGCCCGCCGCGAGTTCGTCCGCCGCCCCACCCGCGACCTCACCGACGCCACCGTGGGCATCGTGGGCCTCGGCGGCAACGGCCGGCGGCTGGTCGAAGTGCTCGCGCCGTTTCGCTGCCGGATTCTCGCCACGGACTGGTTCCCGGTCCGCCAGCCGGCGGCCGTGGAGTTCCTCGGGCCGCCGGAATCCCTCGACAAGCTGCTGGTCGAGAGCGACATCCTCTTCCTTTGTCCCCCGCTCACCGACCGCACCCGCAACATGATCGACGCCGCCGCCATCGCCCGCATGCAGCGGGGCGCAATCCTCGTCAACGTGGGCCGTGGCCCCCTGGTGGACGAGAACGCCCTGGCCGACGCCTTGGAGAGCGGCCACCTCGATTCCGCCGGCCTCGACGTCACCCCGGACGAGCCGCCCCCGCCCGACAGCCGCCTGTGGACGGCCCCCAATCTCGTGATCACGCCCCACGTGGGCGGACAGTCGGCCCGCCGCATCGATGCCATGACCGACTTTTTCTGCGATAATCTGCGGCGGCATCTGGAGGGAAGGCCGCTGCGGAATCTCGTCGACAAGCAACTGGGATTTCCCGAGCCTCCTGACGCCCCCGCATGCTGAGCGCCGCCGCACCACGATGAACACCACCGTCTTTCGCGAAGAGCCGCCGACGATCTCCGTCGCCGGCGACGTCGGCAGCCGCTGCCCGGACGAACTGCTCGCCCGCTACGGCGAGATTCTCGGGGCCGGCCGGCTCAACTGGACCGAGTATCACACCCTCTCCCGGCGACTCGGCGCCGGCGGCCAGGGCGTGGTCTACCTCACCACCCGGCGCGGCACCGACAACTTCACGCTCCCGGTGGCGCTGAAGATCTTCTCGCCGGAGCGGTACGACTCCGAGGATCTGTACATCGAGGCCATGAACCGGATCGCGGCCGTGGCCGCCCGTGTGGCCCAGATCCAGCACGACAATCTGCTCGACGTGCACAACTTCGTCGAGCAGCGGCGGATCCGCATCATGGAGATGGAGTGGATCGACGGCTACGACCTGTCGCGGCTGCTCGCCCCGGAGCTCCTGGAAGAGACCCGGGCGAGCGTCGCGGACGCGCGGTGGAAATATCTCAACGAGGTGATCGTGACGGCCGGCCCACGGCAGTCGCGGCTCAAGCCCGGCGTGGCGATCGCGATCGTGCGCGAGTGCCTGGCCGCCCTGGCGGCCCTGCACCGAGAGGGCATCGTTCACGGCGACATCAAGACCGCCAACATCATGGTCAAGCGGACCGGCAACGCGAAGATCATCGACATCGGGTCGGCCCATGCCGTGGACGAGCCGCCCCCCACGCGAACCTGCACGCCGGCCTACGCCGCGCCCGAGGTGCTCGAGGGCCGCGAGAACACGCCCCGCGCCGACCTCGCCAGCCTCGGCTACGTGCTCGTGGAGATGCTCTCCGGCCAGCAGCCGTTCGCGGGCCTGCAGTCGTTCCGCGACCTCCTCGAGGCCAAGCGATCGCTCGTGCACCGGCTGCCGCAATTGCTGCCGGCCGACGTGACCTGCAACGAGCTGCTGATGAACTTCTGCCGCGGGCTGATCGCCGCGGACCCCGACCGCCGCTTCCCCAGCGCCGAGGACGCCGATCTCAAGAAGGGGGGCGCGGCGAGCTTCCACCGCCAATTGATCGTCGGCGGCCTGGCCAGCGAGTACGAGAACGAGATCCGGGCCTGGCTCGAGGAACTGGCGATCGACTGACGCCGGCGGTCCCGGCAACGGCACCCGCTCCTGCATGGCGAACGGGAAGACATTCACACCCGGTGTTCCCGGGTTGCCGCCCGGGGCTTTGCGAGGAACGCGACGGACACAAAAGCCCCCCGGCGGAAGCCGGGGGCTCAGTATCGCGGCGGAGACCGGTCTCCATCGATTATTGAGCTTCGACCGCCTTGCGGACCGCGTCGGCGTTTGGCATGCCGCGGATCGCGTCGAACACGATCTGCCGATCCGCATCGTCGCGGGCGAGCCCGAGGATGGTACGGCACATCGCCACCCGCTCGGCTTCGTTCGCGGCGAGCTGCCGCGCGATCCGCAGGTAGCCCTTGAGGGCCCGATCGCGGTACTTTCCGTCGGGCAGCGTCTTGGCTAGGTCGATCAATACCGGCGCCGCATCGGCTGTCATCCACTTGCCGAGCAGCCGCGTGCCGGCGTCCCGCAGCGGCTCTTGGTCGCTCTTCGCCGCGGCGTTGACGACGCCCAGGGCCCGCCCGCCACCGACATCGCCCACGATTTCGAGCAGGGCGATCCGCGTTCCCATGGGGGCGGAGGCGATGGCCGGCTCGAGCCGTGCCGCACAGGCGTCACGGTCTGGCATGCGGACGCAGGCGGTCCGCAGCGCCGCGAGCGTTGCGGCCGATTCGCCGGCGTCATCCGAGCCGGCGACCCGCTCGACCAGCAGGTTCAGCCGCTCGAGATCGATCGTCTCGCCCAGGGCGGTCAGGGCCGCCTCGCGAACCGCCGTGTCGCCGCTTTTCAGAGCCGCCAGCACGTCGGGCAGGGCCGCGGCGACGCGCCGCTTTCCCACCAGGTCGAGGAGCAGTGGCAGTTTCGCGGCATCGGCCCCGGCCAGTTTCACCCGCAGGGCCTGGTCCACGCCCTGTCCGGGCAGATCGGCGATCGCCGTTTTCGCCACAGCCGCCAGGTCGGCATCGGTCTCGGCCGCGACCACCAGAAGCGGTGCGAGGCCGCCTTCATCGCCGATGCGCCCCAATGACCGTACCGCGGCCAGCCGCACTTCCCGCGGTCCGACGCGCCGCTCGGCAAGCGCGGCCAGCACCTGCCGGGCCCGCGGGCCGCCGCGGTCGGCCAACGCATCGACGACCACGGCGGCGCGGGCCGGAACCGCGGTGCTCAACTCAGTCTCCAACGCCGCATCGACTTCCGGCCCGCGCAATTCCCGGGCCACCGAGAGGCCGATGGCGAACATGCGTTCGTCGGCGGACCGCAACTGCTCCACCAGCAGCGGCACGCCGGCTGCGCCGCGGGCGAGGATGGCACCGCGGGTCGCCTCGACGACACGTTGCGGTGGCACGTCGGCCTTCCGCACGAGGTCGCACAGTGCCACGGCGTCGGCCGCCCGACCGCCGGCGGCCAGCCCCTCGGCGCAGATGACACAGGCCTCGGCTGCGGCGTTTCGCACGGCCGGGTTCGGCGCCGCCACCGCCGGCCGCAGCGCCGCGGCGGCCGCCTCGCCACCGATCAGCCCCAGCGCAATCGCGGCCGAGGAGGCGACGGCGGCATCGGCGTCGGCGAGTCGGGCCGCGAGCAGATCAACCGCTCCGGCGTCGCGGCGCGCGCCGAGTGAGTTGATCACGCCCACAAGCGGTCGGCCGGCGAGACCGGCGGCGGCCTGCCGTAGGGCGGCATCGCAGGCGGGGTCGGGAATCGCCTCGAGCGGGATCCGCGCCCACGCAGAGAGCCGCTCGTTCCCCAACAGCTTGGCCAGTTCGGGGACCGCGTCGGCCGACCCATGGACGGCCAGTTGCTTGCAGGCCTTGGCCTTGTCCGCCTCGGGCGCGTCGGACCTGAGCACGGCGATCAGTTCCTGCTCGTTGGGGCTCCGGCCATCCCCGGCGCAGGCGACACCGGCCAGACACAGCGCCGCGGCCGCCAGCAGGAAAACGGACGAGCGGGTCGCACTCATCTCACATCCTCCATGGTTCACGAACAGCCTCCCCCAGCAACCGGTTGGCCTGGTCATCGCCCACGAAACGGTTGGTTGCATTGTCGTACTTGACCGGACGGCCGAGGAAAATCGCGATGTTGGCCGCATGGCAGGCGATATGGGCGTTGCAGGCCGCCTCCTCGTTGCCCTTGGGCTTGCCGCGAGTCTTGACACAGTCGAGGAAGTCGCGGACGTGGAATGTGGCGGGATAGCCGCCGATCTCGGCAACCGTGCGGCCGGCGAGCAGGACGGGGGATGAGAGCACGAGCTTCCCGCTGTCGCCGGTCTCCACCCAGCCGTTCTCACCTTCGAAACGGACTGGGCAGGAGCCGAGCGGAATCCAGCCCTGCTCGCGAAACACGAGTTCCACGCCATCGTCGTAACGTGCCACGAGCTGGCCGTCGCGGGGCGGGTCATACTCCACCGGGGGCGACCGATCGTTCACGGCCCACTGGCAGAGGTCCACGCAGTGCGAGCCCCACTCGAGCACGCCGCCACCGACCAGGCCGCCTCCCTTTTCGAAGTTGAAGCCGTCGAGAAACTTGGCGTTGAACGGCCGCCAGGCCGCGGGGCCGAGGTAGAGGTCCCAATCCACCACCTCGGGATCCGGCGCCGGCTGCTCCGGCAGCCAGCCGCTCGTCTCCGCCTTCATGCCGGCCGGATGGGCGTAGACCCGCTTCATCTTCCCGAGCCGGCCGGTGCGGGCGAGTTCGCAGGCAAAGGCGAAGTGGGGCAGGTTTCGCCGCTGCGTGCCCGCCTGGAAGACGCGGCCAGTGCGGCGGATGATGTCGCGCAGGACAAGGCTCTGGGCGATGTTCTTCGTGCAGGGCTTCTCGCAGTAGATGTCCTTCCCGGCCCGTGCGGCGTAAGCGGCCATGGTGCCGTGCCAGTTGGGGCCGGTGGCGATCAGCACCGCGTCGAGATCCTGCAGGTCGAGGAGTTCGCGGAAATCGCGGTGCATCGTGCAGCGGTCGTCGCCGTGCGCGTCGTCGGCCATCTTTTTCACCGCCGTGCGTCGGGCTTCCTTCACGTCGCAGACGGCGGCAAAGCGAACGTCGGGCTGCTTGAGGAAGCAGCTGAGGTCATAGGCACCACGGCGGCCGATGCCAATGCCGCCGACCACGACCCGCTCGCTCGGTGCCGCGAAGCCGTCGAGGCCGAGGGCTGAGCCGGGGATCACGACCGGTGCGATCGCCGCCGCCGATCCGGCGGCGAGGAGGCGGCGACGGGAGAGCCGAGGGGCCGAGTCCGATGGCATGCAAGCGTCCTCCAGAGAAACTGGCGAGCCGGGCGAAGCCAGCGAAAACCATACCAAACGTCAGCCCATTCTGCAGCGCACTGGATGCGGGAAATCGGGTTTGGGCGTGCGCGTTTTCGTGTCCCCCTTTTCCGCCGCGACTTCAGCGGTGCAGCCGTCGATAGATGCCCCGCACAAGCGCCGTCGTGGTCCGCGGCGCCAGCCGCTTGAGCCGCCACAGCCAGCGGGCCTGCGTGCCCACGACCACGTACCGCCGGTTGGCATGCACGGCGCGGAGCACGCGGCCGGCGACGCGACGGGAGTCCCACCGGGAGGCATCCATCCGGCGCCGTGCCTCGCGGGCCTCCACGCCACCAGTGAAGTGCCATGTGTCGAGGAGCCCCGAGCGGAAGAAACCTGCGCAGACCACCGTCACGCCCGGCCGGCCGCGCGGGCACTCCGCCGCGATGGCCTCCGAGAGCGCGACCACGCCCGCCTTGCTGGCGGAGTAGGCGGCCATCGAGGGCGGGGCCAGAATCGCCGCGATCGAGGCGACGTTGACCACGTGCGACCGCCCCGGGTTCGCCCGCAGCCAGGGCAGGAACGTTTCGCAGCCGAGCGCCGTGCCGAGGAGGTTCGTGTCGAGCACGCGCCGCCATTGGACCTCAGGCAGCGTGCCTACTTCCCCCGTGGCACCGACCCCGGCACAGTTCACCAGCAGGTCGAGCGTCGGCCACTCAGCCCGCAGGCTGTCGTGCAGTGCCCGCCAGGCGACGGCATCGCGAACATCGAAGCCAGCGATCCGGGGCGGCGGACCGAAGCCGCCAGCCACTTCGTCGGCACCGTCCAAGGCCTGCGGCAGGTCGACAAGGGCCGTGTGCCATCCGGCGCGCCGCAGCAGGACCGCCATTTCGCGGCCCAGGCCGCTCGCGGCCCCGGTGATGATCGCGGCTCCGGGAGCCATGGTGCGGCGGAAGAACACGGGCGGAAAGCGAGGGTGACGGGACTCGAACCCGCGGCCTCCAACGTGACAGGCTGGCGCTCTAACCAACTGAGCTACACCCCCGTGGGCCGTTGTCGGCCGTCGGGCAGTTTCGCCTCGCGAGTCGAAAGTATATCGGCAATTTCCCACCGCAACAGCACCGGCTTTTGCCGCCGGAAACGAGCAGCTTTCGCCGTCCAGGACCAAGGCCATAGATTGCTTTTGTCCACGGAAAGCCCGCAGACCGGGCAACAGGTCTGCCCGAGCAGGATACGACGCATGCCGACCGTGGAAACCATTGGCGTTTGGGCGCAGCTCGCACCTCTCGCCCCGTCGTCGAGCCAGTCTGCTTCTTGGAACTGGTGGTGCGTTTCCGGTCTGTCGGGTTTGGCGGTTCCGTTCCGTGAAGCCCGTGGCGCGAGTTTTGCTGCTGCAGGGAGGAGTTCAACAGAGCGGCGCCGCTGCAGGGATCCAGCAGCGAATCGTATTTTGACCACCCATACACAGGCGATCGGTGCTGGCACCGGCCCAAGAAGCCCCGGGTGGCAACCCGGGAGCATGCTGCACGCGAACCCGCGGCCTCGTGCCGCGGTTCGCTTGGCGGGCCGCCGCCCGCCCAGGCCTCCCGGTGTGTGATGCGCAAATCCCGTGCCGAACGGGATTGCCATGGATGGCTTTGTCCACGGAAAGCTAGAGCACGCCGCGGTCGGGGTCGTATCCCTTTCGTTTCGCCACGTCGAAGTCTTGGGCCGCCTGCCGCTCGAGGCCGATGGCGCGGCAGGCGAGGCCCCGGTGGTGGTGCATCACCGCCAGGGCGTGATCGAGCGACCGCAGCCGGTAGGCGACGTCGTCGGGATCGGCCCGACCGGCGAGGCCGGCCGCCTGCCGCCGCGACTGCTGCGTCCTGCCGATCGCCCGATTCAGGTCGTCGATCGCCTCCCGATGTCGGCCCAGCAAATGGAGGATAAAGCCCCGCGTGTCGAGAAACTCGGGGGAGTCGCCGCCGCTGCCCTCGAGGGCCCTCTCGATGTCGGCGAGCGCGGCCTCCAGGTCACGGCCCACGAGCGCCCGGATGTAGGCCCGATGATTCAGCGCTTCCGGGTTCTCCGCACCCGACAGGTCGACCGCGGCCTGCGCATCGGCCAGCGCCGCCTCCGCGTCACCCGCGACCACGTGGGCCAAGGCCCGCGTGCGGCGCGGCAGCGCGGACGTCGGCACGAGGGCGGCCGCCCGGCCGGCCTCGACGATGGCCGCTGCGGTCTGCCGACTCTCCAGTAAAAGGTTCGCCCGCCAGCAATGCAGGCGGCCCCGCCCCTGGACGTCGGCGGCGTCGAGCCAATCGATCGCACGCCCCACTTCCGCCGCGGCGGAGGCGACTTCGCCGCGGGCCTCGCGCACGGCCGCCCGCTCGAGTGACCACTGCACGACCGCTTCGCAGGCCAGCGGGCCGACGAAGGGCACGACCAATGCCGGCACGACGATCAGTCCGAGGGCCGCGAGCAGCACAAACCGCTTCAGCGGCCCGGCCACCCGGCCACGGTCGGGCACAGCCGACGGTTCCGCGTCCGCGAACCGATCGCGCGGATCCGATTCCAGGGGAGTGGTCCCACGCCGGCCCCGCGGCGCGACCGGCTCAAAATCGCGGGGGATAGGGAAGCCGAGCCGGTCGTACTGCATGGTGCAAACGCCAAGTGTTGCCGGGCCGCCACTCCGTATCCCGCACGCCTCGACCGGGACCTGGCTCCAGTATCGTATGCAAAACTGCCCGTCGCGACGATCAGCGGCACGCGCGGGTTTGACCGGCCCGCAGGGGTGGCGTAGTCTCCCGACATCGCCGCGGAGACCCGACCCATGCCGCTGTTCGAGATCGAGACGAGCGCCCACATCATCATCTCCTGGGCGGCCGACGAGCAGGCCGCGGCCGCCGTCGTGGAGGACGCCTACCCGGGAGAGAAGGTGGTACGGCTCACCCGCAGGCCCCGCGACACGTGGGTGATCTCGAAGTCGGCCCTCGGACTCACCGATTCGCGGATCAACCCTTGCAGCACGGCCCGCGAATGCCTGTCACGGGCGGCGGGCGACAAACTCCACGCCATCCGTCTCTATATGCACGAGACGGGTGACGATCTCGACCGGGCCCGCAAGGTGATCGAGTCGAACATGGTCATGGGCTGGTGATCCGGCCCGACAGCCGCCGTGCCACCAGGGCCGCGGCGACACCTGCGACCCCGGCTCCGACCCCGAGAAGCCAGGCCTGACGCCGGCGGGGCGGCAGACGGAGCGTCAGGCCGACGAGTTGATTCGGCGTGCCAAGGCCGCCGTTATCGGCAACAGCCACGAGCGCTCGGCTGCCGTCGTGCAGCGGCGGCCCCAGGCACAAGCCCTCGAGGTTGCAGCCCAGCGAGTCTTCCCACAGAAGCGTCTTGCCCAGAAAGTCGTCGCCCCGGTCGGCGAGGTCGCGATCCACGGCTGCGACGTTGGCCGCATCCGTCGTGTCGACCAGAAAGATCCGGCTCTTGAACGGCGGCACGCCCGGGCCGGCCGCACGCTCCAGCACCAACAGGCGGCCGGCGCCCAGCGCCACGATCGCGCAAACCCCGGAGAGCGGCTCGCCCGCGAACATGCGGACAAAGGCGTGGGGCGGCTCGACCGGGTAGGCAAACTGTCGTGTCGGCCGCGGCGGATCTGCGGGAAGCGGGATCTTCACGACCCGCACGACCGTGCCGCCGCCGACGCGTGCCATCGGGCCATCGCCGGCCAACGCCTCCTCATTGGCCGTCCAGATGCTGCTGTCGTCGGGATCGGCCGCCAGCGACTCGGGGCCGCGATTCGGTCGGCGCTGCCTCATGTTCTCCGGCAACGGCACGATCCCGAGCAGGTCGCCCCCCTGCTGGGACACGGCACGGATTGCCGGCGTGTCCTCCTCGGCAAGCAGAAGACAGGCTCCGGGGTCGCGGCCCTGCTGGCGAGCCTGCCGCGTGGCGATCCGGGCCCGCAGCGGCTCGGGGCAGACGGCTACATCCTCGAAATCGTGCACGGCTGCGAGCCGCACGGCCCGCAGTCCACGGACCGCGAGGGGCTGGCCCGCCGGCGAGAGATCGAGCGCGAAACAGAGCAGCAGATCGCTGTTGTCGAGGACGGCGACATAGCGGTCGTCACCGAGCCAGGCCACGCCGCTGATGCCGGTGATCCGCACGGGGTTGCCGTCGGCGTCGGGCGCCTCGTCGGGCAGGGCGAGCGTGCCGCGCACCTCGACCCGCAGCCGATCGTCTTCCCCGGCCGGCGCGGCGGCGGCCGGACACGTCATTCCCCAGCCGGCGAGCAGCCAGGCTACGGCTTGCACATATCGCATGCCGACGAGCGTACCGCGCCGCCCGCTGCGAAGCGTGCGCCCATTCCGATCACGGCGCCGTTTTCACCGGGGCGTCGAAGCCCACCGTGCGCACGTCTGCCGCCTGCGCCTCGGGCAGGTCGGCGGCGAGAATCGCCCGGTTCGGCCGGTAACTCGACGTGCCGCCCGGCCGGTACACGGGATCGGGACGGCGCGGCGGCGGAACCGAAGCGGGAACCGCAGGCGGCACACCAGCGGCTGGCGGCGGCGGAAATCCCGGCGTCGGAGTCGACGGCGGAACTGCCAGCGGAGCCGCGGCCGACGGTGGCGCGGCAGGCAAGGGCTCGAGCGCCGCGGGCATGGCGGCCGCGGGGAACGCCGCTGCCGCCGGCGGTGGCAGGGCCTGATCGATGGCCGAGCCGCCGCCCCCGAAACGGCTGCCGGGGGCAGACTCGTACCGTGAGCCGGCGGACACGGCCGCGGGCTGCTGGGCAGGCCAGCCGGCGGACCCGCGGGCGTCGGCAACGCGCTGCATTTCGGGCGGCATGGCTGGCGGCGGCAGGGTGCCGTAGCCAGCGGCGCCGGCCGCGGCCGGCGCCGCGGTGATGGCCTGCAATGGCGGGAGGTCGTTCGGTGCCGCAGGCGGCTCGGAGGGCAGGGCGGCGTAGGGCCCGACCTGCGGCGAGATCGCGGAAAGCGAACCGGCAGTCGGAGCGGAGGTCGCAGCGGCGGGCGCCGTGGCGATGGCGACCGGATCGGCCTTCGCGGGCGGGGGGGTGACGCCGTAGGTCACCGGCGCGGTCGCTGCCGCCGGCTCCGTGGTCGCAACGGCACCGGCGGCCGGCGAACCGCCGTTCAGCACGTAGCCGTTGGGCGTCGTGGTCGTGGGATATGGCTTCGCCGATGCGGAAGGCTTCTCGGTGCCGCCGTTGAACGACGGCGCCGCTGCGAGTTTGGAGGCCTCTTCCTTGGGCCCACCGCCGAACGTCCACCATGAGGGCTTCATGCCCGCGGTGCCCGTCTTGCAACCAGTCACGCCGGCGACGAGCAGTCCGCCGATCACGAGAGCCGCGGCAGACCCTGCCGGGCACGACCTTCCGGCAACATTCACCTTCATGCGCACCTCCGCAGAAAACCGGCCGGAGAAAGGCCCGCCGGGAGGAGGGGAAATAGGGGCCGCCGGGCGGCCGCGTCAACGCCAATCGCAGTCGACGCAGCCGCCGCAGCTTGCCAGCCGGCCGTTATTTGCCGGTGGCGGCGAATCGCTTGCCGACCGCGTCCCAGTCGATGACGTTGTAAAACGCGTTGATGTAATCGGCCCGCCGGTTCTGGTAGAGCAGATAGTACGCGTGCTCCCAGACGTCGATGCCGAGCAGCGGCTTGTTGCCGTGCATGATCGGGCTGTCCTGGTTGGCCGTGCTCTCCACGACCAGCTTGCCCTGCGGACCGACAGACAGCCAGGCCCAGCCGCTGCCGAACCGGCCCATGGCGGCCTTGGTGAACTCCTCCTTGAAGTTCGCGAAGCCGCCAAACACGGAGCGGATCGCCTCGCCGAGGTGTCCGGCCGGCTCGCCGCCCTTGCCCTTGCCGATCGTCTCCCAGAACATCGTGTGGTTGGCATGGCCGCCGCCGTTGTTGCGCACGACGGTGCGAATCGCTTCCGGCACCTTGTCCAGGCCGGCGATCAGCGTTTCAACCGGCAGCGCCGCCAGGTCGGCATGCGTCTCCAGGGCCTTGTTGACGTTGGTCACGTAGGCCGCATGGTGCTTGTCGTGATGGATCTCCATGGTGCGGGCGTCGATGAACGGCTCCAACGCGTCGAAGGCATAAGGCAGGGGGGGGAGCGTGTAGGCCATGGCATGCTTCTCCGGAGGGTGGCGAAATATGGTGGCGGGATCGTACCGCACCCGTCTCCCGGCGGCAAACGCCGGGGCTGACCCTGCGGTTGGGCGCGATCGCACCGGCCGCACCGCGGGCGCCGACGCTGCCGAACCTGCGAAGTATGCCTGCGGCGGGGGCCGGCCCGACGGGGCATGAATCCCGGCGCCGGGCCGCGCCGAAGAAGTGATCAGCGGGCGATACCCGGTCGGCAGGATGCCGGCTCCGCCCCGCTCGGCCGCCGCCTGCGCGTCCCACACGCCGCAAACCGGCGACCGCACACCCTCGAATGGATTCGAGTCGCTCCCATGTCCCTCAACGGCAGCCAGCGCCGCGATCAGCGCCGGCGGCTGGTCGTCTCCTGGAACCGCTCCAGTGGAGGCGACTCGGCCACCTCGGTCTCAGACGCCCGGCCCATGGCGGCTTACGGCCCGGAGGCCCATCCCGAGAAGCAGAAGGGACCGGCCACGCTCCTGCCGACCGGAGCCGGCGGCTTGGCCGGAGCCGCTGTGGTGATGCTTGTGCCGGTCGTCGCGGCGTTGGCGCTCGCCGCCGCCGGCCCCGTCTTTGGCCGGCCCGTGTTCCAGCTCGAGGGCCGATTCGCCCGCAGCATGCAGGCCGCGTCCACCTGCTTCGATCCGCGGAGCATGCAATCGCTGGCCGGCTGGCTGTCGCAGGTCGCGCTCGGCGTGGCCGCCGCCGTCGCCCTGATCGTGCGGCTCATGCGGCGGCACAGGCGCGACGACTACAACGGCCGATACCGCGCCTGGGGCTGGCTGGCTGGGCTGTTCGTCATTTCCTCGTGCGCGGCCGCGGTGCCAGTGGGACCTCTGGTCGCCGCCGTGGTGACGGACGCCACGGGTGTGGCCCTCGGCCCGGGCGGGATCGGCTGGTGGGTTTGTCTGGCGACAGTCGCCTACGGCCTCGTCGCCCTCTGGACGGTGCTGCCGCTGCACGAACGCGGTGCGACTGCGTTTTGGCTCGGACTCACGCTGACGGCGTGGGCAACATCCGCGGGCTGCGCCTGGCTGGGCGGCGGCCGCGATTTGTGGACGATCGCCGGGCACGCGGCCTGGGCCATGGGCGCGACGTTCGCCGCAGTCGCCATGCTCGCCGCGGCTCGGTCGGTAATCCGTGAGGTGCGTGGTCAGTGCGTGCCGCAGACCCCCAAGGCTGATCGGCGCAAGCCCGACCGGCCGGCCGCGACGCCGGTCGTCGAAGAATCCATGGCGGACGAGGAGCCCGACTTCAGCGCTGTCGAGTCCGACGCCGCCGGCGACGACGAGGCCGGCTTGGTCGACGGCGCGGAGCAGGAGCACCGCCACCTTTCCAAGGCCGAGCGGAAGCGGCTCAAGAAGCTCGCCCGCATGAACCGCACGGCGGCATGAGGGCCCGCGGACGGCCCCGCAATTGACGCGGCGCGGCCGCCTGGCCGATAGTCTCGCCGGAGGTTCGCACCGCATGCCACAGTCCGTCGTCCGCACCCGCTTCGCCCCCAGCCCCACCGGCTACCTGCATATCGGCGGCGTCCGCACGGCGCTGTTCAACTGGCTCTTCGCCCGCCGCCACGGCGGCGCGTTCATCCTCCGCATCGACGACACCGACGCCGAACGCAACGTGGACGCGGCCCTCGAGCCGATCCTCTCCGGGCTCCGCTGGCTGGGCATCGACTGGGACGAGGGGCCGGGGGTGGGCGGCCCGCACGCGCCGTACTTCCAGTCGCAACGGGCCGACCGCCACAAGGCCGCCGTCGCGCGGCTCTTGGCGACCGGGCACGCCTACCGTGATTTCGCCCGCCCCGAGGAACTCGACGCCGAGCGCAAGGCCGCGCAGGCCGAGGGCAAGGCATTCCTTTACAGCCGCCGATTCGCCGCATTCGACGAGGAGACGGCCGCCCGCTTCCGGGCCGAGGGCCGACAGGGCGTCGTCCGCCTGAAGATGCCCCGCGAGGGGGCGCTCGTGATCGACGACGCCGTCCGCGGGCGGGTGGAGTTCGCCTGGGAGCGGGAGCAAGACCACGTCATCCAGCGGGCCGACGGCTCCTGCCTCTACCATCTGGCGAGCGTCGTGGATGACCACGACCTGGAGATCTCCCACGTCATCCGCGCGGAGGAGCATCTTTCGAACACCCCGCGGCAGGCGTTCATCGCGCTGTCGCTGAGCTACCCGCTCCCCGCCTACGCCCACCTTCCGCTGGTCGCCGAGCCGGGCAGCCGCACGAAGCTTTCCAAGCGGAAGCTGGCGCAGTATCTGAAGAACGCCGACTTCAAGCAGGTGATGGACCACGGCCAGCGAATCGCCGACCGCCTCGGGCTGAAGGCCGAGGCCGACACGTTCAACCCCGTGATCGTCGATTTCTACCGCGCAGTCGGCTACCTGCCCTGGGCGATCGACAACTATCTCGCCCTGCTCGGCTGGTCGTACGACGACAAAACAGAGTTCTTCTCCCGGGAGCAGCTCATCGACCGGTTCACGCTGGAGCGGATCAATTCCTCGCCGGCGAGCTTTGACCCGAAGAAGCTGTGGGCCGTGCAGGACCATTACATGCACGCCCTGCCGATCGACGAGAAGCTCGCGACCATGCTCCCGTTCCTGACCAGGGCCGGCCTGCTTGCCGACCCAGCCCCGGCGGCGGCCGTGGAGACGGTCCGACAGGTGATCGAGGCCTCGGGAGACCGACTCAAGGTGGCGGGCGACATCATCGCCTACGCCGACTTCTTCCTCGTCGATGACCCACCCCTCGACGAGGCGGCCGTGCAGCAACGACTCTCGAAGCCGGGAGTGCGGCCGCTGCTGGAGGCGTTCGCGGCCGAACTCCACACCGTCGAGCCCTATGCTCCGCCGGCGCTGGAGGAGGCGCTGAAACGCGTCGTCGAGGCGGCGGGGGTGAAGGTGGGCGACCTCGTGCACGCGGTTCGCGTGGCGGTAACGGGGAAGACGGTGGGGCCGGGCCTGTACGACTGCCTGGCCATCCTCGGCCGCGACCGGTCGCTGACGCGGATCGCGCGGGCCTTGCCGCGGTGCGGCTGAACGCCGGCAACACCGGGCCCTCACAGCCTCCTGGAAAGAGGCGACGACGCCCGGCGTTCACAGCCGTGCCGAAGCCCGTCGACTCACTTGCTTTGCAGAGCCGCTGGGAACGAACGGATGAACTTCGAGGACGCATGGTCTTCACGCAGGACTCGCGCCCAGGCGGCGAGTCCTGCGTGAAGACCGGGCCTGAACACCAAGCCCGATCATGCACCGCACCCAGGGTGACACCTCTCGGGCACCCAGGCCTGCGGCCGAACCTCAGAGAGATGTTTGGCGCGGTCGTGTCAGGACATGCCTGGCACGCCCGACTCCCGATGAAAAAGGATTCCGCTTCGCCGACCGGTCGGCGATCGCTGCCACCCCGCTCGAACCCGAAACACAACAAGCCGAAGCTCGGCTGGAAAAATGAAAATGTTCCGAGGTCAGCGATATCGGTGAGCCTACTCGACTTCAGAGGCCGTAGAGAGGTTCGGCCCGCTACCGGCGGGTCTCCTCGTCGGGCCGCGGCTACTTCAACGGTTCGGGCCTCGGCAGCTGGTAGGTGCCGTCCAGGACGGACGCCCCGGGGCGGTACACCCGCATGAGGAAGTTCCACCCGTCGGTGACGTCCAGCCGGTTCGGCACGTCGCCGCACAGCTCCTTGGAGCCGAAATACACGGTGAAGGTGCCATCCTGGTTTAGCTTTACGTTGGACGAGTTCAGGATGCAGTTCTCGCTCTTCATGAAGCCGTCCTTGCCGTACACGGTAATCGACCAGAACGCGTCGTTGTCCGGCACCTTGTAGGTCGCCTTGTGCCCGACCTTGATGTCATGGTTGCCGCTGTAGTTGAGGTAGGTGGCGTCGCGTTCCGGAAAGAGCCCCCACGCCGCGGCGGCGGCGATGTGCCGGGTCTTCTCGTCCACCTTGCCGCGGGCCCCCATCATGCCCTTGTAGCTGCCGTACGCTGCCCCATCTTTCTCGTATTGGGTCGTGAGCGTCTTCAGCGACGCGAGGTCCCAACGGAGCGGCGGTAGAGGGTCGGCGCTGCCGGCCTCGATGACGAACTGGTCCTGCAGCTTGTTGACGAGGGCGATCTCGTCCGGGTCGTTGGGGTTGAAGACCTTGATGCGGACGCCGACGCCGAGGTACTTGGTGTCTTTCGGCAGCTCGTGCTTGCCCGGCGTGTAGATCACGAACGGGCAGTAGTGGTCGTTGTCGACGAGATAGACGGAGACGTAGCGGCCCTTGGGGATCTCCGGGACGGTGATGGTCGCCCCTTTCGACGTGTCGACGATCCCCATCGAGTAGAGGGTGTCCCGGTTCATCCGCACGATGTTCTGCTTGTCGAGCGGCGTGGGCTTGCGGAAGTGGTACAGCCGGTTGACCCCGCCGGCCATCCCGACGACCTCACCGAACTGCCGGTCGGTCTCGGCCCGGATGTACGTTTCCGGGGTCACCGGCACCGCCACGCGGGTCAGCTTCGGTGCGGTCCACCGCCCGTCGAGGGCTTCGGCCTTCGGCCGGTAGAGCCGGAGGTAGACGCAGAAATCGCCCTTCGGGGCGGGCAGCCAGTTCGCCTCGCGGTCCCGGCCCGGAGACTCGTTCTGGACCAGAAGCGTCAGCCCGCCGTCTGGGTCGTACGTGAACTGCTCGAGCATGGTGGAGTTGAGCAGGTAGCGGTTGAGCGGGTTGGCCACCAGCAGGCTGGCCGGCTGGTCGTACATGGTGAGCGACCAGAACGCGTCCACAGGCGGCAGCCGGCCGGGCGGAAACCGGAGGACGTACCGGTTCGCGCCATTCAGCTTCTGCCCGTCGGCGTCCACCAGATACACCGGATACATAGCCTCCTGCTTGGAGTTGCCGTAGATGCCGAGGACGGCGGCGGCCATCCGGTAGAGGTAGTTGTTCTTCAGGTACTCCCGGGTCCCGAAAACGTCCCCGGAGGTCACCTCGCCCGCCTCGATCTGCCTCTTGACCCCGGCGAAGTCCGCCCAGGCGTCGGCGATGCCGGCCGCGAAGGCTTTCCGGTGCTCGGGCGCGAGCGTATCGAAGTCGATCGTCCGCCCTGCGCCGATACCGATCCGCGCGAAGCGATCCCTCAGCTCCTTCTCGCCCGGGTTCGGACTGCAGAAGCGGAGGCCGAAATTCAGCTGGTTGAAGAACTCCAGCGAGGTCTTTTGTTCCGCGGGCGTGAGCGGCTTCGGAAAGTCGATGGCCGGCGCGGCCGTCGGGGCCGGTTCGCCGAGGAAGGCCGACAGCGGCTCGACGGCATACTCCGACTGGATCTTCTTGACGTTCTCCAGGTCGGCGGGTTTGAAGAGTTGGGTGCGGAACAGCCCGAGGGCGAGGTCCGTCTCACACCGGATCACCTTCGTGATGCCTTTCGGTGCCTCCCCCTCCCACGAAGGCCCGGCGATCAGGAAGCGGCCGCCGTCGTTGCCCGTCGTGCGGGACCCGAGATAGTCGAAGTTGTGGGTGTACAGGTCGATGAGTTGCAGGCTCCAGTACCGTCCCTTCTCGATCCGGGGCACGGTGACGACGACCGGCTCGGCCCGCAGGTCAAATCCGACCCACGAGTACGGGGTATCGGAGTTGGGCGTCTGCACGGCCTTGTCGTCGGGCGTGTAGACCCGCGGGATGTTGAGCAGCCGGTTGTACGGGGCCTTGTATTCCGGGCTGGTCGTGTCAACGCAGTACGAGTATTGGATTCGGAGGTTGTCCACCATCGGGAAGCCGAAGACATACGCCTCCCGCGCAATCTCCCGGACCTCGGCCGCGGTCACCTGATCGCCGTTCAGATGGGCGCGAGCCACAGGCGGTGCCAGGCCGGCAGACAACAGTGCGGTCATCAGGGCGACGGCGATTCGTGGGCGCATACTCACCTCTCGTGTTTCGGAAGCCGATAGGACGATCGATCGTGAGTCACTTTATCAGACGACCCCGCGGTCAATCCGGTCGTCGGCGCTCTTGCTGCTTAGCCAGCGGATTGCGCGTCAGTCGCAGGGGTGAGCCTTTGAAACAGATAAAGCAATCCCTCTTCTGTAAATGCCGGGATGATCGGGCGGGTCATCTGGCTTTCATGTTCAGGTAAGAGCTTTCTGTTTCCCAGTCGTCACTGATCTCTGAGCGGACGGCGGAAGCGAGTCTCAAGAGCGATGCCTCGTTCGGGAAGAGCGTGGCAACCCGCGTCCGTCGTTTGATCTCCTTGTTGAGTCGTTCGAGCCCGTTGGTCGCGCGGAGCCGACATCCGCACCGTGCAAGACCTCCTCGGCCACGCCGACGTGACCACGACGCAGATCTACACGCACGTGCTCCAGCGCGGGGCGTGCGGCGTGGTCAGTCCTCTCGATCGCCTCTGACGATGGCCGCCGAGCGGGACAGGATGGCGGCTGTGGCCACGGGCGGTAGCCTCAACGCGTCGCAACACCGCTCCGCCCCGCTCCGCAGCCGCTCGTCGCGGGGCAGCTGGTCGGCTTGACGCCGTCGGCCAGCTGCCTGGGCAGACCGAAGGGGCGTGTGCCGCCAACGCCATCGATCAACCCCAGAGCCTCGCGGGGTAGGCGCCGGCGGCGACCAATTTCGCGATGCTCGCCTGCACGATGGGGCGGTCCTCCACATACGTCACGCCGAACCAGCGGCTGGCGGTGGGCAGCACTTCACAAGTCGCCTGACCGCTTTTCACGAGGTCGCCCACGGTGAGCGGGATATAGCACTCGCTCTTCGGCTCCGCGGCATGAGCGGTGAGAAACTCGCGAAACGACGTTTCCAGCTGCGGGAAGATCCGGGGCGTGAAGCCCCACATGTTCATCGACACCGGCTCCTGCCCCGTCAGCTTCTCGACCATGCCGTCGGCGACATTCTCCACGCCGTCGGCCGTACGGGTGATCTGCTTCAACTCGCGGATGTCGGTGAGGAAGCCGCGGGCATCGGTGCGGCAGACGCCGCGTGCCACGCTGCCGTGCTCGGAGAGCGTGTTCGCAAGGGTGAAGCCGACCATGCAGTACGCAGTCGAGTCAGCCGGCGAATCGGCCAGCCGCCTGCCGAGCACGGCAAAGGCTTCGTGCCCGTAAAAGTCGTCGGCGTTGATCGCGGCGAACGGAGCGGCGACAGCCTCGCGACCGCAGAGGATCGCGTGGGTCGTGCCCCACGGCTTCTCGCGGCCAGGCGGCACACCAAACCCCGCGGGCAGCGCGTCGATCGCCTGAAACGCCAGTGCCACGTCCATGTGTCGGTCGAAGCGGGCCACGATCCGCTCGCGAAACTCCCGTTCGAAGTCGCGGCGAATCACGAACACCACCCGGTCGAAGCCCGCACGGATGGCATCGAACACCGAGTAGTCGAGGATGGTTTCGCCCCCCGGCCCCATCGGGTCGAGCTGCTTGAGGCCGCCGTAACGGCTGCCCATGCCGGCGGCAAGAATGAGAAGAGTCGGTTTCATAGGGGGCAGGATACGGCCGCAGCGACATGGCCACCAGTGGCGGGCCGCATTGCCCGCCGGGGGCCTTGAGGCATACGCTTTCCGCCGGTGCCACCGTGTATGAACTCTTCGCGCACACCGCCGACCTCGGAATCCGTGTCCGGGCGGCCACGCTCGGCGACCTCATGGCCGACGCCGCCCGCGGGCTCTTCACCGTGATCGCCGGCGACCTGGCGCAGATCGATGCCGTCGAGGAGCGGCCGTTCGCCCTGCCAGGCACCGACCCAACCTGGCTGCTCCACGATTGGATGAGCGAACTGCTCGCCGTCTTCGAGATCGAGCGGCTCCTGCTTCGCGAGTTCACCGTCAAAGTGGACGAGACCGGCTTGCGGGCGACGGCCCGCGGCGAAACGTTCGACCC
>Ga0315906_10000701_pt1 | contig 52197 bp, 69 predicted proteins | sample LakEriMetagenome_4_FD_203526 | JGI IMG/M metagenome (GOLD analysis project Ga0315906, IMG submission 203526) | Freshwater fungal communities from buoy surface, Lake Erie, Ohio, United States - Buoy 2 MA122 | ecosystem: Environmental > Aquatic > Freshwater > Lake > Lake biofilm | place: USA...
ATCCCTTATCATTCAAGTATTCTTCAAATGTTCCATATACTTTAACATAAGTAATTTTTGTAAAACAACATCTTTCGTTGCTAAAATCATCATTAATCCATTGAATAATATCACCTTCTTTAAACTCGCGAAAACGATTTTTATGCAATCGTCCTTCACAAGTTTTTAGACCGAGGGATACAAGAGTAAACCAGGGTTCTGATAAATGCTCTCTGTAAATAGTTTGACTCGTCATATTATAATCTTTATTATTTGTATTTAATTAGTTTTTTATTTCAATTTTTTTATAAAAAAAATGAGTTATTTATATAAATAATAAGTTTATACTAAACAATATTATCATGTAATAAATAAAGATGGAACGAATAAAAATTGAATGAAGAAGATATTGTAAAAGATTTATATAATATTTTACTTAAAAACAAAAAAATAATTAAACTTAAGGTTTGTTTATAACTTTATTTTGAATAATAACATTTCCATTTGGTGTAATAACACCACTATCACCATTAGACATGACTACATTTCCATTAGGTGTAACATAACCACCTGAAATATTTGTAAAAGACATCATTTTTTATTTATTATATATATTATATATATATTATTTTTATATATAAGAAACTTAAATGAATTATGATGATTTTATGAAAGATAAAAAAATTTGACAATAATAAAAAATATTATTAATTCTTTAAATCTTTTTAGTCTCCAAATAATTCCTCTATATAATCGTAATCTGGATTTTTAAATACTCTCGAAGGTTTCATTACTTCTTTTATTAGTTCTTCATATATTGCCTGATTATTTTTTTTCATCGCTTCATAATCTAATTCAAATATTGATGGATTTAAAGAAATATTATTCCAATTAATTTTATCTTGATTTTTTTCAAGCAACTTAATTGCATTTGGATTAGATGATAACCAAAACCAACCAATTTTATCTGGATTATCTTCTAAAATTTTAATTGCATTTTTATTCATTGATAAATAATTCCAATTGATTTTATCTAAATTTTTTTCAATTAATTCAATGGCATTTGGATTAGATGATAATCGAACCCAATTAATTTTATCTTGATTTTTTTCAAGCAACTTAATTGCATTTGGATTAGATGATAACCAAAACCAATCAATTTTATCTGGATTTTTTTCAAGCAACTCAATTGCATTTGGATTAGATGATAACCAAGACCATCTAATTTTATCTGGATTTTTTTCTAATAATTCTATTGCATTCGGATTATAAGATAAACAAGACCAATCAAGTTTAATATTATTATTTATAATAAAATCAATAGCATTTGGATTTAAACATAATCTACTATAATCTAGTTTTTCAACATCAATCCAATGTTTTAATTTCCATACAGGTCTATTTAAACTCATTGCTTAAGTTTATTTAGATCTAAATAAAGAACAAAAATCAATTTTTTCAATCTCCAAACAAAACCTCAATATAATCATAATCTCTTTCTTTAAAGACCCTTGATGGTTTCATAACTTCTTTGATAAGATCTTCATATAACATCTCATTGTTCTTTTTCATTGCCTCATAATCTAATTCAAATATACTTGGATTTCCTGATAATAAATTCCAAATTATTTTATTTTGATTTGCCTCAAGAAGTTTAATAGCACCAGGATTTTCTGATAAGTGATGCCAATCAATATCATTTGGATAATTCATAAGAAGTTCAATAGCATTTGGATTTAAAGACAATTCAGACCAATAAATCTCATCTTCATTTTCTTTGAGAAGTTTCATAGCATTTGGATTTGAAGATAATTCAGACCAAACTATATAATCTTCATTCTCTTCTAGAAATTCAATAGCACTTGGATTTGACGATAAAAGATACCAATCAATTTCATCTTGATTTTCCTTTAAAATCTTGATTGCTTCAGGATTTGGATTACAGGATAACCCTCTAAAATCTATCTTATCTCGATTCTCTTCAAGAATCTTCATAGCATTTTGATTTGTTGACAAATAAAACCAATCAATTTTATCTTGGTTTTTCATTAGCATATCAATAGCATTTGGATTTTCTGATAAATACTTCCAATTGATCTTATCTCGATTCTCTTCAAGAATCTTCATAGCATTTGGATTAGCTGATAAATTATTCCAATCAATTTTATCTTGGTTTTTCATTAGCAAATCAATAGCATTTGGATTTAATGATAATATTGACCAATTCAATTTCTTTAAATCAACCCAATCTATTAATTTCCATACAGGTCTATTCAAACTCATTTTTTGATGATTATTTAAATCTAAATAAAAAGTCATTTTTTATATAAAAAAATGATACATATTTAACTATAATCAATAAATATAAAATGACAAATCCATTTAATCCACAATGGTTAGGATTTTCACCTGCAAGTGATAAACAAATTGCCGGCGGATCAGCACCTTTCGTATATAATTATTTGCCACATGATAGTCAGTCATGTATAACAGCAAAGTCTATGTTTAATACTGCACATGCTGAAATGTATAGTCCTAATCATATAATTAAATCTAATCCTGCAAGTAGCATTATTCAAAGTTCAATGTTAAAAACACATGAAAATACTATTCAGAATTTGTGTAATCCAAGTTTTCAAATAGATACGAATATTAATTATAATGCTTTAGGAATGCCAACACCATCATTTACTTTTTCATAAAAAAATGATTTATTTTTATTAATTATTATGAAATATAATAATCACAAAATGGAAGCAAGATGTAATACTTGTAAAGTTGCAACTTATGGAGAAGCAGGAAGAAAATTACTGATAGAAAAACAATATTTCTGGTGTGTAAATTGCTTATTTGTATATAAAGTATTTAGTCCATTTCCTGCAGAATATTTTCAACCAGAATTAAATGTTAATTATGTTTTAGATAAGCAAAAGAGAATGTGGGAATGCGGAAAAAGAGATAATTATTTCAAAAATAAGTAAACAAAAATAAATAATTTAAATTAATATCCAAACAATTTCTCCAGATAATCATAATCAGGATTTTTAAAGACCCTTGAAGGTTTCATTACTTCTTTTATTAGTTCTTCATACATTTCTTCATTATTTCTTCGCATTGCTTCATAATCTAATTCAAAGATACTTGGATTTCCTGATAATAAATCCCAAATAATTTTATTTTGATTAGCTTCAAGAATTTTAATGGCATTAGGGTTTGATGATAATCGAGACCAATCAATTTTATCTTGATTAACTTCAAGAATTTTGATGGCATTTGGATTAGCTGATAATTGAGACCAATTTATTTTATTTTTATTTTCAGAAAGAAGTTTGATGGCATTTGGATTTCTTGATAATTGACACCAATCAATCTTATCTTTATTAGCTTCAAGAATTTTAATGGCATTTGGATTTCTTGATAATTGATACCAATCTATTTTATTTTTATTTTCAGAAAGAAGTTTGATGGCATTAGGATTTCTTGATAATTGAGACCAATCTATTTTATTTTTATTTTCAGAAAGAATTTTAATGGCATTTGGATTAGCTGATAATATAGACCAATCTATTTTATTTTGATTAGCTTCAAGAAGTTTGATAGCATTTGGATTAAATGATAATATACACCAATTTACTTTATTCAAATTATTTTGATTATTTTTTAATAATTGAATTGCATTAGGATTTGCTGATAATCTAGTCCAACAAATTTTATTTTTATTTTCAGAAAGAAGTTTGATGGCATTAGAATTGATAGATAACATTGACCATATAATTTTATTGCTTTGCTTTTCAAGAAAGTCTATGGAATTTGGATTTTCTGATAAATAATGACAGTCCAGTTTTTCAGGATCAATCCAATCTCTCAATTTCCATACTGGTTTATTCAAACTCATTTTGATGATTAATAATTATAAAAACAAAAATCAATTTTTACTCTCCAAATAATTCCTCAATATAATCATAATTAGGATTTTTGAAGACCCTTGAGGGTTTCATCACTTCCTTTATTAACTCCTCATATATCCATTCATTGTTTCTCTTCATGGCCTCATAATCCAATTCAAAGATAGCAGGATTTACTGAAAATGAAATCCAATAAATTTTATCGCGATTCTCTTCGAGAATCTTAATAGCATTTGGATTTCTTGATAACCTATTCCAATCAATTTTATCTAGATTTTCTTTAAGTAACTCAATAGCATTTGGATTTAAAGATAAATAAAACCAATCAATTTTATCGTGATTCTCTTCGAGAATTTTAATAGCATTTGGATTTAGTGATAACCATCCCCAATAAATTTTATCGCGATTCTCTTCGAGAATCTTAATAGCATTTGGATTTCTTGATAACCTATTCCAATCAATTTTATCGCGATTCTCTTCGAGAATCTTAATAGCATTTGGATTTAATGATAATTGAGACCAATGAATATTATATTGATTTGCTTCAAGAAGTCTAATAGCACCTGGATTTAATGATAATTGAAACCAATTAATATAAGATTTATTTGCTTCTAAAAGTTCAATTGCATTAGGATTATATGATAAATATTCCCAATCAATTTTATCTTGATTAGCTTCAAGAAGTCTAATAGCATTTGGATTTTTTGATAATTTCCACCAAACAATATTAGATTGATAAGCTTCCAATAGTTCAATAGCATTTGGATTTTCTGATAACCATCCCCAATGAATTTTATCTCGGTTTGCTTCAAGAAGTTCAATTGCATTTGGATTTTTTGATAAATAAGTCCAATTTAGTTTGCTTTTATCAATCCAATCTCTCAATTTATAAATTGGTTTATTCAAACTCATTTTGATGATGATTATCAAAAACAAAAACAAAAGTCATTTTTTTAATCTCCAAATAATTCTTCAATGTAATCGTAATCAGGATTTTTGAAGACCCTCGAAGGTTTCATGACTTCTTTAATTAACTCCTCATATATCCCTTCATTCGCAATTTTCATTGCCTCATAATCTAATTCAAATATTGCACGGTTTTTAAATAATCTAAACCAATTAATTTTATCTTGATTTGCTTCAAGTAATTCAATTGCATTTGGATTTGCTGATAAAATATACCAATTAATTTTATCTTGGTTTTCTTTAAGCAATTCAATTGCATTTGGATTTTCTGATAAAATATTCCAATTAATTTTATCTTGGTTTTCTTTAAGCAATTCAATTGCATTTGGATTTGCTGATAAAATATTCCAATAAATTTTATCTTGGTTTTCTTTAAGCAATTCAATTGCATTTGGGTTTGCTGATAAAATATTCCAATAAATTTTATCTTGGTTTTCTTTAAGCAATTCAATTGCATTTGGGTTTAAAGATAATTCATACCAATCTATTTTTTTTATATCAATCCAATCTCTCAATTTCCAAATTGGTTTATTCAAACTCATTTTTATAATTATGATGATTATCATTCATAATAACAAAAATCAATTTTTAAATTTTGTTTATATGAATAATTAATCTATCATCAACTGCACAATCACTATCAATATGATAAACATCAGTAATTCTGTTTTTAAGAATATCTAATATTTTATCTTTACTTATTTCACTCCAATCTTCATTTAATTTTCCACTTGATTTATCCAATCCAAATAATCTAAAATCATCTATAATAATAATTGCTTCATTTATAAATAAATTATTTATACAAGTTATTTCTTCTATTAAGGGACAATCTTTATCTGAACGTCCTGTATCACCACTAGACCAATGACCATCTAAAAAAAATATGGATTTATCTTTTATTGTTGGCAATAAATCTTCAAATATAATACTACTATCACCCAATATAAACTTTATTTTATTTCCATTATATTTATTTTTGGTATTGTTATAATATTTTTCACTAAATTCAATTGTATATAATTTATCAAAATAACTTTCCATAACTAAAATTGTGTCTCCATTAAGTGTCCCTGTTTCTATAAAACAAGGATAATTGGTGAAATCATTTTTCAATAGTTTTAAATTTGCTACAGTTAAAGAAGGCATATAATTAAACGAAAGAAAAAAAAACAGGAACAAAAACGAGGTTTAAAACTCGCTCCCATTCCTTTTTAGCACAACACACTACTCAAGAATGCCAACACGCGACCCGTCGAACACGTCGGCAGACAACAGAATTGAGGTTTCGCACTCCAATTCGCCATCAGACTCATCGTCATCACCGCCATAACTGATCGCAACAGTTCGCCAAGCACACTTAATAACCATCGCACCACACCTCACCATAAACTCACTCGAACTAACCTTGAAAGGAATGGCAGACAAACGCTCGCTAACCACAGCAATAACATTGTCCCAGTCACGCATACTGATGCAATCAGACGCAGGAAACTCCTGAAAACGCCTGCGCCCACCAGCAACCGCGCACACACAGAAATCAACAATATTACTCCAAACGAACTTCTCATCACACCCCTCCTCCAAAATCTCGACAAACATCCGCGCAGAAGTTTCGATATCAATCAGGATGAGCACACCACTGACCTCAACGTCGTCACTCCGAAGGAACCTAACACGAAAATAATAACCGGACTCCCTGAAGATAAACACGCACGGATCAGACCTCAAATAAAGAGGCAACACGCGCTTGCAACGAATCAAAGAATCACACACAGTCTGAAAATCGGACTGAATGTTCTCAAACGACACTAAAGAAGTAAACCACTGAGACTCACAATGCTCGCCCTCGGATCTAAAGGCAGAGATAAGTTCATCGACGTGTTCGCAAATGTCATCATAAACGATATTCATTTTAGGAGTTTCCTCAAAAACAATAACAAAAATAATTTCATCAATTTTTGAATTAATAATTGTAATTTAATACAAATTTATTTTTTATAATTGACAATAGAAACAATTATAATAATCCATACGATGAAAATGTTTGTTATATTTCAGTCTAAATAAATCAAAACAAACTTTGGGCAATTTTTTTTTAATATTCATTTCAAAATTTTCGAGATCATCTAATGAATTATTATCTTTCAAATTATCATATAAACCCATATCTCCTCTACAAATTGGACAATATATACCCATTTTTGTAAAACTATTTTTATAATCATATTCAATAATACAATCATAATGAAATGCATGACCACAATCAGTTAAAAATGCATTTTTTTTATGAATAATTTCATCATAGCATATGGGACACGTTTCACCAATTTTAATATAATGTTTAACTTGCAAATTTTCAATAATTGATTTTCTTACTTTTCTATTATAACTTTCATATAAATAAAAGTCACTGTCATAATCTAATAATTTAGTTTTACAAATACTATTACTTCCTTGAAAATTAGCAGAAACTTTGGTTGTTAAAGGTTTATTATAATCACTAAAAATATCATCAGTTGTTAGCGAAGTCATTTATAATAATAAGAAAAATAAAATTATTAATAATCAATTTTTATGACGCCTTAATTTTAATCCATGTATCTGGAAACAAATCTTTAGTATTCTTTTCATTTTTAAGACGTGGTCCAAACCATTCATCAGGATAAAAAATAAGTTTATTTGAATGAGGTGATAAATATGCTGCAAACCATGAAAAACTAGAATTTGCTGTAATAAAATGATTACAATTAGACATATACATCAATTCTTGATAATCCTTAGTATTAGGCAGATTAATATCATAAACCTTTATTAAATTTATTATTTTACCAGTTTTATTAAAAACTTCTCTAGTTATAATTTCTATATAATCATTGACAATGTCATCATCATCTTTCTGAGCAAATACAACAAATTTATATTCATCTGTAGCATTAGGAATCATATCAAATAAATAACAAAGAGCATTTATATAATAAGAAGGTCTCAATAAATGATGATTACTTTGATTGAAACAAAAGTCTTCAAATCTAAGATGAATAACAATACTTTTAAAATTAAATTTATATCTTTCTTGAAATTTGTCTAATTCCAAATATTTGATTATTTTATTTTTATTGTGATCGAAATATTTAGGAGATTGAAAATATCCTTTTAAAACTACTGCTTCTTTGGGAATGGGATTATAATTAAAACTTCTTTCCTCAAACCCATTTCTTTGCTGAATATTTTCAATTTTATCTTCGACTTTAAATAGCAATTTTTTAAATATATTTGTAAAATAATAATGTCTAATTCCATTATCATATATAGGATAAACACTAAAACCCTTATTTTCATCAAATGCTTTCGATAATCCTGTAAAAATCATAAATAATTGATTGCCTAAACCAGCATGTATAATCATTGTTATATCGGATGATGTCATATTAAAGTTATTATTATTTATTATTTATCTTTATTTTTATCTTCTTTAAATATAAAAAATAAAAAAAATGATTGATTATAATATAAGTAAATGCAAATATAAATATAAATATAAATATAAATATAATAATGGTTTTTGAAGAAGAAGAAGATTATCTTTCGGATGCTGAAACAATTTATTATGATGATTTCAATGATTTTAATGAATTTAATGATTTATCATTTTTCACTGAAATCAATGATTCGACTATTTATATTTATTAGTTATTTTTTTATTTTTTGTTTATATATAGAGTTATTATATATATTATGTCTTTCATAGATCATGATAATAATAATAAAATAATTCAATTTAAAGATGTTCAAATTACTTATGATGAATTAGAAGAGTATTTTAAAGAAATGAAAAATAATCGCAATGATAGAGATAGAATACTTGAAGAAATTGCTTTTTTTCATCAAGATATTTTTGTAAAATATGCAAAAAATAAACCTCCTATAGATGATGTTTCCTTAAATACATTTCAATTTAAACCATTAACTGATATTAAATCAGATATTTGTTATAGTAATATAACATCAAATGTTAATTATAGTTGTAATAATGCATTATTTCATTTATTGAATAATATAAGTATAAAAAAAAAGGAACAGAATTTAATATCAAGAATAGAGGATTTAGAATTTAAATCTAAAATATATACTTATATGAATATGTTTTTAGTTGTTGTAATATTTACGTATCGTTTTTTATAGAAATAATAAAAAAAATGATTTAAAATTTCAATATTTTTTTCATAAAAACCAATGACAACAGAGCAAGTTAATGTTCCTAATTCATATAAGGAGGACTTTGAATATCTTGAAGCAAAAATTAATGTTCTTGCATTTTCAATTGCTTTAATTGGATCAAGTTGTATTTATCTTATCATCAGAAATAAACTTAAGTAAACATGTGAAAACCTAAGTTTTAAAAATTAAAAAATGATTTTAAATTTTAATAATTTTTGTCATTAAAATGCCTTTTACTGTGATGTCTCAAATTAATGATAAGACTAAGTTAGTCAAAATGACACTTAGATCATTAGTTCAAGAAATTGAAGATTGGGATGAAAATCGTGTGTTAAATGAAGATAAAATTATTGAAATAATAAAAAATTACAAGAAAAGAGATATTGCACTTATAACTTCATTATTTAGATGTGCCATTTATCCTAATGGTCGCAAAGTTCTTTTAGATGGTCATCATAGAAAAGAGGCAGCAAAAGAATTTTTAAAGATATTTGCCAATTTTGATGAAAATATTGATTGTTTCGTAATTATGCATGATAAATCGAGTGATGATGATTCAGATATATATGATCTTCATATTAAATCAAATTTAGCGACTCCTTTATCTGAATGGCAAATTCCAACTGCTTCCAGAAGTTCCTTAATTAAGGCATTTAAAAATGATGCTATTCTTAAAAATGGTTTGTCCAAATCTGCAAATGCAAAAAGAGCACATCAACCTAAAATTAGTCTCAATGAATTAGCAGAATTAGCAGGAAAAATAACAATTAAATATCAGGATTTGCCTATTGAATTAATCATATATAATATTAAACAAATCAATAAACTTCTGTCTCTTTCCTTTATTGAAGATAATATTGATAATATTACGTTACCTGGTCATAAAATTAAACCAGAAGTAATTGATAAAGCACATGATTGTAAGTTCTATTTGAATATTCGTGATAGTAAGGTAAATAAAGACGTATGGATTCATTATATTGATAAACCAAATGATATTTATGAATATGCTATTTCTAGCGAAACACTTTAAAAATGATATCACAATTTGTTGATCTAATATTATAAAATTCTATATAATCAATTATTTTTGTTTTTGAATCCCAATAGGGATTTTCAATGTCAATTACATATTTAGGATTATGTTTATAAACTTTCATAACTTTAATGATACTTAATGAATCATTTGTTAAATTATAATGGTTTTTTTCTAATAATTCTCTTAAACTTAAATTTATATCATAAAAATCATTTATTGTAAAAACAGATTTATTATTATGAAGATAGTTATGATTCCAAAAAACTAAATTATAATTAGTCATAATTATATTTATGATAATAAAAAAAATGATTTATTAATTAGTCATTATTATTAATTAAATAATTAATAATGAAAAAAATCGAGAGTATTCATAATAAAACTAAAGATGTAGGAGACACAGAATTGCCGTATAATAATAAGAATTTAATCCTTCAAGAATCTGATTTAAGAAATTTATTTGATTCAAATGGTCTTAATGGTATCAAATTTAATAATATTAATCTTTATAGAAATGCTTTTATACATAAATCATATTGTACAATGAAAAATACAGATTTCGCAACAAGTAATGTTAAATGTCCATCTGATTGTATTCCATTGCAAGATATGTCTTATGAAAGATTGGAATTTTTAGGAGATTCAATTTTAGGATTTGTGGTTGCTAATTATCTATATATGAGATTTCCAGATCAAAATGAAGGATTTTTATCAAAGATTAGAACTAGAATTGTAAATGGAAAAATGCTTGGTTTCTTGGCAGAAAAAATAGGTTTCAATAAATTTGCAATAATTTCAAAACAAGTTGAGGAAGCAAATGGAAGAAATAATTACAAAATAATGGAAGATATATTTGAAGCATTCATTGGTGCTCTTTATATTGATTTTCAAACAATTGATGATATTGTCACATTACCAACAAAAATTAAATTGGAACCATTAACTGGTGCTGGTTATTTCATAGCAGAACAATGGATTATTTATATAATTGAAAATTATTTAGATATAAGTGATTTAATATTACAAAAAACTAATTACAAAGATATGCTTATTAGTTATATGCAACAAACATTTCAATTTACACCTAAATTTAATGAAATTAATATAACTAATACAAAAGATAACAATAAAATATTCAATTATTGTGTAAGAGATAGAACTAATACAATTATTGCAACAGCGCAAGGAAGTTCAAAAAAAGAAGCAGAGAATAATGTCAGTAAAGAAGCATTGATTTATTATGGACAATTACAACAATCTTGATTTGATTTCATTTTAGTATTTATATTAAATAACTTATTTTGATTATTATAATTATTCAAGGAAAGTTTCATAAAATCAAATTGACGTTCCCATAAACCTAAATCAGGTTCTGTTGGTTCAAATATACAACTTTTTTTACTTATATATCTTGATTCTAAACCCCCATTTTTAAGATTCTTATTTGATATAAAAGTAGTATTAGGACATTGAGGTTTTAATTGTTTTTCAAACATATAATCATTATAAAGATTATATTTCTTATCAAGAAATGTAATACGTTCACATGATATAATTTCGGATTGTGTTTTCATATTCATTTTTTTTATTAATCTATAAATAGATAATTATAAAATATGTATTATAAAATTAACTCAAAAGTTAAAGGAGGGTTTTTAAAAGAAAAGAAAGACGATGATAGAGTAATCATTGTCTATCATTGGAATAGTTGTGGTCATTGTCGAAATTTCATGCCTATTTTATATAATCTCTTACAACGTGAACGTGAATTATTAAATATGGCAAATATTTTTGAAGTAGAATACAGTGATTTCAATTTTTTACCAGCAGAATTAACTAATGTTTCTGCTTTTCCTTCAGTTGTTGCCATTCAAAATGGCGAAAAGGTTGATGAATTCAGTGAACAAAGAACACCTGAAAATTTAAGCGAATTTATCAAAAAAAATAGTTCTCTTCAATCAAATAGTAATAATGGCAATAATGATTCAACAATAAGTTCTTATTCTACACCCAAGAGTTCTTTATCATTATCATCATCTTCTAGTAGACCAAGAAAAATACTCAGACGTTATAGTAGTAATAGTAGTAATAGTAATACCAGAAAATCTAATTAAAGATTTGATTAAATATTAAATATAATTATTATGAGTCAAGAAAATAGCGATGAAGATATAAATGATATAATTAATAAAACCGAACCAACAAAAGAAGAATTGGAAACTTTTAAAAATTTGGTAAATGAATGGTTTAAATTAGATGATGTAATTCGAAAATTAGTTGTTGCATTGAAAGAAAGAAAAAATCATCAAAGAGTTCTTAATAATAAGATTGAAGATTTTATGTTTAAATATCAATATAATGATTTAAATACACAAAATGGTAGATTAAAGGCATCTGTTAAAACTTCACACAAACCAGTGAATATTAAAGAGGTAAAAGAAATCCTTGAACAAAATAAAAATTTAAAAGGTGAGGAATTATTAGAAAAGATTTTTAATAAGGAAGAAAGACCTGTTACAACAAAGAAAGTGATTAAAAGGGTAATTCCGAAGGTTTCATTATCATTAGATATATAATTATGTTGATTTTTTCATTTTTTTATATAAAAACTCAAAAAAATGAAATAGTCTATTTTCTTTTTATTTGACTGATTAATTATGTCGGTAGTTACCAATAAGTTTAAGTGTCCATGTGGTTGTTTTCTTTCAAAAGGATCAATTAAAGGTCATTTAAATTCTGAAAGACATACGATGTTGCTTAAGGATGCAAAGAAAGAAGCAAAGAAAAAACTTCATATTGAGATGGATGAATTATATTCAAATGCTCAGAAGTATTCATCATTTGAATATTTGAAATTCACTCGCAATATGAAAGAGAGGTTTGATAATTTCAATTTTCACTCAGAAATTCAGAATATGCTTTCATCTGATTCTAGTGATATTGAATTTATCGAGGTTCGTAACTTTTTGCGGGGTGGTTGGTTCATTGTTGAACTTGATCACAAAAACATGATTTATAATGTCCATTCACCTCATAATGTTTAGGGCATATATGAAATTAAAAAAAATGACATTTTGTTATTTATAAAGTAGTTAGCATTTCATCATATCTATAATTAGTCGAATAATAAATATTCTTAAGATTATGCTTTTTAATAAAGTTACTACAACTTTTACATGGTTTTGAATTTTTTAAACAATTGTCAAATTCAGCACCTGCTACTCTAACAACATAAATATCACATAACTCTAGCAACTTTTTATTATGAAATAACTTACTAATCGCTGCTACTTCAGCATGAATACTATAATTTTCATACATATAATCACATCTTTCATTATATCCAGATGCAATAATTTTATTTTTATATACAACAACAGCACCATGCTTTTGCTGCATATTTGATTTTAAAGCAATTTCACCTGCTTCCTGCAAAAATAATTGATGTCTTTTGTTCATCATTTTAAGTTCATATATATTCTCCTCATTTTCACTTTCGGTTTTGTCTTGCCTCCGTTTGGTATACATAAATAACTATAGTAAGTTATTTGTATATTTATAAAATCATTTTTTATTAACAATTTGATATAAACATTAAATTATTATTATAAAACGACAACCATTATAATGTGTGAATATATTTATCTTATTCATACACGAGAATTTTATAATTTAAATAAAAATATTTATAAAATTGGCAAAACAAAACAAGAAAATTTAAAACGATTTAATAATTATCCAAAAGGAAGTAAATTATTATTTCAAATTATTTGCAATAATTGTGATCTAGCAGAAAAAGAATTATTAAAAATTTTTAAATTAAAATATAATTTAGAATCTTATATAGGTCTTGAATATTTTAGTGGTAATTATATATCAATGATTCAAGATATCTATAATTATTTATACAAAGATATTAATATCACAAATAATGATGATAAGAATAATTATGATAAGAATAATGATGATAAGAATAATGATGATAAGAATAATGATGATAAGAATAATGATGATAAGAATAATGATGATAAGAATAATGATGATAAGAATAATGATAATAAGAATAATGATGATAAGAATAATGATGATAAGAATAATGATGATAAGAATGATAAAACAGAAATAATAGATACATATGAAAAATTATTAAAATACACAAATATAAAATCAATAAGAATAATTGATAAAGATAAAATTGAAGGTTATTTAATGTTAAAAGATATTGATTCTGAATTTTATTTTAGTAATAAAAATGAGGATTGTTCATCATTAATTTTATGGTTAGAATGGATACAAAAAAAATCAAAATTAAAATTAAATTTATCTAATCTGATTTCAAAACTTACTCATTAAAAGTATTATAAATATAATTTTTATAATTTTTCTTACAATATAAGTCTATGAATTTATTTCTTTTAAATTGCTTTCTAAAAGCGATATTATTGTGATTAATCTCTTCTTTACAAGGTGGATAACTAAAACACCAATCAAGTAAAACATGAGTATCAATCACGCGAGAATATCTATATTTATATTCATATGACATATACATAATGGCACGTGCAATAATTCCTCGACTTGCTTCTTCTGGGATAAATAATTTAGATTTCACACTAATATAATTATCAGAATTTCTGATTCTCATAAATTCAAGATGATTTTCAACATTTGAAAAGTCAGTATACTTATAATTAGATCTCAGATTATTAATTTCACCATGACATTTAAAGATATTATGCATATCATTATGACTGATCTTATTCATATAACATTTTGGAAATATATGTTCTAATGTAGGTTTGGGATTATAATTTGATTTGATTAAGATTGAGTTTACATTATATATTTCTGGATTATTTCCAGAGAAAATAATAGAACTACGGATTGTTAGGATTATTGATCTAATCATTATTAATCATTTTGATGATTATAAAATCATTTTTTATTATTAATATTAGTAGAAATGAATAAATTTTTAAATTTTTCAATTATATTTGCATTGCTAATAATCCTATTTTTTGTTTTTAATTCTATTATATGGATTGATAGAAAACCTTTGACAAATATAAATGATATTATAATTAGATATTTAATTTATTTTAATTTTATTGTAATCATTGCATTAATTTTATATTTATTATTTTATTATTAATTATTAATAATTGTCTATGACATTTATTAATTATATTGAAAATCTATATGAGACTTTAGATATTTATAGAGCAATCATTATAATTAATAATAAAAATATTGATTATTCTAAATTAATGTTAGATTTAATAAAAAATAATCATAATCCATTATTTATCACAAATCAAACAAATGAAATTAATTATGATTATAGATTATTCATAATAGATAATTTAAATGATATTAAAAAATTTAAAAAAAATAGTTTTAATTTATTAATTTCTTTCTATTGAATTAGAAAGATGGTCAGAAGTAGTAGTAGAAGTTCTTCTTCAGTTTCTGGAAGTGATAATACAAGATTATATATAATTTTAGGTATCATTGCTTTTGCAATAATAGTAGGTGTTTTAATTGGTTCAAGTTATAGAGAAAAATTTACAAATGATATAATGCTTACTTATATTTATTGGGATGGTTGTGGTCATTGTGTCAATTTTGATCCAATATGGAAGGAAATGAGTAACAATTCAAATTATACAAGCACAATAACTTTCAATAAATATGAACAAGATGATGAAGATCCCATAACTAAGGTTAAATATACTAAAATTTTCAGTCCTTATGCTGATGGAACACCAATTTCATCATTTCCAACAATTATATTAACTTTTCAAGGATTTAAAAATGAATATAATGGAAATAGAACTAAACGTGATATTATAACATGGGTTAATTCTTTGACTAACAGTCGTTTACCTGTAGAATAAAAATAAATAAAAAATAATTATTTAAATTAATGAATAAATTAATTTTATTTTTATCAATTTTAACATTAATTATTGTTTTTAGTTTGATTTTGATATTTAAAAAAAAAGAGCAATTTTCAAATCAAACATCTCTAGTATTTTTTTCAAGAAGTAATTGTAATAAATGTGATGAATTTAATAAAAATGTTTGGAGAAAAATGATATTTAGCGAAAAATATATGGATATATTCTTCAATAGATATGATTTAGATGATAATTATAATTTGGCACAAAGTTATGGTGTATATCAAGCACCTGCACTTGTTATGACATCACCTATTTTTAAGGTATATCAAGAGGAATATAGAGAAATAGATGGTAATTTTAGTGATGGTGATGTTAAAAAATGGTTAAATAAATATGCAAGAAGAGATTTAAGTAAAATTGATTGGATATCTGTAAATAGACCAAGTTAATTTTTGTATTATCAATATAGAAATGAAAAAAATAGGGGCAAATACAAATGGAAATAAAATTACTCTTCATGATTTATATGAAATCAAAAAGAAAAAAGAAATTAATAATACAAATGTTTTTAGATATATATTAGATAATTGTTATAAAAAAATTAAACATGTCGCTGAACATGGTGGCATGTGTGTATATCATAAAGTTCCTAAAATTGTTATAGGATTTCCTTTATATAATTTTGATAGTTGTATGCTTTTTTTAATTAAACAATTGCAAGTATCTGGATTATATGTATCAAGATTACCATCAACAAATGATGAATATTTATATATATCTTGGAAATTAGATGACATTTCCACAAATGCTAAATCTAGATTATTATTATAATTACGAATAATTATTCATAATTATGAATCATTATTATCATTATTTTCATTATTTTCATTATTTTCATTATTATTATAATGATTCATATAATCATTAATTTCTTTAAACCCTTGTAAAAATAAATCATTAATTTCATTTTCAGTTAAACTTAAATCAATGTAATTTTCTTCTTCATTTACAATTGGATTAAATATACTTCTTATGGGACTATTTTTAATTACTAAAAAGTTTGGATAACTTGTAAATTTATTGTAATAAGATAATTTATAAGTATTATTATAAAAAATATATAAAATATTATATAAATATGATGGAAATGTTAATTCCTGATTTTGTTTAATTTCGGGCATTTTATAATCATTCTCCACATTCACCGCAACACCTAAAATATTATCCTTATTTACATGTTCAAAACAATCTATTGGAAAATTATTTGTTAAATACCCATCAATATAATAATTACCATCAATATAAATTGGTTTTGATAACAATGGTATACACATAGATGCTGCAACAGCATCTAGGACTGAAATATTGGGGGTATTATCAACATTAAAAATTGTGTTTTTTCCATCATTTATTCTTGTTGCACTCACATTTAAATTTATTCCTGTTTTTTTTGCTAATTCAAGAAATGTCAAATCATCTTGATTATAATTTTCTTTAATATAATCTCTTATTGTTTCTAAATATTCAATAGATGAACCTAAACCATATGAATCTATCATATTTAAAAATGAATTCATTTCTATTTTTGTTAATTTTGGATTGCTACAAAGTTTATAAATAAATCCTTCAAGTTGTTCTATTGGAATTTTTAATGCAAATGCAAGAGAAAAAAATGCACCCATTGAAGTTCCTGCAACATCTCTAATTTTTTTATCCAAATTATAACAATAAATATATCTTAAAATACCACATAAACATAAAGTTCTTAAAGCATTACCGCCAAAAACTAAATGTGTAATAACTTTCATTGTTTATTCATTATAATGAAGTTAATATTAATTCTTTAAATATCATTATTATTATCATTATTATCATTATTATCATTATTATCAGTATTATCAGTATTATCATTATTATAATAATCATTCATTTCTTTAAAACCTTGAAGAATCAAATTATTTATATCATCATCTGTTAAACTAATATCTATACAATTATCTTCTATTTTTGGTTTTAAAATACTTCTTATTGGACTATTTTTAATTATTAAGACATTGGGATGATTCAAAATTTTTTCGCTGAAACAATATTTATATGTATTTAAATGCATCAAATATGATAAATTAGCAATATATTTAATTAACGATAAATTATCGTCATCTTCATAATTATTATGAGAAATATTTTGTTTATTATCATTAAAATCCAATACACCAACACCCAAAATATTATTTTTATTTATTTTACTATTTTTATTTACAAAACATTCAATTGGAAAATTATTACTTAAACAACCATCAATATAATATCTCTTTCCTATTTTTATAGGTTTTGATAAAATAGGAATACACATAGATGCTGCAATTGCATCAATTACAGATATATTAGGTGTATCATTTACATTAAAAATTTCATTTTTACCTGTAGTTAAACAAGTAGTACTAACATATAAATTTATACCTGTTTTTTTTGATAATTCTAAAAAAGTAATGTCATTTTGATTATAATGTGTATTTAAATATTCACGTATTGATTCAAAATAATCAAGTGATGAACTTAAACCATATGTATCTATTATATTTAAAAATGATGATGAATCAAATTTGCAAAATTTAGGATTTTTTGATAATTTATAAATAATCTCTTCTAATTCTTCAATTGGAATTTTAAGGGCAAATGCAAATCCAAAAAAAGCACCCATAGATGTTCCTGCAATATCTCTTATATGAGTGTGTAAATTATAACAATATAAATATCTTAAAACACCACATAAACAAATAGACCTCAAAGCATTTCCTGAAAAAACTAAATGAGTTATTTGATCTTTCATTCTTATTCTTATTTTTTTTTATTTTTGATTGATTTCAACCAATTTATTAATTTGATCTATTAAAACTATAATAATTATTCCTAAAAATATAAATAAAAATAGATTATATAAATTAACATCCACCTTTAAATTATTTGAAAATTTTCCATTAGACAAATTTGTAAATTGTTCAATATTTTGATATATATCTGTTGATTCAGATAATGGTTTTTTAAAATTATTTCGTAAACTTTTAAGATAATCCACTAAAAAAGGAGTAGTTCTATATTCATCTGTTTTATCTATATTATTAGTTTTAATATCGTTTATTGTTACATATGCATCAAATTCATCAAAATCATAAGCACGAACACCATCTTTTTTAAAATCACTATTGGGCATTTTTGTTTCTTTCATGGAATCTTCAATTACCTTTCTAAATTTACCAGTATTATCACATTTATTAGGAACTTCATATATTGGTGCTTGAATTGGTTTGCAACTATTCGCATTTGGATTTTCCTTATCTATTTTTTTCTTTTTGTTATTTACCTTATCATCATTTGGAAATGCTTCATCTAATAAGGAAAAATTAATCATTTTCTATAATTATTATTGAAAAGAAAAAAAATAATTATTATAGAATGAATATTAATTTATTTATCAAATATATATTAATAGGGGTTTTAAGTGCATATTTATTAATATATGGATTGCGTCCATCTATACCATATCCAGAGGCAATATTGGAATTTTATGAAAATTTTTGGTTATTGCTAATATTAGTCATATTTAATTTTTATGTATTTTTATGGGATAGAACTGTTGGTGTTTTACTTGCATTATCAGTAATTGCATTAATATTTGATATGATTCAATTTGCTAATTAATTGATCATTTGATAATTATATAAGAAATTTATAATAATGTTATTTAATGTCTGATTCAGGTAAAGATCTATTATTATCGTCTTTAACTTCTTATTATAATAAAAACAATGATAATAAATATATTTTAAAAGACATTATTGATGGTAAACATCAATTATCACTCAGAATGATTGATTGGTTAGTAACTATTTATGCAAAAAATAATAATATAATTTATTGGATTTCAAATGAGAATGATGAAATATATTATAATTTACCAGATGGTAATGCTAATAAATATAAAAAAATAAATTTATATTTAGATTATAGAGCACAATTAAAATCATTTAAAAAAATAAATTTTGATTCCTTTAGAAGGCATGATAGAATTACTTTTATAATTGATAGTGATAAACAACAATCAATTGAATCAACTATAGGACAATTAAATTTTTTTAAATGGGCATTTACAAATAAAGTCATTATATTTGCATTAGAAAATCAAAAAATAATTTATGAAAATATGTCAAAAAATACTTATAAGAAGATATGTAAAGAAAAAAAGAAAGTTATTATGCCCCAACAAGATATAGTCAATACTAAATGTTTTGTATCTTTTGATTAATATGACGGGGAACTGCCAATTTCAAAACTTACAGGTCGGAGATCTGGTTCAATAGTTGATATCATCCATGGACTTACTGCAACTTGTGGGTTTGGTATTTCTGAACGTAATTGTAAATTAGCATTTCTCAATGATTGTCCTACTGTATTAATACCCATATGATAACCAGCAGTTAAAAAGTTTTTATCAGTTATATCACCCGCACTTGATGGATTTATTCCTGCCCATTTGAGATTGGCATCTTTTGGTAATAAATCATCTTTGGTTAATCTGTCACGTTTGAAACATGTGGTGGGATCTTGAGTTCCTGGAATATAATTTTCAAAACCTTCAACAGCATCACTGCCATTTAAAGAAGTATGATTTTGTTCATATGGATCAAATGAAGATAATGAACCATTATTTTTTTTTTCTTTTGATGAACCGGCAAAACCATCAATAGTCATTCCAGCAGGTGAATCAGTGGTTTTTTTGGTTAATTCGCTTTTTTGAGCATAAACATCATTTACAGCAACTGATGCTGTTGATGCATTATTTTGAACAAAATTGTTTGGTTTTTCTAGTATTCCATTTTCAAATCCTTCTCTATATAAGGATCCTAATGGTGATAAATCATCATTTCCACCACCTACATTAAATATTGCTTGTTCATTTGCAAAACGTTCAACTTTATCCATTTTACATTTAGAATTATATGAAAGTAAAAGTAATAATACAAGGAGTAATAATATGGCAATTGAGAAGGATATAACAATTGAACTAGTTGAACCCATTTATAAACGTCTATCTATTATCATATATAGATAAAATATTATTTTTTAATTTATTTATTTTATTTTCCCAATTTTTAATATTATTTTCATTGATAATTTCATTATATAATATTTTAGCGTTATCTAATCCATTTTTTAATTTCTCGATTCTATTGTTTATTTCTTCTTCATATGCTATTAAATCATATCTCCATTCTTCTTCTATTTCTTCTCTGTTCCAATCATTATTTGTTTCTGGCAATTCCTCTATATTTATATATTTAAGTCCCCATTTATTAATAACTGTATCTTTATTAATATATATACCTAAAAATACTATATCAATATCAATTAATAAATTTTTATTTTTTTTATTCGCTAAAAGAAAGTTTATTAACTCATTTGGGTCTTTTTCATTTTCATTTATATATATTTCTGTATCTATTTTATTACTCAATATTATTGTCATTGTATTATCATCGCAATCATATGAATTTATATAATTATTTTCGGAGTTTTCAGGATTTTCAGATATATATTCATTTGCATCAACATCTAGTTCTTTAATTATATTTATTTGTTCTCGATTATTTTTAACAGGAATAATACATTCCAAATAATAACCATTATTCTCCCCTAATTGCTTTAAATTTTTAATTTTAATTTCTGATAATTCTATTGAAATTTTTTCTTGAGAATTGCATATATAACTTTTACCCTTTTTCTGCGGAATTTTAAATAAATGTTTCATTCTTATTAATATTAAGGTAATTGCATTTATAATAATGACGCATAACAGTAAATTGATTGGATTGATTATTAAATTTATTAAGGATGAAATATTAAAATCTGATATTAGAACTGAAATTATTAAACCTATTTTAATATACACATTATATTATGTTATTCCCTTTTTAATAATTTTTTTATTATTGAATTTTATTACAACTATAACTGCCGTTTTTCTAGTTTTTAATTTTAAAAAATAGAAAAATAAAAATAATATATATATATTTAATAGATATAAAATAATGCCCGTTCAAAGAAAAAAAGCTGGATGTCATAATTATGCGAATGTAAATGATAATTATATGTTATATAATGCTGCCGTATCTACCCCTAGTGTTGTTCCCAAAGTTGGAGGAAGAAAAGGAGGACGTTCTTATCGTGGAGGTAATGAAGGTACCCCAAATGGTTTAGAAGCATCCGCTAATGCCATATTAGGATTATCAAGTGGTGTATTAAATACTGTTAATCAAGGTATTTCTCAATTAACTAGTGGCAATGAAGGTTTTTATAACAATCCTTATCATTCAAGCCCCGGTACTCCCACTTCTGGAAATCAACAACAAGGACAACCTGTACAAATTACTCCACCTACTGGAACCCCTGTACAAGCACCTCAAAATCCAAATCAATTACAATCCGGAGGTCGTGGACGTGGTGGATGTCCTACATGCAATTCCAAAACTAAAGGTGGTGCTGTTGAATTAGCGCCATTTGCTGCCTCTCTCGCCTTCTTAGCTGCCCGTATGTCCATGGATGATAAATTAAATTTCAGCAATTTATTAAACTTCAATAGAGAACCAGAACAACCAGTGCGATCTTCTGCTCGTCGTTCAAGTGCTCGTCGTTCATTAAATTAATAATTACACCAACCGAAAAAATAAATGGGACAAGATTATTTATTTTTATACATTCTAAAACTATGTTTTAGGTAATTTGTTAAATGCTCTCTCTTTATTTTAGTTGTTATTATATTTTTTATTACTCTTTCTATATCTTCATATGTATTTGGACTTTCTTTTTTAATGTAATGCTTTAATTGACTAAAAAATTCTTCTATTGCGTTAGTTTTTGGATGATATGGAACACTATATAATAAACTATTATCAGTTTCTTCTATAAGTTCTCTTATTTGTTTAGAACGATATATTACTGCATTATCCATAATAATTAGATAATTTTTATATTTATCTTTAATGCTTTTTATTATAAAAATCTAATATATTTTGTGTTTTTAATCCACTTTTTAGATCTTTATATAGAACATAATCTATTATTTTATTAGCACTAATCGCAAATAATAAATTATATTTTTTATAAGGATACTTATAAGTTTTATCTATTACTCTGGTTCCACTTCTATTTCTTCCATAAGATGGTTTCATATTTAGATAAATAGAAGTTTCATCTAAACAAATTGTTTTATTATAACTAAATGCTTCTAAATCTTCTTTTTCTTGACATTCTTTCTTTTCAGGATAATATTTACTTCTTAATTTCTTTCTTGTAATTTTATTAGAATGTAAAATATTATATATTGAATGGTCTGATAATTTTATTTTATATTTGTCATTTATCAATTTAGAGAATTCCAACAAAATAAATTCAGGTTGTAGGATATATTTTAACATAACTTTTAACAAATGATATTATTTCTGGTGTAATTTTAGTATTTTTATGTTCTCTATCTTTTCTCTTAATATCACCATCTTTGTTATATTTTATTTTCCATCTTGATAAAGATTGTATTTTACAATTAAAAATTTTATTACATACATTTCTCATCGTTTTATTATATGTTAAGTAATATTTAACTGTTGTTAATTTATAATCTTTACTATGTTGTTCTACCATTCTCTATATTTAAATATAATTTATATAATAATATATAACATTATGAATATTACAGAACTGGTAAAAGAAAATGAAAAACTTAAAAAAGAAATAATAGAGTTAAAAGAACAATTAAAAAAATATACTTATGGTAATACTCACAGAAGATACTATGAAAAAAATAAAGAGAAAATAAAAGAAGATAGAATAAATTATCTAAAAAAGTTAAAAGAAGAAAACCCAGAGAAATTAAAAGAATATAGAAAAAAAGCGTATGAAAATCAAAAGAAAAAATTAAAAGAAATTATATAATATTAAATTTTTTTTCTAATAAACAAATTCTTTTATTACAATTAATAAATCTTTCTTCAAAACAAGATAAACGATTGTTAATTGCTATAAGTTTAATATTAATAGAATTTATTTTATCTTCAATATCACTTAATATTTCTGAATTTGTTTTTATTTCACCTTTTGCATCATCAATCCATATAAAAATTTGAGTAAATTTAAGATTATAAGTATTAATCCAACTATTCATTGTTTCTATATTTTTATTTAAATGTTCATTAACACAAGATATATTATTTTTAATATTAGATATTTCTGAAGATATTATATATCCTAATTCCATTTTTTGGCATTTTTTTTAATAAATATATCATTTTTTTATTTAAAAACTATATAAAAATAACTTTATACTATTATATAGTATTATACAATTATGAAAAAACCACCTGATAAATATAAATGTATTAAATTACCTATCAATTCTATTCTCAATAAAAATGAGGAAAGTCATAATATTTTTAATATTATTCAAGATGCTGTTTATAGAACTAATTATATTACTACTAAAACAAGTTTATTATTAAGGTTATGGTGTCTAGATAAGTATCATAATGGTATTGAAATTCCTTTAATTGATGAAAATACTATTAAAATGTGTATGAAGTCTTTACTTTTACCATCTCGTGGTCCCAAACCTAAAAATAATAATCTTCTTTTATTTAATGAATTTAAACAATTACATTCATTTAGTTTAGAGGATGGTAATAATCTTTCTGCTATTTTAGATTATTATGCTATTACTATTCTTACTTCTATTGAAAATAATATTAAAATGCATTTTTTTTGATTATGTCAATCGTTTTATAAATTCTTATTTTAAGGTTTTTTATAAAGATCAAATTAATAATAAAGAATTTAAAAAACAATTGTTTAAAGATTTATATGTTGTTAAAAATGATATTATTAAAGGAACATTAAATGCAAATGAAAAGTTCCATAATTGGATTAAAGAATATCGTTATAAAATTGTTCCTGAAGATTATGAAGTTAATTATTATTATGATGTTAAGACTACACCTCAAAAGTATCTTAAATATATGATTTTTATGAATATTGAATTAGAAAAAATAGAAGGTAAAATGTATCAATTCTTTCCTATAAAATCTTCTATTATACCTAATCATATCCAAATTGATACAAAATCAGTAATAGAACTTTTAGTGGATAAAGAAAAGAAGAAGTATTTAGATAATATTGAATTAAATAAAGAGTTTTTATGGGATAAATTCTTTAATATAACTCAAAAAATAAAAGATTATAAGTTTGATAATACTATTATTACTGATGGTTATGCTACTTCTTTAAGATTTATTCATAAAGATTATATTGAAGGTGAAAAAATCAAAAAAGATAAAATGAAGAAAGGACGAAAAGATGCACGAGAAATGACAGAAGAAGATAAAGAAAAAAATAAACTTGCTAAAAAGAAAGAATTAAACAAATTAAAACAAAATGAAAAACCTAAAAAAGTTGAAAAAACTTATGAATTTCCTTATATTGATGATGTTGATAAAGAAGAATTAAAAGGAAATCATATTTTTATAGACCCTGGAAAAAGAAGTTTATTTACTATGATGAATGATGATGGTAAGTTTTATTCTTATACAAACAAACAACGAATAAATGAAACAAAAAGATTAAAATATCAGAAAATTCTTAAAAAATATAAAGATGAATTAAATATTACATCAAAAGAAAATGAATTATCATCATATAATTCTAAAAGTTGTAATATTACTAAATATAATGATTATATTACTAAAAAATTAAGTACTAATGAAGTTTTATATAAACTTTATCAAAATACTAAATTTAGACAATATAAATGGTATGCTTTTATAAATAAAAAAAGAACAGAAGACAATATGCTTAATAAAATTGAAAAGACATTTACAAAAGATAGTATTATAATAATTGGTGATTGGAGTATTGGTAAGCAAATGAAAAACTTTATTTCTACTCCTAATTTATCACTAAAAAGAAAATTACAAGAGCGTTTTAAAATATATGATATAGATGAATATATGACTTCTTGTTTAAATTATAAGACAGAAGAATTATGTAATAACTTATATTTACCAGATAAGAAAAATAAAGAACGAAAGATGCATTCTATCCTAACATATAAAATGGAAAATAAACGGAAAGGTTGTATCAATCGTGATAAAAATGGTTGTAAGAATATTCAGAAGGTATTTAATTATTATATGGAATATAATGAACGACCAGAAAAATATAAAAGAGGATATTATTTACAAAAACTACAAACCGCTTTAATAGAGCCGTCAAATTGTAGTTAGTTGCTTAAATGCAATCATTTACATCCAATAGAAAAATAAATAACAAGATTATTATATTTTTTATAATGGTCTTGTCCAATTTATCTTTTCGGTTGGTGTAATAATTAAATATTTCAATATTTCATATTATTTTTCTCTTCATTTAAATATTTAATTGATTTTCCAATTATTTCTTCATAATCACCGTTTTCATAATTTTTGATTATATACCAACCTCGTTTATAAGTATTTTCATCAGTTTCATATGGTTCTTTTTCTATTTTATATATATAATTATTTGCAATAATTATAATATGTGAATTCATTTAAAGATTTATTTGTTATGATAATAAATATAAGTCATTTTTTTAAATATCATTATTTAATGAAATTATTACAATTAAGTTCTTGTCTTTTTTCAACTGTATCATTGCATGCATATTATATTCGAAATGATTTTTATCATCATATCTTTCTTTTAATAACTATGTTAAGTATTCTAAATCATGAAGAAAATCGTAATTATTATATTCATTTACTCGATTTTATAATTGCACATTATGCATATATTCAAATAAATATTAGTGATTCTGTAACAGTAATATCTAAAAATCCTATTATGATCTTTTCACCAATCATAACTATGTTTCTTTTTTATTTAGAATCATTTTATCCGTTTTATGCAAATGAAATACATTTTATTTTACATTTATATATGGTGGGAAATTTACATTTATATTTATATTATATTTAAGAATTATTTCATAATTAAATAATTAAATAATTAAAAAAAATGGAATTATCAGATATTGAATTGTCATTACATTCATTAGTATTTTCTTTTTCAATTATTATTCCGACAACTATTATTTTTTTTAGCATTTATTATGTTTAATTATCAATTTATTTTTTATCTTTATCTTTTAAATTATGGATTTAAAAGATATTGATGATCATCTTGAATTATCAGAGAGTAATATTAATATAACTTTACAATCAATGTTGTCTTCAATTACTATTAAGAATTCTATAAATGTTAGTGATTCAATTTATACTGACACAACTATAGATAAATGGATTACAAAATTACCTATTACACGCGGAGGTGCCATTGTTATGGATAAAATAATAAAAAATCCAACTAATGATAAAGATTTATTACTTAAACGTCAAGAAACTTATTATGAAATTTTTAATTATCAATTACAAACTCTCAAAGATCATGAAAAAGATATTTTATGGATTATGAATCTTAAAAAAGACATTGAAGATGATATGAGTATTAATCTTCTTTTTCCTTCCACATATCTAATAAATCGTTTAAATAATTTTAGGGTCTTCTTAGATGGATATCATTTATATAAAATTTTATTTGTTCCATGTAGTTGTATTTTTTATCCTTTATCTATTATTCTAACTCCTTACTATTATCTTAATAAATATATGGGGTTAAATTTAGGTTTTGGTAAATATTTAGAAATCTTATTTCAATTTTTAAAAATGTTATTAAAACCTTCAGGAAATTTAAGAAAAGATTTTTTTAAAATTATTAGTTTTTTAATTTATATTTTTATTTATATTTATGGTGTTTATCAAACATTTGTAATTTCTTATATTACTTATAAAATTCGTGAAAAACTTTTAACAAAAATTAGAGGTTTAGTAGATTTTATTAAGACCTCTTTAGTAATTGTTAAACGTGCCAAAAATTTATGGAAATCTTTTGATATTTACAATCTTGAAGAAAGTGAAATTTATTATGCTATTTCCAAATTAAATGAAATTAAATATGATATTTCCACTGTTTATAAATTATGGAAAGATGATGAATATAAGGATGCAATCATAAAAATTTTAAAAGTTATTTATATTTTAGATGTTATTAATGTTGTATCAAAATTAAAAAGAAATAAACAATGGACAATACCAGAATATTCAAATAAAAATACAATTATTATTGGTATTGGTAATCCATTATTAGGTGATAATCAAGTGTTAAATCCCGTTAATTTAACCAAAAATTTAATTATAACAGGTGTTAATGCAGGTGGTAAAACTACTTATGTAAAATCAATTGCTTCAAATATAATTTTAAGTCAAACTATAGGTGTTATTAATGCTCTCAAAGCAAATATTCTTATATATGATGCTATTATTTCATTTATGAGAGTAAAAGATGAAGTTGGTCATAAATCTTATTTTGAAGCAGAATCAGATTGTTGTAATAATATGATTAAAATTGCCACTGATTTACATAATAATAAACAAAAAGGATTATTTGTATTAGATGAACCTATGCATTCAACACCACCTATTGAAGGTATGTCTGTTGCATATGCCGTTGCTAAATATTTAGGCAAATTATCAGGAATTACTACTATAATTACTACTCATTTTCATAATTTAATTCAATTAGGTGAATCAAAAGATAATGATAAAAATAACTATATTAATATTTCAGTTAATGCAACTAAAGATGAATTGATACCTGATAAATTTAATTTTGATTATAAAATTAATAAAGGATCTTCAAAACAAACTATTGCTATTGAATTATTAAAAAAACAAAAATTTAATGATGAGATTATAAATAGTGCGATTGAAATTAAAAACAAATTATGTCATCAAAATTTAAGACATGATTTATAAACTATTAGTTAATTTTAATAATTTTTTACTTTATTTTGCAGCTTTTTTTATGATTTGTCTACTTCTTTATGTAATCTATAAAATATTTATAATTGAAAATGATATTTATTTATTGAATGATAAAGTTAATAAAATTGAAATTGAATATAGCGGAGGTTCTTCTTTTGAAAAACCATCAATAAAAATAAATAAAAATCAAATTTCAGAACAAGATAGAAATTATGACATAAATATGAATGAAATAATAATGAGTAATATTTTTGAAAATGATGACTTTTCAAAACAACATCAACCACCCAAAAAACCTGTTATAACTGAAATAGATATTATTGATATTGATAAGGTTGATACAAAAGTAAGTGATTTAGATTTACGTGAACCATCTGAACCTATATTTGATCTTAAAAAAGATGTTATTTCTGATGATAAGGAATCAGTAATAAGCATGAATTCTTCAAGTAAAAAGAAATTATTAAAATTAAATTTAGAACGATTAAAAGAAAAATGTAATGAACAAGGTTTAATGTCATCCGGAACAAAGGCACAATTAATTGAACGCCTACTTGAAAAAGAACAGTCTGACTTACAACAAGCACAACAGGTTCCCCAACCAGAAAAAAAAGAGGAATAATAACAAAAATAAATAAATAACAAAGACAAAAACCACTTGCCCTTATTTTTCTCAAAATCACTCAGCATTTCTGAACAACAACTTCAACCTGAGCGACTTCAAGAACCTCCTTATTATCATAAGCGCCAATAATCACAGGTGTTTGGCGAACCCTACACCTACGATTCCTGAACTCATAACATAGGAAATCACAACACATGACACAACAGCAACATAACACGAAATATACAATAATACATGTAATAATAACAGTAGAAATTGCGGCATTAGGAACATAGTCCAAAGCAACAACAGTTGTATTGTTCATATTATGATTAGGTTTTCACCAATTAGAATCTTATTATAAAAATCATTATTTATTTTTAAATATCAAAATTAATACAAAAATGTAGTTAAAGAATTATAATAATGTTTATTATTATGGATAATAATTTTGATTTAGGATTAATTAAAATACCTTTATCTGTATTTAAAGAACTTTATGAATCTGAAAATAATTTTAAAAATGAAACTTTAGAAAAAAAAGCGAATGAATTAATTTCTAATTATAAATGTTTTGTTTCTAATTATGATGCAAAAAGTTTATGGGAAAAAAAGAAAATAATTGCTGCACAAAAAAGAGGTGGAGGAAATAAAAATAATGGTTCCGGTAATTCAAATAATTCAAATAATAGAACACGACCTTTTGTCTTATTAATTGATTTAAATGATGATGCTAAATATAAAAAAGAATTTACATCATTTTTAAATAAATTGACTGATATTAACAAAGAGGTTATTTATAATAAAATTACGTTATTTATCAAAATACTAGATGAGAATAAATTAAATACACTTTTTGATATTCTAATTAATTTTATTAAAGTTTCTTCTAATAATATTTATATTGATGTACTTTATTTATTTCCTGAAAATTATATTAATGAACATATCAATAATTATTGTAATGAATATTTAAATAATAAGGATTGGATGCCAAATAAAGAATTTATAATTGATAATAAAATTCTTTATAATAATAATAATTATGATAATTATTGCAAATTTGTCAAAATTAAAAAACAATCTATATCAATCTTAAAAGCATTGATAAATATAAATAAAAAACTTAATAAAAATAATTTTTTTACTGTTATTACTAATGATATCAGCGAATCTATAGATTTATATATTAAAGATAATCAATATAAACATATCACTGAATTTTTATTAGAACAAATTTTATTAACTCTTGAATATTTAAATAATGAAACAGTAGTTAAAAAAATTAAAGAATATAATTTAACAGACTTAGATTACTCTACTAAATTTAAAATTTTAAAAATTACTGAAAAATTATGAAAAAAATTAAAATTATCAAGTTTTATTAGATATGGAATTTGTTAAGGATTGTCCTCCTGAAAAAATTTATAATCCTGAAACTAAACGATGTGTTTTAAAAACAGGTGCTATTGGTAAAAAAATATTGCAATTAATGATCTTACAAAGAAAGGAACCTAAAACAAAAGAACAAAAGGAACCTAAAACAAAAGAACAAAAGGAACCTAAAACAAAAAAACAAAAGGAAACTAAAACAAAAGAACCAAAGGAACCTAAAACAAAAGAACCAAAGGAACCTAAAACAAAAGAACAAAAGGAACCTAAAACAAAAGAACCAAAGGAACCTAAAACAAAAGAACCAAAGGAACCTAAAACAAAAGAACCAAAGGAACCTAAAACAAATTTAAAATTTATTATAATTGATTATTTAACAAAAATTAAAAATTATTTACTTTTAAAAAAACAAAATACTGCAGCAAAACAATATGCAAATGTGTTAACAGAATTATATCCTTATAAAAAACCTATTTATACTTTTAAAGATTTTGAAAAAAATATTAAATGCGATGATGAATATATCAAAATTAAAATTAAAGAATTAATTCAAAAAACAAAAAAAGATAAAGATGATGATAAACAAGAGAAAAAAGAGAAACAAGAACATCATAAGAAAAATTTTAAATATGAAATTATTCAACATCTCACAGAAATTAAAAATTATTTGAGTCAAAATAATGAATATTATAAAGTTAAAGCATATGCTAATGTTTTATCACAATTATATGGTTATAAATATCCAATATATACATATGAAAATTTTAAAACATATATTAAAGCAGGTGATAAAATAAATGCTAAAGTAAAAGAATTAATTGAAACTGGAACTATCAGATATGAAGAAGCAAATATTAAAAAAGATAAAATTTATTATTTTAAAGATGAATTAAAAGATGTTTATGGTATTGGACCAGCAAAAGCAAATGAATTAGTTTCATATGGTATCACAACTATGGAACAATTAAAAGCAAATCAACATTTATTAAATGATAAACAAAAATTAGGATTATTATATTATAAAGATTTTAAAAAAAGAATACCATTAAAAGAATATTTAAAACATAAAAAAATAATTGAACAATATTTAAAAAAAGATTTCAAAATTGAAGAATTAATTTATGAATTTGTCGGATCATTTAGAAGAGGTAGTGATACTATGGGTGATATAGATATATTAATGATGGAAAATAAAAATTTTGATTTAAAGAAATTAATTATGAAATTACACAAATCAAGATATATAATAGAAATTCTCGCTCTTGGTAATAATAAATTTATGGGTATATGTAAAATAGGTGATAATCCTGCTAGAAGAATAGATATTCTCATTGCACCAAAAGAAGAATATTACTATTCATTATTATATTTCACAGGTTCTGCTGAATTTAATGTTGGATTTAGAAATTATGTTAAAAATGAATTCAAACTATCTTTAAGTGAACATGGATTAAAAGGATTAAAGACTGCTGCTGCACCTATTATTAAAAGTGAAAAAGACATTTTTAAATATTTTAAAGTTCCATATTTAAAACCTGAAGAAAGAAAGATATTTATAAATCCCAGAAAATAATATTTATAATAAAATAGAATATATAGAATAATGAATTTTAATATTGCTTATATAATGAAATTATTATATTCATTATTAGTTATAATTTTACTTGTACTTGTTTATACTTATATAACATCACTTGAACAAAAGGGATGTATTTGTGCAATGACTCCTGATAATAATTTCATTAAAGGATTCACCTTATTTGCCATTATATATCTAATTTTCACTGCTTTTGTTCCTGAAGAAACTTTAACTGATATGGTTGGACCCACTATAGTATTCTTATATAAATTCATTGATTTAATATTCGTATTAGTATTTATCTATTATATTTATGTTGTATTCAGATACACCCGCTATTTAGTTGATGAAAAATGTAAATGTTCTGTTGATATGCGACGTGAAATTATAATGGTTGGTTCTCTCATTGAATTAGTGCTTCTTGTTATTTTATTCATTCTTGGTGTTGTTACTATAACTATTTTCTCTGTTTTATTTACTGTAATTAAAACTGTCAGTGAAAATAGTGATAATGCCCGTGATGCTATAAGAGATCCAGTAGGTTCTATTTCTAAATTACCAAAAGCATTACAAAAAGAATATGAAGATATTAGAGACTATGTTAGCAAAACTAGCAGCGAAATAAAAAAAATTGGTAACAGACGTTCCAAAAAATTATTAGACCCGTCTTTATAAATAATTGTAAATAATTAAATATTTAAAGTTCTTTTATTTTTTCCTCTAACTGATTTATTTAATAATTTAAGATCAGTTGCATCCTCGATAATTGATGTGATTTCTTCATCGCTTATTGATAATGTTTCTATTCTACTATCTTCGTCTAAATGTGGTGTTATTTTATTGTGAACATTATTTATTACATTCATTATATCCTTCTGTGATTGCGGTTGTTGAGAATCTTGAAAATGTCTTTGACCCATATTTGGAGAACTATTCATCATTGGTGGAGGATTTCCTGTTAAACCTCCAAATAAATTTCCAATCATTCCAAATAAACCTCCACCAGCATCATTTCTATTGCCACCCCCAACTGATGATCTTTGTGGTTGTGATGTATCAATACCTGTATTTTTATATACAAATTGTTTTGCTGCCGCACTTTGAAATTGTTTCATTAATTCTGGATTCGCTTTAAATACTTCCTCTACTCCAGGTATTGAACTTTCCTTAAACATCTTTGATGTTAAATGAAACATAAAAGCACTTCCAGTAAGACTTATAAATAAACGCAATTCTGGTGCCATCTTTTTTCCTTTTGCCTTATATTTCTCATGAAGTTCTTCAAATATATCATCATAATCATTAATGTTATCATGAACTTGTTCTGACCAACCATCTAATTTAATGGCAAATGGATCATAACGCGTATTTAAATATTCCGTACCTGTTACAAATGCCATCAACATCTTTCTTTGAAATCTTACACTTGAATCTATATCTCTATCTCTCACAATTCTTTCATATTCTCGTTTCATTTCCGTTAAATCACTTTGCATATTATAACAATTAGGAATTGTATATCCCTTTGCCTCCAATCTATTCAATTGATATAAAATTTCACGTTTTTCTTTAATAATATCCTTTTTTGATTTTACAATTCTTGATGAATCTCCACTTTGATTTGAAGTTAAACTTTTATTATCATCATCTTCTTCATCGTCTTCATCATCATCATCTTCTTCGTTATCGTCATTTTCTGCTTCACTGTCATCATCTTCTACCTCTGCTTCACTGTCATCATCTTCTACCTCTGCTTCACTGTCATCATCTTCTATTTCAATTCTTTTCTTTGGTTTGTTTAAATGTAAATTTTGATTAAGATTTGGTGTTTGATTACTAAAATTAGGTTTAAATGGTATTGATATATTATTTATATCATCATCATCAATATTATTATTTGAAAATAAATTTTTATTATTTTTGTTATTTTTATTTTTATTTTTATTTACACGATTATCAGAACTGCGACCACTTCTAGCACTTGAACGACTTGATAAAGATGATAAAGATGATGATGATAATGACGCAACTTCACTACTAATTTTTTTATTATTAAATAATAAATCAGTTCCTGTAATTTGTTTTTTATTATTATAATTTACTTCTAATAAATCATTCATCTTTATCTTTAATTAAAAATTATATGTTTATATCTATTATATAAACGAATCAAAATAACCAACCACCAAACAGAGATTTTCTATTATCTACAGGATTTACTTTTAATCCTAAAGTTGCAACACTATTTGGATTTTCATTTCCTATAACAGGTGTCATTGGTGTTGCTGGTGTAACTGGTAATGTTGGATTAACTTTAATATTTAAATTTTGAGATAAATTAGGCATTAATCCTGAATTTAAAGTTCTCATTATACCTGAACCAAAATCATATGTTAAAGGTGTAATTTGTCCAAGTTGTTTTCTTTGTGCATCCATTTCATATTCTAATCGCTTTCTTTCCAATGCTTTAATATAATTATCTTCCAAATCTTTCAATCGTTTTTCTAATGCTGCTGTTTGCTGTGCTTCAGATGATACTGGTGGTGTTTGTGTCTGACATTGTGTTGCACTATAATCTAATCCTGATAAATAATAATAAGTATTTTTTGTAAATTTATTAATTTCATCTTCCGGAATAAATGTTTTATAATACATGAAATTATATAATTCCATATCTATTGTCCCCTTTTTATTAATAACTAATGGTGCTGAACCATATTTAACTTTAAAAGTTTCTGTATTTTTATATGTAAATTTAACCTTATTTAAATAAAAATTTATTTCTGATGTTGTATAAACTAAACATATAACTATAAAATCATTTGTAATTATTGCATTTCTATCTATATTATTAATTAAACCCTTATAAACAACATTTCCGATAGAAATAGAAATATCAAAATTATTTTTTACATTTTTAATAAAATTAACATTTATTAATGATGGTGAATATTCTAATGTTTCGGGATTTAATGATTCGGTATTTGCTATGAGTTCAAAAAGTATATTATTTGTATTTAATACATCTTTTATATTTGCACAAATAATAACACTGAATTCTGTGACCTCATTTGTTTCCTTATTATTTGCAAAATGAAAACATTTTGGACCATTTAATTGAACACCTTTTAAATTTGCACCAGCAGAACCACTTGGATTTATTTGATTTGGTATTAAAGTTAAATCAGTGGCAAATGTAAAATAATTATTTGAATTTTCTGTTATATCTTTTAGTTTTGTAATATCAGTATCTGCTTCATACCAACGTTTCTCAATATTTGAAATTAAATTTACATTTTTATATGTATTTATTGCCATATATTTATTTGATGGATATGGAAGATTTTTTGCATCAGTTAAATTTGGTTCAGGTGGTTTAGTTGGTGTTAATGATTGTTTATTAGGAGGTGGTGCCGGTGTACATATTAAAGGTGCACCTGATGAAGTTGTTGTTGGTGTTGTTGGTGTTGTGCTAGATGTCTGTGCAGGTGTTGATGATGGTGCCGGTGTTGGTGCCGGTGTTGATGACGACGGGGCAGGTGTTGATGATGAAGAAGATGATATTACCGGTGGTGATGGTGTTATTGGCGTATTAGGACTTATAAGATTAGTTCCTGTAATTGAAGTTACAGTCGGATCAAATGTTTCTATTTTCTTTTTTTGAATTGTTATATAATTAATAATTAATAATGTTACTAAAAAACCTATTAAAAATGCTAAAAGTTTTATATACATTAATTATTCTTAAAATTATATAAGAATTAATTTAATATTTAAAACCATATAAAATACAAATGTCTTCAAATGATGATAAAAATAGTGTCTGTTCAGATAAAGAAGAAGAACTAGAAGTAAAAGATAAAGAATCTGAAGTTCCTCCTCCACGTAAAAAAAAAGTTCTTAAAAAAGTTGTAAAATATGTAATTGGTAATGAAGATGACAATGAAGAAGACGAAGAAGAAGACGAAGAAGAAGAAAAAGACGAAGAAGAAGACGAAGAAGAAGACGAAGAAGAAGACGAAGAAGAAGAAGAAGAAGAAGACGAAGAAGACGACGATGATGACGAAGAATTTGACCCAACCATCATTCAATATGAACTTCTCAAAAATTTCTTTGTAGATGAAGAAGGAAATAATGTTGCTAGTCATTTAGGATCAATTGCACATGAATTGCGTCGTTTAAATAAAATTCTTTCAAAGAAATGATCTTTAGGCGAGATTTAATGTTTGTTTTATGGCACTATAATGATACATTTTATCTTCAGCATCGGCAATTGGTAAAAATTGTTCTTTAAGAGCATAAAAACTTGGATTTCCTCTTATACGATCTCTTAAAGTTTTCAATGGAAAATAATCAGGTGTTTGATATACATAATTATTATTATCAAGTATTAAAACAAAAGGAGAACTTATTTTATAGGTTCCTTCTGGATTATAATAAGAATTAGGATATAAAAATTTAACATCTATTACACCATTATCTTTAATTTCATAAAAATTTTTTGTTTTTTCAAATGCAATTTCCTGACAAGGAAAAGGCAATGCAGATCCTGAATAAGAAGTTCTATAATCAGGTGGATTAGGTGCAACAATAAGTTTTTTGGTAAATTTGGAAGGATTTTTTAAACTACCTTTAATTATCATATAATTATTTTCTCGAAATACTCGACAATCAACATTATTATCTGATACTGACATTATTTGAATTGTTTCCATTATTATTTATTTCTATTATAATGATAATAATTTAAAAATAATTTAAAAATTTTTTGTTGTGCCTAATCCTTTATAATTAGATTCCTTTGTATAACAACTTACATTATCACAATATACATTAAATTTATTATCTAATTCAGGATTTTTCTCATTTATTAATTCCCCTCGATTACATGGAATACATGGTAATAATTGTCGTAATGCTTCTAATCTATTTTGTTCCATTATTTGTTCTGAATTTTTTTGTAAAAATAATCGTTGTTCATAACTTGAATTAGTTAAATTATTTTTAGATAACATATCATTTAAATGTGCATTTTTTACACATCTAGGTTGATAATTAGTAAATGCACGACCATCTGACATTTTAAGAGGACAATTCTTATTATCATATGTAGCACTACAGCAACTCATATTTATTCTAATTATAAATATCATAAAAAAAATTAAATTTCATGTTCATAACATAAATTATGAATAAATAATGGTTGTGTTCTTCCTACTCTTTGAGCACGCCCAATTGCTTGTTGTTTATCAATTCCCATTGTATGATAAATAATTACATCTGTTGCATAATTAATATCAATACCACTTCCTGCATATTGAGTATTTAAAAGAATTATTTTAATTTCTCCTGATTTAAATTTATCCAGTATATTCATCATATGTTGTGTGTTCCCTTTTAAAAAATCAAATTTAATTTCATTTTCAATCATTTTCTTTTTGATATTTTCAAAACCATTATCATTTTTTGTAAATACTAAAAATTTACCATTTGGTTTATTTTTAATAATTGATATAAATCTTTCCTCTTTTAATAAAATATCATTATCACCATTATTATCATTATTATTACTCTTATTTTCATTTTTATTTACAATTGCTATTAAATTATTATAACTAGGAATTGGATTTCTACAATAAGGACAATTATTATTCTTATTAATCCAATTCATAATACAACCTCCACAGAATAAATGTGTACATTCCAACATTATTGGATTTTTAACGGTATCCATACAAATAATACAATTATTAGTTGACAATGACTTAATTCTTTCCGCTAAATCATTAATCTTATTTATCTGATTTTCAATTTCTACATCTAATCTTTTCAATTTTTGTTGTTTATCATCTACAGCAATATCTAAATCATTCACATATTCACGTTCCCTTTCCTTATTTTTAAGTTCTTTCTTTAATTCCCTTGAAATCAATTCTATTATATTATCTTCTGTTTCATTTTTACCTCCCAATTCTCTAATCGCTCCAGCAAAATCATTTGCATTAATTTTATCCATCACTGAATTATTTAAAAATTTTCTCGCAATTTGATAATTTGACGGTAATTTACATAAATAAAACTTTTCAATTGGTTCAGGTATATCAAAACTATTTTTGATGAAATTATCACTGTTTTTTACAAGAATTAAATTTATTAAATTTTCATTTAATAAATCTCTCATTCCTGCAGTATAATAACTATTATTATATCCCTTTAATAAATCGATATATGTTCCAGAAATTAACCATAAGAAATAATAATTTAAATGTTGTGGTAATTTTGATAAATAATCATGTGCTTCATCTATCATTATTCTTTTCCAATTTTTAATTAAACTATAGTTATTGAAATAATCACATAAACTCTTAAAAGTTGTGTTTTTAATTAATACCAAATCATATTTTTCAAAATAATCAATAATTTCATCATTATTATCTCCTGTGAATTTAGGAATATTATTTTTAATAAAATTTAAATTTGTTATTGACAATAATTTTAAATTAGTATTGTTTTTTATTGTTTGTTCCCATTGAATGTATACTGGACCACGTGGAACTATTACCAATGTTGATCCAATAATATTCGGTCTCTTTTGAATTAATTTATTTTTATATGTAATATTTAAATAATTATAAGAACGATAATTATTATTATATGTTTTAATTTGATTTGGATTAATATGAATATTATTTAAATCATTACCTGCAATTAAAGATAATGCTAATAATGTTTTTCCATATCCTACTTTATCACCCAATATACCAATATTAGTTCCCACTTTTGCATCCATCATCGTTTCTTCATTATTTGAATTAATATAATTATTATTTCCATGTGAAAAATAACAATTATTTATTTTATAATTTAATTCGCCTTTATTTTCCATTTCAATTGCTTTATATAATGATGTCAATTGATGTGGTTTTAAATTTAACTTTATTTTTTCGGGTTGTTTAGCGTAATAATTATTCTCATTCAATTCTAATTCATAATTAGTCACTGGTGATGAGATTATTATGTCCATATTTCTATTAATAATATTTCCTATTTTTTATATATATGTAAATAAAATTATATAAGAAAATAAAACTTACTTCTTTTATATATAAAAATGGAAGTTGAGAGAGAAGTTGAAAATAATGATGTACAAATAGTTCAAACACAAAAAGCACCTGAACCCAAAAAGAAAGTTGTTATAGGTATTCCTGGTGATAATTTCTCATCTAAATTTTTAGTGTCTTGGACTAGTGCTCTTAATGTTCTTTGGGAAACTCAAAAATATGATCTAATTATCAGTCCTGGTGTTAGTTCATATGTAACATTTGCACGTATGCAAACTCTTGGTCTTGATGTTCTTCGTGGCATTCAACAAAAACCTTTCAATAATCTTGATTTTGATGTATGGGTAACTATTGACAGTGATGTTATCTTTTCACCTCAACAATTAATGGATCTTATTGATTCAACTGATCTTCATCCAGTTGTTAGTGGTATGTATAGAATGTCTGATTTAACTCATTTTCCAATTGTCAAAGATTGGAATACTGAATTTTTCCTTAAAAATGGCACCTTTGAATTTTTAACACCTGATTTTGTTGAAAAATGGAAACAAGAAACTGGTCTTAAATTTATGCCCGTTCATTATACCGGTATGGGTTTCTTTGCTATGCGTCGTGATGTTCTTAGAAAGATGACCTATCCTTATTTCAATGCCGATTTACAGGAAATTATAAGTGAAGATGGACTTATTTTACGTGACATTTGTTCTGAAGATGTTGCTTTTTGCAAAAACATCAGCAAAACAGGTACTCCTATTGTAGTTAATACTGATATTAGAGTAGGACATCATAAATTAATATCCATATAAAAAAAAGAAAGATGAATTTTAATTTAAATATTGATTTATATAATTATTTATTATTTCTTATTTTAATTTTATTTGTTGGTTATTATTCCATAAAATATCTGTTTTTTATTATTGTTGGATTTATATTAGGTGTTTATATTACTTATTATTATCTCAAATAATTAACAATGACCACATAAATATATAACTGTTTCATTTGTTTTATATAATTCTTCATAATTTTTATAACTATGATTATGAAGTTTTAGTAATTGTGCTTTTTCCTTTAATATTTGTAAATTATTTACATTTAAAAAATTTATTAAATCATTTTTAACCTCAATTGCCAATTCTTCAAATGATTTATAATTATCTAATTCTATTATCATATTATATCCCCAAAATAAATCATCAGATATTTGAATTATTTTTTTCATTTCTCATTACTTTTATTTATTAGAATCTTTTAAATCTATTTTTATAACAACCTCCTTGTTTAAAAAAAGGTGATCTATCAGTATTATTAAATTTTGGTAATTGCATTAATGTTCCTTTAGATTCCATTTTCATTATTGGTTTAGTTGGTGGTTGTATTGGAGATGATATTGGAGATGATATTTGAGATGAGAATGGAGATGAGAATCTTGGTGATAATGAAGTTGATAATGGTGATGAAAATGATGATGAAAATCTTGAATTATTTGTTGTCATTTGTGATGTTTGAGTTGTTTGAGGTCTTAATGATGATGAAAATCTTGAATTATTTGTTGTCATTTGTGATGTTTGAGTTGTTTGAGGTCTTAATAATGATGAAAATCTTGAATTATTTGTTGTCATTTGTGATGTTTGAGTTGTTTGAGGTCTTAATGATGAAATTCTTGAATTATTTGTTGTCATTTGTGTTGTTTGAGTTGTTTGAGGTCTTAATGATGAAATTCTTGAATTATTTGTTGTCATTTGTGTTGTTTGAGTTGTTTGAGGTCTTAATGATGAAATTCTTGAATTATTTGTTGTCATTTGTGATGTTTGATTTGTTTGAGGTCTTAATGATGAAAATCTTGAATTATTTGTTGTCATCTGAGGTCTCTGAGATATTTGTGATTCTTGAGATGATTGCCGTTGAGGTAATCTGGAATTATCAAATGAGAAAAATGATGAAAAAAATGAATTTGATGATTCTGGTTTTGATAATCTTGAATTAGTTGTTGTTGTTGTTGTTGTAGGTGTTTGTTTATTTAAAGAAATTAGTTTTGAATTAGTTGCTGTTGTTGGTACTGGTTTTTGATTGTTTGAAGAAAATAATGAAGAGAAAAATGATTGTTGTTGTGGTTTTGTTGTTATTGGTTTTGATATCCCTTGTGTTTTAATTTTTGATAATGTTGATATATCTGATGAAAATAATGCTGGTTTTTTAATTTCTGGTTTTATATTTGTTGGTTTTAATAATTGTATTGGTTGTGCAGGTGTTGCTGCCGTTGTTATAGGAGGTGTTGATGGTGATGAAAATAAAGAATAAATAAATATTATAAGTAATATAATTAATAAAAAACCTAATACACCAATACCAATATAAATTAAAATTTTAATTTTATCCATTGGTTCTTGTGAAACAACTGGAAGACTTTGAGGGACAACAGGCAATACTGGAGGTTCCTGTTTTTTATCTTTGACATCTGCAGTATTTTGAGACATTTTCTATAACACTAAACGAAAAGAAAAATAAATAGATTTTAATAAAATAGATATGTCTTTAAAAACTGTTAATGTTATAAAATGGAATAATTATAACGAAAATCAAAAGTTTTCCATTAAAATTTTTGAAGATGATAGTATTGATGAAGGTGTTAGTAAAATAGCATTATCTATCAATAATAAAAGTCGTTTTTATGTTTGGAACACTAAATTTCCCAATCTTCAATTTTCTATTGAAGAAATTAAATGGAAAGGTTATGATATAAATCCACTGAAATCTACCGATAGAAATAATCAAATTATTAAACAACCAATAATTTATAAACCTAATTATGGTTTATGTTATTTCAATAACTTAAATATTATTTTTGAAGATGATTTTAAAGATCTTAAAAATAACCCTTATTATTTTACTGAACGTAAATTTAAATCATTAGATGATCTTAAAAAAAGAGAAAAAAAATTACTGGAATTGCAATCATTAGAATCAAAATTAACTGAAAATAGATTAAATGTTCATAGATTTGAATTATCTTCAAAATTATCATCTTATAAATATCTCGCTGATGTTTATGATAAATTAAATACTAATGAAAATATTCAATATATTCAATGGGTTAATGATAATTATACTTTAGTTCATAAATTATATATGTATCATACTATTTCTAATTCTAATCTCAAAAATTGGACTAATATTGATAAAATAACTGAAACTAAATGTATTAATTGTTATTATCCCTTATTTTCTAATTCTAATACTTATGCTCGAATAACTATTTATAGTGATATGCGAATAACCATCAATTTTATTTTAGATTTAAGACGTAATTTAACTTTTGATGCCATTGAAAAAATGGTTTTTCTTAAACATGAAAAAGATAAGAAAACTGAAAGAAAAACTATTCAAGAATATTTAGAAACATCTTTAAATGAAAAACTTACTTTTTCATCTGTTTCTATCAAAGTTTATAATGATATGAGTATTTCAAATGTTTCTTTTGATAAATTAGCAAAAATAATTTCAAGTTACCAAGATATATTTCAATCCATTAGTTTTAAAAAATCTATCAATCTTATTTATAAACGATGTTCTAATTTTACAAATACTAGTTTTGATTATAATATTTATGTTAGAAATCGTCTAATTCTTGGTGTTGATACTAAAGAAATTATTGGTGAATTAATGTCTTTAAATTTTACTGAAGATGAAGCAAATAAAATGATCGCTGATGAATTGAATTTCTTGGATGAAATGGAACAACAGAAAATAAAAGCAGATATTGTTGAACAAAAAATACATACCATTGTTATTATTAAACCTGATAAATCTGGTTTTAAAATAATCATTTATAATATTCCAAATAAAACTGAACTCGAATATCTAAATTTTTGGTTATCTAAAATTATCAGTTCTGCTCAAGAAAAAATACCCGCTAAAGAGTTAAATAAGAAAAAACAAATTATTAAACCTAAATTACCTTCACCGCCATCATCTCCTGAATCTTCCGAAGATGAAGAAGATTTAGGTAAATTAAGATATTCATCATCATCATCTTCATCATCTTCATCATCGTCCGGTGGTGCATTAACTGTTCAAGAAAAAGAAAACCAGCGATATAAAATAACTCTTCTTCAAAATACTGATAAGGAATTATTCGGAGAGAATTATTCACGTCATAAATGTCAGAAAAAAAGTCAACCTTTAGTTATTTCTAAAGAAAAGAGAGATCAATTAATTAAAGATAATAAATATTATGTTGATAATGAACTTTATTATGGTAGCAAAAGTGATAATATGAATTACTATATTTGTCCTCGTTTGTGGTGTAAAACCTCCAAAGTTCCTGCTCATCCTGTAACTGGTGAATGCCCAATACCAGATGAAGATAAAATTGAAAGTTTCTTTGATAAACCTAATGAAATTGATGTGAAAAGATATGTACATTTAATTAAACCTAATGTTAATGATATATGTGCTCCTTGTTGTTTTAAAAAACCTCCTAAATCAGATGATTTAGGCAAATGTAAAAATTATGAAACATATGATCCCAAAAATGTTCTCAAAGTTAATGTTGAAGAAAAAGAAGAAAATTATCTTATGACTACAAGTGCTCCTTTAAATCCAAATAGATATGGCACTGTTCCTAAGCAATTACAAGATATATTTATAAATATCAATAATAATAATTCTGATAATAATGATAATAATGATAATTCCGATGATTCTGATGATGATTTAAAAAAAGGAGGGGTTAATACAAAAAAAATAGAATATACTAAACCTAAAAAGAAAAAAGTTCAAAAAGATAAATTAAAGGAAATTAAAGATTTGCGTATTGTTAGAAAAGGTATTATTCATAAAGCAACTACTAATGAAAAGAATATTCACACTGATAGTCTTATATTTGCTTTAGTTTATTTATTAGGTTTTGATAATGTAAATAAAAATATTAAATTAGAATTTATTAAAGATATTGAAAATAAATTAGATATTATTACTTATGTTAGTTTGGAAAATGGTAATGTATGTAAAGCATTTATGGATAGATTACCTTTAATCCCAAGTGAAAATGAAAAATTAATTAGTGAACTTAAAATTTATTTGGAAAAGTTTCCTAAAATTGATAAATTATATAATATTGATTTTAGTAATGATTATAAATTATCTAGATTTTTAGCAATCTTTAAAAGTTATAAAAAATTTCTTAATTATCTTAGTTCTAATGATTATTCTACCCCTAAAAGTCCTTATTTCTTATATGCACTCATAAGTATTATTTATAATAAACTTTTGGTTATTTTTGAAAGAACCAAAGATAATAATATTGAAATTTTATGTCCTTATTATACCTCATTTGATGATTTAATCGCTATTATGGAAATTAATCCTGATGTTATCGTTTTATTAAAAGAAGGCAAATATTATGAACCTATTGAACTTCAATATAAAAATAAAACCTTATATAAAACATTTAAATTAAATGATTATCCTAAATTGAATGCATTAGTTAATTCATGTAGTGTCAATAATAAAACTTATGAATTAAATGATATGATTTATAGAAACCTTTATAGTCTTAATAATTGGATAAATACTAAAGTTATTTTTAAAAATTATACTAAATTTTTATTTGACACCATTTTAATCAATAATGATTTAACTATTGAACATTTTTTAACTAAAGGAGGTATTCTTATAACCATTGATAAAATAGGCATTAGTTTCTTACCAAGAATTATAAAAGATTTAAATATTGAAAATATTGCTTTTTATGATGATTATATTGATACCTCTATTGAAATTAATATACATGTGAAAGATTTAGAAACTTTTAAAACTAAAACTGATTCTTTAAATATTAAATATACCATTGGAAATATTGATCCTGAAAAACCTCATGTAGAACCAATAAAACAAGTAAATACTATTCTCACTATACCTCAGAGAGAATTGGGAAATACTGATATAATTCATTCACGTATTGAAGATGATCTCTATTTTTATGATAAATCTAATCAATCTGAAAATAAAAAATGGTTTGAATTGCAAATGATGGTTTTCAATACACTTCTTAAAGATTTAAATAATGATGATGAAAAACTCAAAAAACTTTTAGATTTACCACGTATTGATTATGTTAATAAAATGATGGAATCATTTGTCAATAATCCCAATAAAAATAAGATTCGTATTATTCTTGAAGAAATACCGATTTATAGTATTACACATATCAAAAATTATCTCAATAAAATGATTTTATATTATAAATATAATTTCCTTGATCCAAATATAACTATAGACACTAAAAGAAATCAATTCTTATTTTCACAGGTTGCCATTAAAAATGGAATAATTCCAAATGAAATTTTAAATTATCATAAATCTACACCTTTAAATAACTTCAATAAAATTAATTTTAATGAAAAAACTTTTAATATTGATACTGATATTATTGAAGTTGATGAAAATTTACCAACAATGATGAAAGGAACATTTAAACTTCTAAATAGTAAATGGACTATGCATAAGAAAAGTGATTGGTATCAAATGCAATATTTAAAAACCAATGATTATAAACTTGAATATTTCAATGAATTTTTTGAATGGTATGCCCAATATATCAATATTAAAACTTCTTATAAAACTCTTATTGATATATCTATACAAAAATTAAAAGATTTTAAAAATAATGAAGGTATTATGAAAACTTTATTCAGAGACAAATCAATTTTTAATCAATTCTTGAAATTCAGCAAATTAAAAATTAATAATGTCAATCTTTATTGGGAAAAATATTATTCTAAAATTACTGATGTTGAAAAACTTGAAATAATTGAAAATTTTAATAAAAAAGGATTTTATTTAAATGATTTAATTTTATTGACTATTACTCAAATATTAAATATATCTATTTTAATTATTCATCGTGCTATTTATGGTTCCGTAAATGATGATGATATTAGAGGTGATATTCGCGATTTGGTTCTTTCATCTACATTTATGCAAGCACCCAATAATTATGAAAATAGACCTCTATTAATTTTCTTTAAAAATACTCATGATTTAAGTAAATATTATCTTGTATTTAATAAAAATATTAAACCCGTTTCAAAGAAAAGTTTATATTTGAAATATAATGAAATACCTTCAGAATTTAAAGAACTTATTAATGAACATATTAAATTAAATATTTAAAAATGAATTAAATAAAATCTTTAACATATCTATATTTTTCTTATATTTTCTTTTATATTCATTTGTATATTTATTTGAATATCCATTTGATGCCATTACATCCAAATAATACATTATACAATCTATTTTTGTTTTTCTCGTTTTTCCCTTATTCTCCTCTACATATGTAATCATAGTTTCTGCTATAGTTGACATTATTTTTGGATATATAAATTCATCCAGTATTTTTTCCCAATAATTAAAACCGATATGAACTTTAGAATAATTATCTCTTAAATTTTTCTTAACTATTAATTGATTATTTTTGTTTTCAAATAATTTATCACAAAAATATTTGAATGCATCTGATTCATCTTTTGTAAATATTTTACATACCATTTCACTAGTAATATGTGAAATATCAAATAAAATTTTATTTTCCTCTTTATTATATGCTATCAAATTTATATTATATGTATTAATATTTATATTTATATTATTAATCTTATTATTATTAATTATTTGTGTTGCTGTAGGTATTATTTCACATGATGTAAAATTATTATTTATTGGTATTATATCCATATTTGAATTTAAATCAATCTCTGGTTCTATAATAGTAAGTTCTAAATTACTCATTTCATCATTTTGATTTTTCAATCTGCAATGTTTCATATGAACTGCTTTTGAACTGCTAAATGAGAATAATTTATGACATAAATGGCATTCCAGTGAATTTAATACTCCTTTACATTTATTTAAATGTTGTTTTAAATAATATTTAGATGATAATTTCTTACCACATTTAGAACAAATAATAATATTATCAACTGAATTTGATGTAATATTAGTATTATTAAAATCAATGTTAGTATTATTAAAATCGATGTTAGTATTATTAAAATCGATGTTAGTAAAATTAAAATCATTGTTAGTATTATTAAAATTATTAGAGTCAATATTAGTATTTTTAAAATTATTTTTCTTATGTTTTCCGTCTATATGTCTGTTTAAATTATACTTTTTATTTGTCTTATATTCACATAAAAAACAATGAAACATACTCGCATTCATTATAATTATATTTTTTTATATTTATTTATTCATTTTTTCTTTATATTCCTCAGTAATGAGGAATTATTAAAAACTGATGTGTATTTTAAAATACAAAAACTATAAAACCTTATCAGATTTTTTCATTTTTGCTGAGCAACTGAGCAACTCAAAATGTGTGTGTGTGTGTTTTTTTTGGGGATAAAAATTTCAAAAAATATTTTGATCCAATTAAATTTAACAATTAAAAATTATAATTTATTTAATAAATAATTATATATTAGAAATATAATGTAAATATATAATACTATATATATCATTATTATGTTATTGTTTAAAATTTCATAATTATTTTTAACAGTTTTATCTATTTCTGTAATTTTATTATTAAGATTTTCATAATTACTTATTAAAGTTTTGACTAATTTATTACTGTAAATTAATTGATTATTTAATTCAATAATTTTATTATTAAGATTTTCATAATTATCTTTTATGTTTTCATCTAATTCTGTAATTTTATTATTAAGATTTTCATAATTATCTTTTATGTTTTCATCTATTTCTGTAATTTTATTATTATTTATTATATCCTTTATATTCATCTCTCTGAATGTGTCATATAATGTTTTAATATGTTCATTATTACATGTTAATGCTAAATTATTATTTGAATCAGTTATAAATAATTCAAAATTAAATTCAAATTTATTGGTATATGATTCATGAATATGTTTAATTCTATTTTCATATTCTATTTGACTTATGTTAGCAGGAGATTCCAATTTATGTTCTTGTAAACTAGAAAGATGCGTACCATATTTTATAAAAATTGCATTTTCATACAATTTATAAATTGAATGATAAATATTATAATTTGGAAATATTAAATTTAATACCTTAATTTTAGATCTAATATTACCAGTTTTTGCATTAAAAATACTATTCATTATAATAATATCAATATGTTTGAATACATATTTTGCATTTTCAATTATTTTTTCTTTAACTTCATTATTCATTTTGCTAAGTGATAAATATAATAATATAAAAATCATTTTTTATATTAAGATTATGTCAAAAATATCATTGGTAAATAAGGCAATTACTGATAAACTCACAAAAAATACTGTTATATTAGATCCAGCAGGTCTCTCATATATGCAATCTTCTTTTTTGGGCGCAGGTGGTGCATCAGGTGCTATTTACAAATTATTAAATACAACAAAACCAAACTCTGAAGTAATAAATCATTTCAAAAAATTTAAAGATTTAGATGATTTATATAAAAATAATACTAATGATTTGAGTGTTTCTTATTATGGATCTTATAATGATAATACTATAAAATTAATTCATACTGTTGGTCCCGATTTTAGAACTTCAAAATTTTTACAAGATATTTTATGTGATACTAATAAAACTGATAAATTATTTTATAAAATATATGATGACATTTATAAAGAATTTATTAGAGTTTCTCTTTCTAATAATAAATCAAAGTTAACTTTAAGATTATTACCTATATCATCTGGTATTTTCATTAATAATGATTTAATATCAAAAATAAAAATTTTTCGATCAGTTATAATCAATTATCATAAATTAAATGATAAATATAAAAAAGAAATTAAAACAAAACCAAAAATTTATTTGTATGATAAAGAAGACTATAAATTAATGAAATTTTTATCTCAACTCAAGTTATAACGAATTCTTTAATTAAATCATCGACAGACTTCTTAACTATAACACCCTTTCGCTCATTTCTTCGACGCTCAATTGCCTTATTTAATAACTTCAATGCATTAAACTTGTCAAAGTCCATATCAATAAGTTCGTTTACTAAATTCTCCTTAATTTTTTTACAAACATTTACATGAATAGACTTCATATAATTCTTAATATGAACATTTGAATCATAATAATAATGCGAATTAAGAAACATCTTGATTGTCATTTATTCAAATAATAATCATAATCATTTTTGTTTATTTTTGCATGAATAATTAATAAAATTGATTTAAAAACAAATCGCATATTATTATAATGATGTCAAAAACTAATTATTTTTATATAATCAAAAATAATGATTGGAATCATATGAATGCAATTAAATATGGTGTTACTGCTAATCCTTATGAAAGAATTAATAAATGTGACCAACATTTAACCCGAAATGAATATTTACATTTATTTACTTTTGAGAAAATTAATGATTATATTTTAAAAGGTAAATATGATGAACCAGACAAGATTATTTCAATTATTTGTAGATATAAAGAAAAACAAAAAGAATTGATAAATAGGTTTAATTTAAAACATTTAGATAAAATTAACGAGTTTATTATAAATGAAAATGGTGGCACTGAATTTATTAATAATAAAGGAATTCAAATTTTACTTTCAATAATTATTGAAGATTTTCCTAAATTAGGATTAAAAATTACTCAAGTTGATTCAAATGAAGTTCATAAAATTAATAATGATAATCATAATAATAATAAGGATTTTATAAATAAACTTGAATTTAGTTTTAATGAAAAAGAAAAAGAAGTAGTAATTCTTAGACCTTATCAACAGGAAATTTGTAATTATATATTAGATAAATATGAAAATAATAATCATAAAATTTTTCTAGAATTGGCAACTGGTGCTGGAAAAACAGTTATTGCTAAATTTATTATGAATAAAATGAAATCTAAAATGACCAAAATTATTATTTTTTCACCCAGAATTGATATTAAAGAACAAAATAAAAGAAATATTTCTATTGATGGAATTGAAATTAAAAGTTATTGTCTTCAATCATATGAAAGAGCATATAATGAAATTATTTGTGATTATAAGGATAATCAAGATAATCATAATAATTATTTGATTTGGTTTGATGAAGCACATTGGGCATTAGAAGACTGGTGTAAATCAAATGATGAAATTAAATCTTTTTTCTTAAAGGATAATTCATTAATTAAATATAGATTATTTACCAGTGCATCTCCTAATAAAGCAATTGTTATTGAAAATAAATCAATTTTCGGTGAACTATATTCACCAATCAAAATGAAGGATTTAATGAAACCTGAAGGAAAATATTTATCTGAAATTAAATGTGATATATTTGATTTTCAAACTTCTAAAAATCATATCACTGATAATCATTATGTTAAATTTATGATTAAAACATTTCAAAATAAAAATAAAACTCTTGGATTTAGTTTTCACACTTGTTGTAAAAATGCTTTTAAATTATATAGTATTCATTTGAAATTATATGAAAAAAATAATAAAATACCTAAACCTTATTTATTAATTAATGAAAAACTTACTAAAAAAATTAAATATAATGATATTAATGATTTTGAAAAAGAAGAAAAAGCATTTGGTTATGTTGTAGGTCGTTTTACTATGGGTTATGATAATGACCGAATCGATATTCTCTTTTTTAGTGATTCTAAACATTCATATAAAGATAATAATCAAGCAATTGGTCGTGGAACAAGATTAAGAAAAGATGGTTCTAATAAAATTCTTAATGTTATTATTCCTACTAATCATAATAATGATATTGAAAAAGATTATTCTAATTTAAAAGGAACTCTTGAATATCTCATTAAAGATGTTGAATTGAATATTGATAATATTTCCTTAAATACAATAACTATTAATAAAAATCACAATAATAAAATTACTTATTTTAATGATGAAGATGATGACGATTTAAATTATATTATTAGTTATCATAATGCTAGTGCTAATGATAATGATGAAAAATCAGAAATAGGAACAATATTTTATGATATATGTAAAAGAGAAGTTAAATGGAATGAAAAAAGATTTGCAAATCAATTAATGATGAATAATATTCATAATATTAAAGATTATACTCTTTATTATAATAAAAATAAAAATGCTAATTTACCTGAACCTAATAAGATATTTGTGATAATTCCTAAATTTAAATATATAGATACTTATAGAAAAGGAGAATGCCCTTTTATAAATAAAAATGAATACCTTTCATTAATTCAAGAAAATTTATTTGAATTAATGGAACTCTTTGATGATAATGAAAAAATAAATTTATTGATTAGTAAAAATCCAAATAAAAAAATACCTAATGAATTCCCTTGGTTATTTTACGGTGACAAGAAATCTGATTATTTTTAATCAAAATACAATCTTCATCAACCCTTTATTATCTTCAATCATTTTTTCTAAATTCTTGATAATCATATCATTATTATCAAGAATTTTAACAATTTCTTCTTGTTTTTCAATTGATGGTATTGGAATTTCTAAATTTGCTAAATCAATTACTTTAATTCCAGGTTGTCCTAAACCTGATTGTAATTTATATATATTATTTTGAATAGAA